>Ga0075017_100000024_pt1 | contig 51006 bp, 42 predicted proteins | sample AleBraG_ABR_2012_FD_71475 | JGI IMG/M metagenome (GOLD analysis project Ga0075017, IMG submission 71475) | Freshwater sediment microbial communities in response to fracking from Pennsylvania, USA - Alex Branch Run_MetaG_ABR_2012 | ecosystem: Environmental > Aquatic > Freshwater > Creek >... | reverse complement strand
CCTTGAGCTCGAGGCCAAGCTCGTCGAGCAGCTCACTCGCCTTGATCTTCCGATCGGCGTGCGCGGCCCTGATCTTCGCCGCGCCGTCGGGGTCGATCGACGAGGAGTGGCTCTTAGCTTCGACGCCCAGCTGCTTGGCGAGGGCCAACACCTGCTTGTTGTCGAGACCGAGCTCCTTGGCCAGCTCGTAGACCCTCATGTTCTTGAGCACCGGTGCGACGGGCGTCGAGGGCGTCAAGGTGTCGCCGAGCTTCGGGCTCGTGCCGTCTGGTCGCGTCACGGAGAGCTTCTTGACGGGTCCGGCCCGCTTGGCAGACGCTTTGGTCGCAGCGCGGCTCTTGGGCCCTCGTACGGGGTTCCGGGGCGTGAAGATCCATCCCACCCCTGGCACAGGCTTGCCGCCGATGAGTCGACCTTCGTCGAAGAGCCAGGGGTGCTCACCGTGGAACTCCTGGAACGAGTCATTGGAGAGCACGACGGCGCCCATCTTCTTGGCGATCAGCAGGATGAAGGCGTCGCCACGGCCCACTGCACCGGCGGGCGGCGCGGTGAGCTCACCGTTGAGCTCTTTGGTCTTGAAGCGCTCGCGGTCCTTCTCATCGATCCGGTGTTCGAAGGTGGCGTCGACGACGACGATCAGCTCGGCATCGGGCTGCTCTGCTTCATAGCCAGCGATCGCCTCTTCGAGCTGCGACAGGCTCGGGAGCGTGCGACCCTCAGTGGCGAGATTTGAACCGTCGACGACGACGTGAATGGGAGCCATGTTCCTGCTCAGTCAATCACCCGCGAGGGGTCGGACGAGGGAACCTCAAAGCAGGCCGATGGCTCGGTCGAGAAGATCGGCCTGCTCGGCCTGGTGGACCAGGCCGCTGCCGGTCGCCGGACTGGCCGATTCCGCACGCGCCACGTGGCGAAGCGAGAGGCGATCGCGCATGACCCGGTGGAGCTGGTGGTGGGCGAACGGCCAGGCACCCATGTTCTCGGGCTCCTCTTGGAGCCAGCAGAGCTCTGTCGCCTTGTCGTAGCGCCTCAGCACGACCTCGAGGGCCTCGTCAGGCCACGGATAGAGCTGCTCCATGCGGATGATCGCGACGTCGCCTGCAGCGCTCGTGCCGGCGGATCGCAGCTCTTCTCGACGGGCGAAGGCCTCGTGAGCGACCTTGCCCGAGCAGAGCACGAGTCGGGTGACCTCTCCGGGATCCGCCGCATCGTCGTCGAGCACCGAGAGGAACGAGCCCTCCTCGAACGCCGACACGCTCGAGCGAGTCGACTCAGCACGCAACAGGGATTTCGGCGTCATCACGATCAGCGGGGTGAGCCTCCCGCGTCGCGTCTGGGCGCGGAGCAGGTGGAAGTACTGCGCAGCCGTCGAGGGCATCGTCACTCGCAGGTTGTTGCGGGCGCACAGGGTCAAGAAGCGCTCGAGGCGACCACTTGAGTGCTCGGGACCTTGCCCCTCGTAGCCGTGGGGCAGCAACATGACCAGCCCGTTCTCCTGGCCCCACTTGTCCTCGGCGGCGACGAGGAAGTTGTCGATGATGATCTCGGCACCGTTGACGAAGTCGCCGAACTGCGCCTCCCAGATGGTCAGGACCTCAGGCGCCTCCACCGAGTAGCCGTACTCGAAGCCGACGACGGCGTACTCGCTCAGCAGCGAATCACGGATGGTGAACGACGCGCCCGAGGCGTTGACGTTGCTGAGTGGGATCCACTCGAAGCCCGTGGCGTAGTCGACCAAGGCGGCGTGGCGGTGGCTGAACGTGCCGCGCCGGGTGTCTTGACCCGACATGCGCACCGACGTCCCCTCCTCGAGCAACGAGCCGAACGCCAGGGCCTCGGCCAGGGCCCAGTCGACGAAACCCGCCTCCACGAGCGCTGCGCGCTGGTTGAACTGTCGGGCGAGCTTGGGATGGAGGGTGAAGCCCTCCGGCACGGTCACCGTCACCTTGGCCAGGCGCTCGAGGTCAGCCTGGGTGATCCCCGTCTGGGGCGCCGGTGGGTCGAGAGGGACCTCGGTGACGAGCGGGGCGTCGACCGTGGGCATGTGCTTCTCACGAACCTCATCGAGGGCAGCCTGGAGCTTGGCATTGAAGTCGTCGAGCGCCTGCTCGGCTTGCTCGATGCTGATGTCTCCTCGGCGAACCAGCGTCTCGGTGTAGAGCTTGCGGACAGAGCGTTTGGCGTCGATCCGCTGGTACATGAGCGGCTGCGTGTAGCTCGGGTCATCTCCTTCGTTGTGACCGTGGCGCCGGTAGCAGACGAGGTCGATGACGACGTCTTTGTGGAAGCGCTCGCGGAAGCCGACCGCGAGCCGCGCTGCTCGCACGCAGGCCTCGGGGTCGTCACCGTTGACGTGCAAGATGGGCGCTTGGACCATCTTGGCCACGTCGGTCGGATAGAAGCTTGACCGAGCAGACGCAGGTGCGGTCGTGAAGCCCACCTGGTTGTTGATGACGATGTGGATCGTGCCCCCCGTGCGGTACCCCGAGAGCCCCGAGAGGTTGAGGGTCTCTGCGACCACCCCCTGCCCAGCGAACGCCGCATCACCGTGGACGAGCACCGGCAACACCGGGAAGCCCCCGAGGCGCGACGCGATCGCCGTCGGCGTCCCGACCGTGGGTGCGACCACGCGATCTTGTTTCGCTCGAGCCATGCCCTCGACCACGGGGCTCACGGCCTCGAGATGCGAGGGGTTCGACGCCATCGAGATGGGGAGCGGCAGACCTGAGCTGCCGACGAAGACGCCTTCGGCACCCTTGTGGTACTTGACGTCACCCGAGCCCTGGACGCTCTCGGGATCGAGGTTTCCCTCGAACTCGGAGAAGATGTCCCAGTACGACTTGCCCACGATGTTGACGAGCACGTTGAGTCGTCCGCGGTGCGCCATGCCCAAGACGGCCTCACCCACCCCGGCGCTGGCGGCAGCGTCGAGCGCTTCGTCGAGCAACACCACCGTCGATTCGGCACCTTCAAGACCGAAGCGCTTCTGGCCGACGTAGCGAGTGTGCAAGAAGCGCTCGAAGGCCTCCGCGGCGTTGAGCCGGTCGAGCACGTGGCGCTGTTCGTCGGGCGCTAGAGAGAACGAGACACCCTCGACCTGCTCTTGGATCCAGTGCTTCTGCTCGGGATCTTGGATGTGCATGTACTCGATGCCGAGGGTGGAGCAGTACGCCTCGCGCACGAGGTGCAGGATCTCGTCGAGGGTGGCCGTGGCCCGACCTCCGAGCCCGTCGGTGACGAACTCACGGGGAAGGTCCCAGATGGTCAGCCCATAGCTGAGCGGATCGAGCTCTGAGTGGAACAGCGGCTCTTCGGCCTCCAAGGGATCAAGGTTGGCGTTGAGATGGCCTCGCACCCGATACATGTTGATGAGCGAGTGGACCTTGACCTGTTTGGTCATCGCTTCGATCGCACCGTCATCCATGGCGTCGACCGCGTTGTGATCAGCACGCCACCGTGAAGGCTCATAGGGCACGCCCATGGAGGCGAAGACCTCGTCATAGAAGCCGTGCTCACCTGTCAGGCACTCGGCCACGTGACGCAAGAAGATCCCAGACTCAGCTCCCTGGATGATTCGGTGGTCGTAGGTCGAGGTGAGCGTCACCACCTTGCCAAGACCGAGGTCAGCAAGGATCCGGGGGTCAGCGGCTTCGAAGCCAGCGGGATAGCCGAGGGCACCGACACCGATGATCGCTCCCTGGCCTGGCATGAGGCGAGGTGCGGACTGCACCGTGCCCAAGCCACCAGGGTTCGTCAGCGACACCGTCGTGCCCTCGAAGTCCTCCGGTGCGATGGTGCCCCCGTGCACCTTTCGGACCAGGTCCTCGTAGCTTGTGACGAAGCCGCGGAAGTCCAGCTGGTCGGCATCGGTGATGCAGGGCACGAGCAGCATCCGCGAGCCATCGGACTTCTGGACGTCGACCGCCAAGCCGAGACCGACGTGCTCGTGGACGAGGACCCCTGGCGTGTTCTTCGCATCGATGGACTCGATGAACGTGGCGTTCATGGCGGGGACCTCACGCAGGCCCTGGACGATGGCGAAGCCGATGAGGTGGGTGAAGCTGACCTTGGCACCCGTGGTGCGAGCCAGCTGGTCGTTGAGCTGCTGGCGGTTCACCTCGAGCAAGCGAGCCGGCACGGTTCGCACCGAGGTGGCCGTCGGCACCGCCAGGCTCGCCTCCATGTTCTCCACGATCCGTGCCGCCGATCCTCTCAGCGCACGAGGCTTCGGACCCTCGGTGCTGACCGGCTCAGTGACCGCCGCCGTTGGTGCAGCCGCTTGGGGAGCGGGGACTGGAGAGCTCTTGTAGTCAGCGAAGAACTCCCGCCAGCTCTCGGACACCGAAGTGGGATCGACGACGTAGCGGTCGTACATGTCGTCGACCAGCCACGCGTTCGGCCCGAAGGAGCCCTTGGATTGTCCTGACGTCCCGTCGGCACTCCCACCGGCGGGACGCGCGCCACCTGTGCCTGCCATGCCCCCAACCCTACCGTCGGGCAGTGCCGTGACCGGACGAACAGGCACGCCAGTTAGGTTGGCATTCGTGACTGGCTCGGAGCGTCGACTGGGCGGCTTGGAGCCGTCGACCCTGCCGCATCCTGGCGGCCTCGCGCTCTACGAGAAGCCGGCGAGGGGTGATCTCGAGGGCGTGGTGCTCTGCGTGCATGGCACCTTGGACAAGGCACGCTCGTTCGCTCGCGTGGCTCGCCGGCTCAGCGCATTCGACGTCGTCGCCTATGACCGGCGCGGCTATCACGCCTCGCGATCGATCGAGCCCGTCGCTGACCTCGACGCGCACGTCGACGACCTGCTCGAGCTGATCGAGTTGGTCCGCGGACGCGGGCCCGTAAGCATCTTCGGCCACAGCCTGGGAGGGCTCATCGCCCTCAGCGCGGCGCTCCGAGCGCCCAACGCCATGGTCTCGCTGTGCGCCTTTGAGCCGCCCTTGGGCTGGCTGTTGGATCCTCGCGTGGCGTCTGACCGAGCTTCAGAGCGCACGCCGGGCGAGCAGGCGGAGTCGTTCTTCCGGACGATGACCTCTGATGAGACATGGGACCGGCTCAGCGACGCCGAGCGGGCGACACGGCGCGCCGACGGCCCGGCCTTGGTGGCAGATCTGACCATGAGTCGAGGCAAGGCGCCCTTCGGCGTCGTCGAGCTCGCCACGCTCGATCTCGACGTGGTGGTCGCCACCGGGGCGCTCACCACGAACACCCGCTACGCCGAGGGAGCCGACGTGCTCGTCGGAGCTCTTCCCCGAGCCACGCGGGCTGTCGTCGAGGGTGCCGGCCATGGCGCGCACCTCACCCATCCCGATGGGCTGGCTCGGATCCTCGAAGCCATGGCGCAGCGCGCAGCCCTCGAGAGGCACTCGTTGTGAGGGTCCTCCTCTCTGGAACGTCCGGACTCATCGGGACCGCCCTCAAGAGCGCTCTGTCAGCGCGAGGCGACGAGTGCATCTCGTTGGTCAGGCCTTCGTCGTCCCCCACCCAAGACCGAAGCCTTCCCTGGGACCCGAGCATCAGGTGGATCGACACAGACGCCCTGGCTGATCTGGGTCCGGTCGACGCCGTCGTCAACCTGGCAGGAGCCGGCATCGCCGACAAGCGCTGGTCTGCGCCTCGCAAGGACGAGATCCTCTCGAGCCGGCTGCGCTCGACCTCCACCCTCGTCGATGCCCTCTCGGCGATGGCCTCGCCACCTGCGGTGCTGGTGTCGGCGTCCGCCATCGGGTTCTATGGCGATCATGGTGACACTGCCATCGACGAGAGCACCGCTCGCGGCGAGGGCTTCCTCGCGGAGGTCTGCGATCGCTGGGAGGAGGCCGCTCGCCCGGTGACCGCTCACGGCATCCGCCTGGTGGTCGCCCGCACCGGCATCGTGCTGTCCCCCCTCGGTGGCGCCCTGGCCAAGCAGCTCCCTCTGTTCAAGGCCGGTGTCGGAGGGCGCCTCAGCTCAGGCAAACAGTGGATGAGCTGGATCAGCCTCGACGATGAGATCGCTGCGCTGCTCTGGACCCTCGATCACGACACGCTCAGCGGACCCGTCAACCTCGTTGCGCCTCACCCCGTCACCAATCGGGACTTCACCCAGGCCTTGGCCGACGTGCTCCATCGCCCCGCGGTCATGGCGGTGCCCGCTCCAGCCCTCAAGCTCGCCTTGGGCGCAGAGCTCGTCGAGGAGGCCCTCTTGTCGTCAGCACGGGTCATGCCTCGCGCCCTGCTCGCCAGCGGCTTCGCCTTCACGACCGCTGAGCTCGACGTCGCACTCCGTTCGCTCTTGGCCTGACGCGAGGCCACGCACCAGGCTCAGCAACCGGTGCTTGCTGCCTCCTCGACCGGCGTGACCATCCACGGGATCGATCGAGTGAAGGACCAGCTGCGCCGGTGCTCTGAGGTGAGGCCGTACCCCGAGAGCGCGCGCACGTGGTTCGGCGCTGGATAGCCGACGTTGCTCTCGAAGTCGAAGCCGGGGAAGCTCTCCGACCACGACGCCATCAACGTGTCTCGCTCCACCTTGGCGACGATCGATGCCGCAGCCACGGACACGCAGTGCTGGTCGGCCTTCACGACGGGCTCGACACGAGGTGCCATCGAGCGCCACCGATGGGAGCGCACAAGCGTGGCCAGACGACCCGACGGAGCGCTGAGCAGATCGAGCGGACCATCGACGATCAGCGCGTCAGGCACGTCGACGAGCTCGTTGAGGGCGCGCGACGCAGCGAGCGCCACCGCAGCGCGCATGCCGAGCTCGTCGCACTCTCGGGCACTTGCGCTGCCAGTCGCGGCCTCATGGGCCCACGAGGTGATCTGGGGCGCCAGCTCGACTCTGCGCTTCTTGCTCACGAGCTTTGAGTCCCGGATCCCTCGAGGAGGCTCGGCTCGCGCGGGCGTCACCGTCACGACGCCGACGAGCACCGGTCCAGCCCACGCACCGCGTCCCACCTCATCGATGCCTCCGACCAGACGCGCTCCCGTCTCGAAGAGGGCGTCTTCGTGGCAGAAGTCGGGCTCGACGACTGCCATCACAACAGGTGGCGTTGGAGCTTGCCGAGCGGGTTGCGCGGGAGCTCGGTGGTCACCTCGAAGCGACGAGGCACCTTGTAGCTGCTGAGCTCACCGGCGAGGACGGCTCGTAGTGCCCTCTCATCGAGCGTGGTCGTGCCGTCGAGCACAACGAAGGCAACCACCACCTCACCCCACTCGGGCGAGGGCTGGCCCACCACAGCAGCGTCGGCGATCCCGAAGCGTCCACGGAGTGCGTCTTCGATCTCAGAGGGATAGACGTTGAAGCCTCCCGAGATGATGAGCTCTTTGCTCCGGCCGCAGACCACCAGGTAGCCGTCGGCATCAACGGTGACGAGGTCACCGGTGGCCATCCACCCGTCATCGAGCACCTCGGCCGTGGCCTCCGGTCGTCTCCAGTACCCCTTGAAGACCGTCGGACCAGCCACCTTGAGCTCTCGAGCCTCTTCCAAGTGTGCAGGTGCGTCGAGGGTAACCCCAGGGAGAGCAAAGCCGACGGTGCCAGGCCGTCGCTCTCCGTGCAGCGGGTTCGACGTCGTCAGCAACGTCTCGGTCATCCCGTAGCGCTCGAGGATCGTTTGCGACGCGCTTCGTTGGAGCTCATTGAAGAGCGAGACCGACAGCGGAGCCGAACCCGAGACCAGCAGCCGCAAGCCTCGCAGCTTGCTCGGATCAGCCCCTGCCATCCGATGCAGCATGGTGGGCACGCAGAATGACAGGGTGGCTTGCTCCCGAGCCGTCGCGTCGAGGTACGCGTGGGCGTCGAAGCGGGCCTGGAGCTCAACGGCTCCGCCGGCGCTCAGCACCCCGAAGAGCGCGGCCACCAGGCCATGGACGTGGAAGAGCGGCAGCGCACTGACGAGCTGGTCATCGGGGGCGAGCTCCCAGCTCTCGTGCAAGGCGTCGAGCCCGGACGCCAGGTTGCCGTGGGTGAGCATCGCCCCTTTCGGACGGCCGGTCGTACCTGAGGTGTAGATCACGAGCGCCAGCTCATCGACCGAGAACCCCGAGACGACGTCGAAAGACTCGTCGCCTCGCAAGCTCGCCGGGTCGACGGCGAGGACGTCGTCATCGCGGAGGACGTCATTCGGAGCGATGAGCATCGACGGCTCGATGTCGTCGAGGACCGTGCGGCGCTCGTGTTCGCTCTGACCCGCGCTGAGGGGGACCAACACGGCGCCGAGTCGCAGGATCCCCAGGGCTGCGACGACCCCGGCTGTCGTGGTGTCGGCCTGCCAGCACACCCGATCACCTCTGCCAACACCAAGGTCCGCCATCGCGCCGGCCGCCGAACGCGTGAGCGCATCGAGCTGCTCGGCGCGGAGCCATCCCTCCTCTGAGCCTTCGATGCATAGCGCTCGGGCACCGGGCCGCTGCGACCAGAGGCGTGACCACCGCTCAGGGATCGCCAGTGCCGTCTCGCTCGCTGCTTGAGACGTCGTGCTCACACGCGCATGCTACGACGGTCGTGGGCAGCGAGACCGTAGGCTGGCGAGATGGCCGAGCGTCGCATCGCCGTGGTCCCCCACACGCACTGGGACCGCGAGTGGTACGAGCCCTTCCAGCGCTTCCGTCTCGCCTTGGTCGAGATGCTCGACGAGCTCCTCGACCTCTTGGAGGCCGACCCGTCGTTCACGCACTTCATGCTCGACGGGCAGATGGCCATCATCGACGACTACCTCGCCATCCGACCAGAGAACGAGGGTCGTCTGCGTTCCTTGGCGGCGACAGGTCGGCTCTCGATAGGACCCTGGTACGTCCTGATGGATGAGTTCTTGGTGTCGGCCGAGACCATCGTGCGTGATCTCCAGATGGGCATCGAGCGAGGCTCTGACTTCGGCGGGGTCATGGAGGTCGGGTACCTGCCCGACATGTTCGGTCACATAGCCCAGATGCCGCAGATCCTGACGCAGGCCGGCTTCGCTGACGCCGTCGTCTGGCGAGGCGTGCCCTCCGAGATCGAGCACACGGGCTTTGAGTGGGAAGCGCCTGATGGCTCGTCGGTCCGTGCCGAGTACCTGCCGCTCGGCTACGGCAACGGGGCGGCACTGCCCGACGACGCCAAGACCCTGCTGTCTCGCGTTCGCGACCATGCAGCGGAGCTCGAAACCTTCCTCTTGGGCGATCTCCTGCTCATGAACGGCTCAGACCACCACAGGGTGCAGCGCTCGCTCGGGAGAGTCCTCGCTGAGGTCAACGACCTCCAAGATGACCTGCGCCTCGAGATCAGCTCCTTGCCTGACTACCTCCGCGCAGCTCCTCGCCACGTGGTGGCGCGCTGGGTCGGCGAGCTGCGCTCCGGAGCGCGGGCCAACGTGCTCATGGGCGTGGCATCGAACCGAGTCGACGTCAAGCGAGCGGTGGCCCTTGCGGAGCGGACCCTCGAGCGTCAAGCAGAACCCCTGGCCGCCCTGTTCCTCCCGGAGAGCACGTACCCCGAGCGCTTCTTCAACCTCGCATGGCGACAGATGGTGCTCAACGCCGCTCACGACTCGATCTGCGCATGCAGCGTCGATGAGGTGGTCGACCAGGTCCTGGTGCGAGCCGGCGAGGCTCGTCAGATCGGCGAGGGGATCATCGCCCGCGCTACGACGGCGTTTGCCTCCTCGCTCGAGCGCCCCGGTACCTATGCGCTCAACCATGTTGCCCGGACGAGATCGGGGATCCTCGAAGCATTGATCGTCGGTGACGATCTCGACGAGAGTCGCGTGCAGGTCCTCTCGGAGCGCCTGGGGCTGCCCGGTTCGATCGTGCTCGACGCCACCACGGTCAAGACGGTGCTCAGCATGCTTCACAGCCCCAGGATCGACGACGACGCGTGGGTCCAGGACGTGGTCATCGATGACGAGGATGACGGTGTCCACCTCACGGTCACCATCGGGCCGGAGATGAACCCTGAGGTCGATCTCGACACCGCCAAGGTGAGGCTGACCGTCGCCCTCAACGCTCGGCCCGAGGCACCTGTCTTCGTCCAGCTCGACCAGCCCCGCACTCGGCGCGTCCTTGCTCGAGCCAGCGATGTGCCCGGCTTCGGCTGGCAGGACCTCGAGCCTGCCGAGCTCATCCACCCCGTCGCTGCCCGCGTTGCCGAGGTGGTGGTGCTCGACAATGGTCTCGTCACGGTGGAGATCGATCCCTCCTCCGGGACGTTCTCGCTCAATGGACTCGGTGGCTTTGGGCGCCTCGTCGACGGCGGGGACCTCGGTGACAGCTACAACCACTCGCCTCCCGCACACGACACCGTCGTCGACGAACCGGTCGCCGTGAGCATCACGCTGCTCGAGATGGGACCCGTGAGGGCGAGCGCTGCGATCACCGCCCTCTACCTCTGGCCCGATCACGTCGACGGAGGCTCACAGCGAAGGCTCGGGGAGCACGAGGTGACCGTCACCACCACGATCTGCGTGCTTGCCGATGATGCGCTGGTGCGCGTCGAGACCTCGTTCGTCAACCCGGCGAGAGATCATCGCGTGCGCGTGCATCTCCCGCTCGGTGCACCTGCGGCAACGAGTCGCGCCGAGTGCGCCTTTACGATCGTCGAGCGCGGCCTCGAAGCCGAGGGCCGTCCCGAAGAGCTGGGTCTACCCACCTTCCCCTCGCGCCGCTTCGTCCAAGCCGGTCAGCTCACTGTCGTCCACGAGGGGCTCCATGAGTACGAGCTCGTCGATCTCGATGACGATGGCGCGCACGGTCTCGCGCTCACCGTGCTTCGCTCGACAGGGATGCTCTCTCGCCTCGGGATGACCAACCGGCCGATGCCGGCCGGTCCTCTGACCGCGGTGCCGGGTCTCCAGCTGCTCGGCTACGAGGTCACCGCCCGCTACGCAGTGGGATTCGACGTCGCCGATCCCTACGCGGCCGCCGATGACGTGCTGACGCCACTCGAGGCCGTCGCGTCGCTCGGAGGAGGGAGCCGAGCCCGGAGCGGCTCCGCTCTTGAGATCAGCGGTGCGGAGGTCTCGAGCGTGACTCGATGCCACGGTCATCTTGAGGTACGGCTCTTCAACCCGACCGACCAAGAATGCACCGTCCAGCTTCCAGGACGCGCGGGCTGGATCGTCGATCTTCGAGATCGGCCACTCTCGCCCTTCGAAGGTGCACTGAACCTTCGGGCCCAGCAGTTCGCCACACTTCGCTTCAGCACAGAACCCTGAGCCTCGCTCAGGGCAAGCGAACACCTGGTTCGTCTCGCTCCTCTCGAGCCGGACGGCTCATGAGAACCTCTAGTGCAGCACGAGGCGTAGTGCGCCCGGCGACGATGTCAGCGACCTCGGCACAGATCGGCATTTCAACTCCGGCGCTGGCGGCCAGCACGCGCAGGGGTCCGGCTGATTTCACGCCCTCTGCAACCATGAATGAAGAGGCCGTGATGTCCTCGAGTGAGCGACCCTTTCCGAGCTCGACGCCCACGCGTCGGTTTCGGCTCTGGTCGCTTGTCGCCGTGGCTACTAGGTCGCCCAGGCCGGCGAGACCGCTGAACGTCGACGCCTCACCGCCGAGTGCTGCGCCGAGTCGGCTCATCTCCGCCAACCCCCTCGTGATGAGCAAGGCGCGCGTGTTCTCTCCGAAGCCCAAGCCATCGGCGATGCCCGCGGCGATCGCCAGCACGTTCTTCGACGCTCCCGCGATCTCGCAACCGATGAGGTCAGTGGACACGTAGGCCCGAAGCCGCGGTGTGTGGAGCGCGCGCTGGATGGACTCAGCGCTGGCCCGATCGTCACATGCCACGAGGCACGCTGCTGGCTGACCGACCGCTATCTCATGGGCGAGGTTGGGACCAGAGACGGCGCCGGCGACGACTTGGGGAGCCACTGACGAGATGACCTGGCTCATCCGAAGGGCCGTTCCGTCTTCGATCCCCTTGGCCAGGCTGAACACGGGTGTGCACGCCGCGATGGCATCAGCTGCGCTCGTGAGCACCGAGCGGATGCCATGGCTGGGCATGGCGACGAGAACCGCACTGGCGTGGGAAAGGCATCCCTCAAGATCTGTCGTGGCGCTCAGGGCTGCGGGAAGCTCGATGCCAGGGAGGTACCGGGCATTGGTGTGCTGCGCGTTGATCTCGCGCGCCAGCTCATCTGAGCGAACCCACAGCACCGTGGGTCGATGGGACACAGCGATCGACGCCAGCGTCGTGCCCCACGACCCACCTCCGAGCACCACCAAGGACTCGTCCACCCGAGAAGCCTACGGCGCTTGTTGGCTTTGCAGCAGCGTGGGAGCGGGCACCTGACTCGTAGACTCGTCGAGGTGAAGGCTCAGCGCGCACGCAGCTCTTCACTTGAGGGGTCGAGCGTCTCGTTTCTCGTTCCGATCAAGTCGTTCGTGGACGCCAAGGAGCGCCTGGCGACAGTCCTTGATCCCGATCAAAGGCGTTCCCTCGCCAAAGAGCTTGCAGCCGGCGTGCTCGAAGCCACCAAGATCGCCAACACTGCGGTGGTCTGCGACGACGACGAGGTCGCCACCTGGGCGGACCAGCGCGGGGCCAGCGTGATCTGGGCTCCTGGCAAGGGTCTCAACGGTGCCGTTGCAGCAGGCGTCCATCGGCTGAAGACACGTGGCTACGAACGGATCACCGTGGTCCACGCCGACCTGCCCTTCCCGGAGCGCCTCCGCTCCTTGCCTCATGTCGATGGCGTCCTGCTCGTCCCCGACCGCCGCCGAGACGGCACCAACGTCCTCGGCATCCCAGCGTCAGCTCCCTTCACGTTCTCGTATGGTCGAGCGTCATTTGCCCGTCACTGCGAAGAGGCGACGAGGATGGGCCTGACGACTGAGGTGGTCAACGACGATGAGCTCTCGATCGACGTCGACCTGCCCGAGGATCTCGCCGAGATGAGAGCCCGGGCGCGACAGCGGGGGCCCGAAGGCCCCCGCGTCACCACCTAGCTAAGCGAAGCGTTAGCGCTTGCGAGCAGCCGTCTTCTTGGCGGCGGTCTTGCGTGCCGGAGCCTTCTTGGCGGCGGTCTTGCGTGCCGGAGCCTTCTTCACCGCAGCCTTCTTGGCCGGGGCCTTCTTCTTCGCGGCAGTAGCCACTGGGAACACCTCCTGGTTTCAGTATCTGCCTCAAGCAGTGAGCGGTACCTGCGACCTCGATGGTCGACCCAACTGCTCTGCCTCTTGAGACAGCTGCGCGCATCTCTCCCCCTCAGCCGCCAGCACTCCCGCTGTCGGTTGGAACGATCTGATGCACGGCCTCGCGATCGAAGAGACATGTGAGTGATGACGATCTCGTGAGAGCCGCGAGCTGGAGCTGCATCGCTCCGCGCACGCGCGTAACCCTCGACGGAAGTCAACCAACATGTCCCCCTCTTGCACTTGGCTACGCACCATGACAGTGCATCGTTGACGCGAAAGCAAGCAATGCGCGCACGCGCTGCGGCGCGACGGTTGCGAACGTGACGATGCGCGACGAGAACGCACCTTCCTCGCGCGGCGTGCTGCTCGGTCAGTCGAACGATGAGTGGGTGTGGTCAGGCGCGGAGCGCAGCACGCTCGTCATCGGACCGACGCGCTCGGGGAAGACCTCGACGGTGATCGTGCCGAACGTGCTCAGTGCGACGCATGCCGTGGTCGCCACGTCGACCAAGCTGGACGTCGCGCTGGCCACCGCACGTGCGCGCTCGCGAGCCGGCTCGTGTCTGCTCTTCGATCCCACTGGCACGACTGAGGCGCCGCACGGCGTCGAGAAGATCGGGTGGAGCCCGCTTCGCTCTGCGACGACGTGGGACGGAGCACTCGGCACCTCCCAGGCGATGGTTGCCGCCTCACAGCGACGCTCGGTGCAGAGCGGCCCGGTGAACCACTGGGCTGAACGAGCGGGCTCGTTGCTGGCCAGCCTGTCCTTTGGCGCGTCCCAAGGCCATAAAGAGGTCGCTGACCTGGTGCGATGGGTTGATCGCCATGAAGGTCACGAGGCCCTCGAGATCCTCGAGGCAACACAGGGCGCTGGGCATCCTGCCACCTCGCTGCTCGTGGGCTTGCTTGCCACCGACGCTCGAGAGCAGTCCGGGATCTGGTCGTCCGCCTCAGGCGTGCTCGGTGCCTATCGCTCCCTCGGCGCTCTCACGACCACGCGCCAAGAGCTGCTTGCACCTCATGAGTTCGTGGCGGGAGCTAACACCCTCTACGTCTGCGCGCCGGGTCGACAGCAGGGACTCTTGGCTCCCCTCGTCGTCGGTCTCCTCGACGATCTCCAGCAAGCGTCGTTCACGCGAAACGACTCGACGAGGCCCGTGCTCTTTGCACTCGACGAGCTGGCCAACATCGCACCCATCCCCGAGCTCCCCCAGCTGGTGAGCGAAGGCGGCGGGCAGGGTGCGCTCACCATCGGATGCCTCCAAGACCTCTCGCAAGCACGTGCGCGTTGGGGACCCGTAGCTGACGGCTTCATGTCGATGTTCTCAACGACGTTGGTGCTCGGAGGCATCGCGGACCGCTCGACGCTGACCCTGCTGCGCGATCTGTCAGGTCACCATGAACCGGCTCGCACGACGTACTCCGTCAACCGCGACGCCAGAGGTCGACGATCGGGTTCGCTCTCGACCACGACCCAACGACTCGAACGACTCTCGCTCGACGACGCGGCACAGACACGACCGGGTCACGCGCTGGTCCTCGACGCAGATAATCGACTGGGTTGGATCAGACAGACCGTCTCGTATCGAGACGAACCGTGGCGAAGCCTCATCGAACGAAAGGGTCGTGAGCTGCCCGTTCATGAGCGATGACGCGGAGCGGCTCTCGAGAGCGCTCCACCGTCTCGCTCCTGCGCCACCACGATTCCAACGGTCCACGACTCGTCGGTCGAGCACCCAAGAGCCTGAGGGCTCGCTGGCTGGGGATGACCTCACGTGGGCTGAGCGGGCGCTCGGCGAGCCCATGGCCGAGCTCCACGCCGAGCCGCACCACGTTCCTGCGTGCGAGAGAGCCCTCCACCCCACCGCCTGCTGCCTCAGCGAAGGCCTCGACGACCGTCCGAGCCGGTCGAGCGTGGTCGTAGAGCATCGAGGCGAAGCGGTGCTCGTCGAGAGCTCTCGAAGCCACGTTGGTTCGCTCGAGGTCGGTGACCTGCGGTGCCCGTCGGCGACGTTCATGCCAGAGCGCCTCGAGATCATGTCGACTCGCCGCTTGCTCTTTTGCTGGGCGGGAGCGCTCCCCTGATCGGACGTCCGCCGAGCGCCCACTCATCGCCCAGCTCACCGCATCAGCCACACCTTCGATGCGCTCATGACCATCACTGCCCCGCTGCCACGAGACACCAAGATCTCGCGAGAGCTCGAAGCGGAGCTGTGCACGGTAGAGAGCGTCGGCCGTCGGTGCGTGTGCCCGGAGGACTCGAGCGTCGAGTGAGCCAAATCGTCCCTGCTCGTCGCGCGCGAGATTCGCCACGACGAGGTGGCTGTGGAGGTGGGGATCATGCGAGCGACTCAACCCGTGCGTGAACGTTGCGCAGAGCAGCCCTTCGGTCCTGAGCCCCACTCGCCCAGCGGCGAGAGACCGGTTGACCACCGCTCCACGGTCTTCAAGATACGAGAGGGCGACGGCGACCCCGTGTTCGTGGGCGTTGACGATGCGCCTCGCCGCCGCGTCGGCCTCGAAGGCGAACAAGACGCTCACAGGCTTCGGAGCAGCGAAGGTCAAGTCGTAGCCAACTCGACGGCGCTGGGGATGCGGCGACAAGGTCGCACCGAGCGGGCGACCAGAGAGCACGGCAGCGAGATCGTCGTCGGTGACCACTCCGCAGAGGCCGAAGCGCTCCGCCGCGGCTCCCGACCACACCCCGGGCCCTCGCCTCTCGAAGAGATCGGTGACCTCCCGCGCCCGATCAGCGAGGAAGTACGAGCCCGAAGAGTCGCTGAGCGCCGCGAACTTCAGCATCGGCTCGTCCCCACGTCCTCACACGGTCGCTTGATACCTCCGCTTGACGCGAATCGCTGCGTCCGCAGCGAGGTTGAGCATCCCGGCCGGAGCGACCACCACCGCGCCCGAGCCCGCCTGGAGCAAGGTCCGCTCAAGCCAGGCTGGCCCCGAGACGGCGAGTGCCATCACCACCGAGCCATCGGGCTCCTGCCGCCGCGCGATCGACGGGATGCTGTCAGAGAGCCACAGCGCACGCTCGGCCACTCGCACGACCGCCACGTCGGCACCTGCATCGGGCACGAACGCATCATGGGTGCCCAACGCTCGAACGATTCCCTGCGGACGAGGCCCATGGTCAGCGATCGACTTGAACGAGTCAACGCGAAACGTCCGAAGTGCCTCTGCGCGGTGGCAGTACGCCTCGACGTACCAGCGACCGTCGATCGAGCTCACCCTGAGGGGATCGATGACTCGGCTGGTCAGCTCATCGGTCGACGTGGCCAGGTACTCGACGTCAAGCTGCCGAGAGGTGGCCGTCGCCTCGAGCAGCTCGTCGAGGAGGGGCGGACGGTCCAGAGCCACCTCGAGAGAGCGGCGCTCGCCCAAGGCGTGGTCGAGCTTGGCCAGCGCACGGGCCAGAGGCCCTTCCTCGTCGGAACCAGGGAGCGACAAGATCGTGCGTGCCGCCGCGGCCAGGGCCACACCTTCAGATGGCGTGAGCTGGCGTGGCCGGCTCATCTCGGGAAGCCGGGCAGTGACCTCCTCGGCGTCGACGACGATGTCCATGAGCTGGTCAGGGCTGAACGGAGGCCGCCCACAGCAGGCGGCGAGCTCGAGCTCAGCGACGACCTCTGCTTCCGTCATGTCGAAGCGAGCGGCCACCTCGCTCGTGCGGACCGTGCCCGCTCCGGCAAGCCACTCGAGCATCCCGAGGAGACGACGAAGACGGCGCTGGGTCGGTGGTGCGCCCCTCACCTCCGGCTCATCGCTGGCGTCGTCGCCTTCGAGGTCTTCAGGCGCGATCATCTCGGGAGCGTCAGGCTTGGACGCGATGATCGCGTCGAGCCACGAGACGAGTGACGTTCGAAACGCCTCGGGCTCGAGCACCTCGACGTGGTCGAGGAACGACAAGACCCACGAGCGTGCGCCGTCTTCCCATCCGACGGAGACCTTCACCACGACCGAGCCGTCGGCTCGTCGCTCGAGGACGTTCTCGTCTCCGACCTCAGCGACGAGGCGCCAGGCGTAGAGGGGATCGACAAGCACGGCCAGCTCACCTGCTCCGGTCTCTTGATTGAGCACCACGCCAGCGTCTGGCTCATCGATGCCAATGATCTGCTCGTCGCTCACGGCTCCACTGCCCGCCGCGCCGACAGCGACGAAGCCCTCGATGCGATCGACTCGAAAGCTCCGAGCAGCGTCTCGCTCGTGCGACCAGCCGACGAGGTACCAGTTGCCAGCGGAGAACCGGAGCCGCACGGGAGCCACGACACGCTCTTCACCTCGATAGGTGAACCTGACCTCGGCCGAGGCAGAGAGCGCCTGGTAGATCCGGTCGAGCCCTGGGGCTGTGGTCAGGCTGGCAATAGGTTGTGCGTCAGCGAGATCCACAAAGCCGAGCTTGCGAAGCGCATCGCCACCGCTCCCGTCGGCCAGGTGGACCCCTGCCACCGCCAGGTTCAGCGCCGCTTGCTCGTCAGGCTCCAGGGCGAGGTCAGGGAGGAAGAAGGTGGCCGGATCGATCCGATAGCCGAACTGCTCTGGTCCTTCGATGCTCACGGCTTCGACGACGATGCCCTCGTCTCGCAAGAGCTTCTTGTCTCGCTCGAAGGCCATGCGCCGCGCCTCGCCGGCGGGAGGGTAGCCAGGGAGCTCTTCGGCCAAGATGCTGAGCGGGATCGGCTCTGGCGCCTCGAGCAAGACCAAGATCAGGTCAGTGAGCCTCTCGATCTTCTGGTCGTCGCGAGCCACGACTTGGAGGATAGGCCGTCCCGCCCAGCGTCTCGGCTCTCCTCGCTTCAGCGTCTGCGAGGCCCGAAACGGGCCTCGTCGGCGCCGTGGAGGCATGCTCGGGGCGACATTTCATTGATTCGTCACCTGAAGGCCACCGTCTCGCGACGCGAGAAAGGGATTTCGCGATAAGGCTGTGGCCATGAGCGAGTCAACAGCGGCCAGCTTCACCTTGGAGTCATGCCACAGCACATGGCACTTCGACGAGGCCCGTCACCGCTTCTTCCGCGTGCTGCGAGACAATCCCAACGATCCTGGAGTGCCAACACCGTGGCAGGAGTACTACGCGCTCATGCTCGAGACAGATTCTGAGGCCTTCACGGTCTGGCTGAACGAAGACGGAACTCGCAGGCTGCGCTCCTGGCGACATCGTGACCGCTGCGAAGCATGCGGCACGGAGGCGACCGCGGAGCTGAACCTCACCGCCATCGCCGATCACGCCGACGACTAAGCGGGCTCGACCTCGCTCGCGGGACGCCGCCATGGCCCAGAGCGTCCTCCCGACTTCTCCCACAGCGCCACCTGCTCGACCACCATCGTCCGATCGAGCGACTTGCACATGTCATAGACCGTGAGCGCCGCCACCGTGCAGGCGGTCAGCGCCTCCATCTCGACCCCCGTGCGGTCGACCGTGTCCACGTGGGCTTCCACCTCAACGTAGGTCTCTCCGATCGAGAAGTTGATCGCCACCGTGCCCACAAGGACGGGATGGCACATGGGCAGCAGGTCAGAGGTCCGCTTGGCCGCTTGGACCCCGGCGACGCGGGCGGTGGCCAGCACGTCACCCTTGTTGAGCGCATTGGCGGCGATCTTCTCGGTGGTCTCCGTCAGCATCGAGATCCGACACCGAGCGAGCGCTCGTCGTGCGGTGGGCTCACGAGGTGCGACCTCGCGCACCAGGCTGCCGGCGAGGGGATCGAGTCGCAGGAGATGGTGGTCAGGCACGCCAATGAGTCTACGGCTCGCGCCCCGTGACCTCGGACCTTGGTGAACCGATAGAGTTGGCACTCAGGCACGTCGAGTGCCAAAGCATCCCTGAACCGAGCGTGGAGCGTCATGCCGACCTACGAGTACGCCTGCACTGAGTGTGGTCACCGATTTGAGACGGTCCAGTCGTTCACCGACGATGCCTTGACCGAGTGCCCCTCCTGCGGTGGCGTGCTGCGCAAGGTCTTCGGCTCAGTCGGCATCGTGTTCAAGGGATCAGGCTTCTACAAGACCGACACCCGGGGGGCGAGCTCCGCCAGCACGCCGCCGGCCACCGAGTCCCCTTCGTCATCGCCTGAGTCGAGCTCCAAGGACTCGAGCACACCGAAGGAGTCGTCGACGCCCAAGCCTGCGGCACCGTCGGAGTCCACGAGCTCGACGTCGAGCTCGTCAGACTCCTAGCTGCCCGAGAGCTGCATCTCGCTGATCGCCACGGTCATGCCCGCGGCCACGCCGGGGAGATAGGTCAGATCTGAGCCGATCGCTGCGACAGCGAGGAGCATCGCTTGGAGCGTGGAGGCGACCGTCACCTCTCGCACCGGCTCTGCCAGCTGGCCGTCGCGGATCATCAAGCCATCGACGCCCACCGAAAAGTCGCCGCTCACCGGGCTCACCCCTGAGTGGACACCCGTGACCGATTGGACGTAGAGACCCTCTCCCACAGAGGCGAGGATCTCATCGGGGCTCAGCGAACCGGGCGTGAGCAGCAACGCCCGGCACCCAGCCACCGGCCGTCCTGCGTAGCCACCACGCATCGCAGAGCCCGTCGGCTGCACTCCAGCGCGACGAGCTGCTGCGGTGTCATAGACGAAGCCTCGGAGTGAGCCCCCTTCGATCAGGACGTTACGCCGACACGCCAGGCCCTCGCCGTCGAAGGTCGCGGCGGTGAAAGCTTCAGGCACCGTCGGGTCGTCAACCAAGGTCACCGAGGGATGGGCCACCATCTCACCGAGACGGCCTTCGAAGAACGAACGGCCCTTGACCACCGCCTCTCCCGAGAGCGCTTGGCCGATCACGCTGAGCAACGTGGAGGTGACCCTCGGGTCGAAGACCGCCGTGAGCCGAGCCGAGGGGGCCTTGACGGCCCCGAGCATGCGGACAGAGCGCTCGATCGCCTGCTGCGCAGCCTCTTCGATCGAGAGGTCGTCGGGGCCGCGACCGACGCAGTAGCCGCTCCCCGTCTGCGTGTCGTCGGCGCCTCCGGCGATCGCCGAGACCGACACGTAGGCGCTTGAGCGCTCCGAGAGCCCCCGAACCCCGGTGGTCGACGCGATGGCCGTCTCGACGACGTGATCGGCATAGTCAGCCGAGTCCACCTGACGGATGCGCGGATCGCCCGTGCGGGTCCGCAGATCGAGCTCCTTGGCCAGAGCGATCTTGGCATCCGTCGACGTCGACTCGATGCTGTCGGCCCGCAGTGAGATCGTCGCCGGCGTCACACCGTCAGGCTCGGCCAGCCCGACGGAGGGATCCGGGGTCGAGAACGCAGCGTTCGCTCGAGCTTCGAAGAGCGCTCGATCGATCGCCGCCGGCTCCAGCGAGCCCGCCCAGGCGAAGCCGACCTGGAAGCCCTCGGAGCCTTCGGTGACGATCCGCACCCCGATGCCCGCCGAGGAGGCAGAGGAGAGGGACTCGACGTCACCTTCGTAGACTCGGATCTCAGTCTCGACCCCACTGGCTGCGTAGGCCTCGAGGCCCTCACCGGGGAGAGCCCGGGCGACGACCTTCTCTGCGAGCTCGAGAAGGTCGCTCACGCTGCCGTGCCGCCGAAGGTCACGCCCGAGATCCGCAGCGTGGGCTGGCCGCAGCCCACAGGCACGCTCTGGCCGTCCTTGCCGCAGGTGCCGGGCATCATGGCGAAGTCATCGGCGATCGCATCGATGCGTCGGAGCACCTCAGGGCCGTTGCCGATGAGATTGGCGTCGCGCAGCGGCTCGGTGATCTTGCCGGCTTCGATCAGGTATGCCTCATTGGTGCCGAAGACGAAGTCGCCCGTGGCGGTGTTGACCTGACCCCCGCCGAGCTTGGCCACGTAGACCCCATGGGGAGTCTGGGCCACGATCTCGTCTGGATCGGCATCGCCCGCCAGGAGGAAGGTGTTGGTCATCCTGACCATCGGCAGGTGCTGGTAGGTCTCACGGCGTCCGTTGCCCGAAGACGAGCGGCCTTCCTTGCGAGCGCGGAGCCAATCCCACATGTACTCGGTCAGCACGCCGTTCTCGATCAAGACATTGCGCTGCGCTGGTCGGCCTTCATCGTCGACGGCGTAGGCACCCCACTCGCCAGCCACGGTGCCGTCGTCGACCAGGGTCACCAGAGGGCTGGCGACCAGCTCACCGAGCTGGCCGGCGTAGACAGAGGAGTCCTTCACGATGTGGTCGGCCTCAAGACCGTGGCCGCAAGCTTCGTGGAAGAGCACCCCTCCGCTGCCTCCGGCCAGGACCACGGGGACCTCACCGGAGGGAGCAGGTCTGGCCAAGAGCTTGGCCACCGCTCGGCCAGCAGCGGTCTTCGCCAGCTCCTCGACGTCGATGGCATCGAACATCTCGAAGCCCTCGGTGCGAGCGTGCGACTCGTGCCCGGTCTGGAGGCCAGCATCGCCCAGTGCCACGGCGACCACGTTGAAGCGGCTGCGCACCTGGTCGTCGGAGGCATAGGTCCCCTCTGTCGAGGCGACGAGGATCCGCCGACGACCCTCGCCGTAGGAGACCTGCACCTGGGAGATCGATCCCGAGGCGCTCCGAGCTGCCTCATCGGCTTGACGGAGCAGCGCGAGCTTGTCCGCGGTCGGCACCTCATCGTGCAGGACGCTTGCTCGCGCGCCATAGGAGCGCTTCGGCTCAAGGCCGACGATGGTGGTCGTGCCTCCGCCGTCGCTGGCGACCGAGGCAGCCACCCGCGCTGCCTCCAAGAGTCCCGCCTCGGAGAGATCAGCGGTGTGAGCGAAGCCCGTCGTCTCCCCCACGATCACACGGATCCCCGCACCACGCTCTTGTCCCGAGGAGAGCTCCTCGACCCTCCCGTCGTCAAGCAGCGCAGAGCGCGACGTGCGGTCCTCACAGAAGATCTCGGCCATCTGGCCACCGCGCGACACCGCCTCGGCTAGCACTCGATCGATCACGTCAGGGGCGAGAAGCTCTTCAGTCACAGGCACAGATCCGCAGCGTACCGGCACCGACCAGCGACACGGCGCGGACCCGCTGGCGCGCTTTGCGGGGCTACCATTCGCCTGAGGCACATGCGACCATGATCCTTCCGCTCATCGAGACCCCCGCCGACCTCCGCTCCTTGAGTGAGTCGGAGCTTGAGCAGCTCAGCGAGGAGATCCGCACCTTCATCGTCGAGACGGTCACGTCGACAGGCGGCCATCTGGGCTCCAACCTTGGCGTCGTCGAGCTCACGCTTGCCACCCACAGGGTCTTCGACTCACCTCGAGATGCGATCTTGTGGGACACCGGCCACCAGGCCTACGTCCACAAGCTCCTGACCGGACGCCGCTACGGCTTCAAAGAGCTCCGCAAGGCCGGCGGCCTCTCGGGCTACCCGAGCCGCTCGGAGTCCGAGCACGACTGGATCGAGAACTCCCACGCTTCGACCGTCCTCTCCTATGCCCACGGCCTGGCCACCGCCTTCGAGCTCAACGGTGAGCTCGCTGGCCACGGGGGCGAACGACGAGTGGTCGCCGTCGTCGGCGACGGCGCCCTGACCGGTGGCATGGCCTACGAGGCACTCAACAACCTGGGCCACTCAGGCAAGCGCGTCGTGATCATCTTCAACGACAACGGACGCTCCTACTCACCCACCATCTCGCACCTGAGCCAGTCGCTCACCAACCTTCGCCTCCATCCGACCTATGTCTCGACGAGGGAGCGGCTTCGCTCTCGTCTGAAGGAGCTCCCCGGTGTCGGTGAGGTCGCTTATTCGGGCGTCCACTCCGTCACCTCGGCTCTCCGAGAGCTCGTGGCTCCGCACACGTTCTTCGAAGCGCTCGGCGTCCGCTACGTCGGGCCGATCAACGGCCATGACATCACCGACGTCGAGGCGGCGCTGACCAAGGCCGCCACGTGGGACGGGCCCATCGTCGTGCACGTGCTCACCCAGAAGGGACGGGGCTACGCCCCCGCGGAGGAAGATGACGTCCAGCGCCTCCACGACTTCAAGGTCGGGCGCTCGCCGATCGCCGTCACCGACGTCGACGACGCCGGCGACGTCAAGCCTGCGTCCTACACCGATGCCTTCACCCGCTCTCTGCTCGAGGTGGCGGCCACAGATGACCGAGTGGTGGCGCTCACCGCGGCGATGGCCGGGCCCACAGGCCTCTTGCCCTTCGCCGAGCGCTACCCCGAGCGCTTCATCGACTGCGGGATCGCCGAGCAGCACGAGATGACGTCGGCAGCCGGCATGGCGATGGGGGGCCTTCGACCCGTGGTCGCCGTGTACTCGACCTTCTTCACGAGAGCCTTCGACCAGGCGTTCTACGACGTCGGCCTCCATCGACTTCCCGTCACCATCGTCCTCGACCGCGCCGGGGTGACCGGTGACGACGGCGCCAGCCACCACGGGGTCCTCGACCTCGAGCTCGCCCTCTCGATCCCCAACATGACCGTCTTCGCCCCCTCGTCAGCGGACGAGGTGGGCGTCATGATGCAGACAGCGATGGACCTGCCAGGCCCTGCCACGATCCGCTTCCCGAAGACGCCCCCGGTCCCCCTCGACGGTCTGGTCGGCCACGGGCTCGAGGCGCGCCTTCTCCGTGCGGGTGACCGTTCGGTCTGCCTGCTCGGTGTCGGCAAGATGGTCCAACGAGCTCTCGGCGCTGCAGCTCTCCTCGAAGAAGAGGGCATCGACGCCACGGTCTACGACGTGCGCGTGGTCAGTCCCGCTGACCCCGCCATGATCGCTGATGCGCTCTCCCACCGGGCGGTGCTGACCATCGAAGACGGCGTGCGTCTCGGGGGGGCAGGCACCTACCTGATCGACGCCGTTCGTGGGCTTGCCGATGCCACAGGGAGTCCGATGCCGATGGTGCGAGTCCTCGGCACGCCGCGACGCTTCTTGTCCCACGGCTCACCCGACGAGATCTTGGCGGACCTCGGTCTCGACACCGCCGGCATCGCGGCCAGCGCCCTTCGCTCGGTGCGTGGTGAGCCGGAGCCTGCCCACGCCCCCTCGGTGGCCGAGGGCCCCTAGGGGCGGTTCGCCCCGTTTCGAGACACGAACTCCCCCACCGCTTGGTAGGCGTCGATCGACTCGCCGGCGTCTCCCCAGAAGCCAGGCTGCACGTCAAAGGACACCGCGCCTTGGTAGACGTAGTGGTTGTTGAGGTCGGTGACCTCGAGCTCGCCTCGACCTGAGGGCTTCAAAGTCTTCACCACGTCGAAGACGTCAGGGCCGTAGCAGTAGACGCCCGTGACGGCGTAGTTGCTCGGTGGCACCTTGGGCTTCTCGATGATCGAGACGATGTGGTCATCGTCGTCGAGCTCGGGTACGCCCAGGTGGCTCAGGTGCGTGGGGTCATCCATCTCTGAGAGCACCAGTCGACAGCCCTGCGGGTTCGCCTTGAAGGCGTCGATCGTCTGCTTGAAGGTCCGCTCGAAGATGTTGTCAGCCAACATCACCACGACGGGCCCGCCCTTGGCGAAGCGCTCGCCAAGCCCAAGCGCCTCGGCGATGCCGCCGGGACGCTCCTGGACGGTGTAGGACACGTTCTCCAGGCCGTAGCTGTGCCCGTCGCCCAAGATCCGCAGGAAGTCGCCGATATGCTCGCCGCCCGCCACGATCAGGACCTCGGTGATCCCGGCCGCCACCATGGACTCGACCGCCCACTCCACCATCGACCGGTCATAGATCGGCAAGAGGTGCTTGTTGGTGATCTTCGTCAGACGTTGAAGTCGAGAGCCGGTCCCACCGGCCAAGAGGATGCCTCGCACGAGGTGCGATGGTAGTCCACCCCACTTCGGAGGCTGCGAGCCTGTCTTGACGGCCCGATGTGCCGCCGTGACCGGTAGCGTCAGAGCAGAAATCGAGCTTCCAGGAGGCCACGTGAGCGACTATGAGATCCAGCGGACCGACGAGGAGTGGCAATCGCAGCTCGGTCCCGAGCGCTACGCCATCTTGCGCCAAGCGGCCACCGAGCGTCCCTTCACCGGCAAGCTCCTCCACGTCGACGATGACGGGCGGTTCAGCTGCGCAGGCTGTGGCACGGTGCTCTTTGACACCAACGCCAAGTTCGACTCTGGTTCGGGCTGGCCGAGCTTCGACAGCGCCGTGGGTCCGATCATCGAGCGCCACGATGCGAGCCACGGGACGGTGCGCACCGAGGTGGTCTGCGGGACCTGTGGTGGGCACCTGGGCCACGTCTTCAACGATGGCCCCGCAACGACGGGACTCCGCTACTGCATCAACTCAGCGTCGCTCGAGTTCGAGCCCGCCGAGGAGAGCTAGAACGCTGGCTCTGCTTCGCTGACGGCCTTGGTGCCCTCGAGGGGCCCGAAGCGCAGTGAGCAGCCCACGTCGTCGGCCACGAGCTCGACACGGCTTCGGACGCGACCATCGTCGCCTGACCAGCTGCGCTGCTCGAGGCGACCCGCCACCACCACTCGAGCGCCTCGCGTGAGCGACAGCGCTACGTGCTCAGCGAGCTCTCGCCAGCACACCACGTCGAAGAACGACGTGGACTCTGCCCACTCGCCCGAAGCTCGGTCCTGCCATCGACGATCCACGGCGACGCCGAAGGTGCACGTCGCCGTGCCGTCTTTGAGGTAGCGGATCTCGGGATCTCGGGTGAGATTCCCCGACAAGGCGCTCTGGTTGGTCACGACGGCCACCTCCTGGTTGCACGGCGCCAGGCGAACATCGCCAGCACGAGGCACAACGGTCGCGCCAGAGGACCCGTGCGCACCGCGGTGCGACGTGTCGAGGTCAGCGCCTAGACGTCGAGGAAGCGGCGGATGGCGGTGAACGAGCCGAAGATGCCGACGAAGATCCCCACGATGATCAAGACGAAGTCGATCCAGAAGACCTGCCAACCGGTGAGCTGGAGCTGATGAACCAACGAGGTGGGCTGATCGGGGTTGCTGATGGCGTTGAGCCAGACGTGGGCGCCATAGACCACGCCCGCTGCGATCAAGGAGCCAAAGAGACCTTGGATCATCCCTTCCGACATGAACGGAATCCGGATGAACCAGTTGGTGGCTCCGACGAGCTTCATGACCGAGACCTCCCTTCGCCGAGCGAAGATGGCCAAGCGGATGGTGTTCAAGATCAGCACCACCGCCGAAAGCAACAAGACGACCGCGAAGATGAACAAGGCGACCTGGAGGATGTTGGCTGTCTTTTTGAGGGTTTGGATTGCTTGGTAAGGAGCGCCGACAGTGAGCACCCCAGGTTGGCTGATGAAGCGGTTATGAACGATCTGAGCATCCTGGAACTTGGCTGGCGTGCAGCGGTACGACGAAGGGATGTCTTGAGTCGTCAGGACGTTTGAGAGCGTGCTCGAGAGCACGTTCTTCGACTCCTTGAGGTCATAAGCCTTCGACCTGAAGACGCAGCCAGTGACCACTGTTGGCGTCAGGGTCTTGAGTTGGGAGTTCACTGAAGCCAGCTCGCCTGGCGTGGCATCGTGTTGCATCCACACGATGACCTGCGTCTCTCGCTGCCAGAGCGCGGTCTCATTGCTCGCACCCTGTCTCACCAGCAGTGCGAAGCCGACCAAGGTCAGCGACACAGAGACCGTCAAGATCGCGGCGATCGTCATCAGACGGTTCCGCCAGAGGTTCGAGGCGGTCTCTCGAACGGCGTACTCAGCGAAGACGGGCACTAGATCGCCTCTCCGGTGCCTTCGATGCCGTAGACACCGCGCACTTGGTCGCGCACGAGCACGCCATGGTCGAGCTCAAGGACACGACGGCGCATGCGGTCGACGAGGGTCTGGTCGTGCGTCGCCATGAGCACCGTGGTACCCGTGCGGTTGATGCGCTCGAGCAGGCTCATGATCCCCTCAGAGGTGGTGGGGTCCAGGTTGCCCGTGGGCTCGTCGGCGAGCAGGATCAACGGGCGGTTCACGAAGGCTCGAGCGACCGCGACACGCTGCTGCTCACCACCGGAGAGCTCGGTCGGGAGGCTCTCGAGCTTGTGGCCGAGGCCGACGAGATCGAGGACTTGAGGCACCTGGCTCTTGACGACGGCCTTCGAGCGACCGATGACCTCGAGGGCGAACGCCACGTTCTCGAAGACGGTCTTGTTCGGCAGCAGCCGGAAGTCCTGGAAGACGCAGCCGATGTTGCGGCGCAGGAACGGCACACGCCACTTCGGCAATGAGACGATGTCACGCCCGGCCTCGATGATCTTGCCCTGATCGGGCAGCTCTTCTCGAAGCAAGAGGCGCAGGAAGGTCGTCTTGCCCGAACCCGACGAGCCCACCAGGAACACGAACTCGCCCTTGTCGATGTCGACTGAGACATCTCGGAGAGCGACAGTGGTGTTCTTGTAGGTCTTGGTGACGTGGTCGAGTCGAATCATCGGAAGAGGGGTGCTGCAACTGGGCTGCCGTGAGTGGCGGAGTCGCTCTGCGTGACCCCCACCCTACTTGCCGGTCACCACCGATTTGGGTTCATGCGCCGCCTGCACCTCGTTCATCAACGGTCGTCCCGCCCATTCCCAGGTCAGCTCGCCTGTTCCCTCCTGCGCCGAAGCTCTGCTTCCATGAACGAGTCGAGATCGCCATCGAGCACCGCATCGACGTTGCCGGTCTCCACGTTGGTCCGCAGGTCCTTGACCAGCTGGTACGGGGCCATGACGTAGCTGCGGATCTGGCTTCCCCAGGCATTGTCGTTCTGATCGCCGCTCAGCGCGTTCATCTCCGCTTGGCGCTCGGCCCTGGCCCGTTCGGCCAGCTTGGCCGTGAGGATCTGCATGGCCCGCGCCTTGTTCTGGTGCTGGCTGCGCTCGTTCTGGCAGGAGACGACGATGCCGGTGGGCAGGTGCGTGAGACGCACCGCGGAGTCCGTCTTGTTGATGTGCTGGCCTCCCGCCCCCGAGGCGCGGTAGGTGTCGATCCGCAGCTCCTTCTCATCGACCTCGACCTCGTCGGAGAGGTCTTCGAGGAAGGGAGTGACCTCGAGCGAGGCAAAGCTCGTCTGGCGTCGGTGCTGCGAGTCGAAGGGGCTCATGCGGACGAGGCGGTGCACGCCGCGCTCAGCCGAGAGCAGCCCGTAGGCGAAGCGACCTTTGATGATCACCGTCGCGGAGAGCAGGCCTGCCTCTTGTCCCTCGGTCGTCTCGTCGACCTCGACCACGAAGCCTCGACGCTCCGCCCAGCGCGAGTACATCCGGAGCATCATCTCGCACCAGTCCTGGGCATCGGTCCCGCCGGCCCCAGCGTGGAGCTCGGCGACGGCATCGTCCTCGTCGTACTCGCCTTGGAAGAGGCTCTGAAGCTCAAGGCGGCCCACCGAGCGATCGAGCTCGCTCAGCTCCTGGCCAAGCTCGGCAAAGAGGCTGTCGTCGCTCTCGCCGATGGCCTTCGCCTCAGCCAGCATCTCGAGCAGCGCCCGGGCATCGCCCAGGCTCTCGGTCAGCTGGTCGAAGCTGGCGAGATCATCGCTGAGGCGACCCAGCTCGGTCGTGACCTTGCGTGCTCGCTCCTGGTCGCCCCACAGATCGGGCTCTGCAGCCTCCAGCTCCAAGACCCCTTGGCGCTCACGCAGCTCCTCGATGCGCAGGTACCCGCGAGCCTCTGAGAGGCGCCCTTCGAGCTCATCGAGAACGCCAGCATCGTCCCGAGGAGCCTCGGGGGCCTCAGGCGGCGCCATGGCAGAACTTGTACTTCTTGCCGCTGCCGCACCAGCAGGGCTCGTTGCGCCCCACCTTCTGGGTGGCGTCCTTGACCACGGGAACCATGGTCTCGCCCGGATCAGCGACGGCCTGCGGGACGCCCTGATCGATCGGCACGCCGGCTGCTGCAGCCAGCGCCGCCTGGGCGCTCGCCACGTCAGCGACCGGGTCCTCGGCTGCCGCGTACACGGCACCTTCGAAGCCGGACTCTTGAACCTCGCTCGAGATGGCCTCGACGTGCATGACGTAGCGAAGGTAGTCGTCGTCGATGCCATCCATGAGAGCACCGAACATCTTGAAGCCCTCTTGCTGCCAGGCCACCAACGGATCCTGCTGGCCCATGGCCCGGAGGTTGATGCCCTCGCGCAGGTAGTCCATCTCGGAGAGGTGGTCACGCCAGCGCTGGTCGATGATCTGGAGCATGATGCTGCGCTCCACCTCTCGAGCGCCCTCGGGCCCACCGGGGAAGGCCTCGGAGCGCTGCTCGTAGTGCTCGAGGGCCTCGGTCACGACCGACTCGACGACCTGATCTTGGGTGGAGGCCTGCGCCAGATCCTGCTTCGAGAACTTCGTCGGGTAGTACTGCTGGAGCTCGGCGATGAGGGTGTCGAGCTCCCACTCCTCGGGGAAGTCCGACGGACAGCTCTGGACCACGACACCCGTGAGGGTCTCTTCCAGCAGGGCGTTGGTGTGCTCTTGGAGGTCTTCGCCGTCGATGATCTGGAGACGGCGCGCGTAGATGACCTTGCGCTGCTGGTTCATCACCTCGTCGTACTTGAGGACGTCCTTGCGGGTCTCTGCGTTGCGTCCCTCAACGGTGTTCTGCGCCTTCTCGATGGCCCTGGTGACCATCTTCGCCTCGATCGGCATGTCGTCAGGGAGGGCTCGATCCATGACCCAGCTCATCGCTCCCGAGGCGAAGAGCCGGAGCAGGTCATCTTCGAGCGAGAGGAAGAAGCGGCTCTCACCCGGCTCGCCCTGGCGGCCCGAGCGGCCCCGGAGCTGGTTGTCGATGCGGCGAGACTCATGGCGCTCGGAGCCAAGGACGTAGAGCCCACCTGCAGCGCGGACCTTGTCACCCTCGGCGCTGCACTCGTCGGCGAAGCGCTTCTCGAGCGCGGCGAGCTCGGCCTTGCCTTGGTCGCTGTCGAGATCGACGCCTTCAGCGATGAGCTGTCGGTGGGCCAACCCGGAGGCGTTGCCACCGAGGAGGATGTCGACGCCTCGACCCGCCATGTTGGTTGCCACCGTGATGGCGCCCAGGCGACCGGCTTGCGCCACGATCTCCGCCTCGCGGAAGTGCTGCTTGGCGTTGAGGACCTCGTGAGGGATCCCCTGCTTGGCCAGCAGGCGGCTCAGCAGCTCTGACTTGACCACCGACGCGGTGCCCACGAGGACCGGCTGGCCCAGCGCGTTGCGCTCGACGATGTCGTCGACCACCGCGTTGAACTTCGCTTCCTCTGACTTGAAGATCAGGTCTGGCTGATCGACGCGGATCAGCTCTCGGTTCGTCGGGATGGGCACGACCGCCAGGTTGTACGTCGAGGCGAACTCACCGGCCTCGGTCTCTGCCGTACCGGTCATCCCCGAGAGCTTCTCGTAGAGGCGGAAGAAGTTCTGGAGCGTCACCGTCGCCCAGGTGTGGTTCTCCTCTTTGATCCGCACGCGCTCTTTGGCTTCGACCGCCTGGTGGAGACCGTCGGACCACCGGCGTCCGTCCAAGGTCCGCCCGGTGAACTCATCAACGATCTTCACCTCGCCGCCATCGACCAGGTAGTCCTTGTCGCGCTTGTAGAGCTCTTTGGCTCGGAGCGCCTGGTTCAGCTGATGGACGTAGTTCACCGAGACGGCGTCGTAGAGGTTCTCGACGCCGAGGGCTCGCTCGACCTTCTCCACCCCGTCCTCGGTGGGCACGACGAGCTTCTTCTCCTCGTCGACCTCGTAGTCCGTCTCGTTGACCAAGGTGCGCGCGATCGAGGCGAACTGGTAGTAGAGCCGCGCTGCCTCATCGGCCGGCCCAGAGATGATCAGAGGCGTTCGGGCCTCATCGATCAGGATCGAGTCCACCTCATCGATGATGGCGAAGTCATGGCCACGCTGGACCATGTGCTCACGAGAGCCGGCCATGTTGTCGCGCAGGTAGTCGAAGCCGAACTCGGCGTTCGTCCCGTAGGTGACGTCAGCCGCATAGGCGGCACGCTTCGCCTCGAAGTCGTCGATGTCGGGCCCCACGCGCCCGACCTCGAGGCCGAGCCAGCGGTGCACACGGCCCATCCACTCGGAGTCTCGAGTGGCGAGGTAGTCGTTCACCGTGACCACGTGAACGCCTCGCCCGGCGAGCGCGTTGAGATACACGGGCAGCGTCGAGACGAGGGTCTTGCCCTCACCGGTCTTCATCTCAGCGATCCACCCGAAGTGCAGCGCCATGCCACCCATCAGCTGAACGTCAAAGTGCCGTTGCCCGAGCACTCGCCACGCCGCCTCGCGCACGACGGCAAAGGCCTCGATCAACAGGTCGTCGAGATCCTCCCCGTCAGCGATGCGGGCCTTGAACTCGACCGTCTTGGCCTGGAGCTCCTCGTCGGTGAGCGCCTCCATGGCCGGCTCGAGCTCGTTGATCGCAGGGACAAGCTCCGCGAGCTTGCGGACCTTCTTGCCTTCTCCGGCGCGCAGAACCTTGGATAGGACACTCATGGACCCCTCACTCTACCGGTCGACACCCCGTTGCCCTCATCGTCGGGGCGGTTTCGTCACCGCGTCGCGCCGGCGAGAGCCTCTGCTCTCAGGGGCTCTGCGGGCGATGGATCGCCATCGCAGCCAAGGACCCCACGAGCCTGAGCCAGAGCACCACCGCCGCCAACGGAAGGGCGAGGCGCGCTGGCCCCCTCGTCGAAGAGGCCGCGAAGCGAAGGGCGGAGCGGTGGTGGGCCACGAGCATCTTGTAGGGGTGCGCCCGGCGGGTCACACCCTCGACGTGGGTGACCACCGCGGTCGGAGCGACGCCGACCCCGATCCCGAGCTCGTGCGCCCTGAAGCAGAGATCCATGTCTTCGGCGAACATGAAGTAGGCCTCGTCGAAGCCGCCAAGCTCTTCGAAGCACTCGCGCTTGATGGCGAAGAACGAGCCGGAGACCCAGTCGACGCCTCCGTCGGGGCGACTGCCCGCTGATCGATAGCGACGGGTGAAGGGGTTCTCGTCGCTCACCAGCCCGAAGAGCGCGTGCCCGGCGGCGTCAAGGGGATTCGGGAAGCGTCGCACCGAGGGGTAGACAGCGCCGTCTTCGGTGAGCACCGTCGGCCCCACGATGCCCCAGTCGGGATGGTCCTCGAGCGATCGCACCAAGAGGCCGAGCGCTCCGTGGTGCACGACCGCATCAGGGTTGGCCACGATGAGCACGTCGTGAGCCTCGCTCAGTCGGGCGACGCCTCGGTTGACCCCGGCGCCGAAGCCCACGTTGGTCCCTGTGTGCACGATCTCGCACCCCTCGGCCAGCTCACCCAAGGCGCTGAGCACTGAGCCTTGGTCGCCGTTCTCGACAACGACGAGCTGGCTGACGCCATCGTCGAGGAGTGAGCGGACCGCATCAGCCAAGATCGATCCCGCGTTGAAATCGACGACGACCGCTCCGAGGCTCGTCATGACGCCTTGATCGCGGCGACCAAGCGCCCGATCCCCTCCTCCCACGCCGGCAGCGGCACCAAGCCGACCGCTCCGAGCCGTTCGGAGGCGAGCACGGAATAGGTGGGGCGCATCGCGGCCTGAGGCGGGTTGAGCTCGCTGGTCAAGATCGGCGAGACGAGCGAGGGGTCGCCCCCTGCTTGGGCGTAAGCGAAGGCGATGACCTCGTGCCAGCTCGCGCCGCCCGAGCCACTCACGTGGAAGAGCCCGGCGTGGCGCCCCCTGATGAAGGCGACGAGGCCGGCGGCCAGATCCGCCGATGAGGTGGGTGAACCTGTCTGATCCGCCACGAAGCGCAGTGGTGTGGCATCGGCAGCGGCCCCGACGGCCAAGGTGAACACCGTCCTGTTCCACACGCCCGCCACCCATGAAGTCCGCACGATCGACGCCGACGAAGGGCACTGGCGCTCCCCCGCCAGCTTGGTGCTGCCGTAGACGCTGCGCGGTCCGGTGGGATCGGATTCGACCAGAGGTCGATCACCATCGCCAGCGAAGACGTAGTCGGTCGACACGTAGACGAGGTGTGCTCCATGATCCGCGGCAGCCTTCGCCACGAGCCTCGTGCCCTCCTCGTTGACCAGAGCAGCGCCTTCAGGATCGCTCTCGGCTCTGTCCACGGCGGTGTAGGCAGCGAGATGGACGACGACGTCAGGACGAGCAGCGTCGAAAGCCTGACGAACCGACGGTTCATCCGTGACGTCAAGCGACGCGCGATCAAAGGTCGAGACGTCGAACTCGCCGGCGGTCACGGGGTTCTGGTCCAAGAGCGCGGTGGCGCTGCCGGCGGGAGGTATCTGGCCTGCAAGGACAAGGCTCAGGTCTCGTCCGACCTGTCCCCCGCCCCCGGTGATGAGCACGCGCAAGGCGCCTACTTCGTCTCTCCGCCCCAGCTGGTCTCGACCACGGGGGCTCGCTCGAGCAGTGGTGCCCACCACGCCTCGTGCTCGCTGTACCAGCGCACCGTCTCGGCGATGCCTCCTGCGAACTCGATGGTCGGAGCCCAGCCGAGCTCGGTGCGGATCTTGGTCGTGTCGAGCAGGTAGCGCCGGTCGTGACCGGGCCGGTCGGGCACGATCGTCTTGAGCGACGCCGGCTTGTCGAGAGCGGCGAGGACCGCATCGGCGATCTCTTCGATCGACGCCTCGATCCCCGAACCCACGTGATAAGTCTCACCGATCCGGCCGCGGAGGAGCACCGCCTCGATGGCCCGGCAGTGGTCGTCGACGTGGAGCCACTCGCGCTTGTTCTGCGTCGAGGCGTAGAGCGGCAGTGTCTGGTCGGCGAGCGCTCGGGTGGTGAAGACCGGGATCACCTTCTCGGGGAACTGGTAGGGCCCGTAGTTGTTGGCGCAGTTCGTGATCGTCACCGGGAGCTCGTAGGTCTCCGAGTAGGCGCGCACCGCGTGGTCCGAGCCCGCCTTCGACGCGTTGTACGGCGTCCTCGGCCGGTACGGGCTCTCCTCGTTGAACGACTCGTCGGTGTCAAGGTCGAGGTCGCCGTAGACCTCGCAGGTCGAGATGTGGTGGAAGCGCGAGACACCACTTCGACGAGCTGCCTCGAGCATCGTCTGGGTGCCCATGACGTTGGTTGAGAAGAAGCGCCCTGGGTCGAGCACGGCGAGCGAGTTGTGCGACTCGGCAGCAAAGTTCACGACGGTGTCGATCGCGTACTCCTTGAGGGCTCGCTCCGCCGCGTCGAAGTCGCGGATGTCGGCCTCGACGAACCCGATGTCCTCGATGACGGTGGTCAAGCTTCCCATGGTCGCGGCGTAGGTCATCGCGTCATAGACCACGAGCTGATCGTCAGGGTGCTGATCTCGCCAGTACCGGATGAAGGCCGAGCCGATGAAGCCGGCGCCGCCAGTCACAAGGATGCGCATGGCTCGCAATCCTACTCGGCACCCTCTCGCGCCCCTGGACCCTTGCCGGCTGGCTCGTGACCGTTTGGAACCGGACGAACTGGGCATCGTCGCGTCTAGGCCCACAAGGGCCGTCTGAACCCAAGGGGGACGAATCATGCTTCTGCTACTGGCGCTGCTGCTTGTGGTGGTCTTCGCAGGACTGGGCTTCGCGGTCCACCTGCTCTGGATCCTCGCCGCAGTGTTCTTGGTGGTCTTTCTCGTCGCTGCTGCAACCAGCCGCGGCGCGCGAGCGGGCAGCCACTGAGCTGCCGTACAGACACGCGAGAGCTCACGGGCTCAAGCGGGCACCTACCGACCGAAGGAGGACAGATGAGCGAGGATTCAACCGCACGCACAGGCGTTGACGGCGTCACCGAAGGCGTGAAAGGCAAAGCCAAGGAGGTCGCCGGCGCCCTGATCGACGATGACGACCTGCGCGAGGAGGGCCGAGCGCAGCAAGACAAGGCCGGCGAGCAGCGCCAAGCAGCCAAGAGCGAGGCTCAAGCCAAGGCCAGCCGCTCGAAGGCCCAGGCCCATGAGGCAAAGCAGCGCTCACACCAGCGCTAGACGGTCGCTCACAAGCGCTCACCACGAGAGCCGAGCTCCTCAGGAGCTCGGCTCTCGTCGCGCCTCGGGTCGATCAGGTCGTGGTGCTCGACGGCGCCCGATCAGCTCGAACGACCCGTTGAAGCCATGCGCTCTTGCCTTGCCCGAGCACCCGCGGCGATCGGACGGGGGAACGGGTGGGTCCCGGCAGGCACAGGACCGAGGCCGTGGTCACGAGCGGGCGCGGGCTGGGCGGACGAAGGCACGCCGCGCTGGGCGTCATCGCCCTCGCCGTCGCTGACCGCGGAGACGGGCTCGGCCAGATCCTCGAGGCTCTTCTGCTCGGCATCGACCCCTATGAAGACCTCGACCAAGCCGGCGCCGATCATCAGACCCGCTCCGATCAAATAGCCAATGGCCGTGTCCACGGGTCGCTTCGTGGCGATGAGGTTCCCGAAGAGCACAGGGCCGATGATGCCCCCGAGCCCGGTGCCGACGGCGTAGAAGAAGGCGATGGCAAGCGCTCGGGTCTCGAGCGGGAAGATCTCGCTCACGGTGAGGTAGGCCGCGCTCGCTCCGGCCGAGGCGAAGAAGAAGACGACCACCCAGGCGATCGTCTGAGTCATCGCGGTCAACGTCCCGGCGTCGAAGAGCCACGCCGTGACCGCCAGCATCACTCCGGAGCCGAGGTAGCAGATGGAGATCATCACTCGTCGACCCACCACGTCGAAGAGACGACCGAGCAAGAGGGGCCCTGCGAAGTTCCCAAGCGCGAAGGCGATCAGATAGTAGCCAATCGAGGCCGAGCTCACCTTGTAGAAGGTCGTCAAGACCAGGGCATAGGTGAAGAACACGGCGTTGTAGAGGAAGGCCTGGCCGACGAAGAGCGAGATCCCGAGGATCGAACGGCGTGGGTACTGGCCGAAGACGATCTTGGCGACCGTGATGAAGCCGATCGAGCTCCGCTGGTCGACCGTGACCGAGCCCTCCGGCTCGGGGAGCTCTTCGTCAAGGGACGAGGAGACCTCCTCTTCGATCTCGTCCACGGTCTCCTCCGCCTCTTCGGCTTGGCCGTGGGTCAGCTGCCAGCGAGGGCTCTCGGGGATGTTGCGACGCACCAGGAGCACGGCCAGGCCTAGGAGCGCTCCGAGCCCGAAGCAGAGCCGCCACCCCACGTCGACGGCCAAGATGTTGGGGTCCAGGAGCACGAGCGTCACGGCGGCACCCGCTGCGGTGCCCAGCCAGTACGAGCCATTCACCAGCAGATCGACCGTCCCGCGCACGCGTGCCGGAATCAGCTCATCGATCGCTGAGTTGATCGCCGAGTACTCCCCGCCGATGCCCATGCCTGTGAAGAACCGAAACACGAAGAACATCCAGGCGGTGTGAGAGAAGGCGGTGGCTACAGTGGCCAGCAGGTAGACGGCCAGCGTCACGAGGAAGAGCCGACGTCGTCCGAAGCGATCGGTGAGGTACCCGAAGAGCAGCGCGCCGACACACGCTCCCGCGATGTAGATGCCGGCTGCGTCGCCGATCTGGGCTGTCGTGATCGAGATGCCGCTGCCGGCCTTGGTGATCGTCCCGCCGACGGCGCCGACGATGGTCACTTCGAGGCCGTCCAAGATCCAGACCGTGCCGAGGCCGATCAGGACCATCCAGTGCCATCGAGACCACGGGAGGCGATCGAGGCGAGCAGGGACCTGCGTCTCGACGACGCCCTCCTGTGACTCATCGGTCGGCCGTGATCCTTCGAGGTCTGTCGACATGTCCCCTCCCCTCCCCAAGCGACCTCTCGCTGGCGCGTGCGGCGCACGCACCTGCGGGCATACCCACACAGGGAAGGAGAGAAACGCCTTCCGACCTCAGGGAACGGTGGGCTCTGGCGACACGATCTCTAAGGCGCTCGAAGCCTCTCGACGTCGCCGGTGGCGATCTCGACGTCGCCCTCCTCGGTCGTCACGACCAAGTGACCCTGCGGGCTGAGCCGGTCGGCGACACCGTTGACCACGCCGAGTGGTGTCGTCACGCTGACGGCTTGCCCAAGGGTGACCAAGGAGGCCGTCAGCTCGCTCAGCAGCTCGCTCCTGCCCTCCTCGCTCTCAAGGAGATCAAGGCGTTCGCCGAGCTCGTCGAGCAGCTCTTCGACGAGCAGCTCACGATCCACCTGGTGCCCGGACGCCGCCTCAAGACTCACGCCGTTGGCCTCCTCTGGTCCGCTCCAGCTCAGGTTCATGCCCATGCCAAGCACCACTGCCGTGGTGCCAGCGGGCCCTCCGGGAGCGCTGGCGTCTGCCTCAGCGAGGACCCCCGCGAGCTTGGACGAGTCGATCACGAGGTCGTTGGGCCACTTGAGGCCAGGTCGCAGTCCGCTGACACGCTCGGCAGCGACGGCGCCCGCCAGAGCCAGCGCCGCAGTCAGCAGGTGAGCAGCGCCCGCGACAACCCGCTCTCGCACCAGCACCGAGAGCAGCAGCGACGCACCCGCAGGAGACTCCCAGGCCCGATCGAGCCGCCCTCGACCAGCCGTCTGGTGATCAGCGATGGCGACCAGACCTCCCGCTGCCCCCGCCCGCGCCTGCTCCATGAGATAGGCGTTGGTCGAGTCGATGGTGTCGAACCGCTCGACCCTCCACTCGCGCTGCGACATGGCATCCACCCTAGGTGGCGTGTGAGAATGACCCCCACGGTCACGCCCCGCTTCGGGGGTCCCCAAAGGTGAAAGGTCGAGGAGTGCTGCAGAAGGTCTTGATTGCGAACCGCGGCGAGATTGCTGTCCGCGTCATCCGCACCTGTCGGGAGATGGGTATCGGCACCGTTGCGGTGTACTCGGAGCTCGACCGAGATGCGCTCCACGTCCGTCTGGCTGATGAGGCCTACGCCTTGGGCGGCCAGAGCGCTGCGGAGAGCTACCTGAACACCGACGCCATCTTGGACGCCATCGAGAAGTCTGGAGCCGACGCCGTGCACCCCGGCTACGGGTTCTTCTCCGAGAACACTGACTTCGCTCGGGCCATCACCGCTCGTGGCGTGACCTTCATCGGGCCTCCCCCCGAGGCCATCGAGGTCATGGGCGACAAGATCAGCTCAAGGCTGGCCGCAGAGGCCGCCGGCGTGAGCGGCGTCCCCGGACGATCGCAGATCCTCGTGTCGTCGGACGAAGTCGCCGAGTTTGGCGAGTCCGTCGGCTGGCCCGTCGCCATCAAGGCGGCACACGGTGGTGGCGGTCGAGGCATGAAGGTGGTCCACAGCGCAGCAGAGGCAGCCGACGCCCTCGAGTCCGCCCAGCGTGAAGCGCTCTCCTACTTCGGGCGAGACGAGTGCTACGTCGAGCGCTACCTCACCTGGCCTCGCCACATCGAGATGCAGGTCCTGGCCGACAACCACGGCAACACGCTGTGGCTCGGGGAGCGCGACTGCTCCGCGCAACGCCGTCACCAGAAGCTCATCGAGGAGAGTCCGGCGCCGAACTTCCCCGACGAGATCCGTCAGGCCATGGGGGCTGCCGCGGTCAAGGTCTCGGAGGCGTGCGGCTATCGCAACGCGGGCACCGTCGAGTTCCTCTACCAAGACGGTGAGTTCTTCTTCTTGGAGATGAACACGCGCCTCCAGGTCGAGCACCCCGTCACCGAGTACGTCACCGGCCTCGACCTGGTGGCCTGGCAGATCAAGATCGCCTCGGGCGAGGCGCTCGACTTCGGTCAGGACCAGATCGCTCGCAACGGACACTCGATCGAGGTCCGCATCAACGCAGAGGACCCCTCCGGCGGTCGCTTCACGCCTTCGCCGGGCACCCTGACCAAGTTCGCGCAGCCCTCGGGCCCCGGCGTGCGCCTCGACGCGGGCTATGAGTCCGGCGACACCGTCAGCCAGTACTACGACAACCTGATCGCCAAGCTCATCGTCTGGCACGAGGATCGTGAAGGGGCTCGTCGCCGGATGCTTCGTGCGCTCGAAGAGACTGTGATCGAGGGCGTCGCCACCACCATCCCCGCCGACGTCGCCATCTTGGAGCACCCCGACTTCGCCGCCAGCAACTACTCGACCAAGTGGGTCGAAGAGACACTGGACCTCTCAGGGCTCTCGGTCAACACGGAGCCGCCCGAAGACGAGGACGGCGGCACCAAGGTGCTCCGCAGCGTCACCACCGAGGTCGGGGGCCGACGCTTCGACATCAAGCTGTGGCTCGATGAGGCGAGCTTGGCCGGCGTGGCCGTCGCACCTAAGGGGTCGAAGACCAAGCGACGCGGTGGAGGCGGCTCGATGTCCGCCGTCGCCACGGGTTCGGTGACGGTCCCCATGCAGGGGACCATCGTCAAGGTGCTCGTCGCCGTCGACGATGAGGTCGAGGTCGGCCAGACCCTCGTGGTGCTCGAAGCGATGAAGATGGAGAACGCCGTCAACGCGTCGGTCGCTGGCACGGTCAAAGAGGTCCGCGTGACCGAAGGTGACTCGGTCACCGGTAACGACGTCGTCGTCGTCATCGAGTAGCTGAGCGCTGTGGGCGAGACCTCCGAGCGAGCACGCCACGCGATCGAAGCGGCACTTCCTGAGCTCGTCACGCTCTCTGAAGACATCCACGCCCATCCTGAGCTCTCCTTCGAAGAGCGACGAAGCTCAGCCCTCGTCGCAGACCTGCTCGCGGCACACGGCTTCGAGGTGGCACATGGCATCGCGGAGATGCCTACCGCCTTCGAGGCGCGCTTCGGCACAGGGCCGCTCCACGTCGCGTTCTTGGCTGAGTACGACGCGCTGCCCGAGGTGGGCCACGCCTGTGGTCACAACCTGATCGCGGCGATCGCTGTCGGAGCGGGGGTCGGCCTCAAGGCGGTCGCGGAAGAGCTCGGGATCACGGTGACGGTCTTGGGAACGCCGGCGGAAGAGGCAGGTGGCGGCAAGGTCGTCATGATCGAGCACGGTGTCTTCGACGACGTCCACGCCGCCCTCATGGTCCACCCCTGGTCCTTCGACCGGCTCGAGTCCGCGTGCTTGGCCGTGGACCAGTTCGAGGTGACCTTCACCGGCAAGACGGCACATGCGTCGGCGGCGCCCTTCGAGGGGCGCAACGCTGCGGACGCCATGGTCATCGCGCAGGTGGCTCTCGGGCAGCTCCGCCAGCAGCTCGCCCCGGGCGATCAGGTCCATGGCATCGTGGTCCAGGGAGGCGCTGCGGCGAACATCATCCCTGACCACGTCGTCGGCCGGTTCATGTGCCGCTCGAAGACGACGGAGGGATTGGCGAAGCTTCGACCCCGCATCGATCGCTGCTTCGAGGCTGGAGCGCTGGCCGCCGAGTGCGGCCTCTCCATGGAGGAGATGGGACCCAGCTACAGCCACCTCTCCCAGGACCCTGAGCTCTTGGCCCTCTTCCGTCGCCACGCCGAAGAGCGCGGACGACGCTTCGACGCCGACGACGAGGGCGTGCCGCAGCCCACGTACTCGACGGACATGGCCAACGTCTCTCTCGTCGTGCCCGCCATCCATCCGCTGCTCGGCCTTGAGACGAACGGCGCGGTGAATCATCAGCCAGAGTTCACCGCAGCCTGCATCGGTGACTCTGCCGAGGCGGTCCTCCTCGACGGTGCCGTGGCGCTCTGCCTCACCGCCCTGGACGCCGCGGAGACCCCAGACATCAGAGAGCGCCTGCTGGCTCGCTGAGCCGCCTTCATTCACTCAGGCATCGAGGAGAGCATCACCATGGTCCTAGAACACGCACTCATGCACGTCACCCCTGGCGAGGAAGAGGGGTTCGAAGCCGTGCTCGGCGAGGCGCTCGCGGTGATCGCATCGGCCGAGGGCTGTCTGGGCGCCCGGATCCGACGGGGCATCGAGTCACCGTCGACGTATCTCTTAGAGGTCGAGTGGACGAACGTGGCCGCGCACACCGAGGGCTTCCGCAGCTCAGAGCTCTTCGTGCGCTGGCGGAAGCTCGTGAGCCCGTTCTGGTCCGAGCTGCCGGTTGTCGAGCACTTCTCCCTCACCGCTGAGCGACAGGGCTGAGCCCAGCACTCGAAGAGCGCGTGCCAAGCGCCGGCGGGCCATCGGGGCTCTAGGCTCGCCGCCGACGACCACCCCTCGAGGAGGACCCCATGGCTATTGCACCTGGCGACACGATTCCCGACGTCACGATCATGACCCTCACCGAGAGCGGCCCCTCCCCCGTCAAGACCGGTGAGCTCCTCGGCCATGGCAAGGTGGTGCTCTTCGCCGTGCCGGGCGCCTTCACCCCCACCTGCTCAGACCACCACCTCCCGAGCTTCGTGGTGCGAAATGACGACCTTCGAGCCAAGGGCGTCGACACCATCGCGTGCGTCTCGGTCAACGACGCCTTCGTCATGGGCGCGTGGGGCGAGGAGCACCACGTGGGGGACGGCATCGTCATGCTGGCTGACGGCAACGGGGAGTTCACCAAGGCCATCGGCCTTGAGATGGACGGCAGCTCGTTCGGTCTGGGCACCCGCTCGCAGCGCTACGCCATGATCATCGAGGACGGGGTGGTCACCACCTTGAACATCGAGACCGCTCCGGGCACCATTGTGGCCAGCGGCGCCGACGCAGTCCTCGCTGCGCTCTAGGAGATCAGGGGGTCTCGAGGGAGCCCGAGGATCCGCTCTCCGATCTGGTTCCGCTTGATCTCTGAGGTACCCCCGGCGATCGACAACGCACGGTTGGTGAGCGCTGTGGCAAACACCGCAGCACCCGACCCCTCGGCGTAGAGGCCGTCGGTGCCCTTGGTCGCCGCCCAGATGCCGGCTGCGTCGTGACCGATCTCAGAGAGCATCAGCTTGGTCACGTTGCCCTCTGGCCCCGGACCGCCCCCCGAGACCGCTCGGTGCGCGCTGCGCAGGTTGAGCGCGCTGATCGCCTGGTGGGTGGCGATGTAGCGCCCGATCCGAGCCTCGCCTCCTGGCAGGCGCTCAGGGTGCTCGTCGTAGGCAGCGAGCAGGAGCTCACCTGGCGTCGACAGTCCCTCCATGCTCCCGCCGATGCTGACGCTCTCGTTGCCGAGCGTCGCTCGAGCCACGGTCCAGCCGTCGTTGACGGTGCCCACGACGTCGTCGTCAGGCACGAAGACGTCGGTGAAGAAGACCTCGTTGAAGTCTGAGGCACCCGACGGCATCTTGATGGGTCGAACCTCGACACCCTCGGCTTCCATGTCGATCACCATCGTCGTGATGCCTTGGTGCTTCGGTGCATCAGGGTCGGTCCGCACCGTGGCCAGGCCACGCTTGGCCACGTGAGCTCCGCTCGTCCAGACCTTCTGGCCGTTGATGATCCAGCCGCCATCGACCCGCGTGGCTCTCGACTTGATCCCGGCCGCGTCCGATCCTGCATCAGGTTCACTGAAGAGCTGGCACCAGATCACCTCGTGGGTCAGTGCGCTTCGCACCCAACGAGCCACCTGGTCCTCGGTGCCGTGCTGGATCAGGGTCAAGATCACCCATCCCGTGATGCCGTAGCCAGGCCGTCGGACGCCTGCTGCGCTGAACTCCTGCTCGATGACGAGCTGCTCGATGGCACTGGCGTCTCGTCCCCAGGGAGCGGGCCAGTTGGGCACGGCGTAGCCCGTCTCGATCATCCGCTCCTTCTGCTCAGCCTTCTCCAGCGAAGCGATCTCTGCCAGGAAGGCCCGCACGGGCTCGCGGAAGGCCTCAGCCTCAGGAGGCAGATCGACCGAGCGGACGCGGCGGACCCCCTGGCGGGTGCTCTCCGACACGGCCGTCGCAGCAGCCTCGACGTCGAGCAGCGAGCGAAGTGCTGTGGCCCTGCGGATGTAGAGGTGCGCGTCGTGCTCCCAGGTCATGGCGATCCCCCCGTGGACCTGCGTGTTGAGCTGCGAGCAGCGATCGGCAGCATCGAGCGCCAAGCTCGCGGCCATCGCCGCGGCCAGGGTGGCCTGCTCGCCTCCTGTGCCAGCGGCGCGAGCTGCGTCCCACACGGCGCCCACGGCAAGCTCCGTGGCGGCCAGCATGTTGGCGCAGTGGTGCTTGACGGCTTGGAAAGTGCCGATGGGGCGACCGAACTGGATCCGGGCGCTCGCGTACTCGGCAGCTTGGGCCGTGCACGAGATCGCCACGCCGACCGCCTCCGCTGCTCCGAGCAGGCGAGCTCTGTCAATGAGGAGGCCCCTAGCTCCGGTGAGGACCACCGCCGGCGCAGCGTCGAGGTGCACGGCGGCCACTCGACGAGACGGATCGAGGTTCGTGCGCTGCTCGACCACCACGCCACCTCGGGAGGGCTCGACGAGGGCGACGTCGTCGCCGACGACGAGGACCAAGAGCCCCGCCAGGGCGCCACCGAGCACGGCGGGCGCCGACCCCGAGAGGGTCCCGTCGAGGAGCTCGAGCTCGCCCTCCAAGCCCACACCACCGACGATGCTTCCGTCACAGAGACCTGCGAGGTAGTGCGCTTGGCCATCGAACGGCGCGCTCGCCTCGAGCAGCGAGCTCGCGATCACCGTGGAGAGATACGGGCCAGGCGCGAGGAAGCGCCCGAGCTGCTCGAGGACCACGACGAGCTCTTCGAGGCTGAAGCCCGAGCCTCCGTGCTCCTCGGAGACCGCCAAGCCCAACCAACCCAGCTCAGCCGCTTCCCCATAGAGCTTCGAGAGCGGTTCGTCGTCGAGCTCGAGGAAGGCTCTTGCCTCAAGAAGGGCGTCGTGTCGGACCAAGAAGGCCTCAACGGTCTCGGCCAGAGCAAGGTGATCGTCGGAGATGGCGAGTGGCATGCCGCGACCTTAGACACAGACGGCCTTGGGCGGCAGGCCTTGGTGTGGGGTCACGCAACCACGACGTCGTGCCCGCTCAGCGCGGGAGCCCGCGCCTCAGTACTGGGACGCCGCCCCGAGGTTCGACATGTTGGCCCCGAGCGTGGCCGAGGTGCTGCCATTGATGGCGTTGCCCTCTTGACCGTCCTCCATGATCACCACGGCGTAGTCGGAGGGGTTCGTGCTCAGCGGCGTCCTGAAGGGGAACAGGCCGTTAGCCTGGTCGATCGACAACGCCAGGTTGAAGAGCCTGACCACCTCGAGCAGGTTGGGCTGGGTGACGGTCACCTTGAAGAGGTGGTTGCCGAAGATGTTGTTGTTCTGATAGCTCGCACCCGTGCTCGTCGAGAACTTCGTCCCGTCTTGGGGTCTCGTCCACGCGATGGTGTAGCCGTTGGTGAAGTCTGGATAGAGGCACTCGTCGAAGCCGCTCGGATCTTGGTCGCAGATCGTCGTCACCTGGCCACCGTTCATGCAGATGTTCGCTCCCGCCTCTGTGGCGGGGCAGAGGCCCACCTGGCTGTGGTCTGAGCGCCACAGCTCCTCACAGAGCTCAAAGCCCTGCGTGGTCGGCGATGAAGAGGACACGTCTCTGATGAAGGGGCAGAGATACGAGTGCCACACGCTCTGCTGGACGAGCGTGTTCGCGTTGTCGCTGACGGCGTTGAAAGCCGTCTGCAAGGAGAGCTGCCCGTTGGCCATCCACGGCCGGACGCTGGCGTCGTTCCAGGTGACCACGTGCTGGAGCCCGCAGTTGGAGACGCAGTAGTTCGTGAATACCGAACCCGAGAGCAGCAGGCCCCAGAGGGAGTTCGGGCTGTTGGTCGAACAGGTGGTCCCCGTCTTCGGGTCTGTGTACTGGTTGGCCATGGGCGCCGAGAAGCCGACCTTGTTGGTCAAGTCGGTCTGAAGGGTGTTCGTGAGCTGGTTGACACCGGCTCCGTAGTTCAGACAGAAGTCACCAGGTGATTGGAAGCCCCCCGGTGGGATGATCTGCGGAGGCGAGTTCCACTTCCGGCAGGTCGAGGGTGGCACCAAGGGATCACCCGAGACAGCGGAGCACTCCCGAAGCTTCGCCGCGTCTTGCTCGTAGAACGTGAAGCTGTTGGACCTCGACGGTGAGGCCACGTCGGTGGCGATCGCTGGGCTTGAGTTCGGAGCCACCGCGTCGCCTGTCGTGGCGCCGTAGACCGCGAGATTTGACGTGTCATCCGCGAACGCAGCGTTCCAACCGCCACCAGCAGCGCTGGCGATCGAGGGGCTGACGTTGAGCGCCATGGCTTCGCCGGTGTCGGTCAGCAGGTGGCGCGAGTCATAGGTGGCGAAGTGCCCGAAGGAGCTCTGGAAGGCCACCTCGTCGGCCCCGTTGGTCAGGACGACCGACGGGCTGGTGCCGCTCTCCATCGGTTGCTGGGTGTTCACCGTCTGGGACGACTTCGTGAGGTAGGTCAACAGGATGTTCTGTGAGGCTGCTTGGAAGGCGATCTCGAAGCCGTTTCCTCTGTTGATGGCTATCGACGGGCTGGTGCCTGCGGCCATCGTCGGTCGAATCACGGCGTTGGTCAGCGAGACCGGCGCCTTGACCCGCCAGGAGAGGAGCGAGAGCGCACCGTTGCTCGACTGGTAGGCAACCTTCCAGCCCACGGTGTTGTTGGGTGCGATCGAGGGGCTGGTGCCCGCAGCCATGGCCAGCGGCGAGCCCGAGAGCAGCGGCGTGTTGGTCTTCTTGTTCGACGGCGTGTAGAAGCTCAGCGCATCACCGCTCGCCGCGTGGAAGGCGACCTTGAGCGAGCCGCCGGTGTTCAGCGTCACCGACGGGTTGGTGCCTGAGGCCATCACCGCTTGGGTGTCGAAGGCTGCACCTCCTGTGCGGGTGTCGTAGGTCTCCAAGTGGTTGGTGGAGCCTTGGAAGACCACCAGGTATCCACCAGCACCGTCGGAGGTGATCGCAGGGCTGGAGTTCGGCGCCATGGCGAAGCCCGAGCCGAGATCGGTCGGAGACGCCGTGGCCGTGCTGACGAGAACGAGGTCACCGTTGGACCCCTGATACGCGATCTCCCAGCCTCCAGGTGACGTCGCCGAGGAAGAGCCACTGCCTGAGAGCAAGGTCAGACACGCCATGCCTACGACGCCCACCACCGCGAGGCGAGCAACGAGACGGTGCCTCAGGCGACGACCCTCCGCCACGTCGATGTGCTTGGTCATTGATCCCCGGTCATCCAGAAGGCCCCAGCTCGACTCGGGTAGGAGCCGAACGAATCTGCAACACCGTAGTGTTCCTCCAGCCGACGAGTCAGGCATGAGCCATCCAGGCACCCCCCGAGATCGTGGTGCTGGACCGTCACCAGTCAGGAGGAATCTCGCTCCTCGCTGCCTCTGCGAAGCAAGGTGGTGACTGGAGCTCCTCACGTGGAGATCGCACCGAACCTTGGCGGCGAGGCCAGATCACCAGAGCCAGTCGTGGATCACCGCCCGCGCGACGCGGCCTCGATGCCCTTCGGCAGCTCATCGAGCGAGCACGCCACGATGGCTGGGCGGCGGCTCATCCGGCGTCGGCCAGGGGGCACCGCTCGCTCCCGCTCGCAGAGCTCTTCCCGACCGTTCGACGAGACGGGCCTCGCCGAGACATCGGTGCGCTCTGCTTCAGGTTGGCAGCCACGTCGTCGTGGCCCGCCAGCACCCAAGAGAGCCCTCGGCGAGCTAGCCGGCGTGGGGCATGCAGAGATCGTCGTACTCAGCGATGATGATCTCTCCAGCGTTCTCGCCGCAGGCGGGGCATGCCGGGTCACGACGGACCTTGAAGGTCCGGAACGACTCTTCAAGCGCGTCGAAGGCGAGCAGACGCCCGACCAAGGTGTCGCCCAAGCTGAGGAGCATCTTGATCGCCTCGAGCGCCTGGATCGAGCCCACGATGCCAGGCAGCACGCCGAGCACGCCCGCCTCTGCACAGCTCGGCGCCAGCTCGGCCGGAGGCGGCTCGGGGATCATGCAGCGATAGCACGGACCCACGTAGGGCTCAAAGACCGTGATCTGACCTTCGAAGCGGAAGATGGAGCCGTGGATCACCGGGATCTTCTTGAGGAGCGCTGCGTCATTGACCAAGTAGCGAGTCGGGAAGTTGTCGGTGCCGTCGACGATCAGGTCGTAGCCGTCGATGATCTCAAGGATGTTGTCGGCCCCAAGCCTCGTGTCATAGGTCACCACGTCGAGATCGGGGTTCATCAACGTCAAGGTCTTCTTGGCCGAGTCGACCTTGCGCTCGCCGATGCGGTCCAGGTTGTGAAGGATCTGGCGCTGGAGGTTCGACGCGTCGACCACGTCCATGTCGATGATCCCGAGCGTGCCGACACCAGCTGCCGCGAGATAGAGGGCGGCCGGTGAGCCGAGGCCGCCAGCGCCGAGCATCAGGACCTTGGACTCGAGGAGCTTCTGCTGGCCCTTCTCCCCCACCTCAGGGAGCAAGAGGTGACGCTGGTAGCGGTTTCGCTGCTCAGCCGTCAGGGTCTTCGGTGTCACCCACGGTCGGCCCTCGTCCTTCCAGCGGTTGAACCCACCGACGACCGAGACCACATCGGTGTAGCCGAGGTCGCCAAGGGTCTTGGCGGCGAAGGCAGAGCGAACGCCACCGGCGCAGTAGACGACCACAGGGGCGTTCTTGTCGAGGAGGCGAGCCTCGACCTGGAACTCGAGGTGGCCGCGAGGGATGTGGATGGCGCCCGGCACGGCACCCTGCTCGTACTCGTCGGGCTCACGGACGTCGAGGAAGACCGAGGAGCCCACCTGGTCGGTGACCTCAGCGGGCTCAACCTCACGAATGTGGGTCTTGGCGTCGTTCAGCAGTTCGCGGGGTGTGGGCATCAGCGTCTCCAGGCTCTTCGTGTCACCTGCCCTTAAACACTACCATTTAGGTCAACATTCCCGTTCAGTCGCGGGCAAGAAAGAGGAGCCCCGATGGACGTCATCGAAGCACTGTCCAGCCGCCGCATGGTGCGCAGCTTCGCCTCAGAGGCGTTGGCCGAAGAGGACGTCACCGAGCTGCTGGCCGATGCCCTGTGGGCTCCGACCGCGGGGCACAGCAGAGGTGTCCGCTGGATCGCCCTCGTCGGAGCGTCTGAGCTCGCCGCCTACTTCGAGGCGGCGACCGATGAGGCGTGGCGAAAGGGCGCCGCGAGGGCGCCGGGCCTCCGGCGTGCGGCAGCGGCCGGCGTGTGCGTGGCCCAGCCCGAGCGCTACGTCGAGCGCTACGCGGCACCCGACAAGGAGACCTCAGGCCTCGGAGCGGGGGCCCCGTCGTGGCCTGTGCCCTACTGGGTCGGCGACGCGGGGGCTGCCACGATGGCCGCGCTGCTGCTGGCCGAGGAGCGTGGGATCGCCGCCGGCTTCCTCGGCTCGTTTCGTCGGACCAGCGAGCTCGGCGCCCTGCTGGGCCTGGCCCCCTCAGAGATCATCTACGGCACCCTGCTCCTCGGCGTCGCCGGGGACGACGATCGGCGCTCTTCATCACTCGACCGTCCTGGCCTCTCGCGAGCGCAGCGGGTCCAACGTCTCGCTGCGCCACAGGCATAGGGCCCGATCGCAAACTCGTTCCGGATGTATCGTCAGCGTCGGTGACGCACCCGACGCTCCAGAGGATCCGAGACCAGCTGATCTCGGCGTTCGTGGCGGAGCGGACCAAGGTGATCTACGTGCCCATCACCAAGGCCGGCTCGACGAGCATGCTGCGCATCTTGGCCGACCTCGAGGGCTGTGACGTCACGCGTTACCTGCATCTGCCTGAGCTGGTGCACATCCAGGGGAACTACCCGCTCCCGCTCCTCTCCACGCTCGACGAGGCCCGCCAGCTCGAGCTGCTCGAAGACCCCACCTGGCTGAAGCTCACCGTCGTGCGCAACCCCTATCAGCGGATCTACTCAGGTTGGGAAGACAAGCTGTTCATCGGACGCTTCGGTTGGGATCACCTGGCTCCGCCGCCCTTGGTGCTCCACCGAGGCGGCATCGACGTCGGCGCGTCCTACCGAGCCTTCGTCGCCGACCTGGACCAACGCAGCGAGGTCTGGATGGGAGACCCGCACTTCTGCACCCAGGCACAGCTGGCTCGTCCCGAGACGATCCCCTATGACCAGATCGCCTCCACGGCCGAGCTTGGCCAGCTCATCAGCCAGCTCGAAGACCGAGCCAAGAGGCGAGCCGACACCACGAGGGTGAACGAAGGCCTGGGCCTGTCGGCCCAAGGCTTCCTCGACGATGCCACGGTCGAGGTGATCAGCCGGCTCTACGCCGTCGACTTCGAGCTGAGCAAGACCTCACCCGAGCGCCCGAACAAGAAGGTCGCCAAGGTGGTCTTGGACCCGGTGACGACGAACCTCCACTCCCACATGCTCAGCCGCTACCAGCGCATCAGCGAGCAGCACTGGAGGACTCGCCAGCGAGCGGGCCTGGCCCCTCAGGGCGACGCCATGCCGAGGGGCTAGGGCCGAAGCAGCTCGAGGATCGTCCTGAGCGAGAACGCCGTGCCGCCCTTGGTCAGGTAGCCCACGTCCTTGTCCGATCGGCCAGGTCCCGCGATGTCGAGGTGCACCCAGCTCTTGTCGTCGACGTAGCGCTGGAGGAAGAGGGCTGCAGAGATGGTGCCAGCCTCTCCCGTGGCGCCCGTGTTCTTGATGTCCGCTATCTCCGAGGAGATGTGGCTCTCGTACTCATCGACGAGCGGCAGGCGCCACAGCGCCTCACCCGAGGCAGCTCCCGCGTCCAGGAAGGACTGAGCAGCATCGTCGTCGTTGCTCAAGAGAGCGCCGACGCCCTTGCCGAGGGCCACCACCGCCGCCCCGGTCAGCGTGGCGACGTCGACGATCAGATCGGGCTCCTCTTCGATGGCGAGGCTCAAGGCGTCGGCCAAGATCAGTCGACCTTCGGCGTCAGTGTTGAGCACCTCGATGGTCGGGCCGCTGCGCGGGATGAGGACGTCGCCAGGCTTCATCGCGGCCCCTCCCGGCATGTTCTCGGTCATCGGCGCCAGGGCGGTGACCTTTGCGTCCACACCCAGCGAGGCCAGCGCGGTCATCGCAGAGAGGACCACGGCCGCGCCCGTCATGTCCGTCTTCATCGTCGTCATGCCGGTGGCCGTCTTGAGCGAGAGGCCACCCGAGTCGAAGGTGATGCCCTTGCCCACCAAGAGCACGTGCCGAGTCGGCTCGCCGACGGGCTCGTAGACAGCACGGACGAGGCGAGGGGGCTCATGAGAGCCCGAAGCCACCTTGAGCAGGGCACCAAGGCGCTCAGATGAGAGGCGATCCTCGTCCCAGACCTCGACGGTGACCCGAGGGGCATCGGTGAGCTCCGCGGCGACCCGTGTGGCCAGGATCGCCGGCGTGAGGTTCGACGGTGGCTCGTTGATCACGTCGCGAGCGAAGCCGACGGCGTGGGCGATGGCCTGTGCCCTCTCGAGCGCTCCGTGGTCCGTGCCGGTGACGACGAAGCCGCTTGCTGCCTCGCCGGGCTCGCGGGCGCTGATGGCGAAGCGATAGGAAGCCAGGAGCCCACCGACCAGGGCAGCCTCGAGCGAGGCGGGATCGTCAGGGACGACGAGCAGGGCTCGTCCACGCGCCGTGGCGCGCACGCAGGTGGCGGCAACCTTGCGCCAGGGCTCGGTGCCAACAGGGTCGCTGTCCCCAAGGCCGATCAGGAGGATCGTGGGCGTGCCCGGAGCGGCCTCATAGACGAGCGACGACGCCAACGCCCCGTCGAAGCCCCGTCGCTCGAGCGCGTCCAGGTCGAGCGTGGTCACGAGGCCGAGCGATGCGACGTCTCCGACCACGGCCAGCTCGCCATCTGTCTTGTGCACGCCGATCCCGATGAGGTCGAAGTCATCGAGCGGAGCGGCATCGTAGAGCTCGGCTGTCAGCGAGAGCGGCATCAGCGGGGCGTGCGCTTCGCCAGCTGGTGGGCATCGCCCTCAGACCATCGAGCCAGGGTCCAGACGAGGTCTGAGAGCCGATTGAGATACGACACCACTTCTGAGCCCTCCAATGCACAGCCCACCGCCAAGCGCTCCGCTCGTCGCACGATCGTACGGGCGACGTCCAAGGTGGCGGCGAGCACGTTCTCGCCGGGGATGACGAACTCGGTGGGCATCTCGACCTCAGCAGAGAAGCGGTCGATCTGCGTCTCCAGGCTCGCCACCATGCTCGCCGTGACCTGGGTGACGCCCTCGGTCAGCTTGTGCCGGTTCTCGGGAGCTGTGGCCACCTCGGCCATCAGGCAGTAGAGCTCGCGCTCGACCTGGGTGAGCGAGGCATCGAGGACCTCGAGCTCGTGGGCATGAGAGCGAGCCAGGCCCAGCATCGCCTGAGCCTCGTCGACCGCGCCGTTGAGCTCGATGGCACTCGAGTCTTTGCGCAC
>Ga0075017_100000023_pt1 | contig 51725 bp, 45 predicted proteins | sample AleBraG_ABR_2012_FD_71475 | JGI IMG/M metagenome (GOLD analysis project Ga0075017, IMG submission 71475) | Freshwater sediment microbial communities in response to fracking from Pennsylvania, USA - Alex Branch Run_MetaG_ABR_2012 | ecosystem: Environmental > Aquatic > Freshwater > Creek >... | reverse complement strand
CTACCGCGCCACCGAGAATGCGGCGCCGCTGGAGAACGGCGCCTCGCTGTGGCGAAGCGCACTGGGCTACGGGGCGGTCGGGCGACACTACTTTGATGTCCGCGCGGGTCAGGCGGCCTACTACGGACTGATCAGTGAAGGTCCGGGCCCCGCCATTGTCTCGTTGCGCCTGCAGGTCAAGTCCCGGCGCGTTGCCGAGGCGGAGTGGACCGTGGCGCGCGCCGCTGCCGGGGGGATGTTCTCGACTGAAGGTCTGATTGCCAACCCGCCACCGGCGGAGACAGCGCTGCCGAAAGAGGAGCAGCGCTCGCGCACGACGCTGATCGCCACGGCCAATGCCTATTTCGATGCGCTGCAGCGCCACGATGGTTCGATGGTCCCGCATGTAGAGGGTTGCGAGCGCATCGAGAACGGAGTGAAAGTAACCCATCGCGAGAGCGGCGCACCGGCTCCGGCGACGGGGACGGCGACGCCGGCCGGCTCGGCGCCCGGCGTCGCTCAGGAGGCGCGCAGTGGGGACTGCATCGCGGGCTTCGAGGCGTTCGCGCACAGCATTGCACAGACCAGTCATCGCCGGTTCCCGCTGATCGATGAAGAAGCAGGCGTCGTCATGGGCGCGACAATTTTCCACCGTCCACCCGAGTCCACGCTGCGGCGCAACCTGCTGACGGAGTATTTCTTTGAGCGCAAGGGGAAGATCGCGGCCATATACGCGGCGATGTTCTACCTGGCTCCGGAGGCACCGGATTCACCAGGCTGGTAGGTGATCGGACGCGCCAAGGGGCGGCTGAGCGAAACGCGCCGGTGGACTGGAGCTAGCCGGCGGCAGCTCCCGCGCTCTCGCCCAGGAGTCGCCGGAACATCGCATGCTGGCGGCGCACTTGTTCCAGGCTGTCGACGGGAAAGGCGTCCTGGATATGGCGATTGCCTTCGTACTCGCTTGAAAGGTAACCCGTGTAGCCGCCCTGGACCAGCACCGGCACGATCTTTTCATAGGGGATGCTGTACTCGGTGCCGTCATCGAGCATCTCATAGAACTTGGCGTGGATATGGAAGATGTAGGGCATGAATTCCAGCAGCCGCTTGGGCTGGGAATACACATTGTGGCGGCTGGCTTCGGCGTAGCCCAGGTCCACGGGGTTGCCCCCCATGTTGCGGGCCTCGGCAATAATGTACTCGCACAGCACACCGTTCTCGTAAGCCGCGCTCACGTAGTCCAGGATCTTAGGCGTCGCGCCATTGCGCAGCGCGCGCTCGCGCACCACTCGGGGCAGGCGCTTGGTGAACATGCCCATGTCAGGCACGAAGCCGGCGTGGCGGGTGTGGGTGCGCTCGATCATCTCCACGTGCCGCATGATCCAAGGATGATCAAAATGCCAGGGGGCGTGCACCTCGATGCCCATCTTCACATCGTATTTCTCGGCGTAAGGCAGGCATTTTTCCATCAGTTCCGGGCTGACGAACACCAGCACCCGCATGACTTTGCAGCCCAGTCGCGCGGCGTGCTTAAGATCGCGGACCATCGACTCGATGCACTCGGCTTCACTGAGCAGTTGCCCCTTGACGCGCTTGGTGTCCAGGAACATGTCGTGGCACGCCGGGACGGTGCTGTACTGCGCCATCCAGGCATGCCATTGCGCGTAGAAGGCATCCGAGAGACGCGGGAAGCCGGGCATCATCTGTTCGGCCAGGCTCTCGATCCCCAGCGCTCCAATCGAAGCTGCCTGAGCAATGCACTGCTCGAGCGAGAGTTTCCGCAGAAAGTACTCTTCCTGGTAGCTGTACAAGCTGATGCCGCGCTTGATGGCGTGCGGTGCGGTCATGATCCGGCCCCCAAATTTTAGAATGACGATTCTAGATCGGCAAATTACGCAGTTCCGCCCGTGCCGTCAAGCACGCCTCGCCGTGGCGGCGAGCCGTCCGGCTCAGCCCCACGTGGGTTCGCGGCCCGGGATCCATTTCATGCTGCATCCCATGCTCGGGCGCTGCTCGGCCGGCGACGGGTGGCCCGCCAGCAGCGCCTCCAGGGCGGCGCGAAGGTCCGCGCCGTCGGCTATCGCCCCGGCGCCGGGGCGCCCGACGGTATGTGGCGTGGTCGGCCGCGTGCGGTCGAATTGCCCGCGGTAATACAGTTTGCGCGGCTGGTCATACACGAACAGGTCCGGCGTGCACACCGCACGGAATTGCTGCGCCGCCTCCTGCGTGCCGTCGTACAGGTAGGGGAAGGCGAAATGGCGTTCGCGCGCCAGCGCGGCCATCTGCATCGGCCCATCCTCCGGATGCGCACCCACATCGTTGGAACTGATTGCCACCGTGGCCACGCCGCGGGACGCATATTCGGCGGCCAGCGCGACGAAACTGTCCAGGATGTGCAGCACGAACGGGCAGTGGTTGCAGATGAACGCGACGAGCAGTGCGCGCGAATCCTTGAAATCCTGGAGGCGGTAGACACGGCCGCCCGGATCGGCCACCGCGAACGAGGGTGCCGGTGAACCGAGCTCTTCCATCAGGGACTGGAATTTCATGGTCAGGATCTCCTAAATAAACAGGCCGGTTCAAATTCTTCGTCACGCGCCAAGATCGTCACGCGCCAAGCGGCGCGACGGCCGAGCGTCGCCGCGCCAGCACCACCACCGGAATGACCAACACGGCGCAGGCCAGTCCGATCACTACGATGGCGCCCAGGAAGTCCCCACCGCGAACCCGCGAAATCAGCGTCACGAACGGCGGGCTGAGGAACTGTCCGCAGAAGAAACATGTCGTCCACAGACCCATGCCGCGACCCCGATAGCGGTAGTCGAGCGTCTGCAGCGCCCAGCCGACCAGGACGGGCACGACCAGTCCGTTGCCGAACTGTGCCACGATGCCGAAGGGCAATCCCACCAGGTAACTTCCAGACAGGCCGAGGCCGGTCAGTCCGATGGCCCAGGCAGTGAGTATCAGGGCGAGGTTGCGTGTGACGGCGGCCTGTTTCTGGCGCCGGTACCACCAGCCGCCGGCCATGACTCCGAGGCTGGCGAGCGTAGTCATCCAACTGATCAGTGAGGAGGGCTGGGCGCCGAGCCGGGCGAAGATCAGGCCGAGCTCGACGGCCTGGACGAAATACAGCACGGCGACCACGAGCGTCACGGCCAGGATGATACCCATGGGACGCCATGGGAAGTGCTCTTCAGCCTCAGCCACCGGCGTGCTCTCGGACACCGTGCGTTCCGGCTCCCATGTACCCCACAGCATCCAAAGGAATACCACCGCACCGAGGCTGTTCATCAGGAACGGTGCCCGCCAGCTGATCGTTCCGAGCGCCCCACCGCCGAGTACGACAAGGGTAGCGAGTATCGAGCCCAGTATCCCCTGGACACCCAACCACCGGCGGCGCGGCTCAGGCGGAAAGTAGTCCCCCAGCAGCGTGTTGCCGGAGGTCAGGATGATGGCCTCGGCCACGCCAACCCCCAGCTGCGATGCCAGGATCTGATGCAGACTGCCGAACCAAAGTGGCAGCAGGCCACAGACCGTGAACAGGGCGGAGGCAAACAGCATCAGGCGCCGCCGTCCGAAGAGATCCACGACCGAGCCGGCGATCGGTGCCAACAACGCGATGCACACCGAAGGGATCGTCAGTATCATCGGCACCAGGAAATCGTGCCCCGGCGCTGCAGCAAAATGCTCGAAGAGCTGCGGTAAATTGGGAACCAGTGCGAGGAGCGGCGTCAGTGGCAGCGTCAGCGCCAGAATCAGGGCCAATGCCTGGTTTGCGCCGGCTACCCGGCGCGGATGGGTACTCAGGTGTTCCATCGGCATAACCCCGCATCGTAGTAATGGCGACTCCGCGCGGGTCGGCCTTGGCCGCATGATATTAAAATCGCAGTTCTATTACTATAGGATCCTGGCCGCGGCGCGGCGCGGGGGCGCTGCGCGGCCTGGGAGTGGGGCACCAGCCCCACCCGCGTCAACGGCTGCAGGAGGTGAGGATGGGTGAATCTCGGCTGTCACGGCGAGCGGTTCTCGCGGGCCTTGCTGCGTTCGCGGCCCGGGGAATCCGGGCGCGCGGCGCGTCGGCCCAGGGCTGGATAGACGTGCACCATCACTTCATCCCGCCGGCCTACCGGGATTTCTTTGCCGTGGCGCTGCGCGCGGACCCGACAGTCGTTGTGCCGCCGACGTCCTGGAGCCTCGGGCCGGATCTGGAGGACATGGACCGGAGCGGTATCGACACGGCCGTGCTGTCGATGTTCGTGCCCTCACAGCTTCGCGATGCGCGTACCCGGGCGCGCCTGGCCCGCGATATGAATGAGTACGCGGCGCGCCTGGCGGCAGACCGCCCTGGTCGTTTTGCCAGCTTCGCGGCGCTGCCTCTGCCGGATGTGGACGAATGCCTGACGGAGCTGACCTTTGCCGCGGACCAGCTGCATGCGGTGGGTTTTGCGGTCTACACGAATGTCGGGAATCGGTGGCTTGGCGATCCGGCCTTCGAGCCCTTGTTCGCCGAGCTGCACCGGCGCCGCGCAGTGCTGTTCGTGCATCCGACCTCGGCCAATTGCTGCCACAACCTGCAGCCAGGCATTCCAGACAACATCATCGAATATGCGACGGATACCACGCGCGCCATCGCGAGCGTGGTGTTTGGCGGAGTGACCAGCCGCTATCCGGATATCCGCTTCATTTTCTCGCACGCCGGTGGCACGGTGCCGTTTCTGATCGAGCGTTTTTTGGGCGGGACCGCCGCCGAGATCGTCCCCCGCATCCGAACGAGCGGGCAGGGCGGCCCCTACGTGCCGACACAGCCCCCAGAGGGTGCGCTACATGAGCTGCGACGCCTTTACTACGACACGGCCCAGAGCGCGAATCCGATTGCGATGCGCGCTCTGCGGACGCTGGTGCCGATCTCTCAGATCCTGTTCGGGACGGACTACTTCTACCGAGCCGCGGCCGAGACGGTCCCCGCTCTGCGCCGATGCGGGGTGTTCAGCCCTGGCGAGCTGCGCCAGGTGAGCACCGGAAATGCCCTGCGCCTGATGCCAGGTCTGCGGCAACAGTGAGGGGCGTCCAGGGTCCAGCCGTGTAGCGCGTTGCGCGAAAAATCCAGCCGCGGCGGGCTTCTTCTTCCGTGGCTCATCGCGTAGAGTGCACCGGCCGCAACTGAAAGGGGTGGTCTAAATTGGATACAGCTCATGCACGAGCGCCCAAGCAGCGACGCAGCCGCCAGTCCTTCGACCGCATGATCGATGCGGCCATCGAGATCCTCAACGAAGGGGGCCTGCCCGCTCTCACGCTGGCCGAAGTCAGCCGCCGCTCCAGGGTCTCGATCGGATCGATCTACTGCCGCGTGGACAGCAAGGAAGATCTGATTCGAGAAGTTCAGGTGCGGGTGCTTAATGAGATGGATCACGAGTTTGCCTCACTGGTCAATCGTGTGCGGCGTAAGGGGCTGCCATTGCGCGAACTGGTGCCGACCATCGTGCGTGAACTGGCCCTCTACTTGCGGCGCCATTCGGCGCTGCTGACTGCGTTCATGCAGCGCGGCGCGGTGGATACGATCGTGGAGAGCGTGGGCCTTAAGTCCTTTGTCCAGAACGCGCTCGATTTCCGGCTGATCCTGCTCGAACGTCATAGCGAATTTCGCCATCCGGATCCCGAGCATGCAGCCGCCACCTGCTTTACGGTGGTGTATGGGGCGCTGGCCCGCTTCTTGGGACTCGGGGTCAATTTTGATCCCGGCAGTTCGCGCGAGGCGGACTGGAAGCGGCTGATCGACGACCTTGGACTGATGGGGCTCGCCTACCTGGTCGTCGACGTCAAGGAAATTCAGCGCGGCAGTGTGAAGAGAAGCCGCCCGCGCTAACTCTGGCGGCCACGCACCTCAGGCGCCCGGGACCAGCGCTGCGACCGGCTGCGCAGCCCTCGCGCGCCAGAGCAAGGCGAGCGAAGAGGCCGCGAATAGCGCGGCGATAATATAGGGGGCGCCCGGAAATACCAGGCCGCCCACTCCCGTGGAAAAGTTATCGAACAGGCGCGTCATGATCGGCGGAGTGATAATCAGCGACAGGCTGGTCAGACTTGCGACTGCGCCCTGCAGTTCTCCCTGCTGTCTGGAGGGGGTGAGCGAGGACACCAGGCCATTCATCGAAGGGCCGGTCATGTAGCCGAGGGCACTGGGTACGACAAATCCCAGCGCAATCGAGCCGGAGGATACGAACGCGAAGCCAATATACCCGATCATGGCCATGGTCAAACCGAAGCTGGCGCTCCAGTACGAGCCGACCCGCCGCGTGATCCGCGGCACCAGGACGCCCTGTCCCAGGATGCTGCACAATCCGTAAATGCCAAGCGAAAAGCCGACCACGCGCGCGCTCCAGCCGAATTTCTGCATGGAGTAGTAAGGCCACGTGGCCGGCAGGGTCTGAAGCGTGATTTGCAGCAGGAAGTAGGAGGCCAGCACGCGGAACACCACCGGGAGCTTGCGCAGATGCTGGAAGGCACCGAGGAAATGCGCGCGCGCAAACGAGAAGGGACGCCGATGCTCGGGGCGGAGCGACTCGGGCAGCACAAACGTGCCGTAAAGCACGTTGATGAGCGCCAGGGCGGCGGCACCGAAAAACGGAATGCGAAGTCCGTACCCCACCAGGATCCCGCCGAGCACCGGGCCGATGATGATACCGGTGCCGAAGGCGGCACCGAGCATGCCAAATCGGTGCGCCCGCTCCTCCTTGGGTGTCACGTCGGCGAGGTACGCGCCGGCGGTGGCGGCGGTCGCTCCAAACAGGCCGGCGCACGCCTGCGAGACGAACAACCAGGTGATCGATTGGCTGAAGCCCATGATCAGATAGTTCAGGCCGAATGCCGTGAGTGAGAGCAGCAGCACTGGACGGCGACCAAAATGGTCGCTGAGGTTGCCAAGGATTGGCGCGGCCACGAACTGGACACCGGCGAACACGGCCGAGAGTGCGCCGCCATAGAGCGAGGCCTGGGTCAGGCTCTCGCCGGTCAGGGTGGTAATGAGTCTGGGGAGCACAGGGATCAGCAGGCCCGCGCCCATCACATCCAGCGCCACCGTGACCAGTATGAAATACAAGCTGTGTTCTCCCGAGCGTGCAGTTCCAGTCGTAAAGCGCCTTCTGATGGATGACGCACCGCGCCCTGAGCGATCACGGACTGTCGCAGCGCTCTTGTCAAATCAGTATAGCGATTTTAATTAGCGATGCCCACGCCAAGTCGTGTCGCCCGCCCGTAGTGGCAGCTTTCCTTCGGACGTTAAAGCCGCTAAGCTCCTGGTTCAGGATGGCCGTTCTAGTTTAATTACCATCGACGGTTAGGGTACGGGGGCGATGATGGCAGTCATGGGCGAACCGCGTCGCGCCGGTACCGCGCAGGCCGTGGGCCTGCTGCTGGCCATCCAGATCCCGATCGTGCCGATCATGGCGCTGGTGCCGAACCTGCCGCTGCTGCTGCGACATTTTGTCGCAACGCCGAACCGGGATCTTCTGATCCCGCTGATCATCACGCTCCCCTCTCTCGGCATCGTACTGCTCGGGCCGCTGGCGGGCGCGCTGGCCGACCGCTGGGGGCGGCGACGCCTGCTGCTCGGCGCCCTGGGGCTTTTTGCGCTCGCGGGCGTCATGCCGATGATCCTGGATGATCTTCGCTGGATTCTGGCCGCTCAGGCGCTGGTCGGGGTCGCCGAAGCGGTAATCATCACCAACGCCAATACCCTGCTGGGGGACTACTTTCCTGCAGAGCAGCGCAACCGGTGGTTGGGTATACAGAGCATCATCGGGCCGTTCTCGGCCGCGCTGGTGACTTTGGGCGCAGGGTTCCTCGGCACGTTGAGCTGGCATGGCCCTTTCGCGGTCAACCTGGTGGCGGGCCTGATGCTGCTGTGGCTCCTGCCGATCACATGGGAGCCCAATCGAGATCGGCCGGCTGCGACAGACCAGGAGGAGAAGGCGGGCGCCGGGTTTCCCTGGGCACGCATGTTGCCGATCTTTGCCATCACGGTCCTCACGGCGATGATCTTCTACGCACCGACGATCTACTTTGGCGTGATGTACGACACGCTGGGCGCGCACTCCTCGGCGCTGATCAGTGTCCTGACGACGGCCGGCACGGTCGGGTCGATCTTCACCGGCAACTATTTCCGCACCCAGAAGCACGGTGCGGCGACGCATCTGGCGCTGATCTACCTGTTTTTCGGCGCGGGGCTACTGGGATTTGCCTACAGCAGCGGCTACTGGATGGGGCTGAGCTTCGGCGTTCTGGTCAACTGTGGCATCGGGCTGACGCTGCCGGCGCTGGTGGCCCTGGCGCTGAGGACGCTGCCGGCGGTCTATCGGGGCCGCGGCATGGGCCTGTGGATGTCCTCCTTCTTCTGCGCCCAGTTCCTGTGTCCGCCGGCCTTTGCGGTGCTGATGCGTGCGATGGGTGGGATCCGCCCGGCCTTTGCCCTTACCGGAGGGTTCTGCCTGGTGCTGGCCGCGATCAGCGTGGTGTGCGCACGGCGCGCGCCGGCGGTACCGGCAGCCCTGCCCAGCGGCTGAACAATGACTGCCATTTCGTGAATAGAGGAGAGTGAGAAGTGAAATTCGGGATCGCCAATGCCATTCGCAACCATCCGTCCAAGCCCTATCCGCTCGTGGACGTGTACCGGGACTACATCGGTGACGCCATTCTGGCCGAAGAGCTGGGTTTCGACTTCTCCTGGTATGGCGAGCACCGCATGACGCCATGCCAGTGGACACCCTCGCCATTGACGGTGTGCGCGTGGGTCGCCGCGAAGACCAAGTCGCTGCGGGTCGGCCCACAGGTGCTGTGCCTGCCGTTCCACAACCCGCTGCGCGTGGCCGAAGACGTCGCGGTCATCGACATCATGTCCAACGGGCGCTTCGACTTCGGCATCGGCGTCGGGTCCCAGTTCGAGGAATTCAACACCTTTCGCCTCGATCCCAAGGAGCGCATCGGACGCACCTGGGAGGCGGCCGAACTCATGGAGCAATGCTTCAACTCGACCGACACCTTCAGCTTCAAGGGCAAGTACTACGACATGCCGGAGATCACTTTCACCACCAAGCCCGTGCAGAAGCACATGCCCATCTGGTGGGGTGGCGCGGGGCCAAAGAACCTGGTCAAGGCGGCCGAACGCGGCTACCACCTGATGGCCGGTGGGAACCTCGAGACGCAGACCGCCTACGACGCCGCGCTCAAGGCGGCGGGGCGCAATCCCAGCGACTACCACATTGGTCCAATGACCTTTACCTGCATCGCGGATACCGAACAGGAAGCGTGGGACGCAAGCCTCGAAGGCATTCACTACTTCATCAACTTCTACATGCTGCGGCGCAATCTCGAGGGCAAGTGGCCGCCACCGGAGGCTGAGTTCACGCGCGATAAGATCCGCCAGTCCAACCTGAATCTCGAGGCGCCTTGGTCGCTGGCGGTTGGGTCGCGCGACCAGGTGGTGCGTTATTTTGAGAAAGTGCGTGACGGCGCTCGCGGCCGCATCACGCACATGGTCTGCTCTCCGCGCCATGCCGGCATGACGACGGAAGCCTCGCACCGCACGCTTCGTTACTTCGCCAGTGACGTGATGCCGCTGTTCAAGTAAGCGCGTCTTCAGCCAAAGCGCGCACGAAGTCTGGGCAGCACGACCTCGGCGTAGAGTTTGAGAAACCGCGCCTGGTCCGGTCCCGGTGCATGGAAGACCAGGTGGCGGAACCCTAAGGCCACATAGGCGCCAATCTTCTCGACGTGCTCGTCCGGGTCACTCGAGACAATCCAGCGCTTGGCCGTGCGCTCTGCCGGCAGCTGGTCGGCCAGGCGCTCCATCTCGAGCGGATCTTCCACCGTCATCTTCTCTTCGGGCGACAGCGCGAGCGCAGCCCAGAAGCGCGTGTCATCGCGGGCGCGCTGGAGGTCGGTGTCGAAGGAGACCTTCATTTCGATCATCATATCGATGGAGTCCGGGGTCCGGCCGGCTGCCTGGAGGCCGGCGTGGACATTGGGCAGCAGGGTGTCGCGATACAGTTCGGGCGCCTTGCCACTGGTGCAGATGAACCCATCGGCCACCTGGCCGGCGTACTTGGAGATCAGCGGCCCGGCGCCGGCCACGTAAATCGCCGGCATGTGCGCCGGCCGGTCATAAATCGTGGCCTTCTCCGTGCGGTAGTACTGGCCAGCGAAGCTGACGCGCTCCTCGCGCCACAGCTGCCGGATCAGCTGGATCGACTCCTTCAGCCGCGCCGTGCGCTCCTTGGGCTCCGGCCAGCTCATGCCGGTGGCGGGCACTTCATTGAGTGATTCGCCAGTGCCGACGCCAAGGATCATGCGATCGGGAAACATCGCGCCGAGCGTGCCGAATGCCTGCGCGACGATGGCGGGATGGTAGCGAAAAGTGGGTGTCAGCACGCTGGTGCCGATCAACACCCGGGAGGTGCGTGCACCGAGCGCACCCATCCAGGCCAGAGAGTAGGGTGCATGCCCGCCGGTGTGGCGCCAGGGCTGGAAGTGATCGCTGATGAACACAGAATCAAAACCAAGTTGCTCGGCGAGCACCGAGTAATTCAGCAGTTCGGAGGGCCCAAACTGTTCGGCCGAAGCCTTGTATCCAAGTCGCAGCATGACGCGGGGCTCTCCTTGAGGCGTAAGGTGGTGGGAATCGGCTCGCTCGAGCGAACGTCAGGCGAGGGCCGGTGCAAGCCGTGGCTCGACCAATGGCCGCAGCACGTAGCCGGTGCTGCGTTGCCGCGCCGGCCGCCCGACACTGTGCGCGAGGCTCTCAAGCGCATCGGCATCGAGCAGCTGGCCGTGGGCGCCGCCGGCCGCGCGGGTGATGGACTCATTGATCAGTGTGCCGCCGAGGTCGTTGGCGCCCGCCTGCAGGCACCGGGCGGCGCCTTGCGGACCCATCTTGACCCAGGAAGTCTGAATGTTAGGAATCAGCGGGTGCAGCACCAGGCGCGGCACCGCATGCATCAGGATCGCTTCGCGGAAGGTGGGCCCCGAGCGCGTGCGACCCTTGCGCCACAGCGGGGCTTCCATGTGCACGAAGCCAAGAGGCACGAATTCGGTAATGCCGCCGGTTTTCCGCTGCAGCTCGCGCAGCCGCAACAGGTGTCGTGCCCAGTGCACAGGCGCCTCAACGTGGCCGTACATGATCGTCGAGGTGGTCTTCAGTCCCGCCTCGTGGGCACAGCGTAGGACCTCGAGCCACTCCTCGGTCCGAAGTTTATCCGGACAGATCACCGCCCGGATCTCATCGTCGAGGATCTCCGCAGCCGTGCCAGGCAGTGTAGAGAGACCCGCGGCCTTGAGCCTGCGCAGGAACTGATCCAGCGTGAGGCCGAGCGTGCGCGCCCCGTGGGTGATTTCGAGCGGGGAGAAGGCGTGCACGTGCATGTCCGGTTCGGCCTCCCGCACCGCACGCACGATATTCAGATAGGTCTCGCCGGTGAAGCTCGGGTGGATGCCGCCCTGCAGGCACACCTCGGTGGCACCAAGGAGTGCCGCCTCCCGAGTGCGCTGCGCAATCTCCTCCAGGTCCAGATTGTAGGCCGGTCCACGCAGATCCATGTGGCCGCGTCCCTTGGAGAAGGCGCAGAAGCCGCAGTGGTACAGGCAGATGTTGGTGTAGTTGATATTGCGGTTGACGACATAGGTCACGGTGTCGCCCACCGTCTCGGCGCGCAGCGCGTCGGCCGCGTCGACGACCGCATCGAAGTCCCGACCCGCGGCACCGAAGAGCGCCAACACCTGGGACTCGGACGGGCCCTGGCCGCGCCGCGCCGCCAGCAGGCTTTGCTGCACGGCGGCGGAACATCCCGCGCGCCTCGGACGCAGGGCCTGCACGTCCGGCGGAGCACCGGGTGAACCGGCGATCCAGGCGTCCTCGCGCGCGAAGCCGCGCGCGTCGCTGGCACGGCGGATGCGGGTAAGCATGCCCGGATCGCTCCACCGCTGCGCTTCGCGCGCAAAGGCCGGCACGATGGCCAGGCGCTCAGCCAGATCGCGGCCGGCAGCGGCCGTGCTGTGCGCAAGATCCCGAAGATGCGGCCACGGGGCTTCGGGGTTGACATGATCGGGAGTCACCGGCGAGACGCCGCCCCAGTCATTGACGCCCGCGCGTATCAGCTGGGTCAGCGCGTCGGGCTGCAGATTCGGCGGTGCCTGAATCGACATGCTCGCGCCGAAGAGCACTCGCGTAACGGCCAGGGTCCACAGTTGCTCATCGAGCGCCGGCTCGGGGGCCGCGGCCATCTTCGTCCCGCGCTTGGCGCGGAAGTTCTGGATGATCAGTTCCTGGATATTTCCGTAGCGCTCGTGCACGTCGCGCAGCGCGAGCAGCGAGTCCAAGCGTTCGCGCCGCGTCTCGCCAATGCCGATCAGGAGTCCGCTGGTCATTGGGATCGAGAGCTCCCCGGCAGCGCGAAGCGTCTCCAGGCGTCGTTCGGGCAACTTGTCGGGCGATCCGAAATGCGGACCGCCACGGGCACACAGCCGCTCCGCACCGCTCTCGAGCATCAGACCCATCGAGGCGCTGACCGGGCGGAGCCGCGCCAGGTCCTCGCGGCGCATGACCCCGGGATTCAGGTGCGGCAGGAGGCCGGTCTGATCGATGACGAGGCGGGCCATGCGTTCTAGATAATCGAGCGTGCTCGCTGCGCCGAGCTCCTCGAGCGCCTCGCGCGCCACACGGTAGCGCGCCTCGGGCTTGTCGCCGAGAGTAAAGAGCGCTTCCTTGCACTGCGCTGCAGCGCCGGCACGAGCGATCTGCAGCACCTCCTCGGCGCCCAGATAGGGATGGCGAAGCCGTCGCGGGGCCTTGGCAAAGGTGCAGTAGTGGCAAACATCGCGGCACAGTTCGGTGAGCGGGATGAACACCTTGCGCGAGTAGGTGACCGCTTCACCGAAGCCCTGGATGGTCAGCGATTCGGCGGTCTGCAGCAGATCGGCCGTGGCCGCCGCCTCGAGCCACTGCAGGGCCTCGGCAGGTGCCGGCTGGCGCCCTGCCAAGGCATTGTCCAGCAGTGACCTCAAGCCTGTTGCGGCAGAGCCAGGCATTGACGCCTCCAAAGATCCAGGTCCGATGGTAAGTCGATGTCAAATTCAAGCCCGGCTCGACCCAATATCGCCGGCTGCATCTCCAGCCGCTGTGCTTCGGCGGTATGCAACGCGAAGCTACCCGCCCCGAATTGAAACGTAAAGGCGGCCCTTCCGGCGTAATAAAGGCCGTTGGTACCAGATCCGGCACGATCTGGCGCCAGCGCGCAGCCCGTGAGGCGGCCAGCTTGGATCAGCGCCTCGACATCCGTTGAGTCGAGCGTGGGCAGGTCGCCGGGCAGCGCCAGGAATTCCCGAACGCCCAGACGCTGCAGGACCCGCAGCGCTTGCTGCAGCGCTTCATTGAGTCCGGATCCGCTATCGGCAAGCACCGGGACATCAGCGGGTACCTGATCGCGCTCGGGACTGAGAACAATGACCTGTCCGACACTGGGTGCCCGGCGCGCAGCGCCAAGCACGCGCGCCAGCATGGTGCGAACCAGTGCCACGCGTTCAGGCTCGGGCAGCTGCAAGGCCAGACGGCTCTTGCCCGCGCCACGCTCCTTTACCGCAATCAGCACGCAGCATCCCCCGGCGTGATGCCGCTGCGCTTCCAAGCCCGTACTCGCCCTGGTAAGCAAGCTCCACCGAAGTTTATCATTTAGAACCACGGCTCCAGTATATGGATGGCTTGGCATCTTCGCCAGCAATCGCCAGTGTGGGTGGCAACGGCTCGCGCCTGGCGCGGCCGGTTTGACGACTTGGACGGCTCTGCCTATAGTGCATCTTAGAACAGTGATTCTAAAAGAACGGCGGTATCCGGGTGGACAACAATTTCAGCTATCTGCTGTTGAACGATCAGGGTCTGCGCGCCGGTGCGCGCGGCCTGGAAATTGACGTGCGGCTGCCCTGGTATCGCTCCATGCCCGTCTCGGTGGTGGAAGTTGCCTCGCTGGCTGTCGATGATCATCCGGTGGCACCCGAGCGGATTCGTTTCGAGATCAACGGCAAGTCCTTTCAATTGGCAGAGCTCCCCGAGCAGGTCGAGGAATTCTGGTTCGTGCTGGACCGCGCGGTGCTGCGAGTTCCGGGCCTCAAGGCAGAAGCCGGTACAAACCACCGGGTTGAATTGCAGCTGAATCTGTACCCGCCCTACATTCCGCACCTGACCTGGGTGACGCGGGCCAGCAAGGCGCTGCGTGCCAACCAGACGTCGCAGGTAACCCCATGAGCTCACCCAGCGGCTTGCGACAGCAGTTTCGGCTCGGCACGACACTCTTTAGCTTCACGAACGAATACCTGCGGCTCGAGTACAGCTTTGAGCAGCTGCTGGCGTTGGTGGCGGAGCGGCATCTCGGTCCGGGCGTTGAGATCATAGGATTCTCCCACATAAGGGATTTTCCCAAGGTCACGGATCAGTTCGCCGGAAGGTTCAAGGACCTGATGGCGCGCTACGAGCTCACACCCACCTGCCTGTCGGTGAATGCCGATGTCGCCATCCGGCGCGGCACGCTGATGAACAATGAGCAGGCAGCCGCATATCTCGAGCCGCAGATTCTCGCCGCAGCCAAGCTTGGCTTTCCGGTCGTGCGCACGCAGCTGGGCGCCGCCCCGGAAGTGCTCGAAAGGCTCCTGCCCCTCGCGGAAAAGCTCGGCATCAAGATGGGCCCGGAAGTCCACGCCCCATTCACCGTGAATGCTCCGGTGATGCTGGCGTACCGGGAAATGTACGAGCGGCTCCGATCCCCGCTCCTCGGCTTCATACCTGACTTTGGGGCCTCGGCGAAGGCGCCGCCGCCCAGCTACCTGCAGTACCTGCGCAGTGCTGGGATGCCCTCCGACCTGCTGGAGATGGCCGTCGGCATCTGGCGGGGCCCAGGCGATGCACAGTGGAAGCGGGTGGAATTCAATCAGCGCGCAGCCGCCACTGGTGCCGATCCGAGCACCATCAGTGCCCTGTCCGTGATGTTCAGCATCCTCAGTCCCCAGGACCCGCGCGCGTGGCTCGAGATCATGCCGCAGGTGATCCACGTGCATGCCAAGTTCTATGAGTTCGACGCGGCGGGGAGCGAGGCTGCCATACCGTACGATCAGCTACTGCCCGTGTTCGTGGAAGGCGGCTACAGCGGCTATATTTCTGCCGAATGGGAAGGGCATATGTATTCGCAGGCGAGCGGGATTGATGCGGTGCAAGGCTTGCGAAGGCTGTTTGATCGGCTGCTTGCGCCTTTTAATGATTGATAGCAGCAGATGCGCGCCGCGCGGCGCGGCCATGTTGTTTTTTGGCGCAATTCTTGATCGGAGTCCCCGGTACGGACGGCGGTTGTCCGATTCTCGAACAGGACTTGGAGACATCAGATCAGAAGTTCCGCTGCATGGCGGTGTTTAGGGCAGCCAAGACGATGCGGCGCGCGCGGCAAGGGGCATTCGCGTGCAACCAGAGCTCTTGGCGGATCGAGCAGCATATGTCCCTCCCTCGCGAGTATCCGTGGGAAATTGGCAACACACCTTGACGGGGAACAAAAAATCTGAGGTAATAGTTCAATGTAGAATGGCAATTCTGGTTCTGGTGCGACAACGCGTCCGAATACCAGAAATGTGCGCATAACGGCTGAGCACAGTCTTCATACGATCGGGGAAATTCGCTGCGGTTTCAAAAAGGGCGCCAGGTCGCCCGGGGGATTCATGATGCGTAAGTTGTGGATAGTAGGGGCTGGGATTTTCGCGGGCGCCGCAATGCCCAGCTGGCGAGCCTTTGCCGACGAGGCGGTCAGTCAGGGTACGCTCGAGGAAATCGTTGTCACGGCCGAGAAGCGCGCCGAAAGCGTACAGACCGTACCCGTATCGATCACCGTGGTTTCGGCCGAGCAACTGGAACGTCAGGGTGTGGCAAATATTGCCGACCTGTCGCGTTCAAGCGCGTCGCTTGAGTTTGGTGCCCCTGGCACCTCATCGCCCGGTGGCGGCGGGTATGTTCGCGGCATCGGCACCAACTCATTTGGTTATTCTGCCCAAGCCTCAGTTGGCATCGTGCTCGACGGCGTGGTGATGGGTAATGCCAACCTACTCAGCCTCTTCGATCTGGAGCGCGTTGAGGTGCTTAAGGGTCCGCAGGGCACGCTCTTTGGTAACTCCGTGTCCGCCGGCGTGATCAACATCACTACTCGCGCGCCGGATCCGAGCAAGCGGTCTGGCGAAGTCAACGGCGAGTACGGCAGTGATGCGCTGGGATCAGACTATTCGCGCTACGTGCTGCGCACGACCCTCAACATACCGCTAACCGCAAATTCGGCCGTGCGCTTGTCCCTGCACCACGAGCAGAATGATGGCGTCTACCACAATGTTTGGCTGAACAGCGACAGCGTAGAGCCGGATAATGGCGTACGTCTGCGATACCTGGCCAAGCCCAGCGATGGCCTGACTTTCAATCTGATCGCAGACTATGACAAGGCAACAACTCAGAATCGGCCCACGCTAACTTATCGTAGCGCACCTGCCGGGTCGGCGCTGTCCAGGGCGCTGGCCGACTGCGGCGTCACTGCGGGCGAGGGTAACTTCAACGACTGCAGCGAGCATCAGGACCGTGGCTACGACATCGTGCAAGGCCTCTCAGGGCAGATTGATGCGAAGCTCAACGATGCTGTCACGCTGACCTCGGTCACTGCCTGGCGCAACAAGAACTCGGGCTCGCGCGGCGACATTGGGACCATTCCGCTCTCGATCACGAGCAACGAGTTCCAGGCTTTCACCAAGTGTGCTCCGCCGCCGGGACCGCCGCCATGGCCGGCCGGCTTTGATATCGGCTGCACGGGTATCTACGCGATCCTGCCTGGCTACGGTAATAACGGCCTGCAGACTCGCGACGCCAAGCAATGGTCAGAAGAGCTGCGCCTGGCTTCTTCCGCGCCGGGCAAGCTGGACTGGGTGGCCGGCCTGTTCTACCAGGGTTTCAAGAACGATATTGCCGAGGGTGGGGCGATCAACGGCTTCTTCACCGGTGGCAACACGGTGGACAGCGGCACGCATTTTGCCAGCGTAAAGACCACCGATTACGCGGCGTTCGGCAATGCGACCTATCACTTTACCGACACCCTTCGCGGCATAGCCGGCCTGCGTTACACGCACAGCTCGGTCAGCGAGACCGGGCAGGACACGGCCAAACAACCTCCACCCAATACCATGGACCTAACGGTGGATGCCAGCAAGGTGAGCTACCGCGCAGGCCTGCAGTATGACCTCATGCCGCACCTCATGGGTTATCTGACAGTCTCCAGCGGTTATAAGGGTCCGCAGATTGCAGATGATATTCAGCATGGTAACGTCTACGGAGTTCGACCCGAGATCCCGACCAGCACCGAAATGGGCGTGAAGGCATCGGCCTTCGAGAACCGTCTGGCAGTCGACGCCGATGTCTTCTACACGAGTGTCACGGATTACCAGGGGCAGCTCTGCTCGCCGAATAACATGGGCACCATCAACTGCGTGCCGTCGAATGTATCGAAAGTGGTTACGAAGGGCGCCGAAGCAGACATCTTCGGCAATCCAGTGCCGGGTCTCACGCTGAATTTCTCGGGCATCTACAACCCAGCTGAATACCCGAACGGCTATCTCTCGTCCGACGGCTCAGACCTCGGCGGCACGCAGCTGACGCGATCCTCCAAGACCAAACTCACCTTTTCGGGCGAGTACGCCTATCCGATCGGCAGCGTGTCACTGGTCGTTGGCGGCAATGCGACCTATCGCTCAAAGCAGTCGATTTACCCGTCAAGTGCGCAGATGTTCATCGTGGATGCTGGCACGATCTACGACGCACGCGTCGGCATTAAGTCGGGTGACGGCTGGGATCTCTATGTATTCGGCCGCAACCTCGGCAGCCAGCATTTTCCGCGCGACCTATTCCCGACGCCGTTCCAGAATGGAGGTCTCTGGCAGGTCCTTGACTCCAGCGCCCACAAGCTGGTGGGTCTGCAATTTGGTATGAAGTTCTGAGGGTTTCGTGCGCTGTGCCGATGTTGCAGGCAACGCACGCTTAACATCGGGGCCCGCCTCATGGCGGGCCCCTTTTCGTTTGAGCCGGGTTGCTCCCTCAATATTCGAACGTGTGGTTGAACGTGTCGTAGGGCACGGGCAGCGCCGGCTGCAGTTCCATCGCGTGATCGGGTCGGTACGGATAGGCCGTTGATTTCGGCGGGCCATCCACGGGCGGCATGAACACCGGCTTCCCGTCATCACCCAGGTACATCAGGTCGGCGTTGTACTTGCTGTTCGCCGCGCTGTCCTGCATCTCGGCCGCCATGCTGATCCAGTTCCGGTCAAAGCGTGCCCGACTGACTTCGAAGCAGCGGAAGTGCCAGATCTTCCACTCGCCATCCTGGCGGATGAAGTCGACGCCATACTTGATCTGGAGCCAGTGTGCCCAGACCTTCTTGCCGTGCACGTCGGTGCCGCCCGTTTCATGCTGCTCCAGCATGTAGCTCGGCATGTGAGCGGCCTGCTCGGGTGACATGAGTCCAGATTCGACGCCGGCGACAATCCAAAGGCCTTTAGCGGTCTTTCCGTCGGCAGCAATCTGGATCGAGGGCGTGGTGACATAGTGGAATATCAGCTTACCAATGGGGTCTGGGCGCCCGGAATGGTAGGCCATGATGCTGTCATAGCGCGTGTAGACCCCGGTATTGGAGTATTCGGCGCTAATTCCGGGCGTGCCGCGCTTGGCCCACAGAGTCTTGATGTCCTCGTCGTGGAAGGCATTGTGCAGGTACATGTAATTGGAGAACACGTTCTCCACCGCGCCGCGGTCCAGAGCCCTCTGTGCGTTGTGGTCGGTCTGTACGAGCCCGGTCTCGAGAGTGGCAATGCGTGATTCGAGCGTGGCGACTCGGTTCGCGAGGTCTGCATCGGCAGCATGGCTTGCGGGGGCGGTCAGCAGCAGCGTCGCCGCAACCGCTCTTGAAATCGCACTGATCCTGGACATGGTTTGCGCTCCGTAGGTGGTCAATTCACCGGTGATTGAAACTGGAAAGGATGGATGTTCTGGCTGCAACGCTGGAATAGCGATGGCCCGCCGACTCAGAATAGCCATTCTAGTTCCGCATGCAGGCCACCGGCAAGGGCGCTGGCGATGCCGGCGAGCCAACGCCGCCCGCTGGAGAATCCCAGGAGCGTGCGGCCGTCATGCGGGAAAAGGTTTGCTTGCGATGCTAATGCGGTGCAGTACGGCGCCTGGTCCGCTTGCCGTTCAAAACATCGGATGAGGATTCAGCGCGCTTTCGGGCACCGGTTGGAGCACGTCCCAGTGCTCGACTATCTTGCCCGCGTGAAAACGGTACAGATCCACGACAGCTGCCCCCAACACGGCTTGAGAGCGGCGCCCGCGCAGGTGGATGGCCCCGAACTCGCCGTCCACGAGCACGCGCTGGATGTCGAAGGAAGCGTCTGGTGAGCCAAACAGCGGTTCGAGGGCCGTAATGGCCGCTTCGCGCCCATCGAGAATGTTCGGGTTGTGCTGGACATACTCTGGTGCGACGTGGCGCTCGAAGGCCGATCGGACCTTGCGCTGGCGGTAAAACAGATCAATGAAATCCAGAAGTACCTTGCGGTTCGCTTCCGTGACATCGATAGCCGTCAAGTGACACCTCCTGGAGAACCGGCCGGGGCCCTGGCACATCGGGATTGTAGCTGCAAACCTTCGAGCCGCGCTTCCGAATCTGTAGTAGCGGCGCAGAACTTCAGACCCCCGGGGCGACTTGCCTGCGCCGATGGGCTCGATCTAGAATGCACGTTCTGAAGAAGAATCAGTCGCCGCCCGGACCAGACCGGTGGGTGCAGCGCGGAGCGCATGGCGCAAACGAGCACGACCTGGGGAGCCGCAGTTATGGGTGAATTCGATGCGATCGTCGCCGGCTCCGGGATCACGGGCGGTTGGGCCGCCAAGGAACTGACCGAGCGGGGACTGAAAGTACTGCTGATCGAGCGCGGCCCGATGCTTGAGCATCGCAAGGACTACAAAACCGAATTCAAGGCGCCGTGGGAACTGCCCTTCCGCGGCTACACCGACCCGAAGGTCCTGGCCACGACCAAGCGCATCCAGCAGCACGCCTGGATGGATGAGTGGACACAGGATATGTTCGTCGATGACAACGTGGACATCTACGAGTCTCCGCCGGAGAGCGGATTCCAGTGGCTGCGCGGCTACCATCTGGGGGGCCGTTCGCTTATGTGGGGCCGGCACTCGTATCGGATGAGCCCGCTGCACTTCCAATCCAATGCGCGTGACGGCCACGGCACCCCTTGGCCCGTGCGCTACGAGGACATTGCACCCTGGTACGACTACGTCGAGAGCTTCATCGGAGTAAATGGTACCGTCGATCACATGCCTACTCTTCCCGACGGCAAGTACCAGCCCTCGATGGGACTGAACGCGGCAGAGCAACGATTGGCGGAAGTGATCCGCGCCCAATATCCGGACCGCAGACTCCTGCCGGGGCGCACGGCCAATATTACCCAGGCCATCGGCGATCGCGTTGCCTGCCAATATCGGAATCAGTGCGCCCGCGGCTGTTCCTTCGGCGCCTATTTCAGCACGCAAAGCTCGACGCTGCCGGCGGCACAGGCCACCGGCCGCCTGACGCTGGTGACCGATCAGATTGTCCATTCGCTCGAGTACGATGCGACAACGAAGCGTGCGACCGGCGTGCGCCTGATTCACGCGCACACCGGCCAGGGCTCGCGCGTGCACGCGCCGATCATTTTTCTGTGCACCGGGTCGGTCAACTCGGTCAGTGTGCTGCTGCGATCGGTTTCCGCCGCGGCGCCCGGTGGCCTTGGCAACTCGAGCAATCTGCTGGGCCGCTATTTCATGGATCACGTCAAGGGCGACTGGATTATCTCGACGGTTCCCGGCATTGATGATCAGATGTACCTGGGGCGACGGCCCAACGGCCTCGTCGTGCCCAGGTTCGTGAACGTCTCCGGGCAGGAGACGGAATTCCTGCGCGGATATTCTTACCAGGGCGGAAGCGGACGTGGTACCTGGACGCGCGGCGCCGAGCAGGCCGGGATCGGCGCTGATCTCAAGCAGCAGCTTCGCCGCCCCGGGGGCTGGAATATCGCACTGGAGCCGAACGTCGAGTGCCTGCCCAGCCGCGACAATCGCGTAACCATCAATGAAGGTCGCAAGGACAAGTATGGCCTGCCGCTCACGCGCATTGACCTGCGGTGGGGCGGCAACGAGCGCAAAGCCGCGGCGCACGCCCGGGCGCAGGCCAAGGTCATGCTCGAACTCCTCGGAGGCCACGTAATTACCTTCGGTACGGAGACGCGCACGCCCGGCGTGGCGATTCACGAGATGGGGGGCGCCTGCATGGGCGAGAATCCCCGCAACTCAGTCACCAATGCCTTCAACCAGCTGCACGATGCACCCAATGTGTTCGTCACCGATGGCGCCTTCATGAACTCCAGCGGGGACCGCAATCCCTCCCTGACCTACATGGCTTTTACGGTGCGCGCAGCGGCGCATGCGGCCGACCTGCACAAGCACAAGGCGCTTTAGACGCGGCCGCGCCGTCCAGCTGGTTCCGCCCAATGACCTTCTACCTCCCCATGTTATAGAGTGCTCCCATGACGACCAAACCTTTTGCGCCCCGACCGATGAAACTGAGCATCCTGACCGCGGCGCTCCAGGAACTGACGCCGCGCAGCATCCGTGATGCGGATCCGGACCGGGCCATTGAGGAGTGGCTGGCCTTCTCCCTTGAGATCGGCTGCGAGAACATCCAGCTCTCGGCGGCGCTGCATCCCAGTGAGAGCGACGTGCCGGCCGAGGCGATGCTCGATCCGGTGGCCAATACACTGGATCTTCGGGAACCTTTCAATGCCGCGCGCGCCTCGCGCGTACGCCGGACCATGGCCAGCACCGGCGTGGGGCTCTCGGATGTGGCGTACTTTGACAACATGCTGGTCTCCGATGAGGCAGCTCGCCGCAAGAAGCATGGTTTCATGCTGCGGGTGTTCGATGCGGCCGTGCTGCTCGGGACCGACGCGGTATGCGGGTTCGTGGGCCGCAATATGCAACTGGAGATGGACGCCAACTTAAGCATGTTCGAAGAAGTGTTCATTCCGCTGCTGAAGGAAGCCAAGGCGCGAGGGCTCACCTACCGGGTCGAGCAGTGCCCGATGCCGGGCTGGACCGTACTCGATCGCTGGCACAACAATATCGCCTACGCACCCGGCCCGTGGATCGCGCTGCACCGCATCTGTGAGCGCCATGGCGTGGGCGATCAGTTCCGCATCCACTACGATCCCTCGCACGCGATTCTGATGGGCCAGGACACGCGATCGCTGTTTCAGTACCTCAAGGATGAGGGCTACGGGTTCCTGATTGCGGGCTTCCACGTCAAGGGACAGGTCGTCGATGCGCGAGGGGTCTCGGCCTGGGGCTATGGAGGCCAGACCATGGAGCGGGGCGACTGGAAGGGCAACGTACCGTCGGCCAATCCGGCTGACCAGGTCAATGCCTGGAAGAAGCAGGTGGTGCTGTGCGAGCACGAACTGCCGGGCACCGCGCGCCACGATCCGCTGGCCTACCTGCAGAATCGGAGCGTGGATTGGCTGGATCACCAGCTGGCTGCCCGCGAGCTGCTGGACATCGATCCGGCCCGTACCTACCTCGTGGTCGAGCACGAGTATCCCAAGGCGCGTATCCAGGACAAGGCCAAGCTCGCTCCGATCCTGGCCGGGTCGCTGGCTTTCACCCGCGCAATCGATGCGGCGGCGGCCGCCATGTATTCACTTCAGCACGAGGTGCTGGCCTCGCAGGGTATTCCAGTGCAGGGCTTCGGCCGCGAAGCCTACCGGTCCTGACAGCGGAGCAGGAGAGCAGCCCATGACGGATCAGATCGGAAACCGGCGCCTGCGCGCCGGCATCGTCGGCGGTGGTCGCGGCGCATTCATCGGCGCCGTGCACCGTATCGCTGCGGAACTGGACGGGCAGGCCCTCGTGGTCGCGGGCGCGATGTCCTCGGACCCGGCGACTGCGCAGCAGAGTGCGGCGGCCTGGTATCTGGAGCGCAGCTACGCCTCCTATGGCACGATGGCCCGCGAGGAGGCGGCGCGCAAGGATGGCATTGATTTTGTCATTGTCGCGACACCCAATCACCTGCACTATCCCGTGGCGCGCGCGTTCCTCGAAGCCGGCATCCATGTCGTGTGCGACAAACCCCTCACCCTTGATGTGGCGGAAGCCGAGCGGCTTTCGCGCCTGGTGGAGGGCGGGAAGGTCCTGTTTGCGTTGACGCACACCTATACCGGGTATCCGGCCGTTCGACAGGCACGCGCGATGGTTGCGTCGGGAAAGTTGGGCGAGCTTCGTAAAGTGCTGGTGGAATACAACCAGGACTGGCTGATGAGCGCCCTGGAGAAAACCGGCAATAAGCAGGCCGAATGGCGCACGGATCCCAAACGCGCCGGCGCGAGCTGCTGCGTGGGCGACATTGGCACACATGCGCAGAACCTGCTCGAGTTCATCTCCGGCAAGCGAGTCATATCGCTGTGCGCTGATCTGACGAGCTTCGTGCCGGGCCGGACGCTGGATGACGATGCCAACATGCTGGTGCGACTTGAGGATGGCGCCAAGGGGACGCTGGTGTGCTCGCAGGTCGCCTGCGGCGAAGAGAACAACCTCAGCATCCGTCTGTACGGATCTGCCGGCGGACTCGAGTGGCACCAGCAGGAGCCCAACACGCTGATTTACAAACCGCCGGGCGCGCCCTGGCAGTGGCTGCGCGTCGGCAAGAACTTGGATGCGCCGGAAGCGCTCGCGGCCACCCGCACACCGTCCGGCCACCCGGAGGGGTACCTCGAAGCCTTCGCAACGATCTACCGGGATTTCATTGCCGATGTTCGCCGCCTCGGTCGCGGCGAGGCGGTGCGGCGCAACTATCCCACGGTTGCCGAGGGCCTGCGCGGCATGCGTTTCATCGAAACAGCGGTTGAGAGTTCAAGGCGCGGAGCCCAGTGGCTGGATCTTTGAAGCGCTGGCCTCGACTTTGGGCCGCTCGGGCAGACGATCGAACCTGCCATCGCGGGTGCCTTCAGGGCACCCGCTGTTCGTGGTGGCCGGCGTCATAAGCGGTCGGCACGCACTTGAGTGGCTCCTCGATCTGCTCATCCGTGTGCTGCAGAGTCACGGGCTTCCGGTCCCAGGGTTTGGCTAGCACCTTCGGATCCTCGACCATCGCCTGCCATGTGAGTGTGTTGCCTCGGCGGGTCAGCCGCTCGATGACGCGCATCTGGTCGCTGTGGAAGTAGCCGTACTCGCCGAACCAGGTCTCGTCGTTGAAGTTGCGCGTGTCCACCACCAGCGTGTCGCCGTCCCAATGACCTACGGCATCGCCGTAGAACGAGGGATCGACCCGTTCGCGATAGCCGCGACCATCGGTCGGAATCACGCGCCAGACCATCCCGGAAAGATCCGAGTAGAGGAACAACAGTTCCCTGGCCGTCTGGATGATCTTCAGCGGCGCACCGACCCGCGGGAGACCGGGCTGGGCGCAGCGCACCACCGGGTCGGCGTGGCTCCCGTCCTGCCACAGCGCCGCAGTCTTGGCCTGCATCTCGGGGCTCTTGTATTCAGGCGGATTGGCATCCGGGCCAAAGGCCGCCGTGGCTTTGCCGCTGCCGGCCAGGGACATGTTTTTCATGGCTTTCGCCGCAAATTCGGGTGTGAACATCCCGGCGTTGATCGAACCGTCCGTAGTGGGCTTGGTGGGGTAGCTGAGCGCGGCGATCGATCCGGTCACTCCGACCCAATTGCCATTGAGGTCGGGGTGACCATCGGCGAGGCGGGGTGTCGCCGGTTCTGCAGCGAAGGCGCCCAGCGACAACAGCGCGAGTGCAAGACCGAAAACACCTCGCGGGCTACGGTGGGCGGCCTGCGGGAGACAAATGCGGGTGAGTGGATTCACGAGCGTACTCCCGTTACTGCAGGACATCGCTGAAGCGGATGTAGGTACCATCAGCAAAGGTGATCATCTGGAAAAACCCGGTGGGCGATCCGTCCTTAGCCGGGTGGATCTCGAGCGTCACCGGGGCGCCCACCCCCTTGGCAAAATCGGCCTTGCGGATTCCAGCACGCCGGAACCACCCCGGCGGGGGACCTTCGACCTGCCAGGTCGTGGAGGCACCGCCCGAGCCCTTGACCTCGAGCAGGAAGCGGACGTGCGGATTCTCATAGTCAAATTCGGTCAAGGTGCCGCTCTGTTTAACCGTGTGCATCAGATCATAAGCGGCCGCGGAATGATGGGCCCAGGCGCCGGCGCAGATGGCAAAACCAAGGATCAGCAGCGTCGATCGTATTGTCTTCACGCCTGGGCTCCGACTTTGGCTTCAGTGGTAGAGGCCGCCTTGCCATGACCCAGCAGCCAGCAGATAACGGCGGCGACCAGGGAGATGCCGCCGATAATCCCGACGCAGGCCAGGAAGGTGCGGTGACCGGCCGCGATCAGGGTCATGACCGGCGGACTGAGGAATTGACCCACGAAGAAACAGGCGGCAAACACGCCCATGCCTCGCCCGCGGTGCTCAAAGTCATATTTGGTCAGCGCCCAGGCGATCAACAAGGGTACGGCAAAGCCGCCGCCGAACTGACCGAACGAGTCGAGTACCGCGCCGCTGATGTATCCGGGCGCCACCGACACGCCGACGTAACCGACCCCATAGGCGGCAAATACGAGCGCCAGCATGCGATTGATGGGCCCCAGCGTAATGCCCCGGTAAGTGATCCCGCCGATCACGGTGCCGATGCTGGCGAGGGTGACGATCAGGCTGATACGGCTGGGCGTTGTGACGCCCAGGTCTGAGAAGATCCGCCCATGCTGCACGGCCTGAACGAAATAGATAATCGAGATGAAGATCGTGACGCCGCCGACAAGAAAGGTCGGTCGCCATGGAAAATCAGTCGAGGGCGCCGCGGTCTGCTTGTCCTTCGACTCCCCCTGCGGCTCGAACAGATACAGCGCCGCCGGGATCAGCACGACGAAGCCGAGCAGGTAAAGTAGGAACGGGCCGCGCCAACTCGCCGAACCGAGTGCGCCGCCCGCCAGGATGTAGCCGGACGCGACAAAGGGTCCCACGGACATTTGCAGGCCGAGCCAGCGCTTGCGCTGCTCATTGTCGTAATAGTCGCCCATCAGCGCGTTGCCAATCGTCAGGATCGCCGCCTCGGCAATACCGACCAGGAAGCGGCTGGCGATAATGGCGTGCAGGTCCTCAAACAGCATGGGCGCGGTACCGAACAGACCATAGATCACCAGGGACACCAGCAGAATCCTGCGCCGGCCCCATCGGTCCGCCGCGGCGCCGATCACCGAGGAGAATAGCGCCACACACAGGGACGGCACCGTCAGAATCATCGGTACCAGCAGCTCCATGTGCGGAGCACCCTTAAACTTGGCAAACAGCGCCGGCAAAATAGGCACGAGTGAGGCGATCGCCAGGGTGGGTAGGGTCCCCAGCACAATCAGTGTGGCCGCCTGTCGGCCACCGGCCCGGTTGAGTCCGCTACTCACAGGGTAAAGCGCATCTGCGCCTGGCATCGACATAAGTTCGCAACTCCATTGAGATTAGGCCCGCGGTCTCCGGGGCCCGGATCAGCGTGCGAATCAGCCGGGGTCCTTCTTTTTCCAGGACATCTCCTCGAACTTCGCCATGTCAAAGAGTTCGAAGCCGAGCGGCATGATCGCAGAGGCATACAGCACCCGCTTTTGCAGATCTATGATCAGCGCCACATGGATGTTGCCCATCTCAGGGCTCCGATTGAGCCAGTGCACCAAGTACAGACCCGGGCGGATCCTGCGCGCCATGTAGTGCAGCGTGCCGGGCGTGAACACCTCGCCGGGCTTGCCTTGGGGGTCGTGGTGCATCAGGAATGTCACGGTGTCGGCGTCGAAGTCCAGCTGGTATTCCCGGCCGGAGGTGTACTTGTAGAGCAGGTGCAGACCCTTCATTTCCTTCGTGGTCGGTCCACCGATCTCATCGGGTGGGCGCGTTGCCGCCGGCGCCGGCGCCGGCGCAGCGCCGGTTTCCGCAGCGATCGCCACGACCATCGGTAGCATTGAGACCAGCGCCGACAGCGCCAAGTGGGACAACAGGCTCTTGCGGTTCATTCGACCCCCTTTTGAAATTTACAGATTTGCAGTGACACCAGCGCCGGCCGCAGCCAGCACCCGTGTGCCGAACTGAACGCCCATCGCAAGGAAAACCCCGTTGCAGTGCGGCAGGCAGCCCAGAGTACCGGTCTATGCATCTTTGAAATCATCATAGGCGTTCTAATTACAGTCGTCCACAGCCTCACACCGATCGATCCGCGGCGCCGCTTGCTTTAGTTCGGCCGGGAGGTAAAATCACGGTTTAGAAGAATGATTCTAGTCTGCGAAATAATCAGGGGTCAGTATGTCTGAAGGCAATCCGAACCTGCGCTGGGCGTACATGGATCACTGGCGCATCGACACGGCGCAGGGGCAGGTGTCGCAGTACAGCTCCGTGGAACGTTTCGATGGCTTCGTCAAGCAGATCGCCGCTCTGGGCTTCGAGGGGCTCGAGACCTTCGATTTCCACCTGGGCGTCATGCAGGAGCTGTTTGGCTCGCTGCAGAACTGCCGCGCCTTCCTGCAGGAACGTGGCATCGACCGGGTGCTGAGCCTGTTCCACGCGGTGATGTTCGACCGGCGCCAGAGTGCGCCGCAGCTGCGCGCGACGCACGATTTCATCGTCGGGAATGCCGAGCGCGTCGTCGGTGGCGCGGCGGGCCTCGGGGTCGAGAACCTGATCGTGATGCCCGCCGGCCAATATCACGATGTGGAACCGGTGACCGATGAAAAGATCCACGCGTGCGCGGACGTGTGGAGTCGGGTCGGCGAGATGACCCTGAAGTACGGGATCAAGACCTGCTGCCATCACGAGTTCTACTGCGGCATCCACAGTGCCGAGCAGGTGCGCAAGTTCTATGAGTGGTCGGATCCGCGCTACGTATTCTGGTACTGCGATACGGCCCAGCACGTGATTTCCGGGGTCGATCCGGTGGATCTGTACCTGCGGCTCCATGAGCGCTGCGGAGGGTTCCACCTGAAGGATACGCATCACGTGGATCTGAACGGGGACTACCGGCGGCGACCCGAATCGGAGGTCACCGCGCCCACGACGCGGCGCTGGTTCTGGGAAATGGGGACCGAGGAAGGGCTGGTGGACTTTCCGGCGCTGTTCCAGGCCATGAAGGAACTGGGCTATCGCGGCTGGGTCAGTGTCGAGCACGACAAGGCGGACGTCGGCGGCGGCAACTATCCGGAAAGCACGGCGATTGCGGCCTGGTATATCCAGCACGTGCTCAAGCCCATCTACGCCTAGAGTCAGCGGGAACCCGAACCATGCACACACAGATCCGGTGGGCCTACGGCTACAACCAGTGGAAATTCAGCTGGCAGGACTTTGCCCGCGTCGATGACAACCTGCGCGCCCTGAAAGTGACCGCGGCCTGTGGCTTTCGCGCCATCGAACTCTTCGGTGGCACCGGCCCGTGGTTTCCGCTCGGGCGCCCCGAGAGCATTGCCCTGAACTTCGGCTCGGCCGCGAAATTCAAGCTGCAGCTGGAGGACTGCGGGATCGGAGCGATCAGCAGCACGTTCTACGATCCGACCCAGCTGAGCTTTGAGGAGCTGCACTTCGGCCTCAGCCCCACGAAGCGTGCGGACCACGCCGCAATCCTGGCGACGGCACGCATACACGCACTGCTGCTGGCCGAACTCGGCGGCAGTTGCCTGGTGGTTCGCCCATTCTCCTCGTACGCCGCCGAAGGCCCGCTCGATGGCGCGCGGATCGAATCGGCCGCGGACTGCTGGAATGCGGTGGGCAAGATGACACAGGCGCTCGGCCTTCACACGGTGCTGCATCTGGATGCGCTCTCGGCGCTGCGGACACGCACGGAACTGGATCAGCTGCTGAAGCTGACCGACCCGGGCTGCGTCAACCTGGCCGTCGATACGGCCGAACTCACCATTGCCGGGCACGACGTAGTTGCCCTGTACCGCCACTACCATTCCCGCGTGCGCCATTTTCATTTCAAGGATGCCCTGGCGGTCGACACGCTCGGGGAATACAAGCTGCCGAACGCCGAACGCGCGATGATTCTGGCCGGCGGCAAGCGCAAGATCGAGCGCTGGTTCTGCGAGATGGGTACGCTCGCGGGGCTCGTGAACTTTCCGGCGCTGCTGGGCGCGATGAAGGAACTGGGCTACGCCGGTTGGGTCGTCGTCGAGAGCGACAAAGGACCACAGCCTGCGGCCAGCAGCATGATGCTCAACAGCTGGTACTTCCAGCGCGTCCTCTCACCGCTACTCGCCTGATTGAAGCCGGCGGTGTAGCGGCGTCAGCCGCTTTTCAGACCCAGGCTCTTGTAGGTCAGGCGCAGTGACTCCATCGTATCGCCAGTCGGCCGGTACTCCAGGCCGATCAATCCTTCGTAGCCCTTGCTCTTGAGGATCGCCAGGTAGTTTGGCCAGTCGATCTCGCCGCTCCCGGGTTCATGGCGGCCGGGAGAGTCGGCGATCTGAACGTAGCCGACCAGGTGGCCGCGATGGCCGAGCACTTCCTCGGGCCGTTCACCCATTGCGGTCGAGTGATACATGTCGTACAGGAGCCGCACGCCAGGCCGGTCCACTTCCTCGATAACGTCCAACCCCTCCACGGTGCCGTCCAGATACAGTCCTGGATGATCGACGCGCGTATTGAGGGGTTCGAGAATCAGCGTGACTCCAGCGTCTTCCACGAGCGGTGCCGCGGCGCGCAGGTTCGCGACCATGGCCTGGTGCTGTTCGGCCCGGGAAGCAGTGGCGATTATCGGGCCCGAGGCCACGACCATGGCCGGTACCTTCAGACGACGCGCCACCAAGAGGCTCTCGCGCACCGCCGTCAGGAGCGATTCGCGCGCATTCGGATCCACGAGGTGGCAGCGCGGCTCGACGATGAAGCTGGTGACCGGCATACCGGTTTCCGCCAGCGTCCGCTCCACTTCATCGAGCGGCTTGTTGCGCCACTGGTGGAATTCGACCGCTGCCAGGCCCGCTTGCTTGGCAGCCCGGATCCGTTCGCAGAAATCCTCGTACTCAGCCTTGAACAGCCATTCGATGCAAGCGGATAACATCATCGGATACCTCTGGAATTACGTTGAATCTGAGATCGCAACCGGGCCCCTTCAGGGAGCGGCCTCGAAGTCCCGGGCCTTGTCCTTGAGCGGGATGGTGACCGCACCGGTGGCGGCCCACTCGGCGCCGCGCACCAGCAGGCTCGTGACCGCATCGTACAGGAGCGTGTCGGGGCCATGGCCGAGCGTGAAGCTGTAGACCCTTCCCTTGCCGAACTGGGAAGTCCAGACGAGCGGATGGTCCTGATCCATACCGGGCATCGCGCTGAGTTTCTCGGGCGTATAGGCCTCGGGCGGATACTTCGGACCGGCAAATTTGTAGGAATAGACTGCCGGATCATCGTGCCCGGTCACGAGCACGTGGATCTTGGTGCCCGGGTCCCAGCGCATGTTGGTGTACATGTCATCATCAAGCGTCCACATGTATTCGCGCATGCCGCGGGTGATCGGGTCTTGGCGATCCACGACGTGGACTCGGAATCCATCGACCGGGGAGCGGCGGCTCTGGGTCGGCGTCGAGCGCAGTGTGCCGCCCGCGAGCCGTTCGAACTCCGGCCAGCTCGGCGCACCCATCGTGAAAGTGGCGTGGTAGACGACAATGCCGCCGCCATTGCGTACGTAGTCAAACAGGGCCGACTCGGCCGGTTCGCCCCAGCGCTGCTCGAGCGGATCGCTGTAGAACCAGCGCCCGGTGAAGTTCAGGAGCACCGCGTCATAGGGTTTGAGCGTCGCGGACGTCGCGCCGCGAAACTCCTCGGTGACATGCACCTCCAAGCGGCCCGTGTCCTCCAGCATCTTGCGCAGCGCGTTGGTCGTACCGCGCCAGTCATGCTCGTAGCTGTTCTTGCCCGTGATGATCAGCAGCTGCAGACGGCCGTTGCCGGGCGGGAGCGGGGTCGGGATCTGCTGGACGGTCTCGGGAATGGTATAGGGCGCGGGTGGGGTCTGGCTCAAGCCCGGCTGAGCACAGAAGGCAGTGAGCATGAGCGCTGCGGCCTGAAGGCAGCTCACTCGCATCCAAGGGTGGCTGTGCATCGCGTAGGTCCGGGCCGTCTTTGTTTCGAACAGAGATTCTAATCCTGAGTTCGGCCGATTACAATCGTGTGATCCTGACAGCGCCCCGGCCTTACAGTCGATGAAACCCCCTTGACGTGGCCACCGGGTTCTGCCAAATTCCACTCGGGTTAGAACAGTCATTCTGATTTGACGGGCCGGGTGGGGGAGACAGAACCGTGGCAGTTTCCGGAGGCAAGCCGGCCGCAGGCATCAAGCGCGGTGTGAGCCTTTACAGCTTCCAGGAGGAGTACTTCCTGCGCAAGATGACGCTCGAAGACTGCGTCGCAAACTGCGCCAAACTCCGCGCCTGGGGCGTCGAGAGCCTGGCCGAGCAGATGATGCCGGGATTCCCGAGACTGCCGGAGTCCTTCTACGAACAGTGGCACGGCTGGATGGCCAAGTACGGCACGATCTCGGTCTGCCATGATTCCTTCCTCGATACCCAGCGCTACAAGGGCCGACTGCTCACGGACGCCGAAGTGCTCGCCGAGATTGAGCGTGACCTGCGCCACGCCCACCGTATCGGCGCCAAGGTCATGCGCCTGACGGTGTTCGTAAAGCCCGAGTGGCTGGAGAGCGCAATCCCCGCGGCCGAAAGGTACGATGTCCGCATGGGCATCGAAGTGCACTCGCCCTGGCACTTCGATCACCCCTGGATCATGCGGCACCTGGAGATGATCGAGCGGACCGGGACGAAGCATGCTGGGTTCGTCCCGGATATGGGGATCTACACCAAACGGCTGCCGCGGGTCATGCGAGATCGCATGGAACGGCTTGGCGGAACGCCGCGGATCCTCGATTACGTCTGCGAGGCCTTTGAAGCCGGGGTGCTGTCCGAATACGTCATTTTCGAAGTCAAGAAGATGGGCGGCAATGCCACCGATGTCGCCTGGGCCGAACAGTGCCGGCACAATGTGTATACCAACCCCAAGCGCCTGACCGAGTACATGCCCTACATCTTTCACATTCACGCGAAGTTCTACGAGATGCTGGAGGAGGGGCGCGAGTACAGTATCCCGTACGACAAGATCGTGGCGGCGCTCAAGGCCGGTAACTACCAGGGGTATCTCTCGAGCGAATACGAGGGTAACCGCCATATCCAGGACGCTTTCCCCGTCGACAGCGTCGAGCAGGTGCGGCGCCAGCACGCGATGTTTGAGCGGCTGATCGGCGGCTGATAAATCAAGGAGATTAGGAACTATGTTTGACAAGTACATGATCTGCGAAGACACGGTGCGCAACGTGTCGCGGGACGGTCGCACCGAAGGATTTCAATTCGGCGCACGGCTCCCTTACTACCGTGGCCTTGGCCTCTCGATGGTCGAGGATGTGGCGGTCACAGTTGACGGGGAGAAGATCGCCCGCGACCAGGTGCGTCTGACGGTGGGCGCCAAGACCTACACCCTCGATGAGTTGGAGAAGGAGTTCGAGGCGGTGTGGGAAATGGGCGATGTGGCAACGGTCACGGTGCTCAAGCAGGGCGGGCTCAAGCCCGGCGAGCACCATCTGGAGCTGGCCGAGCAGCTGCGCATTTCCTACATGCCATTCCCCATCACCGGCCGGGACAAGAAAACCATCCACGTCAGCTAGTGGCGATTGCGATGCCCCAATCCGCAGGAGCGCCGGTTCGCTGGGGCCTGCTGCCGACTTCCGGCATCGCCGGTCGTGCCTTCATGCCCGCGGTCACGCGGTCGAAGGAGGCCGTGGCTTGTGCGGTGGCCAGCCGCGATGATGCCAAGGCAGCAGAGTTTGCCAGAGTCCATGGCCTCGCCCGATCCTACGGTTCCTACGAGGCGCTACTTGCCGATCCGGACATTGAGGCGGTCTACATTTCGCTTCCCAATGGATTGCACACTGAGTGGGTACTCAAGGCGCTGGCGGCGGGCAAACATGTGCTGTGCGAAAAGCCGATGGCGGCGGATCCGGCGCAGGTGCGTGAGGCCTTTGAGGCGGCAGACCGCGCCAAGCGGTTGCTGATGGAGGCGTTCATGTACCGCCACCATCCGGATACGGCGCAGCTCGTGCAGCACGCGACCAGCGGCGAAATCGGGGAGATCTCCCACCTCAGGGCCGCGTTGAGTTTCACGATGCCCGGTGCCCAGAACATCCGACTTCGTCCGGAACTGGAGGGCGGGGCGCTGATGGACGTGGGATGTTATGCGATCAGCCTGCTGCGTATCCTGGCGGGCGAACCCACCAGCGCCAGTGGCCTGGCTCATGTCGGAGCCACCGGAGTGGATCTGCGGTTCGCCGGTTTCCTGCGATTCAAGTCCGGCGCGAGCGGATTCTTTGACTGCGGGCTGGACCTTCCCTCGCGCAGCTTCCTCGAAGTGGTGGGTACGCGAGGGACGCTGCGCGCGGACTGGCCATTCTTCAGACCCTTCTTCCCGCATCTGGACCCGCCGATGATCGAGGTGCGCGTGGGCCTCGAGAGCCGCAGGCTTACGCTGGTCGATGACAATCCCTACCTGGCGCAGATAAAGAACTTTTCGCGCGCCATCCGTGGCCACGAAAAGCCCCTCCTGGGCCGTGACGACGCATTGGCCCAGGCCAGCGTGGTTAACGCGTTGCGTCGCTCGGCGGCGGAGCAAGGCGCGTGGCAGGCGGTGAGCGTTTGAGCGGCCACTCTTAATATGGTCGGCTCGTGTGTGGAAATCCGAGACGCGCCGGGACGGGCCGCCGGCGGTGCGTCCATGGGCGCGTACGCTTGACTTTAACCTATACGGGGTAGGTCCATGTCAGCACGCTGTGTTGCAATCTGTGCATATTTCGCCCTGCTGTCCGCGGCGGCGATGGCGATGGCGATGGCGATGGCGACGGCGGCGCAAACTGATCGCGTACTGAAGATCCATGAGGGTTCAGTCAGGGGCATCGAGCAGGGCAAGGCGTACGCCTTTCTTGGCATCCCGTACGCGGCGGCGCCAGTTGGAGAGCGGCGTTGGCGTGCCCCGGACCGGCCCGCGGCTTGGTCCGGCATTCGCGATGCGACACACTTTGGTGCGAACTGCTATCAGGGCTCGGCCGACGAGTTCGGCCCCTTTACCGCGGAGTTTCTGATCACACCACCCTCGAGCGAGGACTGCCTGTACCTGAATGTCTGGACCCCCAGGCACCGCAGCGGACGGCTGCCGGTCCTGGTATGGATCCACGGCGGCGGGTTTGGCAGCGGCTCGGCCTCGATTCCTATTTACAACGGAGCGCACCTCGCGGCCCGGGGTGCGGTGGTGGTCGGCATCAATTACCGCCTCGGCGTTTTCGGGTTCCTGGCACATCCGGAGCTGACGCGTGACTCGCCCGGCTCCGGCAATTATGCGCTGCTCGACATGATCGCCGCGCTTCAGTGGGTGAACAAGAACATCGCCACCTTTGGCGGCGATGCGCACCGGGTCACGATCGCCGGACAATCGGCCGGCGCCGCGGCGGTCAACAGCTTGCTGCTGGCACCGCAGGCGCGAGGCCTGTTCGCAGCTGCCATTGCTGAGAGCGGATCGGGGATGGGGCTACGCACCGCGATGCTGGCCGAGGCCGAAGCGATCGGACTTGAACTGGCGCATACCGCCGGCGTCAACTCGATCGCGCAGCTGCGTGCAATCCCGGCTGATCGCCTGCTGGCCCTGACGCTGGTCAAGGCGCCATCCTCGGATCAGGCTGGGCCGCCTCCCATCAAATTCGCGCCGGTCCTGGACCACAAGGTGCTCTCGGACGATCCTGAAAATCCACTGGCCGGGCCGACCGGCGCAGTGCCGCTGCTCACGGGTTTCAACACCGATGAGGGCGCGATCTACGGGCGTCAGCACCTGACATCGGAGCAGTTCGAAGCCAGTGTGCGTGGCCGCTACAAGGAATTCGCCACGCGTTTCCTGGCTGTCTACCCGCACGCCACGGTCGAAGAGGCGTCGCAATCAGCGAACGATCTGGCTCGCGACCGCTACATGGCGAGCCTCCTGTTCTGGGTCGAAGGGCGCAGGTCTACAGGCCAGAGAATCTACGCGTACCAGTTCGATCACGCTCTGCCGGGACCCGAGGCGGCCAGGTACGGTGCCTTCCATACGGCGGAGGTGCCGTACGTGTTCGGTGTGTTGGACCAGGGTGGCCGGCCATTTACGGACCGCGATCGTGAAGTCTCGGACCAGTTGGGAGGCTACTGGCTGAATTTCATGCGCGCCGGCGATCCGAACAGCGCGGGGCTCAAACCCTGGCCGGACGCCGGCGCCGGAGATGTCATGGGGCTGGGAGACCAGGTCGGAGCGCGGCCTGCAGTCTCCGCGCCGGCACGCCTGACGCTGTTTCGCGATTACGTGGCGTCCGGCGGCAAACTCTCGCTGTTCTGAATTGCCGGTCAAGGCCTGCTGCGGAGGAAATGGTCATGGGTCACAAGAATCTTGAAGAACTCCTCAGGGCGGCGGGCGACCCCGTCAAAATGCTGCGCAATTCGCACATCGGCGCGTACGTGTATCCGGTTGTGCCAAGTGAATTCAGCAACTGGCGCGACGAGCAGCGAGCCTGGCGCAACACGGCCGTGCTTTTCGACCAGTCGCATCACATGGCCGAGCTGACTGTCCGGGGACCGGATGCGCTCGAGTTGATGTCCTCTTGCACCATAAACAGTTTCGCGAACTTTACGTCGGGAAAAGCCAAGCAGATGGTACCTTGCAGCCACGAGGGCTACGTCATCGGCGATGGCATTCTGTTTTTCCTGGCCAAGGATGAACTGTTGTTTGTCGGCCGCGCGCCCTCGGTCAATTGGATCCAGTTCCAAGCCGAGAACGGCGGCTACAATGTTGACGTCATTCGCGACGACCGCTCGCCCTCGCATCCGCGCGGCAAGGCGGTGCATCGGCGGCACTACCGGTTCCAGGTTCAGGGGCCCAACGCGGCGAGGGTTCTTGCCAAGCTCAATGGCGGTCCGTTGCCGGAAATCAGGTTCTTCAATTTCGACACCATCTCCATCAAGGGGCGCAAGGTCAGCGCCTTGCGCCATGGAATGGCGGGCGAGCCAGGCCTGGAGGTCTGGGGTCCTTATGCGGAGGGCGATGAGATCCGGGAGGCGATTCTTGAGGCCGGCGAGGAATTTGGGCTCGTTCAGGTGGGCTCCAGGGCCTATGCGAGCAACACATTGGAATCAGGGTGGATTCCCTCGCCGTTGCCGGCCGTCTACACCGGTGAGTCGATGAAGGCCTATCGTGAGTGGTTGCCGGCCACCAGCTACGAAGCCACCGGGTCCATTGGCGGCAGCTTCGTGTCAAACCGAATCGAGGATTACTACGTCACGCCCTACGCGCTCGGATATGGCGCATTCGTGAAGTTCGATCACGAGTTCATTGGCCGCGCTGCACTGGAACAGCTTGCCAAGGAGCCGCAGCGCAAGAAAGTTACTTTTGCCTGGCATGGCGCGGACCTTGCCGGCATTTACGCCACACTCTTCGATCGCGGCGCGGAGTGCGCCAAATTCTTCGACCTGCCCATCGCCAACTATGCCTCTTCCAGCTACGACTCGGTGACCGTGGGCGGCAGGAATGTGGGCTTGTCCATGTTCGGCGGCTACAGCTTCAACGAACGCTGCGGGCTGTCACTGGGCATCGTAGACGCAAACATCAATGTTGGCGACGAGCTTACCTTGGTTTGGGGCGAAGAGCATGGGGGTACTGCCAAGACCACCGTCGAGCGCCACAAACAGCGTGAGGTGCGCGTGACAGTCGCTCCCGTTCCCTACTCCAACGACGCTCGCGCAAGCTACAAACAGGGCTGGCGTACACGTCAGTGATGATCGCCCTTAACGGCGTTTGGCCGTAGCACGGCGCATGAAACGTGGCTCGGAGCTTATCTATCGGCGGGTTTCGGTCTGACCCCACCGATTGATCTCGGGCAGGACGTGCTGGGCAAACAGTTTCAATGAACGCACTGCCAGCGCGTGGTCCATCCCCGGGTGATTGAACTGGATCGACAGATCATCGAAGGGTTCGTTCCTATAGCGGCTCAGACCATCGAGCACTTCCGGGGGTGAACCGGCGATGATCGGAACGCCATAAGCGATGGCATTCTCGGGCTTTCGAAATTCACCGATCGGTGCGAGCGGCATGTGAAGACCCCGACGGCGATAGAATTCAATGGCCCAGTGCATGGCCTTCTCCGCCTCGTCCCAGGCCTGGTCGCGCGAATCCGACACATGTACGAACACCGGCCCCGAGGCGATCGTGACGTCGCTGCGCTTGTGCCCGTGCTTGGCGAGCATCGTGCCGTACTCGGTCCAGGTGGGGGAATGCAGCGCCGAGGCCACGTTGTAGCCGCGCTGTGCCGATTTCTCCCAACTCTGGGGACCCATCAACGGTGTGGTAAAGATCGGGGGATGCGGTTTCTGCACCGATTTGGTCGTCATCGCCACATTGTCGAAATGAAAGTGCTTGCCATGGTGCGTGACACTGTCCTCGGTCAGGAATCTCTGAATGACCGCGAGCGCCTCGTAACAGCGGCCGTAGGCTTCCGTGCGGTTCACGCCGAAGGCCTTGCACTCGATTTCCATCGGACCCGCGCCGACCGCGAAATCAAAGCGGCCGTTGCAGAGGATATCGAGCGTACCGATATCCTCGGCGACTTTGAGCGGGTGGTGGAGCGGCAGCAGCAGAACAAAGGTCCCGAGCCGTATTCGCCGGGTGCGGGCGGCAATCGCCGCCAGCACCATCATCGGTGAGCTGTTCCAGCCATCCTCGGCTAAGTGGTGCTCGGAGAGCCAGATGCGGTGGAAACCGAGCTGCTCGGCCAGCACGCTCAATTCGCAGAACTCATCATAAATCTTCGTCAGCGGTTGAGGCTGATCCGGATGAAAACGGATGGCGCCGGCCAGGCTTACTAGCATGTGCAGTCTCCCCCAAAAAGTTCGTCGTGCTCGCGGACAATTCTATAACAGAATGAGCCTTTTGTTTCACAATCGCCACTGGCTTACCTGGGCATCGAGACCGGCGTGCTGTTCGGCATTGGTACGATTATCATGGTCTGCGCCGCGCCCTGGAGCGGCGAACGGGGCCACGGAGGATTTTATGAATACAATCTTGGTCTCGATGGTGTCACGACGCAGCGCCACAGTGCTCGCGGCCAACTTGGTGCTGACCCTTGCGCTGAAAACCGTGCCAGTGGAGGCAGCCACGGAGTCCTCGTGCCCCAGTCAGTCCGTCCAGGTCACACGGGCCCGGTTCAGGGAATTCCTTGATCTGCTGCTGGTGCACAAGGACCCGCGTCAGGCTTTCGAGCGCTTCGCCGCCCCCGATCTGATCCAGCACAACGCCGCGTTCGGCACCTCGCGCGAATCGACGATAGGGCAGTGGGTGAAGACTCAGGCCGATCCGGCCTCCCGCTTCGAAGTGCTCTCCGTTCTCGTGGACGGGTCGCTGGGGGCTGCGCGGTTCCACGGCATCATGCACGGCGGCGAGCGCGGGGCCACGGTGGCCCAGTTCGTGCGGTTCTCTTGCGGGCGTATCGCAGAGATCTGGGATGTTTTCCAGCCCGACTCGGCCGGCAGCTGATGCCGCGCCCGGGATCGCTCACATGATTGACCAGGACGAGTATCGGGTCGCGGAGGCCCAGGTTCGACAGTTTCACGAGCAGGGCTACGTGACGCTGCAGGCCGTTCTGAACGAAGACGAAATCCGCTTGATTGAGCCGTATCTCACGGATTTTATTGACGGCAAGGTGCCCGGCATGGGGCGCGATTTCTGCGACATGAGCGGCCCCTACGAGCGCCGGTTCGAGGACTTCAGCCTCGTCAATGCGGTGCTCCCGCGTGTCTACCGTCCCTCGATTCGAGGCAACACCTTCGAGCGGCGCAGCCAGTCGATCGCCCTGCAGCTGATCGGCCCCGGGGCCACGCTCGACTACGACCAGTTTCTGGCCAAGCGTCCCGACAAGCCCGACGCGATCTTTACCTGGCATCAGGATCTGGGGTACTGGCCCACCGGTACACCCGACACGCTGACCGCGACCTGCTCGCTCGCCCTGGACGATGCGGACCTGGAAAACGGGTGCCTCAAGGTCGTACCCGGTTCGCACCTGGAACCCGAACTGCGCGCGCACCGGCCGGTCCACAAGAGCACGCAGGGCGCGCGCGACGCCTCCCACGTCCTGTCAATTGAATTGCAGCCGAGCGATCGACTCGTGGCGCTGCCCCTCAGGCGCGGGGATATCACGGTGCACAATGAACGGATTGTGCACGGTTCAGGTGGCAACAATTCGCCCACCCGCTGGCGGCGCACGTACATCACTGCCTTCCGCTCGGCCGCCTGCGTGGCTTATGAGCGTTCGATCGGCTTTACTCATTCACACAACGACAAGGTCAATTGGACCACACACCTGGGCGCTCTTCGCGAGGCCGCTGCAAGGGGTGACGGCGACTAGCCCACCATGTCCTCGAGCTCCTGGCCGCGCAGGCCCTCTTGCGTGCGGGTGATTCAACGCAATAACTCCCATCGTGGGCTGGTTGAAATTAGAACCGGCGCTTTGAAACAAACGGACTATCGTGCAAAATGGATCCATGGGCGATATCGGGGGCGTGATGAAGCGACGAACCTTTTTGGCGGGAGCGATGGCCGCTGCCTTCGTCGGCCGGTCTCTGAAGGCCGTGTCGGGCAGTCCGGGAAAAGGGCGTTTTAAGCAGGGCGTGACGCGCCAGATATTCGGTGACCTGTCACTGGAAGCCTGCTGCCGGCTGGCGACAGGCTTTGGCGTGAAGGGATTTGATTTCATCTGCGACCCGAAAGACTGGCCGACGCTCCGGCGCTTTGGCATGACGATGTCCATGTACCGGCTCGACTACGGCGGGGGCATTTCTGCCGGGCGGAGCCCCGAAGGGCCGCCGGGATGGAACGCGATCGGCATGAAGGAGGCGCAGGGCGCTCACCTCAAGGCCATGCTCGAGGCGATCGACGTTGCAGCGCGGGAGGGTTTCCCAAACGTCATCGTTCTGGCGGGTTCCAAGGAGCACATGAGCTACGAGGAAGGCGCCGACAACGCCGTGGCCTTTCTCAATGCGGTCAAGGGCAGGGCGGAGGACAAGGGCGTCACCCTGTGCATGGAGATTCTCAACTCCAAAGGCCAGATGGCACCGCCGCAGTCGCTCTTTGACCATGCCGAATGGGGTTTTGACGTTATGCGGCGCGTCAATTCGCCGCGGGTCAAGGTCCTCTATGACGTCTGGCACGCCCAGCTGATGGACGGAGACATCGTCAACACCATTCGCAAGAACATCGATCTGATCGGGCATTTCCACACGGGCGGCGTACCGGCGCGCAATGAGCTCTACCGGAATGATGAACTCGACTACCACTATATTGCCCAAAACATCGCCGAACTCGGCTTCACCGGGTTCGTCACCCATGAGTGGTCGCCGTCGAAGGAATCGGAGATTGCCGAAGAGTTGCGAAAGAGCGTGGAGCTCATGACGGTTTGACACCCCGCGGCGGGCGAGCGCGCGCGGAACGAAGTCGCCGGGCCGCTCCGGCCGGACGCTGCTGCGCGGCATCATCGCGGCGTCGATCGTTGGCTACCTCGTCGATCACGGACCTGAGCCATCGCAGCCCGGCATCATCCGCGTGCGCGGCATGCCACTGCAGGATCTCGATCATGGGCGGCATTGGAAAGGCGGGTTCGACAATCCGGATCGGGAGTGTCGCAGCGTAGAGCCTGGCCAGGCGCGCGGGAATCGTCGCGATCCTCATGGTGCCCACCACGCCGAAGGGCAACAGCGAGTAGCTCGGCAGCGCGAGCTTTACCGAGGGGGAGAAACTGTAGTGCTGCCGAAGCCAGGCGTCGAAGGCAATGACGTGGCCGGGATCAGGCTGGAAGGTGACGTGGTCGGCTCTCTTGAAAGCCTCCAGGGTAAGGGACCCGGAGACCTCGCGATTGCCGCGGGCGGCCACGCATACCAGGCGGTCCTCGAACAGCACTTCACTCGGGCAGGCCTCGAGCCGGTAGCGATCCGGAAGAATGAGCAAGTCGATTTCGCCGCGGTGCAGGGCGTTCAGGGCGCTGTCCAGGACCGGCATGATCTCCAGTCCGATGTGGGGTGCCAGTCGAGCGCAGCGCCGCTGCACTTCCAGCAGCAAGACGTTGATGGCGTAGTCCGAGGCCGCAATGGTGAAGCGACGAGCAGAGGTGCGCGGATCAAAGTCGGCCGGGCTTTTCAGCGAGGCGTCGATCTGCAGCAGGATCGCCCGGACCGCACCCGAGAGTTTGGCCCCGTAGGGCGTGAGCTCCATGTGTCGTCCCACCGAGACCAGGAGCCGATCCCCAAAATGCCGGCGCAGGCGTCCCAGGGCACTGCTGGTCGCCGACTGACTCAAGTGCAGTTTCCGTCCCGCGGCAGTCACGCTGCGCTCATCCAGCAGCGCATCGAGCGCGACCAGCAGGTTCAAATCCAGACCGCGGAATCGCATGCGCCGCCCTCCCCGCATCCATTCACAGAATCAATGGATTCTATCCATAGTATACATTTTACGACAGCCATGATCCGCGCTAGTTTCTGTGGGTCTGGCCTCAGGAGCACCTGCGGGCCAGGACAGCCGGCCAGCGCCGACGGGCGCCGGCGCAAGACCAAAACGGAAGCTTCGGAGGGGAATGGGCTTATGCCAATCAAACTCATGGCGGCATCGCGCCGCCGGCCCGGACTCACGCGCGCGGAATATCAGCGCTACATGGAGTTCTACCATGGGACCATCGCTCGCCAGGAGCGCCTGAAGATAGAATCCTATATCCAAAACCACGTGATCGATGGGGCGTTTGGCACGCTGGCCGACGCCACGCACCAGCAGGTCGCTGACCGGGATGCCGTGGTGGAACTGAAGTTCAACACCTTCCGGGACATGCTCGAGACACTGGAGCCTGCCGTGCCCTCGGCGGCCTCGCAGGACGGTAAATTCTTCGCCGATGAGAGCAACAACATCATCGTCATGGCGGAGGAGGAGGAGGTGCCTGTGCCAAGCCCACTCCCAACCTTCAATCCGGGGCTGGGAATCGTCAAGGGCGTGGGCGCTCTGAAAGTGCTGCATTACATCATGCGTGACGAGACCGTCTACCGCGAAGACTATTACCAGTACTGGCGGGAAGCGCACGAGGCGGCGCTCGCAGCCGCGCCCTACGCGCGCGAGCAACTGCGCCGCTGCCTTATGAACAAGCGCAGCCGCGCCAATGACAACGACGGGGCGGCCCGAAAGCACTTCAAGATGGTGGACCCGCCGGTCTTTGATCTGGTGGTCAGCCAGTGGTACGACACGATTGAGCACGCCGGCGCCTTCCGCCAGTACCTCGAGGCGCTGCAGAAATTTCCGAAGCCCTTTGCCAACTGGTCGAAGTCCTTCTACCTGTACACGAAGCAGATCGTCATCATTCGCGATACTCCGACCGGTTAATCGAGGACGCATCCATGGCCACCAATACTGCAGAAAGAGCCGCCCAGCTGAATTTCACGGAATGGTACGCGTCGACTCCGCACAAGGCGGACCGACCTGCGCTTACGGCCGATGAACTCAAGCGGCCTTTCGCCAAATACTGCAGCGAGCCGATTCCACAGCCGGATCCTGCGCACTACGCGCGCATGGACGGCCCCTGTGATCCGGCCAAGTGCATCTACCCCGAGCAGATGAACGATCTGCTCAATCCGGGGGACCTGGAGATGGAGATCGGCTGGTGCAACCTGGCAAACGGAGCCGGATTCATCGCCAACCGGATGATCTACCCAGATGTTACCGCGGAGATGGTCGACTGGTGGTTCGTGTGGCACACGGTTGAGGACCTGCGCTACCGCATCTGGTACCCGCCCCAGCATGCCGGGATCATGCTGAGCCCGGAGAGTCGCAAGCGACTGCTGGACCAGTCTATCCCGTTTGCAGAGCGCAATTGGGGCGTGACGCACCATGTGACGGAAGACTGCAACATGGGCATGGAGAACATCGATATTTCGTTCATCTCGCCGAAGGAATTCGGATTCGATATGAGCCGCTGGAAAGAGCCGTACGTCTCGACCTGGGCGGGTGGCTTCGGCTGGGCGGTGACCGTCTACAAAACGGACGAGTCGATCACGGCACCGGCACTCATGGCGCACATCTTCCGCCGCCATCCGCAGGGAGGGCTCGAGCATCGTACCCGCTTCTGGATGGGCTATCGCATGTCCAACGGCAAGCCTGAACTCACCCTCCCGCCGGGGATCAAGGTACCGCCGCCCGCGGTGCAGGGTCTTGCCCGGCACAATGTGTGCGAGTTCACCCGCTGGGGTAAGTTCCTGCCGCGCGTCTACAAGGAATTTGGCGGGCGCATGGAAGTGTGAGTCCAGATGGATCGGCGTGACTTCATCCTGGCCGGCGCCGCTTCGCTGATCGGCGCCATGGCCGACGCCCAAGATCGTAGCGGGAAGCTCAATTTCGAAACGGTCGGCATAGATGTCGATCTTCGGCGCGATACGGGAGATCTGCCTCACTACTGGGAGAAGAGCATCGGCTCGGATCGCCTGGCGGTGGCGTTTCGGGAACCGTGGGTTGCGGACATGACCCGAGCGCATCAGCTCTGCGGCTTCCAGTCGGTGCGCTGCCACGGTCTGTTTGACGACGAGATGGGCATCTGCCAGGGACTGGGGGCTTCGGGCCCCGTGACCAGCTTCGTTTACCTGGATCAGGTCTACGATCGCTTGCTCGAGATCGGGGTGAAGCCCTTTGTAGAACTCAGTTTCATGCCCACGGCACTCGCGACGAGCCGCAATTCAGTGTTCTGGTACCGGGGGAACGCCTCACCTCCGGCGAAAATGACCGACTGGTGTCAACTGATTGAGCGTCTTGTCCGCCACCTGGTCGAGCGCTATGGAATGGACGAAGTGTCCCAATGGCGCTTCGAGTGCTGGAACGAGCCAAACCTTGGCTTCTGGGCTGGGACGCAGGCTGCGTATTTTGAGTTGTACCGACAGACGGCATTGACGCTCAAGCGTGTGGACGCGCGGCTCCAGGTCGGGGGTCCCGCGACGGCCCAAATCATGTGGATTCCGCAGTTCCTGGAGTACTGCAAGCGCCACGGCGCGCCGGTGGACTTCGTGTCCACGCACCTTTACGCCGACGACGCGCAGGAGAACTTCTTCGGCCAGCCGAACAAGTATCCCTTCGAGGAAGTTCTGCCGCGCGGTATCGCCCAGGTGAACGAGCAGATTCAAGCAGCGGGATTTGCCAGCACACCGCTCGTTATCAGCGAGTGGTCGTCGCAGAACCCGGCCTTTATTGCGCAGACCCTGCGCGACTGCCTGGGGCTTGCGGATACAATGTCGTTCTGGCAAGTGAGTTCGGTGTTCGAGGAGCAGGGGCCACCAAGGTCCTTTGCCACCAGTGTCTATGGCCTATTTATTCAGTCCGGAGTTCCGCGCGCGTCCTTGTACGCGTTTGCGCTCCTGCACCAATTGGGTCAGCGACGCCTGTGGTCCAGTGCCGGGCCGCTGCTGGCGTCCGCGCGGGCGGATGGATCGACAGCGATGCTGGCGTGGAACCTGATTCCGCGCACCGTCCACAACACCGGCGGAGACCCGCTGGCGACGTTTCAGGCGGAGGTGCTGACGCCTGGGGCCGCAAAGCGTTTGGAAATTAACCTGAGCAACGTACACGCATCCACGGCGAGTCTGACGCTGCTCGATCCCGCGCAGGTCGGTGCCGAGGCAGCCTACGCAGCGCTCGGGCAGCCTGAGTATCCCTCCAAGGAACAGATTACGGAACTCAAGCAACGGGCCGCATTGCCCGCACCGCGTGAGCTGGCCATCCGCAATTCGCGGGTCGCCATTGATCTGCCGCCCAATGCCGTGGCGCTGCTGGAACTGCCGGCATGAAAGCCGGCCAATGTGTTTCTCGGGGCTGCCTGGCCGCCGTGGCATTGCAGGGGCTTGCCGCAACGCTGGTCAATGGTGCGGCTTCCGCCGCCGCCTTGCCGAGCTGCCATGCACTGGATGGTCATTGGACCCTGGAGCCCGAGAAGGGAAATCTGGGATCTGGCTTGAGTTTCAATCCCTATTACGCGATCAATGGGGCGGAACTGGAACTGAAGCGGACAGGCACGCGCATCGCCGAGCGGTGGCACTTCACGGGGCCGCATCTGGACCGGGTTACTCGCTACGAATACGCCACCGACGGTCTGCGGCACGCATCGCAGCTCACTGATCCAATGGATTTCGAATACGCTGCCATGGCCGCTGACTGGCAGAACTGCACGCTGGTGGAGACAGGCTACAGTCACCTTTTTGGCCTGGAGGTTGCCACCACCAACAGCTACTTCGTATCCGTCGATGGCCGGGAGCTCACCATCGTGCAATATGGGGAAAGTCCTATTTCCGTCGTCGACCGACGCCTGGTCTTCCGACATTCTGTCGCAGAGCATCCATGAGCACCAATCGCTTGGGATTGCAGTTGGAGCGCATCACTGCGCGCGTCCACGACATTTCCCGTGCCACAGCCTGGTATCGCGATGTTCTCGGCATGAGCGTCGGTGACTGCGGCGAGCGGCTCGAAGGGCGGATGAAGTACGCGCACCTGCGCTGGAGCGGGTTTGGCATCAGTCTCGTGCAGCTGGACTTGCCTTCGCTCGAGCCCGCGGCCGGCCAGCTGGTGCTGCCTTGCTGGGTCCATCCGGTCTTCGCGGCAAATGACCCGGATCGCCTCTACCACCGGCTAAAACAGGAGGGCGTCCGTGTGCTGCTCAGAGGGCACGCGGGGACCGGACCGATCGATGCCTTCCTGCTCTACGATTCCGAAGGCAACGAGCTTGAGATCGTCTCGCGCGCTACGTCCCACGCGATTTGAGTTGGCACTTCCGTTGTACCGTGACTGTCTGGCGATAGTGTGGACGCTGGCGTAATTTCGGCGTTAGAATTAAGATTCTAATTCTGGCTCCGACGCCTCGACGTTGTCGGCCAACTGTACTCAAGGGCAATTCAGTAGATGGGGGAAACCATGGCTAACCGAATTATCAGGGCAGCACTGCTGACCGGCGCTGTCGCCCTGGGCTACGTCTCGGGCGCAATGGCGCAGACCGCCGCTGCGGATACCGATCAGCTGGCAGAGGTGGTGGTAACCGCCGAGCGGGTGCAGACCACCGAGAGCCGAACGCCGGTCTCGATGGAATTGCTGACGCAGACGGACCTGGCCAGGATGGGCGTTGTCGATATCCAGACGCTCTCCCAGGCGGACCCATCGGTCAATTTCGATACCGGTAACGGCAATGGCTATATCACGATGCGCGGCATCTCCGGGCAGGGTGGCTTTGGTCCGGCGGTACCGGTGGCCTTCGACGGCTTCTACTACAACCTTCCGTATGTGTTCAACAACTCGCTGTACGATGTGAACCGGATGGAGGTGCTCAGGGGTCCCCAGGGGACATTGTTCGGACGCAATTCGACGGGTGGCCTCATCAATGTAGTAACCAATGATCCGGGCAAGACTTACGGTGGTTACGGTGAGCTGACCCTGGGCAACTACAACGCCGTCAACATCGAAGGTGCCCTGAATCTTCCGATCAGTGACCGCGTGCAACTGCGTCTGGCCTTCGCTTCCGCGCAGCACGCGGGCTATCGCGACCTGATTTACGGCAATGGCGAGGTGGCCGATGATGAGGACGCGAAGTCGGCGCGCGTGAAGCTGGCGATCGAGGCGACCGATCACGTGAAGGTGCTGGCGACGTTCCAAGTGACGCACGTCGGCGGCGCCGGCGCGGCCGACAACATCTTCCTGCTGCCGGCCATCACGGATCCGGCCACCGGCCTGCCGTTCCCCACGCACGAGCGCATCCCCCTGTCCGGATACAACTCCAAGGTGTATCAGGTCGCATTGCAGTCCCAGGTCAACATCGACGACAAACTGCTCCAGCTGCATCTGGACTACGACGGCTTGCCACACGGTATGACGCTGACTTACCTGGGTGGCTACGATATCGTTTCGGACCTGCACAACTCGCCGGTAGTGGGGATTGATGCCACGGTCCCCTATGGCATTCCATCCACCTTTGAACTGCTCTCTGTCCAATCGCCGCGCACGCTGAACCAGGAGCTGCGCCTGGCCTCGGACCAGAAGCAATTGGTGACTTGGCAGGGCGGAGTTTATTATTTCCGGCAGCACATCCCGGACAACAACTCGCATTTCAGGGACGCCGCCACACCGTCGGCTCCAGACGTGGTCAATTTCCCGTACGACAATGAGCAGGAATCCACGGCCGGCTACGGGCAGGCCGGCTGGCATATCGGCAACGTGACAGTGTCGGCCGGCGCGCGCTACACCAGTGACTATGTCGCGCAGGTGGACCAGAATTCGCCGGGCGATGGCATCTTCCCGGCACTGGACTCGATCAATTTTTCCAAGTGGACCTGGCACGCAGGCCTCGATTGGCAGGCCGCCGAACGTAACCTGATCTACGCCAAGATCGACAGCGGCTACCGGGCCGGGGCCTTCAACCTGAACGTGCCTTGCAACTGCACCGGCGGCCCACCGCAGCCCACCACCATCGTGCCGTACAACCCCGAGACCGTCGTTTCCTACGAGGTGGGGTCGAAGAACCGCATGCTCAATGAGCACCTGTTGGTCAATGCCGATGCGTTCTATACCAATTACAAGGATCAGCAGGTCACCGAATCCAACCAGGGCGGCATCTATACGGTCAATATCCAGACCTCGAACATCTACGGCGCTGAGCTGCAGGTCTCTGCGGTGGCAGAGGCCGTGGGGCGGGTCGATCTGAATGCAACCTGGCTGCACACCAGCCTTGGTGCGCAGACTCTCACCAACGCGCTGGGGCAGATGACCAATGTGGCGGGTTTCTCACTGATCCAATCGCCGCGACTCTCATTTACGCTGGGCCTGGAGCACGACTGGAAAGTCAGCGCCGGCACCATAGCGGTCCGGGCCGAGACCAAGTACCAGTCCGGGCAGTACTTCGACATCTATAACCTGCCTGACAGCTACCAGGGCAGCTACACGCGCACCGATGCCCATCTGAAGTACAGTTCGAATGACGGCCGGCTGGATGTGGATGCGTTCGTCCGCAACATTGAGAACGCTCTCGTGATTGCGGACGAGAGCGAGAGCTTCGCACCGCCGCTATCGCAACCAGGTACCTACAACGTCGGGTTCCAGTCTCCCAGGACCTACGGTGTGCAGATCAGCACACATTTCTGAAAGGGACGTGCGCAAGGAAGAGGGGGAAATGACTGAGCGATCGAGGAACCAGGAATTAAGAGCGTTGCTCGTCATTCTAGTGGCCTGTGCTGCGGCGCAGCTTCAGGCGCGGCCGCTGCCCGCCGGCGCGCCGGCGGGCTACCACCTGCAGCGCGAGTTGCCCATGGCGGAGGTTACGGGCTGGGATGAACTGGCCATCGATGCGGCGGCGCGCCGTCTGTTCATATCCAACAACTCCGGCCTCGTAGTCTTCGACATCGACACGCTGCAGCGCGTCGGTACCGTGCCGCAGCCACCGAATTTCAAGGGAGTTGGCCTGGTGCACGGCGTCGCCATTGCCGCGGTGCTGGGGCGTGGGTTCATTTCCCACGAGCTGCCGCCCTCCGTATACGCCTTTGACCTGAAGTCGCTGGCGCCGCTGGGAGTCACGCCAACGGATTCTGGCACTGACGCCATAGTCTACGACCCGGCTAGCCAGCGGGTGTTCACTTTTAACAGCAAACATCGAGGCGTGCACGATGCGACGGCCGTTGATGCGGTGAGCGGCCGGCTGCTCGCCGCTATCCCGCTGCCCGGTAGCCCGGAATCCGCGGTCGCCGACGGGAGCGGTAAGCTGTACGTGAATATCGAGAGTCTTAGCGCCCTGGTCGAGATTGACGCTCGCTTGCTCAAAGTCACGAGGCAGTGGCCGCTGTCGCCGTGCAAGGGCCCCGGCGGTCTCGCCATGGATATCGCGCATCGGCGCCTATTTGCTGCTTGCGATAACCAGATCATGGTGATGATCGACGCCGAATCCGGAAAGGTGCTCGCGCAACAACCCACCGGCGATGGCACCGACGCCGTGAGCTTCGATCCGGGTACGGGCCTGGCCTTCGCTTCCAACGGTGCCGGTACCCTTACCGTTTTGCACGAGGATTCGCCGTACAAGCTGAGCCTGGTGCAGAACGTCACCACCGCGCCCGGAGCGCGAACCATGGCGCTGGACCCGATGACCCATCGGGTGTTCCTTGTGGCGGGGCAGTTCGGCGCGGCGGGCGCCAGGCCCACGGCCGACAACCCGCATGGCTACCCGACTGCTAGGCCGGGTTCCGTGCGGCTGCTTGTATTCGGTCCGTGAACACCCTAATTCGCAAGGGAGCACGCCCGATGCGCCCATTCGTTCCGTTGGCGATCATGTTCGCCATTGTGCTGCCGTTACTCGCCTCCGCGCAGATGCCCAATCCTAGCGTCACGACCATTCCGGCGCCAACGCAGCCCGGGGTAATCGCGTTAGCCGTTGTTACGGGGACTGCAGACCGCGAGATCTGGCATCTTGACAACGGGCTGGTCGCGGTGCGCAACGTCACGATGCCAACGCTTCGTCCTTTTCGTCCAGTAGGCCATGCGAGCCGCGCTGCGATGATCATTGCGCCGGGGGTGGCTTTCTGGGACTCGCTATCGACAGGGAAGGCTGGAGCATCGCGCGCTGGTTTGCCGACCATGGTGTCACTGCATTCGTCCTCAAGTACCGCGTGTTGCCCACCCCGGTGTCGCAGGCCGAATTCAGAGATAAGCTGATCCGCCTGGTGCGCGGCGAGCAAGTCGAGGGAGGCTTTCATCTTCCCGACGACACTCCGGCTGAAGCCTACGCCGATGGCATCGCGGCGCTGCGCTATGTCCGGGCTCACGCGGATGAATACGCGATTGACCCTCATCGCGTCGGATTCATGGGCTTTTCCGCGGGGGGCTTCCTGACCAGGTCGCTGGTGGAGCAAGCGGGCGCGGACGAACCTGATTTTGCAGGTCCGATTTATCCAAATATGGCCGCGATCAAAGTCCCGGCTAATGCCCCACCAATGTTTGTCGCTATAGCGGCGGACGATTTTCTGCTCAAGCGTGTGCAGGGCTTTCCTCTAATTGACAGCTATCAAGTCGCTGGTCGACCCGTTGAATTTCACCTATTCGCAAGCGGTGGACATGGTTTTGCTGGTGGGATGCCTGGCACACCCACGGAAGGCTGGCTGGACCTCATGCTGCACTGGTTGCAGGTGCGGAAAATTGTTGAATAACATGGAGTTACCAGGAGACTTCCGTTTGTGATCGCTCCAGCACCTACGCGGGTGTTGCGTATGGATATTCAGCACGCTAGAAGTGGCGTCTAGATTTGCTGATGGGGGGTGACGGTCGTGTGCAGGAGCATCAAGACTCTATTTAATTTCAGCCCACCGGCTACGGAGCAGGAGATTCGATCTGCGTCACTTCAATTCGTCAGGAAACTCAGCGGATTTAACAGCCCGTCAAGGGCCAATCGCGCTGCTTTTGATCTCGCCGTCAATGAAGTTGCCGCCTCCGCCCGCGCACTCATTAGCGCGTTAGTCACGACAGCGGAACCTCGGGACCGCGAAATAGCGGCCGAGCGGGCACGAGCAAAAGCAGCCTCACGGTTCGGTGCGCAGCCCCTACGCTAGTTGGAGAGGTGCAAGTAACCCGCGGCCGCCTGTCGCGTTTCCCCTCCCTGGACGATTATCCAACGCTTGCCCAAATGCGCTCTTTGAACGCGACGACGCTTTTCAACTGCCCAATGCGGCCTCGGCATGACGCTTACGCTCTGTCCGCTAATACCTGCCGTTTTCCGGCGTGGCCGGCCCACAGCCGTCGGCCGCCATCCTAAAATCCCCGTCCCGAACCAGTCATTCGCTTATTCCGGCGGACCAAGTCAGTGTCAGGGCCAGTCTAATTTTGTCGAGCCTCGAAGCTCGAATATATTTGACTTATTCCTCGCCGACTGCGGGATCCCGCGCTGCAAAAGGAAAGTATCTCAACGCCAAGCAAGCACCTTACTTAAAAGGAAGATGAGTCCGATCGAATGGCTTTACAACATACGTTTGCTTAATTGTGAAATAGGCGTATACCGCAGAATGTACTGAACAAGAATTAATGATTGGTTTGGTCAAAGGGTGTGATCACAGTGTGCGCCCGAGTCTGTCCATTCATTCCATCTATATCTATTCCATTTGTCGCGTTTGCGGCCACTGCCAATTGGCTCAGTGGAGATCGGTACGTCCAATGTGAGCGTTTCACCCGTGTGACTGTGACTAAGCATGCCGCGATACTCCGACGCGGCCGCAATCCTTTCAGCTAAGTTGAATTGCACAGGTGGTTACCCGAAATTTGAAATCAAGAATCGCATCCGCAGACCTAAGGGGATCACAATGAACAAAATATTCTTGACGGGCACCAAGATGTCGCTGGTCTCGTACGCGCTACTTGCACTCGCCGCGTGTGGAGGGGGCGGATACGGAGGT
>Ga0075017_100000021_pt1 | contig 53134 bp, 46 predicted proteins | sample AleBraG_ABR_2012_FD_71475 | JGI IMG/M metagenome (GOLD analysis project Ga0075017, IMG submission 71475) | Freshwater sediment microbial communities in response to fracking from Pennsylvania, USA - Alex Branch Run_MetaG_ABR_2012 | ecosystem: Environmental > Aquatic > Freshwater > Creek >... | reverse complement strand
GACGTCGTAGTTCGCGCTGACCGTGGCGATGCCCTGCTTGAGGGCCTGGTAGAAGCGGAAATTGGGCTCGGCCTTCTGGCGGTTGGCGAGCGAGAACTCGGCCCCGTAGAGGGCGAGGTTGGCGGCGATGAGATCGAGCCCATGCCAGTAGGTGGGCTGGATGGCGGCCGCCAGCGTGTCGGTCTCGCCCTCGAGATAGGGGAGGGCGGTCTGGTCGGTGGCCACTTCGCTGTCCGGGAGGAGCCCGAAGAGGGTGGTGAGGCTCGCCTGTGCGTCGAGATCGATCATCAGCACGCGATAGCCGCGCAGCGCAAAATGCTGCCCCAGGTGGATCGCGGTACTGGTCTTGCCCACGCCGCCCTTGAAGTTGGCGATGGCGACGACGACCGCCTTGTCGGTGGCCGGGTCGCGCCAGGGCTTCAGACCCATCCGGTCCTGGATGTCATGGATCTCTTCGAGCGAGAACAGCAGCCGGTTGCCCCGCACGCGCTCGCCCGGGGGGAGCTCCTGGCGCTGCACGCCCCGGGTGATGGTCTTAGCGGAGATCCCGAGCAGCTTGGCGACTTCGATGAGGTTGAACTTGCGCAGGACCTTCTTGGTGCCGGGCGCGAGGGCGGCTTCGCGGGCCCGGGCGAGGATGTCTCCGGCCTGCTCGGCCAGGTGTACGATGTCGGCGGCGCGCGCCTTGGGCACCCGGACGCCGGGGTCGGAGACCGGCCCCTGACCCAAAGGGCTTGATTCCGGACGGGTTAATCGGCTGGAAGCCATGGGGTCCACCGTGTGACTTAAGTCAATAGTGTACGGGATCTGTCCGGCTCCCTGCAAGTGTCCACCTTTTTGGTGTGTGTTTGGAGAAATGATGGACCGGGGCGGTGGCAGTGGGGCGAACCCCCGCCTTGTAAAGCGTCGCGCGTCACTTTACAGTGACGCATGATCAGGAGCTTCCGGCACAAGGGACTTGAAGCGTTCTTTCGGACCGGAAGTTAGGGGTTCACACGATGAGTCGCATGCACAATCCGGCGCACCCGGGCGAAGTCCTCCGGGACTACCTGCCGGCAGGGCTGGCGGTGACCGAAGCGGCCAGGCGTCTCGGCGTCACGCGCCAGGCGCTCTCGGCGCTGCTGAACGGGCGGGCCGGTGTCAGCGCCGAGATGGCGCTGCGGCTGGAAGCGGCGCTCGGCACGAGTGCGGAGATGTGGATAGAGATGCAGGCGGGCTACGACCTGTGGAAGGCAAGGCAGAAGCCGAAGCCCAAGGTGACGCGGCTTGCCGCCTGAGCGCGAGAGTAAGATTCGATCGGGTCAAAGAGGAACGTGGGCCCCCGAAACTCAATCGATGCGGATGGGGCTGTCCGGTGCTGCGCGCGCCAGCCGTGCCAGAACGCGTCGGAATGCGATGGGCGCATCGTCATGGCCGGCGAGGATCATGCGGTCTCCGGTCACATTCAGGTTGCGCTGCTGTGCTTCGATGCACAGGCGATCTTCCCCGAACGCAATCCGGGCGAAATTCAGGGCGGTCGTGCCATCCATCGTCCCGCCGTGCGGCTGGCCGACGGCGAAGAAGTAGCGTGTGGTGGTGTCGCTGGTCGGTGTCACCGCCTGCCAAGTGACGCTGCTGCTGATCGCTCCCTCGCGCGGGGGAGCGAGGCTCACGGGACTGCTGCCCGTTGCCGCGCTGCACGCAGCATTGACTAAAACGCCGAACTAGTCAAGTCACGGTATAGATCTAAGCCATTGATTGTATAAGAAAATAATTGCCGAAGGCGGGAGCCTGCCCGCCCTCGACAGGGCAGATCAGCCCAGATGCAGGCGCCGATATTTTCCGCCGAAGTACAGCAGCGGATCCCGGCGCGAATCGTAGCGTGCGCGGTCGACCCGGCCGACCAGGATGATGTGATCGCCGCCGTCGTAAATGGCGTGACGCGCGCATTCGATCGACGCGAGCGATTTGGTCAGTAGGGGCACGCCGTGCTGACCCGGCTCCCAGTCCACCTGACTGAACCGGTCCGGGACGCGGCTCGCAAACAGATTCGAGAGCGGCTGCTGGCCGATGTGCAGGATGTTGATGCCGAAATGCGCAGCGGCCTGCAGGTCCGGAAGGCTGCCCGCGGATCGGGCGATGCAGGCGAGCACCAGCGGTGGGTCGAGGGAGACCGAGGTGAAGGAATTGGCCGTCAGGCCGATGGGGCGGCCGTCGGCGCTGGATGCGGTGACGATGGTGATGCCAGTGGTAAAACAGCCCATCGCGTCGCGCAGTATGCGTAGCTCGGAGCCGGCCGTGTATTCCGGCGCTGCGCGCGGGTTCTTGCGTTCGAGGAAGTCGAGCAGCACGGCGTTGAAGAGATCCGAGCGTTCATAGGCCACGAAATGGCCGGCATCGTCGATCTCGATCGATTCGGCGTTGGGGAACAATCGGATGAATTCCTGCACCGATTCAGGCGTGGTCTGATCGCTGCGCCCGCCGCGCACGAACAATGTCGGCACCCTGACATGGGGCGCGGCGCTCGCGAGCCGTGGAAAGACGTTGGGCGTGTCAAAGGCGTCGACGACGGCCGGATCCCAGTCGACCGGCGGATTTTCCTCGGCGACACGCTTTAAGCCGGCCTTGAAGTCGCGCGCGAAGTCGGCGTCGATCACGGGGGGTGCGTCGACGAGAATCAGGCCCGACGCGAGTGGAGTGCTGTTTTCTCCCAATGCGACGGTCGCCGCCCAGCCGCCGAGTGGTGCGGCGACGATCACGGGCCGTGAGGCCAGCTGTCCAAGGACAGCACGCAGGTCCTCCACGAAGGATTCGAACTCATAGCGCTTGTCCGACGGCCGTTCGCTCTCGCCATGTCCGCGCAGGTCCAGATTGATGACATAGCGACCGGCCCTGACCAGCGCGTCGGCCGCGGCGGTCCAGGATTTGCGGGTCTGGCAGCCATCGTGCACCAACAGCACCGATGGGTCATCGGGCGATCCGAGCGCATCGGCCCTGAGGGTCAGTCCGGCGAAACCCCTGAAGGTTCGTACGGGCATGTGTCGTTTCCTGCGATCTGCGTCGCGCTGCGTTGGCCCCCCGCCAGGAGGGGGGAGGTCACCCCTGGCAGACGATACTGTGCCACGCGGTGGTGATACCCGCCCAATGACTTTGTCATGCCCGGCATGCAGCCCGGATGGCATGCGCAATGAAAACCAGAGGGGAACGGCCATGAATGATCTTGCGGGCAAGGTGGCACTCATTACCGGCGCGGGGTCGGGTATCGGCGAGGCCGTGGCCCGGCGATTTGCGGCTCAGGGCGCCAAGGTGGGCATGACGGGGCGGCGGGCCGAGCCGCTCGAGCGGCTGGCGGCGGAGATCGGTGCCCTGGCGTTGCCGGGTGACGTGACCGATTCGGCGAGCGTCGAACAGTCCATCGCGCGTCTGGTCAAGCAGTACGGCGGCCTGGATATCGTGGTGAACAACGCCGGCATCGCGGTCATCGGCAGTATCGAGCAGCTCGACGACGCGGCCTGGGCGTCGGTCATGGATACGAACCTGGACGGTGTGCGGCGGGTCGTTCGCGCGGCGCTGCCGCATCTGCGCGCGCGGGGCGGCGGCGCCATCGTCAACATCGCCTCGATCGGGGCGTTCTTCGCCGCGAAGGGCAATGCCGTCTACACGACCGCCAAAGCGGCGTTGGTGGCGCTGACCATGGTTTTGGCGCGGGACTATGGTCCCGAGGGTATTCGCGTCAATGCGCTGTGCCCCGGTTGGGTCGACACACCGATGCTGGATCCGCTGATGCAGTTCCTGACCACTGATCGTGGCATCACGGCCGACGCGGCGCGTGCGCTCCTGGTCCAGTTCAATCCCATTAACCGGCTGGGCAGGCCGGAGGAAATCGCGCGCTGCGTGGAGTTCCTCGCCACCGACGCTTCGTCTTACGTGACGGGGACCACGCTGCTCGCGGACGGCGGGATGGCGATCGTGGATGTGGGCACCGTGTCCTTCGCCCCGCGCTGAGCCCTGTCATGCAACGCAGCAGTGAAAGAATACTGACCACGCATGTCGGCAGCCTGGTGCGTACGAGCGCGCTGGTGGAACTGGAGATTCAGCGTTCCCTCGGTGTCGCGGTGGATGCGGCGGCGTACGAGACGACGCTGCGCAAGGGCGTCAACGAGGTGGTCGCGCAGCAGCAGCGGATCGGCATCGACATCATTGACGATGGCGAGTACGGGAAACTGAATTGGATCGCCTACCTGGGGCAGCGACTGCAGGGGATGGTCATCACCGATCTGCGCCTGAAGGATGAAGAAGGTGCTGCGATCTGGCCGGAGCAGGCGCGCTACGGGGAGTTCTACAAGGCCTACCAGCGCATCGAAACGGCGCAATGGCTGCCGGCCACGCCTTCGCTGCCGAAGTACACCGTCAACCACCTGACCGACTACATGAATGTCGTCTGCCGCGGTCCGCTGGTCTATAACCCGGCGCCGCTCCAGCGCGATATCGCGAATCTGCGCGCCGCGATGCAGGCCGCAGGGGCCACGCAGGCGTTCATGCCGGTGGTGGCGCCCGGGAGCATTGAAGGGGTTCCCAACGAACACTACGCCACGCAGGAAGATTACCTGTTCGCGCTGGCGGCCGAACTGAACAAGGAATACCGGGTGATCGTCGAGGCCGGCTTTACGCTGCAGGTCGACGATGCCGCTCTGGCAGGCAACTACTACGCCCGCTTTCTCGGGCGACCGTTGTCCGAATACCTGGCCTGGGCCGAGGTGCGTGTCGAGGCCTTGAACCGGGCGCTGCAGGGCATACCGGAAGACCGCGTGCGCGTGCACATGTGCTTCGGCAGCCAGAATGTCCCGCATACGACGGACCCGGCGCTGCGCGACATTGTCGGCTTGCTGCTCAAGGCCAGGGTGCAGGGCTACCTCATCGAGGCGTCCAATCCGAGGCACGAGCATGAGTGGCGCATCTGGCGCGACGTGAAGCTGCCCGCGGGGAAGGTGCTGATGCCCGGTGTGGTCAGCCATGCCACGAACATCGTCGAACACCCCGAACTCATCGCCCTGCGCATCGGCAACTTTGCCAGTCTGGTCGGGCGCGAGAATGTGGTGGCGAGCACGGACTGCGGCTTCAGTCAGGGCTGGAACAGTCCGCGGGTCCATGCGCAGGTGCAGTGGGCCAAGCTGGAGTCACTGGTGGAGGGGGCGCGCATCGCAACGCGGGAACTGTGGGGCAAGGCGGTGGCCTGACATCGATAATTTGGATGGTAAAGCTCGAATATATCGATTTCCGAAGGGTGAAAAGCATTGCTATGTTGAGCTGATAACGACTCTTAGACGGAGCACTTATGCCGCGCCTGTTGCACATCCAGTCCAGCCCGAACCTGGCCAATTCGCTGACGAGAACGCTGTCCGACAAGTTCGTACAGACGTGGGTCAGCCATCACGCCAACATGGTGGTCGACAAGCTGGACCTGGCGGCGGAGCCGCTGCCGCATTTCGGTCCGGATATTCTGGCCGCGGGTTCCAAGCCGCAGGCGGAGTGGACGCCCAAGACCCGCGAAGCGGTGCAGCTTTCCGACCGGCTGGTGAAGCAGATTGAGGCGGCCGACATCGTCGTGATCGGCTCGCCGATGATTAACTTCACCATCTGCTCACAGCTCAAGGCCTGGTTCGACCATATCACGGTCGCCGGCCGGACATTTCAGTACTCGGCACCGGGCATGGCGAAGGGCCTGCTGTTCGGCAAGCGGGTCTTCGTGATCGAGGCGCGCGGCGGCGACTATTCGGAGCTCCCGGTGAATTCCTTCGACTTCCAGGAGCCGCTGCTGCGCCTGCTGCTCGGCTTCCTCGGCATGTTCGATGTGTCGTTCATCCGTGCGGAAGGGGCGCGCCAGCGCGTCGACGAGGCGGCCGACATCGTCCGCAACGCCGAGGAAATCATCGCGCGACTCGCGGCCTGAGCGGCGGAATCTCCAGGGGGCGCACATGGTTGCCGAGGCCAAGACAATTTCCAAGCCAGTACGTCGCGAGACGCTGTCGGAGCGGATTCGTCCGCATCTCGCAGCCATCGCCAAGCGCGCCGCGGCCACCGAGGCGGCACGCATGGTGCCGCGGGAGAACATGGCGCTGATCCGCGAAGCGGGCTTCATGCGCGCGCTGCTGCCCGCAGCGCTGGGCGGCGACGAGCGCGACCTGTGGGATTACTGTGAAGGCGTCCGCACGGTGGTCAAGGCCTGCCCGTCGACCGGCTGGGTGACGGGCGTGCTGAATGTGCATCCGGCGGCGCTCTGCCATTACGACGCGTCGGTGCAGAAAGAGGTGCTCGCGACCGGCGTCGACACCGTGATCTGTTCGTCGGGCACGCCGGCGATGAAGGCGAAGCTGGCGGACGGCGGCATCCTGGTCTCCGGTCAGGGGCGCTGGGCCAGCGGATGCGACCACGCCGAATGGGCGGTGGTCGGCGTCAAGATACCGGACCTGAGCGACGCCCAGTATCCGCAGCGCCGCTATCGCGACTACCTGTTCATGGCGCACAAGAGCGAGTACACGATCGAGGACACCTGGTACTCCACGGGGCAGCGGGGCAGCGGGTCCAAGGATCTCATCTTCAAGAACCTGTTCGTGCCGAACCGGCGCATCGAGCGCCTCGATGCCGTGTACCTCAATTACAGCCACGGCGCCGGTACGGTCGACAGCTGGATCGCGCGCATTCCCTTTCCGCTGCTGTTTGCCTGCTTCCTGCCCGCCATCGCGCTGGGCTGCGCCGACGGCATGATCAGCGAGTTCACGAAGCGCCAGCAGGTGCGCAAGAACGCCTACACGGGCGCCCAGGGCATCCTGAATCCGGCCGGATACATGCGACTGGCCGAGTCGGTGCACGAGGTCGAGTCGCTGACGGCGTACTACAAGCAGCTCATGGACTCGATGCAGAGCCATGGCGAGAACGGAGAGCGGCTGACCGAGGCGAAGGCGCTGCACATGCAGGCGACACTGCCGTTCATCACGACGCGCGCCGTGCACGTCATCGAGCGGCTGTTCGAGGCGGCGGGGTCGAGTGCGATCGCCGATTTCAATCCCATGCAGCGCTACTGGCGCGACGGGCACACGGCGAGACTCCATACGGGTTCCGACTACGACATCAGCATGCAGCATCATGGCCGCTTCATGCTGGGCCTGATGCCGACGGCGGATCTGTAGGCGGCACCGTCGATCGAGCCGCAAGGCGAATTCTAATAATGGTCTAACGGGTAATCGTCTAACGGGGGAACTATGTTGTCAGCTAAAAATGCGAAGGCTGGTCTGTACTGCGGCGTGGCGCTCACGGGCGTCTTCTGCTGCGCGCAGGCCAATGCGGAGCCGCAAGCGGCGGCTGCGGCGCAACTCGAAGAGGTCGTGGTCACGGCCCAGCGCGTCGAAAGCTCGTTGCAGGACACCCCGCTCGCCGTCACGGCGATATCGCCCGAGATGCTCGAGCGGCAGGGTACCGATAACCTGATGGACCTGCAGACTTTCACGCCGTCCCTGGAGATCAACGCGAGGCCGGGACAAGGCTCCGCCCTGGCGGGCTTTGCCATTCGCGGCATGGGCGTGAACACGACGGATTCCAATGCCACCGTCGGCGTCTATGTCGACGACGTCTACGATCCGTCCAACTACGGTACCGCGCTGGGACTCCTGGACGTGCAGAGCGTCGAAGTGCTGCGCGGGCCGCAAGGCACGCTGTTCGGGCGCAACACGATTGCGGGTGCGGTCACGTACAACACCGTGAAGCCCACGCAGACGCTGGGCGGTTTTCTCGATGGCACGGTCGGCAACCAGGACCACTATGAGCTGCAGGGTGCGGTGAACCTGCCCCTCGGCGACCAGGTCGCGATCCGGCTGGCGGGGGCATACAAGGACATCGGCGGCTACGTTCATGACGTCTTCAACAACGTGCAACTCGGCCGACAGGATTCCAGGCTCCTGCGCGCCCAGCTGCGCTGGACCCCGACGTCTAAGCTGACGGTCGATCTGAAGGCGGACTACGGGTCGATGCACAACAACGGACGTCCCGCGGAGATCGGCTTCGTCAATCCCAACGCGCAGTTTGCGTTCTTTGCCGGACAGAGCCAGTTTCTCAACAACTCCTATCTGTCGTCGCACTATGAGGTGGCGGGCTACAATTCGCCCGACTACTTCAAGTCCTACCAGGCCACGTATTCGAGCGTAGTGGCGTACCAGCTGACGGATCAGGTCAATCTGAAGTGGATCAACGCCTATGTCGACAATCGGAATCGCGACCTGTCCGACTACGACATGACACCGCTCCCCATCCTGGCTGTGGACACCGGCCAGATCGATGACAATGTGCTGAGCGAGGAGCTGCGACTCAGCGGCAAGATGACCCGCCTGAGCTGGACGGCGGGCGCCTACTATGCCGACCAGAAAACCACGACGACCGGCGCTGCCATCGTCCTTGGCGTCGTGCCGGGTCTCATTCCCAGCGACGACACGACCCGTCACGTGCGCTCGGCGTCCGTCTATGCCCAGGCGACCTACAATCTCACCGATCCGCTGTCCGTCGTGGCCGGGTTGCGCTACAGCCAGGACAGGCTGGCTTACGATGACGTTACGGCGAACCTGCACCCCGAAGTCACCTTCCATGACACCTCGCCCCGCTTCGGATTGAACTACAAGCTCACCGGCGATGTGATGGTGTACGTGAGCGCCGCGCGGGGCTTCCGCGACGGTGGATTCAGCGTCAACAGCATGCTGCCTGCCTCCTACAACGGGGTGCTGACGTTCCAGCCCGATACGGCGTGGACGTACGAAGCGGGATTGCGGGCGGAGTTCCTCGATCACCGCCTGCGCTTGAATCCGACGGTGTTCTGGACCGACTGGAAGAACATGCAGTTCAACTACCTCATTCCCAACCCCGCCCAGCACACCGTCGCCGCGGTCACCAACAACGCCGGCGACTCGCGCATCAAGGGCCTGGAGCTCGAGTCGGAGTGGCTGGCGACCGACCGCCTGAAGTTCAGCGGCACGGTGGCGCTGTTGGACGGCACGTACACCCGGATTTCTCCCCTTACGCTGGATACCTATCCGCTGGGCTTCGGGGCGGTCCTCGGCGGCGTTCCCGGCTCCGTTGTCACCATCCCGAACCTGAGGCTCAGTGATCCGCTGCAGCAGACGCCAAAGTACAAGTTCTCGCTCGGCGCCCAATACACCCAGCCCGTGGCCAACGGGGCCAATGTGATCGGCAGCCTCGACGCCGCCTGGACGGACTGGCAGAACACCGCGGTGACCGAGTCCGACGCCATCCGCATGCCGGCCTACACGCTGGTCAATGGACGGGTGCAGTACGTCACCGCCGGTGGCCGGTACAGTGTCGCGGCCTACGTGTCGAACCTGTTCAATGAGTACTATCTGATCGGCGGCACGGGTTTCGGGCATGGCTATACCGTCGGCAACGACGAGCTGATCCCCGGCCGGCCGCGGCAGTACGGCCTGACGCTGCGCGTGAACTTCTAGGCGCCAGGAGGATTGGAATGCGCGCCAGGGTGGCCGCCGGGTAAGGAGAAGGCCGGCGGCGCCCCGTGGGGAGGTGCGAGGCGTCATCGGAGGATCCAGTGCTCCGATGATGCACGTCCTCCCCATCGGTAATTTGGATATGATTCCGCCCGGGACAGATCACAACAGGGCGGGGCGGTTCGTGGCGATTCGTGCGAAGAACCTGAACCTCATACCGATTCTGCAGGCGCTCCTCAAGGAGGCCAGCGTGGCCAAGGCGGCCTCGCAGATCGGACTGTCGCAGCCGGCCATGAGCGGTGCGCTGGCGCGCCTGCGCGAGCTGCTGCACGATCCGCTCCTCGTTCGCGTGGGCCGCCGGATGCAACTGACCCCCAGGGCGTTGCAGATGCGCGCACAGCTGGACGACATGTGCGCGCAGATCGACGCCTTCTTCAAGCCGGAGCAGTTCGATCCGGGCACCGCCACGGAGAGTTTCGTCATTGCGGCACCCGACTATATCGCACTGCGGATCAGTGGAACGCTGCTCGAGCGGCTGAGCTCAGAAGCGCCGGGAATCCGCGTCAAATTCGTCGATGTGCCGCTCGACCTGCCCCGCTGGATGGAAGAGAGGCACATCGACCTGGGGGTCTGCGGGAACTTCGGGAACTGGCCCGGGTTGCGGCGCGAACACCTGATGTGGAATCGCATGGTCGTGGCGGTGGCACGCGATCATCCCCTGGTCCACCGGACGCGGGTGACATCGAATGACCTGCACGAATACCCGAGCCTGGACTTTGACACGACCTTCCCCTCCGCGAACAAGGGTGGCCGATTCGTGACCGGCATTCCCAGTCTGGATGTGCGGTCGCAGGTCAGCACCAGCCAGTTTTCGGACGCCGTGTTTCTTGCCGTGCGGCCGCCGATCGTCGCCAGGGCGCCGGCTTTGCTCGTCGAGCAGATGGCGGAAATCCTGCCCCTCGTGGTGATCGAGCTCGCCGGAGAGGAAACACGGATCGATGAGTGCATGTTCTGGGCGCCGGTCAGCGAGAGCGCGCAGGAACAGGTATGGCTGCGAAGCCTGGTCAGGGCATGCTTCGCGCCGTACGCGGCCAGGGAACGGGAACGCCTCAGTGGTAGCTGCGTGCGATGAACCAGTAGGTGCCGAGACCGACCAGGCCTGAGGCCATGGTGTCGACGACGATCGGACGTGGGAGGGCGAGTTTCGCGCGTACCAGCAGCGCCACCAGTCCGAGGGCCACCAGCACCAGGGTGAGTTGTCCGACCTCGACGCCGAGATTGAAGCCGAGCAGGATGCTGAACAGCTGTGCCCGCGGCAGACGCAATTCCAACAAGTCGGCGGCAAAGCCGAAGCCGTGGACCAGCCCGAAAACAACGGTCACGACCATGCGCAGGCGCGCCGCCCCGCGCAGGTGGCCCGCGAGCATGAGGTAGTTGGCCGCGAACAGGCCTGCCCCCAGCAGGAGCAGTGGGGGCAGGCCGCCCAGACCCAGGTAGCTGCCGGCCGCCATCAGCAGCAGCGCACCGCCGAGGGCGGCCGCCACGGTACCGGGGCGGTGGGTGGCCACGGAGATGTTCTCGGCCCCGATCATCGCGATCGTCAGCGCCACCAGTGCGTCGATGAACTCGGCGTGCGGGCGGATGATTCCGGTCACCGCCAGCGCCAGCGTGGCGCTGTGCCCGATCGTGAATCCCGTCACGACGAACACCAAGTCGCGCAGGCGCCGTGAGATCAGCACCAGCCCGAGCAGGAAAGACATGTGATCGACGCCGGTGAAGATATGCATGATGCCCATCTGGACATACTTCAGGAATCCGGCATCGCGCATGCCCTTGTCGGCACCGCTGGTCTGCAGGGTCTGGTTGTCCCTGGTGAACAGCTGCTGGATCAAGGTGCCGTCGGCGGTCTGGATCTGGGCAAGCGAGACGTGCGAGGGCACGAGGTCGAAGAAGAGGGCACTGTGCAGCGTAATGTCGACCGCGTCCGGGCACTGGAAGCTCAGCTCGAAGCGCCGGAACTGCGCCGTGGCCGCGAGAGGCCGCGGCTTTCCATTTGGGGCACAGGCCTTGCCGCGTGCACTGACGGCGAGGCGCTCGCTGAGGTATTGCACCAGCCGATCGTTGGGCGGCTGACTCGTACCGGGATCGGCGAGGCGCGCGCTCTCCACCAACGGGATGGTGAGTGCAAGGTGCACGGTGCGGCCGTCGATGCGCCAGTTGGAGTAGCTCGTGCTTTTGGTGTGCGCGACCGCCTGACCGCTCCAGGTGAGCAGTGCCAGTAGCAGGGCCAAGCCCGCGCGGGGTAGTCCTGCCGCCTGCATTCGCCTCACGGCCGGAACTCGTTGGATAGCGTGATGTCGGCGCGGCCGCGCAGGTATTGGAGATTCGCCTGCAGCACCTTGTTCTGGACCTCTTTCTTGAAGTCCGCGAACACCTTGTTCTGGGCCTGCTCAAAGCTCTGCGCCACCGGAATCTGGTGCCGGATCATGACAATCAGATGCGCGCCGTCATGCTCATCGATCGGTTCGGACACCTCGCCATCGCCGAGCCGGAGCGCGGCGTTGTAGAGCGCGTCGTCGAGCTTGGCGCGCACGGCGAACTGGAAGATGTCCCCGAGATCCACATGCCCGGCGTCCATGAATCGCCCCGAGTCCGCGAGGCCGTACTGGGTGATGACGGCCTGGAGCGCCAGCCCGCGGCGCAGCGCAGCGGCCGCGGCGAGGGCCACAGCGTGGGGCGAGGCGCCGGCGGGTCCCACCCCAGGGCCTGCGACTCCAGCGCCTGCGACTCCAGCGCGCGCGACCAGGTCGCGCAGCTGCATGATGCCTTCCGAGGAATAGCGGTCCTTGTGGGTGTCGTAGTACTGCTGCAGCTCCTGCTGCATGGGCTGCTGGGCGAGCGCATCGGCGCTCACCTCGAGTTCTACACCGGCCACGAGTGCGTTGCGCACCTCGGGGTCATAGCTCGGCAGGTCGATCTCGAGTCCGCGCTGCATCATGAGCTCTTCGTTGATCATGTCCTCGAGGGTCTTGCGGCGCTGGTCGGCCGTGGTCTGGTCGAAGGGCAGCGTGAATTGCGCCTGGGTCTGGGTCATGAAGTCGCTGCGCAGGATCGGGCGCCCGTTCACCATGGCGACGGCCTCGGGCGGCACGCCGCTGGAGCGCGTGCCCTTGGCCGTGAAGAGCCCGTAGCCCGCGATCACCAGCCCGATGAGGGCGCCGCTGGCCATCAGGATCATCGAGCGTCGCACCGACGGCTTCGACAGGTCGAAGTAGGCATCGTCCTCGGTCACGGTCCACGCCCCTTCAGCTGCGCGTTCGGATGTTGCGTGGCGGCCACGAGGAACAGCGCCAGCGCGCGGATCTGCAGCGGGCTGAGGCGGTTCACCCAGGCGGGGCATTCGCCATGCCGGCCGTTCAGAATGGTCTGGTAGAGCGTCTCACGATCGCCCCCATACTGATAGACAGGGCCGGTCAGCGCAGGGGTGCCGTAGTCCACGACGCCGCGCGCGTCATGCGCGTGGCAGTCGTGGCAATTGCCCTTGTCTTCATAGATCGACCTGCCGCGCACCGCGGCGGCGTCATCGTTGGGTTTGCCGGCAATGCGCTGCAGGTATTCGACCGCGTCGCGCGCATCCTGGGGGGTGATCTGCCCGGTGCGCACGAGTGCGGGCATGTCGGTCAGATTGCGCGCTTTCGGGTGTCCGGAACGAATCCCGTAGTAAATCGTGTACTCCACGTCAACGGGATTGTTGCCATAGAGCCATGCTCCCGCGGCGAGATTGGGGACGCCGCGCCGCCGGTCCCCCTGCAGCGCCGCACCGTGACAGCTGGCGCAATGTCGCTCATACAGGGGTTTGCCGATGTGCTGCGCGGTGGCCAGAAGGTCGGGGTCCCTCAATATCTGATGGGGTTCCGTGCGCACGAGACGCGCGTAGGTACCGACATGATGCGCCCACCACGCTGCGCCCATCACGAGCGCGGCACACAAGGCGAGTCCGATGGCGATGCGCCGGCCGCCGCGGACGTTCTGAACGGCGCGGCTCATCGGCCGTCTAGGTCGTGAAGCCTGTCCACCGGCCGAAGAAGATCACGGCCGTCCACAGCGCCAGCGAGAGGGCGCCGGCGAAGCGCGCGGAGGTGGGAGGCGTCTGCGCGCTGTCCCAGCTGTCCACGTGCCTGTAGGGCCCAAAATGAAACACCAGCATGTTCAGGGCGGCGAGTCCCATCATGACGAACTTCAGCTGGAACTGGAGGTTGCCGGCGTAGGTGGTGGCCTTCGACATGAAGAGGAGCGAACCGGTCACTGCGGCGCAGCCCCACGCCGTCCAGGTCACGGGCAGGGTGCCGCGGGCGAGCTTCGAGACCGGGTTATTGACGGAGAGCCAGCCCAGCAGTCGCATGTCGAGCAGCGCGATGCTGCCGAATACGGTGGACAGCGCGAAGATGTGCAAGGTCTCGATGATCGGAAACGCCCAGACCATATCCGGGTCGTCGCCGCGCACGGCCGCCGACAGCGGCAGGTCCTGGACCATCGACAGAAACGAATGAATGCTCATGCTGTGTGTTCCGATTTCGCGGGGCGCGAGGCCCATGCGCTCAGGTGTAGAACGACCAGGTGTAGCCGATGAAGCGACCGCAGATGACTATGGAGATCCACAGCAGCGAGGTGACGATGGCAAAGGCCCGGGCCCCTTTCGGTCGCTGACTGGTATCATCCCAGCGCGGCGCATTGGCGCGCACCTTGCCCGCAAAGGCGAGGGTCATGATCGCAACAATCACGATCATCAGCATCTTGGCCCAGAACATGGGCGTGACGAATTGACGCACCGGTTCGGTGATCGTCTGCAGTACGCCCGTGAACGCGAGCCCGGCCAGACACCACCACATCACCGGCAGCAGTGTGCCGGTCAGATCGGAAAGGCTGCGCCCGCCCGCGCGATGGCGCAGCAGCCGGACGTTGATGGTGAGTGCCGAGGTGAACAGCAGGCATACGCAGACGATATGGATGGATTGCGAGATCGGGACCACCCAGGCATGGCTTTGGAACCAGACGCTCAGGGGGGTCATCGACAGCCATTTGGCGAAAGGACGAAACATCGCTGCTCCTGGACCCGGTAATCGATGTGATATATCGATGCTGCGCGCCCGCCCCGTGTTTATTGAGAATCTGCGCGCGTCTCGCGGCGCCGGTCTGAGCGCGCAGGCCAATTATGATGCAGAAAGCACCGTGGTTTCACCAGCCGGGTGTCATCGCCTTTTCCGATACAGTCCTTAGACACATGCGATTTGGCCGCGTAAAGATATCTATATTAGGATTCGTCGAGGCCGCCAGAGCGGTCAGGCGACAAAATTATCCGTTGCCGCTCGCGGGGTGGGTTGGGGGTCGTGTCGGGGCATCTGCTTCAGCGCGCCACGTCCGGTTCGCTCCATGGTTCCACCCTTGATTCGGGCGCCGGCTGGCCCACGAACAGGTACCATGAATTTCAAAATTGCTGCTGCGCTCATTGCACTGGCGCTCGGGGTCCCGGCTGCGGCCAGCGCGCATCATTCCTTTGCCGCCTTCGACGCGACGCAGGTGATCACGCTCAAGGGTACCGTGAAAGAGTTCCAGTGGACGAACCCACACTGCTGGCTCCAGCTGGTGGTCATGAACCCCGATGGGACGACACAGGAGTGGTCCTTGGAGGGACTGAGCCCCAACGTGCTGGGACGGATGGGCTGGAAGCGCAACTCGGTGGTGCCCGGTGACGTCGTGACCGTGTACTCCAATCCTTTGCGCACGGGCGCTCATGGGGGCAACATGATCAAGGTCGTGCGCGCCGACGGCACCGAAATCGGGGCCGTCCCGAAATGAGCCAGGCCACACGCGGAAATCCCCGGCGGGATGTTCTCCGATTGACGGCGATCGCCGTGGCCATGCTTGCCACGGTGCCCTGGGTCTTCGAAACGTCCCGCGCCGCGGGCACCACCGCGGCCGAACGGGCCAAAGACCCCATCGTGCCACCCAGTCCGACGCGGCTGGCGGACGGCAGGCCGAACTGGACCGGCTTCTGGGCCCCCGTGGGCGGAATGCTGGAAATCAATATCGGCCTCGGGGGCATTCCGGCGAAGGCGGATGCGCCGCCGGGGAGCGACCATCTGCGCAGGTCGCCGTTTTCCAAATATTCGACGCTCAAATCTCCCTACAAGGAGAAGCTGGACAAATTCACGGCCGATTCGGCGGCGGGCAAGGACGCGGACCCCGTGGCCCTATGCTTTCCCCCGGGCATGCCCCGCATGATGGTCATGGTGTATGGGATGGAGCTCCTGCAGACGCCGGGCCAGATCACCATCACCAGTGAATGGCAGGCCGAGTCGCGGCGCATCTGGCTCAATCAGTCGAAGCACCCGCCTGCCGAGGAACTGGATCCGACGTACGCCGGTCACTCCATTGGCCATTGGGAAGGCGACACGCTCGTCGTGGACACCGTGGGCATTCGGGAAGACGTGCCGGTGAATTACACCGGGCTGCCGCACAGCGCGGCCCTGCATATCGTCGAGCGGTTCACGTCGAAGACCCCGGGGCTGCTCGTGGACGACCTCACGATCGATGATCCCGATGCCTTCGTCGCTCCGTGGCAGGAACAGGAAATCTACCGCTATCGACCGGATCTGCATCTCCAGGAATTCGAATGCCTGGAGAACAATCGCAACGTCGGCCCGCAGGGCGAGGCGCAGTTCCCGAAGTAGCCATGCGTGCCACGCGAAGGTCCGGGAACTGGGGAACGCAGTGACCAGTGGAGCGCGGTGACTCGTTTTTTTGCATTGAGTTGGGAGTAGTCATGAAAGCCATAGTTTGTTACACGAGTCTTGGATTGCTGGCGCTGAGTGCCGATGCCGCACTGGCCCATCACTCCTACGCCGCATTCGATATGACGAAGTCCCAGACGATCTCGGGCGTCGTCAAGGAATGGCACTGGACCAATCCGCACAGCTTCATCGTTCTGTCGGTCACCGATGCGCCCGGTCACACCGTCGATGCCATACTGGAATCCAACGGCCCGGGTTACCTGGCACGGCAGGGCTGGAAGCGCGATTCGCTCCAGCTGGGTGACAAGATCACCGCGACCATTCACCCCATGCGGGGAGGCACGCCGGGCGGCGACCTGATGTCCGTCACGCTGCCGAGCGGGCAGGTTCTTTCCGCAGAGGTGGTCGGGCCGCGACCGGTTGCGGCCGAGGCCGCTGCCGATGGAAAGGCCGCTGCCGAGGGGAGCAAGAGTGAGAAGTAACCGCGGTTGGCTGGCAAACATACTCGGCGTCGCCGCTCTGGGGTGGGCGATGGCCGGTCCGGTGGCCGCGCAGACCGCCCTGGAGGGGAAGTACCTCGGTGCGCTGGCGCCCGCCAACCTGAGCAAGCCGCGCCCCAAGGCGCCCATAGACCTCACCGGCACCTGGGACATGGTGATCGATCCCAGCAACGGCAGTTATCTGTTCGAGCCCAAGCCTCCGCTGACGCCGGCGACCCAGAAGGAGTTCGATACGACGCAGGACTACGCCAAGAAGGGCTTCGAGTATCACGATGACCCCGGCGCCTGCTGGCCGCTCGGCATGCCGCGCATGATGACGCGCTTCTGGCCGATTCAGATCATCCAGCTGCCCACCGAGATCGTCCTGATCACGATGTTCGATCACAGCGTGCGCTGGATCTACCTGGATGGACGCGGGCATCCGCCGGCGGACGAGTTGGTCTACACCTATAACGGTCATTCCATAGGCTCATGGGACGGGGATGCCCTGGTCGTCGATACGGTTGGGCTGACGGCCAGCCATCACTACGTTCAGGAGGGGGTTCCGACCGGCGAGAAGCTGCACATCAAGGAACGCATCCGGCTGGTGAACGGCGGCAAGACGCTCGAAGACCAATTCACCCTGACCGACCCGGACCACTGGAAAGGGGACTGGGTGAATACCAAGCAGTACAACCGACAGGACTATGCGGACATCGAAGAACACGTCTGCATTTATGAGGAAGTGAACAGGCTGCCCAGCTTCCAGTACAACATTCGGAACTAGAGCAGGGAATCTCAGAGAATCCGCGGGCGGCGCCGACGGCCCTGTGGTCGCACTGCCGCTCCCGTCCTATTTCTCCAGGTGCCCGGCGATGGTCGCGGAGTTCTGGGCAGCGAGCGAGTCCCTGATCCATTTGTGGACCGGATCGCCCTCGAACACCGGGCTCCAGGCGAGCCCGACGCTCTTCGGGAATTCCGGGAATGGATTGGCATGGACCGTCAACGGGTAGATGGAGGCCATTTCATTGGCCAGCTGCGTCGTGACGAAAGCCACGGAGTTCGATTCGGTCAGCAGATGCGGAATGAGCAGCATCTGGCCGATGCGCACTTCGATCTTCAGGTCCACACCGTGCCAGGCGGCGGCGAAGTTGAAGATCTTAGGATCCGTGAGCACGGGGTCCGGATGAAAGGCAATCAGCGAGTAGGGCAGCAGGTCGTCCGGGGTGAGCGCTGTTCGCCCGGCAAGAGGATGTTTGTTCCACATCAGCACAGAGGTCGTGAGCTCAGCCAGAGGCGTGAAGCGCAGCGGCGCCGGGGCCAGGTGCTCGATGGCATAGTCCGGCAGCAAGGCGAAGTCTATTTCCCCGGCGGCCATCTTCTCCCTCAGATTCGAGTCGATCTCGATGACGTGCAGCGTCATCCGGGGGGCTTCGGCGCGAATGAAGTTCAGCAGCCTGCGCACCAGCAGGTAAGCGCAGATGTCCGAAGTCGCGATGACCAGATCGCGCACCTCACTGGCAGGATCGAAGTCGCCGGTACGCAGCAGGTCTTCCAGCTGCTGGCAGGCGGCGTCCAGGGGTTCGAGCAATTCCGTGGCCCGCTGCGTGAGCTTCATCCCGCTGCCGATGCGGATCAGCAGCTCGTCGTTGAGGAGCACCCGCAATCTCGAGAGCGCGTCGCTGACGGTCGGTTGGGAGAGGTGCAGGGCCGCCGCCGAGCGGGAGACGGATGCGGTCTTGAGGAGGCTGCGCAGGATGGGCAGCAGATTGAGGTTCACGTTTCGCAGGGACATGTCCGGTCGCTTTGAGTCAGTGCCTGTACAACGGCACAACCATCGACACAACGCCCTGCAGGCGAGCCACCCGCATCGCTAACCCCCCGAAGATATAGAAAAAACCAATAATAACATTCTTAACAAGCGATTTGACGCCCCGACGGGATGCAAAGGATAGTTGACCTATTCGATGGGGAGAGGGTCGTCGGGCACAGCTGCGGGGGAGTTGACGTAATCGCCCGTCCGTGCGGTGCAACAACGCAGCGAATACCACCAGGGCCGTGTGCACGCGAGCCGGACCTTAGAAGTCCGCGTGTGCGGCCCGGCTGCGAGTGCTGCCCATGCCGATCAAATTCCTGCCGACTCTCGCCAAGGGTAGCCAAAGGATTGCCATGGCGCTGACGCGGGCAAGCCCACAATCAGGAGTAGCGCTTGATGATCGATAAGAACCCGACACTACAGGTATCCCAGTGGCTGGCTGCGCTCGATGCGGCACTCCAACGCGGCGACGCCGCGGGCGCCGCGACACTGTTCGGCGCGGAGTGCTACTGGCGTGACCTCGTGTCCTTCACCTGGAACATCACCACGGCCGAAGGCAATGCCAAAGTACGCGAGATGATCGCGGGCGCCGTCATTCCGGCCAAACCCTCGGCGTGGCAGATCGAAGGCGATGCGAGCACCGCCAACGGCATGGTCGAAGCCTGGTTTCGCTTCGAGACCGCCGTCGCGCGCGGTTTCGGCCACCTGCGGCTGAAGGAGGGCAAGGCCTGGACGCTGCTCACCACGATGGACGAGCTCAAGGGCCATGAAGAACACAAGGGAGTGAATCGCGAGCTGGGCACGGACCACGTCGTCCAACGCGGTCGACTGACCTGGCTCGAGGAGCGCCGCAAGGAAGAAACGGAACTCGGGGTGACGCGGCAGCCCTACGTACTCATCATCGGAGGCGGACAGGGGGGCATTGCGCTCGCCGCCCGGCTGCGGATGCTAAACGTGCCGGCGATCATCGTCGAGAAGAACGAGCGGCCCGGGGACTCCTGGCGCAACCGCTACAAGAGCCTGACGCTTCACGACCCCGTGTGGTACGACCACCTGCCCTACATCCCATTCCCCGAGCATTGGCCGATCTTCAGTCCCAAGGACAAGATTGCCAACTGGCTCGAGATGTACACCAAGGTCATGGAGCTGAACTACTGGGGCAGCACGGAGTGCAAGGGCGCGCGCTACGACGCCGCGAAGAAAGAATGGACCGTCGAGGTGGTGCGCAACGGCAAGCCGATGACGCTGCGGCCGCGGCAGCTGGTGCTCGCGACCGGCGGCTCGGGATTCCCGCACATGCCGTCGGTGCCGGGCATGGACAAGTTCAAGGGCGACCTGCAACACAGCAGTCAGCACCCGGGTCCCGATGCCTACAAGGGCAAGAAGGCGGTGGTGATCGGATCCAACACCTCGGCGCACGACATCTGCGCCGCGCTGTGGCAGGAGGGCGCTGAGGTGACCATGGTGCAGCGCGGTTCGACGCTGGTCGCGCGCGGCGAGCCACTGGGGAAGCTGACCCTCAACGTCCTGTATTCCGAGGATGCCGTCAAGGCGGGTATCACGACCTACAAGGCGGACCTGCTGATGGCCTCGACGCCGTATCGGCTGATGCCGGCGCAGCACGCTCCCGCGTACGTCGAGCTCCAGAAGATCGACGCCGAGTTCTACGCGAAGCTGGAGAAAGTCGGCTTCATGCTCGACTGGGGCGAGGACGGCTCGGGCCTGTACATGAAGGCCATGCGCCAGGGCGGCGGCTACTACATCGACACAGGTGGCAGCGATCTCATCATCGACGGCCGGGTGAAGCTCAAGAGCCGCGTGGGCATCGATCGGATCAAGGAACATTCGATTGTGCTGACCGACGGCACCGAGCTGCCGGCGGACCTGATCGTGTTTGCGACCGGCTACGGCACCATGGATAACTTTGTTGGGCAGCTGCTGGGTAAGGAAGTGGGCCAGAAGGTGGGCAAGGTCTGGGGCCTCGGCTCCGGAACGCGCAGCGACCCCGGTCCGTGGGAAGGCGAGCAGCGCAACATGTGGAAGCCCACGCAGCAGGAGGGGTTCTGGATCCACGGCGGCAACCTGCACCTCTCGCGCCACTACTCGCAATTCCTTGCGCTGCAGCTCAAGGCGCGCATGGAAGGCGTGCCGACGCCCGTGTATGCGATGGCGCCGGTGCACCATCGGGGCTGACGCGCAGGGGCTTAAGGCTACGGGGGCCAAGGCAATGAAAGTCTGCGTGGCCGGAGAAGGGGCCTGGGGCGTCAGGCACCTGGAAGCCATGGCGAAGATTCCCGGCATCGAAGTGGTGACGCTGGCGGGGGGGAATCCCGACGCGACGCGGGCGGCGGCTCAGAAATTCGGCATCCCGCATTGGTCCACCGATCTGGGCGAGGGCCTGACGCGGCCGGGCGTGGAGGCGGCGGTGCTCACCACGCCGACGCCCATCCACGCCAGGCAGGCGGTGCAATGCCTGAAGGCCGGCAAGCACGTGATGGTCGAGATTCCGATGGCCGATTCGCTGGCGGATTCCGAATGGATCGTGCGCACGCAGCAGGAGACCGGGTTGATCGCGATGGCGGGTCATACGCGCCGCTTCAATCCGCACCACCAATGGCTGCACCGGCGGATCATGGCCGGCGAACTCAAAGTGCTGCAGATGGATGCGCAGACCTACTTCTTCCGCCGCTCGAACATGAACATGCTGGGCCAGCCGCGCAGCTGGACGGATCATCTGCTCTGGCATCACGCCTGTCACACGGTGGACCTGTTCCAGTACCAGACCGGGGAGCTTCCCGCGAAGCTGCAGGTCCTGCAGGGTCCGATGCACCCGCGGCTGGGCATCGCGATGGACATGAGCATCGGCCTGCAGGTCCCTTCCGGAGCGATCTGCACGCTGTCACTGTCCTTCAACAACGACGGACCGATCTGCACGTTTTTCCGCTATATCTGTGACCAAGGCACCTACATCTGCCGCCACGACCATTTCACCGATGGTCAGAACAATCCGATCGACCTTTCCGGGGTAGACGTGTCGATGGACGGTGTCGAACTGCAGGACCGCGAGTTCTTCGCGGCGATCCGCGAGCGGCGCGAACCCAATGCCAGTGTGGCGCAGTGCCTGCCGGCGATGCGCACCCTGGATCGGCTGGAGCAGCATCTGAAGCGCCGAGAGTGACGCTACAGGCGATCCGGGCGGCGGGAAATGCTATCGTTGGCTGACACGGGGGCGTCGAAAATATGAGCAAAGTATCGCGCATTCCCGTTCGCCCGAGGGCGTCGTTGGCGGGATGGCCACGCAAGGGCACTGTGGTCGCGCACGATGCGCTCAGTCGTGTGCCGGGCCGGCACCCCTCGTGGCTGCTCAAGTCCGCGCCGCCGCGCGCCGTGCGGGGTTTCCTCGATCGCGATCGACTCAACTGGAACCGCCTGGAGCGCAGCGGCACGCAGGTCATTGCCCTGCTGGCGCCCACGGGATACGGTAAGACGGCGCTGCTCGGGCACTGGCGCCGGGAGGCGCTGGCGCGCGGCGCATTGGTGTTCTGGCACACGGCGGATGCGCGCGATGAACCCATGCGGCTGGTACGCGGGCTGGCCTATGCGGCCCAGTCCGGCAGTGGCAAGCGGGGATTCAGCAGCGAGATCCTGCAGTGGATCGAGTCGAGCTCCGATCCGCGCGAAGCGCTGACCGGGTGGCTGGCCGAAGTGGCCGCCCTCGCGGTTGAGGTCGTGCTGCTCCTCGATGACGTCGATGGCCTGCCCGCCGCCACCTGCTCGCAGGTGCTGAGCTACCTCGTGGGCAATGCGCCCGCGAATCTGCGCATCGCGCTGGCGGCGCGGCCGACGAGCGCCCTGATGGCCAGCGGCACGCTGAGCACGGCATCCCTGACGCGCGCGTCGGCGTCGGACCTGCGCTTCACGCTGCGGGAGACGCTGGCCGTCCTGTCGGCCGCCGTGGGCGCCCGATGCAATCCCGATACGGCCTTGCGACTGCATGAGCTGACTGACGGGTGGCCACTGGGGGTGCAGCTGGCCGTTTCCGCGCTGCATCGCGGCGGCAACCTGGAAGACCTGCTCGGGGCGGCCACTGCCGACATCCGACGCTATTTCATCGACACGGTCATTGACCGGCAACCCCGGAGTGCGGTCCAACTACTGGTTCGCATGGCGCAATTCGAGCTGCTGTATCCGGGACTGTGCAGTGCTATTTTCGAGCAGGACGACGTCGAGCAGGACCTGCTGCGGCTGCAGGAGGAAACGCCCCTGCTGCTGCGCGGGGAGGGGGGCGCGTGGCTGCGGCTGCACCCGCTCGCCCGGGAAGTGCTGCGGGAGCGGCTGGCCCGCGTGCCTTACGCCGAGCGCCAGGCACTCTCGCGGCGGGCCTCCCGATGGTATGCGGATCAGGGCATGAACGAAGAAGCCGCGGAGCACGCGTTCTTCGCGGGCGACGTGGAAGCTGCGATCGCGCTGGTCGAGCGCCACACGCACCAGATGACGGTGTATGGGCGTAGTGCCGCGGTTCTCGCCTGGTACCAGCGGCTGTCACCGGCGGAGATCCGGCGGCATCCGGGATTCTGGGCGCCGGCCGCGTGGGCGCTGGCGATGAGCGACCGGCACGAGGAGGCCCGGCCGCTCATCGATCTGATCCTGAGTCAGGAGCGGTTGACGCTCGCGGCCCAGCTCGAGGCGGCGCTCATCGCCATGACCGCCGCAGCCTTCGCGGACCGACTGGACCTCATGTCGGCCGGATTGGCCCTGTGGCCCGAGCCGGTCCGGGAAATCAGTCCGGCGGACCAGGCGGTCTATCTCGTGAGCAAGGGCATGGACCGCCTGTATGCGGGCAATCCGGAACAGGCGCGCCGGCAGTGGGCACGCATCGCTGCGGGTGAGACACCGGAGACCTATTCGCCGATGGCGTATGGCTTCGGCGACTACGGCACCGGGCTCAGTTATCTGTGGGAAGGCCGATTTGCGCTGGCTGAACAGCTGCTGCGCCCAGCGCTGGCGCGCGCCGAGGAGCGGATGCACCGGTCCAATCCGGTGGCCTGCATGCTCGCCGCCATCCTGGCGGAAGCCTGCTGGGAACGCGGCAACGGGGATGATCCGCGTGCCCTGCTGGCCGGCCGACTGGAAGTCCTCGAACGATTCGGTCTGCCGGAATCGCTGACCTCGGCCTACCGTGTGATGGCGCGCATCGCCGAGGAAGAGGGGCGACAGGACCAGGCCCTCGATTTCCTGGTGTCGCTGCGGGCCATCGGCGAGTCGAGGGCGATGATCCGCATGCAGGTCGACGCCCAGTTCGAGATCGTCTGCCTGCACGTCCGGCATGGGCGTGCGGATACGGCGCTGGCCCAGAGCGCTCAGCTCGATGCCATGATCCGGTCGCGGCCCCCGCATACCCCGGAGAGCATCGTGCGCTGGCTCGAGTTGCGCGGAGCGCTGGCCGGCGCGCAGGCCGCGCTGGCGCATCCAGGCGAAGCGCCGCTGGCGGGCGCACGGCGCGCCCTGGAGGTGGCCACCGACCGGGCGGAGGGATTGAAGCGGGAGGCGGATGCCGTGCATGCGCGGCTGTTGCGCGCCCGGCTGCTCCTGCGTCAGGGCTCGCGCGATGCGCAGGCGGCCATGAGCGAAGCGGTGAGCCTCGGCGAAGCCAGCGGGATGCTGCGGCTGGTGCGGGCGCTGGCGCAGGGGCCGGAGCGCCGGATCGGGATGGATGCGCAGGCGCCGGAGCGCGCCGTTGAAGTGCCGCGCATACGTTCCGAGACGGTCCCGCCGCGCGGCGCCGGCGTGCTGACCCTCAAGGAACGGGAGGTCCTGTTACTGATGAGCCGGTCGCTCAGCAACAAGGAGATCGCCCTCGCCATGGGCATCGGCGAGCAGACCATCAAGTGGCATGTGAAGAACCTGTTCGGAAAACTGGATGCCGCCAGCCGCAAGCATGCGGTGGCACGGGCCCGCATCCTGGGACTGATCAGCGCGTGATCGTCAGAAGCTGGCCTCGTCCATGGCCATCACGGACGGGCCCCCGTGCATCACGATTTCTTCATGGGCCACGACCTGGGGCAGCAGGTGGGCGGCGTAGAAGCAGGCGCTGCTCAGCTTGGCCTGCAGGAAGGCCGCCTGGCCGCGGCCCTGCTTGAGTCGGCGCACGGCGGCGAGCGCGGCACGCGCCATCTGCCAGCCGCCGCACACGAGGCCGAACTGCAGCAGCAGGGGCACGGAGCCCGAAAGCACCTCGAGCGGCCGCTGCGCATAATTTGCGATCGCCCAGTCCGCGGTGCGGCGCAACGACGCCACGCTCGGTCGCAGCCGGGACTCCACCTCGCGCAGGGCGGCATGGTCGCAGGCGGCCAGCTGGGCCAGTACCTCGTCGACGCGGGACAACCACGAACGCAGTGCCGCGCCGTTGTCGCGCACCAGCTTCCGTTCCACCAGGTCGTGGGCCTGAATGGAGGTCGTGCCCTCATAGATGGCCGAGACTCGGACATCCCGCAAAGGCTGGGCGGCCCCGCTGTCCTCCATGTACCCGATGCCCCCATGCACCTGGATGGACGTGGAGGTGACGCCGATCGCCGCCTCGGTCGCCCAGCCCTTGAAAATGGGAATCATCAGATCGACGAAGGCCTGCTGTTCGCGCCGGACGGCCGGATCCGGATGGCCGGCGGCCAGGTCGCGAGCCGCCGCGATCGCGTAGGCGATGCCGCGCATGGCTTCGGTCTGGCAGCGCATCATCAGCAGCATGCGGCGCACATCGGGGTGGCGGATGATGGGTACCGAGACCGGTCCGCCACTGGGGGGTTTCCCCTGGATGCGCTCGCGCGCATAGGCGAGCGCCTGCTGGTAACTGCGCTCGCTCATGGCCAGCGCTTCCATGCCGACGTTGAAGCGCGACGAGTTCACCATGACGAACATGGCCTGCAGACCCTTGTTTTCGGTGCCGACGAGCCAGCCGACGGCGCCGGTACCGCGGGCGCCGTACATCATGGTGCAGGTCGGGCTCGCGTGGTTGCCGAGCTTTCTCTCGATGCCCGTGCACTCGATGTCGTTGCGCGCACCGATGCCACCTTCCGTGGGCAGGTACTTCGGCACGAGAAACAGCGACAGCCCACGCGATCCCTCCGGGGCGCCGGTGGTTCGGGCCAGCACCAGGTGCACGATGTTTTCCGTCATGTCGTGCTCGCCGCAGCTGATGTAGATCTTCTGGCCGAACAGGCGGTAGCTGCCATCGGCCTGCGGTTCGGCGCGGGTCTTCGCCGCGCCGACATCCGAACCGGCCTGGGGTTCCGTCAGGTTCATCGTGGCGGACCACTGGCCGCTCACGAGCTTCGGGATATACAGGGATTTCAGCGGTTCGCTGCCCGCCGCCGCGAGCGCCTTGACGCCGGACGCGGTGAGTTCGGGGCAGTAGCAGAAGGATTTGTTGGCGGCGGTGAACATTTCCTGGACGGCGGCGCACAGCAGATTCGGCAGACCCTGGCCGCCGTATTCCCCGGCGATCGCGATGTTGTTCCAGCCGGCCTCCACGTACTGGCGGTATGCGGCCGTGAACCCGGGCGGCGTCACGACGCCCTCGCTGCTCCAGCGCGCGCCCATGCGATCACCCACCGAGTCGAGCGGCGCGAGCACTTCGGCGGCGAAATGCGCGGCCTGCCCGAGGATGGCATCCGTCAGGTCCGAATCCGCGAGGCTCTCGGCCCCGGACAATTGGGCCAGCTCCTCCACGCCGGCGAGTTCGCGCAGGGCAAACCGGATCTCGTCGACGGGGGCTTGGTAGGGGTGCACGGGTGGTTCCTGGGTGATGGCCCGGCCGCGGGCCATTGTTCGCGCCATTGTTCGCCAACGCGGCGGGCAGGTGTGCCCCCTGCGGTGGGGGGGTCGGCGCCGGGCCGGCATGGTGCATAAATGGCGTTCGGCCGATCCGGGTGCCGCGGGAATTGCGTGGGAGGGGGTGGCGTGTCCAGTTACCAGATCAGCGACGGCGTAGCGGTCGTGACGCTCGAGCATCCACCGGTCAATGCCCTGTCGCTGTCCGACCGCCGCAGTCTGGACGCCGCGCTGCGCTCGGCCATCGAGGACGAGACCGTGGAGGCCATCGTACTGACGGGGGCGGGGCGCGGATTCAGTGCCGGCGCCGACATCACGGAAATGGACCAGCCCGGCGCCTCTCAGGAGCCCTCGCCCACGGCGATCTTCGGACGCGTCGAATCCAGTCCTAAGCCGGTCGTGGCGGCCCTGCACGGCATGGCGCTGGGCGGCGGACTGGAACTGGCGCTGGCCTGCCATGCGCGCGTGGCGGCCGTGAACACCGTCGTCGGCCTGCCGGAGGTCACGCTGGGCCTGATACCGGGAGCCGGCGGGACGCAGCGTCTTCCGCGCCTCGTGGGCCTGGAGACGGCGCTGAACATGATCCTCAAGGGCGACACGCGTACCGCCGCGTCGCTGCGCGACCGTGGCCTGTTCGACTCCGTAGTCGACAAGTCGGTGGTCGACAAGGACGTGCTGCCCGCCGCCATCGCGCACGCGCGCGCACTGGCGGCCAGCGTTCGCGCCGGTGAGGCCCTGCGCCGCACCGGCCGGTTGAGTGCCCGCTGGCCCGACGCCGAGTCACTGCTGGCCTTCGCCCGAGGCGCGGTCAAGGCGCGGGTCGAGGGACTGCCCGCACGGCTGGCGGTGCTGGATTGCCTCGAGGCCGCCGCCACGCTGTCGTTCGACGAAGGGCTGGCGCGCGAGACGGAATGCTTCGCGCGGCTTCGCCATGGTTCACAGTTCGCCGGGCTGCGCCATGCCTTCCTGGCCGAGCGGCGGGCGGCCCAGGGTGGTGGCCAGGGGGGTGGGCTGCCGCGCGAGGTCACGGCCCGCCCGATCGCCCGGGCCGTGGTGGTGGGTGGCGGTACGATGGGCAATGGCATTGCCACCTGCCTGGCCGATGCGGGCATCGAGGTGGCGCTGGTCGAACGCGACCCGACGGCACTCGAGCGGGCACTGGCCACCATCCGCGAGCGTTACGAGGCGAGTGTCAAGAAGGGGCGGCTGACGCCCGAAAAATGCGCCGAGCGCATCGCGCTGTGCCGGGGAGCCCTGGGACTCGACGCCGTCGGCGAAGCGGACCTCGTGATCGAGGCGGTGTTCGAGAACATGGAGACCAAGTGCGAGATCTTCCGCCAGCTGGATGAGCGTGCCCGGCCGGGGACGCTGCTGGCCACCAATACGTCCATGCTCGATGTGAACCACATCGCCGGCGTCACGCGGCGACCGCAGGACGTGCTCGGGCTGCACTTCTTCAGCCCGGCCCACGTCATGCGGCTCCTCGAGGTGGTGCGCGGCGAGCGCACCTCACCGGAGGCCCTGGCGACGGCCATGCAGCTGGCACGCCGGATCGGCAAGAATGCGGTGGTGGCCGGGGTGTGCGAGGGGTTCATCGGCAACCGGATGTTCGAACCCTATCTGATGCAGGCCGGGTTGCTGCTGGATGAAGGGGCGCTGCCCCAGCAGGTGGACCGCGCGATCGAGCAGTGGGGCATGGCGATGGGTCCGTTCCGGGTCAGCGACCTCGCCGGCAACGACATCGGCGCGACTATCCGGCGCGATCGCCTGGCCCATCATCCGGCGCTGGTCTACTCGCGAACCTGCGACGCGGTCGTCGCTCTGGGTCGACTGGGCCAGAAGGTGGGTCGCGGCTGGTATGACTACACGCCGGGACAACGTGTGCCCCAGCCCAGCGCGGAGGTCAACGAGGCGATCGTGGCCGAGTCCCGGCGCCTCGGGCTGCAGCGGCGGGCCATCAGCGACGAGGAGATCGTCGAGCGGCTCACGCTTTCGCTGGTCAACGAAGGCGCGCGGATACTCGAAGAGCGGATTGCGCAGTGCGCTTCGGACATCGATGTGGTGTATGTGACCGGTTATGGCTTCCCGCGGTGGCGTGGCGGCCCGATGTTCCATGCCGACGGCCGCGGACTTCCCGATGTGCTGGATGCGCTCAAGCGCCTGCAGCGCGGACCCGAGTACCAGAATCGCGCGCAGGTCTGGCAGCCGGCCGGGCTGCTCGAGCGGCTGGCGGCAGAGGGACGCGGATTCAACGACAGCGGCGAAGGGGTGGCGCCATGAATGAAGCGGTCATCGTAGCGACCGCCCGCACGGGCCTGGCGCGGTCGTACAAGGGCGGGTTCAATCTGACGCATCCGGTGAGGCTGGGTGGCCACGTCGTGGCGCAGGCCATCGAGAGGGCCGGCCTGGCGCCGAAGGACGTCGAAGACGTCATCGTGGGCGGCACTTTCCTGGAAGGCCCGACCGGCATGAACGTGGCCCGCCAGGTGGCCCTGCGCGCCGGCTGCCCGGTGACGGTCCCCGGGCTGAGCATCAACCGCTTCTGCTCCACCGGATTGCAGTCCATCGCGCTGGCCGCGCAGCGGATCATCGCCGGCGAGGGCGATATCTATGTGGCCGGCGGCATCGAGTCCATCACGCTGGTGCAGTCGAATGCCAACATGGCCAACCTGCGCGAGGCCTGGGTCGAGGAGCATCATCCGGCCGTGTACTGGTCGATGCTCGACACCGCGGAACTGGTGGCGAAACGCTACGGGATCTCCCGCGAGGCGCAGGACGAGTATGGCGTGCGCAGCCAGCAGCGCGCTGCGGAGGCACGCGCTGCGGGGCGGTTCGACGCCGAGATCATCCCAATGGAAACGACCATGGCCGTGGTCCTGCCCGATGGCACCGTGGCCACGCAGTCGGTCACCGTGAGCCAGGATGAAGGAATCCGGGCCGACACGACGCGCGAGGCGGTGGCCAAGATCCGGCCCGTCCTGAAGGACGGTGTCATCACCGCCGGAAACGCGAGCCAGCTCTCGGATGGCGCCTCGGTCTGTGTCGTCATGAGCGCAAGGGAGGCCGGGCGGCGGGGTTTAAGTCCCCTGGGCCGCTATTGCGGCTTCGCGGTGGCCGGATGCGAGCCCGATGAGATGGGGATCGGGCCGGTGTACGCGGTCCCGAAGCTGCTGGCCAAGGCCAGACTCTCGGTCGATGACATCGGCCTGTGGGAACTCAACGAGGCCTTTGCGGTGCAGGTGATCTACTGCCGCGACCGGCTCGGCATTCCGGATGACCGCCTCAACGTCAACGGCGGCGCGATTGCGATGGGTCATCCCTACGGGGTGACGGGATCGCGCGTGGTGGGCCACGCCCTGATCGAAGGCCGACGGCGTGGTGTACGTTACGTCGTGGCGACGATGTGCATCGGCGGCGGCATGGGCGCCGCGGGGCTGTTCGAGGTCCTGGGCTGATGGGCGGAAGTGCCAAGGATTCGGCTTCGTCTGCGGCGCTGGCCGCGGCCGGGGACGCGGAAGGCGCGCGCGACGTCGGCGCACTGGACTCCGCGCTCAGCGCGGTCGACCGCAAACTGGCGCCCGTTCGCCGCAGCCTGGTGGAGCGGCTGATCTACGGGCCGGCACCGGATCACGAGGAACTGCAGGCGGGGGGCCGCGCCTGCCGTGAACTCGAGCGCACGCGCCACCCCGCGTTGAGTGCGGCGCTCGATTGCCTGGGCTCGGGCGGCGCGTTCACGAAGGAAGGCAAGATTGCCCCGGCGCTGCGCGCGGCCGTGGCGCGGACCGGCGCCTATGGACTAACGGTGCCGCAGGAATTCGGAGGACGAGCGGAGAGCTACCTGCATCTGGCGCAACTTGAAGAGGCGCTGGCGGCGAACGGACTCGGCCCGCTGGCGGTGGAACTGTCCGGTCAATTGACCATCGGCGCAGGATCACTGCTCGGCTACGGCAGCGAGGCGCAGCGCAAGCAGTTCCTGCCAATGGTGGCGGGTGGCACCTTGATGGGTTTTGCGCTCACGGAGGTGGGGACGGGGGTCAACGCCAAGGCCATCCAGGCCTATGTGGAGCGGGAGGCCGGCGGCGACTACCGCCTGTTTGCCGAAGGCGCCAGCAACAAGCTGTGGATCACCAGTGCGACGCACGGCAGCCTGATGGGGCTCGTGGCGCGGATCGGCAAGGGTGGCGCCGAGCTCGGCCTCTTCATTACGCGCTTGCCGGATGCAGACGTGACATCGGCCGACGGGGACTGGGAGTTCAGTTGCCGGCCGTCGGGCGTCGGCGCCTTCCTGGCGAACTACAATGCCCGGCTGCATTTCCGCAACTATCCGATCCCCGCGGCGGACCGTATTCCGGGGGACGGCGTCGAGGTGCTGTTTTACTGCCTGCGGCTCGGCCGCTGCATGCTGGCGGCGATGTCGGCCGGGTACCAGCGCATGCTGGCGCGCGATGCGAGCCACTATGCGCTCCAGCGGGCCGGCGTCGGCGGCCTGGTGATCAAGCATGAGCTGCCGCAGCTGGCCATCGGCCGGATGCTGGGCGGTTCGCTGCAGTCCCGCGCGCTGGCGTTCCTGGCACTCAGCCAGGATGCCGCGGGGGCCGATCTGTCTGGCCTGCGCGACCTGACCAAGTCGGCGGCGGCCCAGACGGGCGCCGAGTCCATGGCCGCGTGCGAACATGTCCTGGGCGGCCGGGCCTTTGCGCTGAACAGTCGGGTCAACCTGGCCCGCCCGAACCTGCACCTCTTCGGCGTCGTGGAAGGCGAAGACGACCTGATCCGCATGAGTCTCGTGCGTGAGGTGACGGCGCAGTTTGTCGAACGCCATCTGGCCGGATTGCTGGGTATCCTGAAGGCCGCCAACACGGGCCCGGACGGCAAGCCGGTGCCGCCGGACCGGCGCATTTTCCGCTTGAGCCCGGGGGTGTTCGTCCGTTTCCCGGGCCGCAGCGTGACGGCGCTGTGTCGCGTGATGCTCACCCCCGGAACCTGGCGGCTGGCGGCGTGGGTGGCCTCGAATGCGGCGCAGGAAGTGGGCTCGGCGGTCCTGCGGCTCCTGCCCGCCGGCGCCCGCCCCGCACTACGAGGGTTGCCACCGCCACTGAGTGCCCACGCGCGCTACGCCGAGCGGAAACTGCGCGCGCTGCGCTGGACGTACCTGCGCATCAGCCTCGCGTTCCAGCTGGAGTTGACGGGCGCGCAGATGGCGCTGCAGCGCCTGGGGCAGCGGATCGAGTGGCTGGTGTCGATGCTCGCGCTGTGTCACCACGCCGCGCTGCAGGATGCCAGCCAGCAGCGCGTGGCCAGACTGCAGTGCCTGCTGCTCGAGGAGCGGGTCCGGGGCTCGGCCGGGAACCTGCGCAGCCGGCAACTGCGCAGGCTCCGGGTCGCGGTGCAGGAGGTGGTCCGCGATGTCGTCGATGGGAAGGCGAGCCTGTTCGATGGCTTGCCCGCCGAACCGTTTGATCATCCCTGGGCCTAGCGCCCTGAACGCAGTGCACACACGGAGAATCCCGATGGCCTTTGACTTCGCCCGCTATTTCGAAGATTTCAACCGCAACGACGATGCGGCGACGGTGCAGAAGTACTACGCGCCGGACGTCGTGGTCGAAGGGCCCGACCGGGTGCTCCGCGGGCGCGAGGCCTGGCTCGCCATGCTCAAGGCCACGCATGCCGGCGTCACCGAGGAACTGCGGCCACTGCTCATTGTGCGCGAGGGGGATAAGGCGATGGTGGAGGTGGACGCCGTATTCACGGCCCATGCGGACCGTGCGGACTTTCTCTTTGGTCCGCTCAAGGCCGGCGAATCGACCAGCGCCCGGTTCATGGCCTCCTATCGGCTGCGCGGTGATCAGATCGCCGAGCTGCACCTCGCCTTCTGGCCGCCGGGCGAGCGGCCGCGCTGAACTGAGGTCTAACAGGAGGACGGGATGATCAATCAACGATTTGCAGGCAAGGTGGCGCTCATCACCGGCGGCGGAAGCGGCATCGGCGCTGAAACCGCGCGGCGTATCGCCGCCGAGGGCGGCAAGGTGGTGGTCACGGGGCGGCGGTTGGCGCCGATCGCGGCGGTGGCCGACGAGATCGGCGGCGCGGCGCTCGCCGGCGATACCAGGGATTTCGATCATCTGAAGGCGGCGGTCGCGCTGGGCGTGGAGCGCTTCGGGGGCATCGACGTGCTGGTCGCGAACGCCGGCATCGAAAGCTTCGGCTCCGCCGTGGAGATGTCGCTCGATGACTGGCACACAACCCTGCAGGTGAACATCGACGGTGCGATGCTGGCGTCCCGCGCCGCCATACCCGAGATGCAGCGCCGCGGCGGCGGCGCCATCGTCCTGGTCTCATCGCTGGCCGGCCTCGCCGGCGTGCCGTCCTATACCGCCTACATGACCAGCAAGACCGCGCTGATCGGGCTGGGTCGCTCGCTCGCCGTGGACTATGGGCGACAGCGCATCCGCGCAAACGTCATCTGTCCGGCCCTGGTCCACACTGAAATGACGCTGCGGGCGTTCGAGGGTTTTGCACGCCACCGAGGCTGTACGGCCGATGCCCTGATGCAGCAATTCGTGCGTTTCTATCCGCTCGGACGTGCCGGCACGGTGGCTGAGTTGGCCGGGTCCATTGCCTTCCTGGCCTCGGACGACGCCGGGTTCATCACCGGCACGGTGCTGACGGCCGACGGCGGTGCCAGCGCGGTGGATATCTCGCCCCTCGGTCTGGGCCCGGATACCGGTCCGCCTCCAAAGGAAACACCATGAAGACCATCCTGCTGCTGACGGAAAACTGGGATCTCTTTTCGCCCCGGGATCTGGGCTCGATCGTCAAGGCCGCCCAAATCGCGGAGGAGGCGGGCATCGATGGCGTCCAGCTGAGCGAGCATATCCTGCTCGGGCCGGACGCCGGGGCGGGCACTCCGAAGAAGAATCCCCGGGAGTTCGACGCGCCCGGCAATCAAAGTCCGTTTACGCCGTGGCCGTCCTCACCGGTGATGCTGGGGGCCATCGCGGCGGCCACGACGCGCCTGACGCTCTACGCGGGCGCCATCCTCCCCGTGCTGCGCCATCCGCTGCACATTGCCAAGGACCTGGCGACGATCGATCTGCTGTCCAAGGGCCGGCTGGTGGTCGTCCCGACGGTCAGCTGGCACAAGCAGGAATATGCGGCCCTGGGCATTGATTTCCACCAACGCGGGAAGATGCTGGACGAGCAGCTCGAGATCTGGAGCCGGGTGTGGCGCGGCAGTCCGGCGAGTTTCTCCGGCGAATACTACAAATTCGATGATGTGTATCTCGAACCCCAGCCCTGGCGCGCCGGTGGGCCGCCGTTGTGGATTGCGGGCGGGCCGCTGCACCCCGCGGCGATCCGGCGTCTGGTCAAGTGGGGCAGCGGCTATGCCGGGGGCGGACCGATGGCGCCCGGCGAGAAGGACCAGATCTACGCCGCGCTGCGCGCGGCGGGGCGCGACCCGAAGGACTTCGGCATGCTGGGCGGGATCATGGGCTTCTTCAAGGTCAGCAACGATGTGGCCGATCTGGAGGAGGCCTTCGAGCAATTGCCGATGGGCGTTGCAAACGGGGCCACCGCCATCATCGCGAAGCCGTCGCAGTTCATCCGGTCCGTGGACGAATTCCCGGCATTCTGTCGACGGTTCGTGGAGCGCATCAAACAGCTCGACTGAGAGACCCGCCCTGGGGACGACAGTCAGACCATGAAGACCCGCATCACGGAGCTGTTTGGAATCCGCCACCCGATCATCCAGGGGGGCATGCACTTCGTCGGGCGCGCGGAACTTGCGGCGGCGGTGTCCAACGCGGGGGGACTGGGCCTCATCACGGGCCTCACCCAGAAGACGCCGGAGCGGCTCGCGCGCGAGATTGCCCGCTGCCGCACGATGACCGACCAGCCCTTCGGCGTAAACCTCACCTTCCTGCCGGCCTTCTCCGCGCCGCCGTACGCCGAGTACATCGGCGCGATCGTTGAAGGTGGCGTCCGCATCGTGGAAACCGCCGGGAGAAACCCGCAGCCGCACATGGCGAGTCTGACGGCGGCCGGTATCCAGGTCATCCACAAGTGCACCTCGGTGCGTCATGCACTGAAGGCCGAGGCCGTCGGCTGCGCCGCCGTCAGCGTGGATGGCTTTGAGTGCGGCGGTCACCCCGGCGAAGATGACGTGCCGAACTTCATCCTGCTGCCGCGCGCGGCCGAGAGTCTGAGGATTCCGTTCGTGGCGTCCGGCGGCATGGCCGACGGGCGCAGTCTCGTGGCCGCGCTGGCGTTGGGTGCCGAAGGCATCAACATGGGCACGCGCTTCCTGGCCACGCAGGAGGCGCCCGCGCACGAGCGCGTGAAGCAGGCGATCGTGGCCGCCAGCGAGCTCGACACGCGGCTGATCATGCGAGCCTTGCGGAATACCGAGCGGGTGCTGGTCAATGACAGCGTCAGGCGGGTCCTGGAGATCGAGCAGCGGCGGGGCGCGGACCTTGCGATCGGGGACATCCAGGAATGGGTGGCGGGCGTGTATCCGAAGGTGATGACCGCGGGCGATACCGACGCCGGCGCCTGGAGCTGCGGCATGGTGGCCGGCCTGATTCATGACGTGCCGAGCTGCCAGGAGCTCATGGACCGGATCATGGCCCAGGCGGAGCAGCTGATTGCGGGGCGGCTGGCCGGGTTGCTGCAGAGCGCTTCGGCACATGCCCCCCCAAGTGTGGGGGGGCATGTGCCGGCCGGTCCGCGCACTCTTTAGCCCAGATACGGCGCCGTACCCGGTACGGTGCTGAACGAATGTGGGTGCGGGGTTTCCATAAGGGAGAAAGCGATGGCTGAGCTGAGTGGTGCTGTGATCCTGGTGACCGGTGCGGCCATGGGCCTGGGGGAGGCGGTTGCGCGCTGCGCCACGGCTGCGGGCGCGAAGGTGGCACTGGTCGACCGCGAACTGGCCGCCGCCCAGAAAGTGGCCGGCGCGCTGTCCGGCGCGCGCGCCTACAAGGCCGATGTCACGTCGGCCACGGACATGGAGCGTGCCTGCGGCGAGGTGATTCGCGATTTCGGGCGACTGACCGGAGCGGTCAACAATGCCGGGATCGGCGGTGAGAAGGGACCGCTCGTCGCCTGCTCGCCGGACAACTGGAGCCGCGTCATCGGCGTGAACCTGACCGGCGTCTACAACAGCATACGCGCCGAGCTGCCGCACCTGCTGGCGGCGGGCGGGGGCTCGATCGTCAACATGGCCTCGATGGCCGGCATCGTGTCCGACATCAACATGCCCGCCTACACGGCGTCCAAGCACGGGGTGGTGGGCCTGACGAAGGCGGTCGCGCTCGACTATGGCCTGAAGAACATTCGATGCAACGCCGTGTGTCCGAGCTTCGTGCAGACGCCGATGACCCTGGCCGGGATGCCGGATCCGAAGGTCTGGGAGGAGATTGCCAAGCTGCATCCGATCGGACGCACGGTCACAGCGACAGAAGTAGCGGAAGTCGTCACCTTCCTGCTCAGCACCCGGGCCGGCGGCATGACCGGGAGCGTCCACCTGGTGGACGGTGGCGTTGGCGCCCACTAGCCCTGTCCCGCGGGCGGCACCCCGATTCGAAGGCGACCTGTTTGCCGCCGACTCGCTCGCCGACTCGCGGGCGACGTTCAGGATGCTGCGCGACCTGGGCGATGCGGTCTGGGTGCCCGCGCTCGAGCTCTATGCGGTCGCCCGTTACGATGACGTGGTGAAGGCGCTGCGCGCATCCGACCTGCTGCTCAGTGGAGAAGGCGTGGCGGTCAACAGCCAGCTCAATGGCGCCAACAGCCGCACCAACCCGGCGACGATCACCTCAGATGGCGATCAGCACCGCCGCCTGAAGCGCATCGAGATGAAGCCGCTGCAGCCGGCCGTGCTGGCCCCGCTCCGGGACCGCATCCAGCGCATGGCGGACGAGCGCGTGCGTACCCTTGCCGGCGGTGCGACCTTCGAGGCCATGGAGCAGCTGGCGTCCTACGTACCCACGCGGGTGGTGATCGACCTGGTCGGTATCCGGGATGTCGACCGGGAACGCATGTCCCGCTGGTCTTACGCGGTGTTCGATGCCTTCGGACCGGCGGATCACGCCAGAACGAGCGCCGCGCTGCCGACGATCTCCGAGTTCGTGGAATACAGCCTGGGCCTGCAGCGGCAGGACCTGGTGCCGGGGGGGCTCGCTGATCAGATGCTCGAAGCGGCGGATCGCGGCGAGGTGACTGACGCGGAAGCACGCGGGCTCATGTTCGATTACGTGCTGCCGGCGCTGGACACCACGATACTGGCCACGGGCGAGATGCTGCACGGGCTGGCTACCGTGCCCGGCGCGTTTGAGAAGGTGCGTGCGAACCCCGGCCTGATTCCCGGCGTCGTGGACGAGGCGGTCCGGCTTTCCACGCCGCTGCGTGGCTTCACCCGGCTGGCGAGCGAGGACTATCTGCTGTCCGAGACGGTGCTGCCCAAGGGCGCGCGTGCCTGGCTGCTGTATGCTTCCGCGAACCTCGACGAGCGGCACTACCCGAATCCGGAAGTTTTCGATGTGGAACGCAATCCGCGCGACCACCTGGGCTGGGGTCACGGCGTGCATCTGTGCACCGGCAAGCACCTGGCCCGGCTGGAAATGGAATCCGTACTCGGGGCGCTGGTTCGACAGGTGAGGCGCATCGAGGCGGACGCGCCGACACGGATCATCAACAACAGCGCCCAGGGGTACGCGACGCTGCCTTTGCGGCTGCGTACGCACTGAGGCCGGGTGGGGGAATATGAATCAGGTCATTGACCAGGCGTACCAGCGGCGCATGACGCTGCTCCTGAGCCTGACGTTCGGTGTAGTGCTGTTTGACCGCAATGCCGCAAGCTTCCTGTCGCCGTTCATTGCCGCCGACCTGCACCTGAGTTTCACGCAGGTCGGTCTCCTTTCCGCCGGCCTGGCGCTGACCTGGGCCATCTCGGGCATGTTCGGCGGAGCCATTTCCGACCGGACCGGTTCACGCAAGGTGCCGCTGCTGATCTGCATCGTGGCCTTCTCGGTCTGCTCCGTGCTGTCGGGCCTGGCGGCGTCCTTTGCCGTGCTGCTGGCCGCGCGCCTGCTGATGGGTATCGCGGAGGGTCCGATCCTGCCCATCTGCCAGGCGCTGGTGTCCCAGCAGTCCACGGATGAGAACCGCGGCCATAACATGGGCGTGACCCACACCGCGGGCAGCTCGCTGCTCGGCTCCTTCCTGGCGCCCATCGTGCTGGTGCCGATCGCGCAGGCCTTCGGCTGGCACGGCGCCATGTACCTGGCGGCCGCGCCTGGCCTGCTGATGGCGGTGCTGGTCTGGAAGGTGGTGCGCGAGCCGCCCGTCCCCGTGCGCGGCGCGGCCGGGGGCCCGGCCGGCGGTGCGGCGGAGCGGACGGGATTTGCGCAGCTGATCGCGTATCGGAATATCCTGCTCAGCATCGTCGTGAGCGTGTGCATCGTGGCCTTCGTCATCATCGGCTGGGTGTTCATGCCGCAGTACTACACGCAGCTGCTGGGCTTCTCCCCCCGGACCATGAGCCGGATGATGAGCCTGCTGGGCCTTTCGAACGCCATCTACGCCTTCATCATTCCCCGGCTCTCCGATCACATCGGCCGCAAGCCCGTGATCATCGCCACCTGCTTCCTCGGCTTCATCATCCCGTTCACGCTGCTGTCGTGGCATGGTACTGCACTGCTCCTGGCGCCCCTGATTTTTGTCGGCGCCAGCGTCGGTGGCGCCATGTCGCTGTTCATGGGCATCGTGCCGTCCGAGACCGTCCCGGCGCGCATGGTGGCCACCGCAGTCGCGCTGGTGATCGGCGTGGCGGAAATCATCGGGGGCGTCACCGGACCGACCCTGGCTGGAATGGCCGCGGATCACTGGGGGCTGCGCGCGCCCATCTGGATCACCGCAGGCTGCCTGGTGGTCGCGATTGCGGCGGCGTCTGCGATGCGGGAGACGGCGCCGCGGGCGCTGGCGAGACGCCGGGCCGGCGCTGCGCAACGGGCATTGAACCCCAGCGGCTGAGCGTGGTACGCGAAGTGACCGATCGCTGGTGAGCGGACTCCCCACTCCTCCTTGGGGGGGTGGGTGACCTTCCGACGCCTTAGCCTAGCCGGGTGGTGAGCGGTCGCTGGCGGGGCGGGATTTCAAGTGCGCCGGCGGTCAGGAATATCCCAGGAAAGCCATGAACCAGCCAGTCCATATTGTCGGCGTCGGCATGACCCAGTTCGGGAAGCATATGGACCGCTCGCTCCATTCGCTTGCGGATGAGGCGCTGGGAGCGACCCTGCGCGACGCGGGCGCCACGCTGGCCGACATCGGGCAGGTCTATTACTCCGGCGTGACCCAGGGACCGCTGCAGGGCCAGAATGCGGTGCCCGGCCAGGTGGTCCTGACCCAGCTCGGGCTGACCGGACTGCCGGTCTACAACGTGGAAAATGCCTGTGCGTCGGGCTCCAGCGCCTTCCAGCTGGCGGTGCAGGCGCTGCGCGCGGGCGCCTGCGATGTGGCGCTGGCCATCGGCGCGGAGAAGATGAATATCGAGGACAAGAAGCGCGCAATGGCGATGTTCGACGGGGGCTGGGATGTCACCAAGGCCCAGGAGAACGAGGCCAAGCTCCTGGCGCTGGGCAAGGGCATCGAGATCCCGCCCGGCAGCGAGTCGACGCGTCCCTACAGCCGCTTCATGTCCATTTACGCCGCCATGTGCCGCTACTGGATGAAGACCTTCGGCACCACGCAGCGCCAGATCGCTGCGGTCTCCGCCAAGAATCACATGCACTCGGTGCACAACCCGCTGTCGCAGTTCCGCAAGCCGTACACGATCGAGGAGGTGCTGGCGGCCCCGCCGATCACCTTCCCGCTGACGGTGGCGATGTGCGCGCCGCTGACCGACGGCGCGGCGGCCGTGCTGGTCTGCACGGACGCAGGCCTGAAGCGACTGTCCGGCGATCGCCGTCGCGCGATCCAGGTGGCGGCGACGGCCATCACCACCGGCACGATGCGCGAACCGGACGCCTTTGACATTGCCGTGAGCCGACGCGCGGGGCTGCTGGCCTACGAACAGGCGGGGATCGGTCCGCAGGACGTGTCGGTCGCCGAGGTGCATGACGCCACGGCCATGGGCGAGGTCATGGCGGTCGAGTATCTGGGCCTGACGCCCATGGGCCAGTCCGGCGCGGCCGCCGAGGCTGGCGAGCTGTCGATCGGGGGCCGCATTCCGGTCAATCCTTCGGGCGGGCTGGAGTGCAAGGGCCACCCGATCGGTGCCACGGGCCTGGGGCAGATTCATGAGCTGGTCACGCAGTTGCGCGGGGAAGCCGGCGTGCGGCAGGTGGCCGGCGCCAAGGTGGCTCTGCAGGAAAACGGGGGCGGCTCGGTCGGCTATGAGGAAGCCGTCGTGACCGTCAATGTGTTCAAGCGCTAGCGGCATACACGCGTTGGGCGATTTAACCGTGAGTTCACGCGCTGCCACACAGGGTTGAGGACTGATATGAGCAACGATCCGCGACCGGAAATACCGCTGCCGATGGTGGGGCTCTCGGGCTTCGATGCGGCGCTGTCCGAGGAAGAGCTGGGCCTCCAGCAGGGGATGCACCGCTTCGCCCGTGACGTCATGCGCCCGATCGGTCGGGAACTTGACCGCATGGGCGCCGACCAGGCCTACCTGCCCGGCACTCCGTTCTGGACCTTTCACCAGGAGGCCATGAAGCTGGGATTCGGTCCGGAAGCCATGGCGGGTGTGGAACCCGCCGTCGCCGCACGCATGGAAGGCATGGGGATCGAGGAGATGGCCTGGGGCGACGCCGGGCTGGCCGTGTCAGCGGGAGCCGGCGGCATGCCCATGGTCATGGCGCAGATGAGCGGCCAGTCCGAGCTCATCGGGCTGTGCGAAAACAAGCTCGGCTGCTGGTGTGCGACGCAGCCGGACCGTGGATCGGACGGACTCATTCTTTACCCCGAGGAGCGTCACCCCGGCTCCGTGGCCAACAAGGGCAACCTGCACGCGACCTTCTCCGGAGACGAAATCGTCCTCAACGGCCAGTCCTCGGCCTGGGTCACCAACGGCCCGGTCGCCCAGGTGGCCCTGGTCGACACGGTGGCCGACTACGGCCAGGGGCTCTACGATGCCCACGGCAACACCTACGGCTGCAACATCATCCTGCCCCTCGACCTGAAGGGCATCTCGCGCGGCAAGCCGCTGGAGAAGCTGGGCAAGCGCCCGCAACCCCAGGGCGAGATCTACTTCGACCAGGTGCGCGTGCCCCGGCGCTTCGCCATCGCCACGCGCGATGACTATGATTTCAAGCATGCCGCGGCCTGGGCCCATGCCGGCACCGCGATGAGCCACGTGGCGACGGGCCTGGCGCGCTCCGCTTTTGAGCTGGCGCTGGCCTACGTCCACGAGCGCAAACAGGGCGGTGAACTGCTCGCCAACCACCAGCTGACCCGATTCCGGCTAGGGGTGATCGGGGCACGCGTCGAGGCCATCCGCGCCATGGCGCGCCACGTGGCGCATTACACGCGCCTGTCGCCGCGCGCCCATCCCTACTTCACGGCATCGGGCAAGGCGTTCTGCAGCAGCACCATGTACAGCGTCGTCGATGAATCGCTGCAGCTGTTCGGCGGCGTGGGCCTGACGCGCGAGTTCCCGATGGAGAAGCTCCTGCGCGACGCGCGCGCGATGCAGATCGAAGATGGCGAGACCAACATCCTCTACATGCACTACGGGTACCTGCTCAGCCGGCTTTACCAGAATGAAGGCTGGGGTCGCGCTTGAGCGCCCCGTGGAACCGTCGACTCATTCAACGAGGGCACTGCCTTGAGCACTGACTACCCGGTCGTCGTCTATGGTGCCAGCGGCTATACGGGCCGCATGGTGATGGAACACCTGCGCGAACTGGGGATGCCGTTCATCGCCGCCGGCCGGAATCGACAGCGCGTCGAGGAATCGGTGCGCATGGTGCCGGGTATCGAAAGCGCGCGCTACGAGATCGTTGCGGTCGAACACTCGGTGGCCGCGCTCACCAAGCTGCTCACCGGACGAAAGGTCGTGTGCAATACGGTGGGCCCCTTCGCGCGCTACAACCTCGAGGTGGCGGAGGCCTGTCTCAACACGGGTGCCCACTACCTGGATACCACCGCCGAGCAGCATGCCATCCTGCAACTCGAGAAGGGTTTTGCCGCCGAGTTTGCCAAGGCGCGGCTGGTCATGATTCCGTCCATGGCGTACATGTATGGCGTCAGCGAGATCGGGGCCCGGTACTGTCTCGAGACACCCGGTGTGGATTCACTGCGACTCCACGGGATCGGTTCGGCCGTGCCGACCGTGGCATCGGCGCAAACGATCTTCGATGCCGTCGGCCGTCCGTGCTACTACCTGAAGGACCGCGAGCTGGTGCTCTACCCGAGCATCGAAAACGGCCAGGTCTGCACGCCGTCGGGCGAGGTGCTGACGACCTCCAACTGGGGCGGGTCTTCCAATCCGCTCTGGTTCCGCTATGACGGCCGCGTCCGCAACTGCAAGATGGATGTCGCCATGTGGAACCAGGAGCTCTACAAGAGGGAGCTCGAACTGGAGCGCCTGTACAAGGTGCAGCTGCAGTGGATGCCCGAGGCGCAGCTCTATCCGCTGCTGGACCATCTGGCCAGGTCCATCACGCCCGACACCCCGCCGCGTGAGTCGCGCCAGGTGCACCGGTCCATCGACATCTGCCTCGCCACGGGCAACAACGTGGCCGTGAAGAGCACGCTGTTCAGCACCGGCGGGTACCTCACGACCGGCGCGCTGCAGGCCTATGCGGCGAGCCGATTGGCGGTGGAGGTGCCGCAGGTGAGCGGCCTGCGCTCGCCGAGCGAGGTGTTCGGGCATCGCGAGCTGATGGGGGCCCTGCAGCGCTTCGGCTACGCCTCGATCAAGGTCGAGCAGGTCGTCTGACCGCGCATGGCCAGTACTTAGGACACAGCCTCAAGGATCATCCGGTGAACTACTCAACCTTTTCGCTGAAACAGGACGGCGCCATCCTGCGCGTGACCCTGAACAACCCGCCCATCAACCTGATGAGTTTCAAGATGATCGGGGAGCTGTTCCAGCTCTCTGGCGCACTGGTCGTCGATAACCAGACGCGCGTGGTCATCATCGACAGCGCCGATCCGGATTTCTTCGTGGCGCATGTCGACCTGGTGGACGTGGCGGCCGCGGGCTCGGATCCCAAGGCGGGGGGCCGATATCCGGACATCAACGCCCTGCAGTCCCTGGGGCTCTCCTGGCAGTCCCTGCCGCAGGTGACGATCGCCAAGGTGGCCGGACGGTGCCGCGGCGGCGGGTTTGAATTCATCCTCGGCCTGAGCATGCGTTTTGCGACCGAAGACTCGAAGTTCTGCTCGCCGGAGGCGACCGGCGGCTTCCTGGCCTGCGGGGGCGGCACGACACGGATGGCCCTGATGGCCGGCCCGGCCCGCGCGCTGGAAATCCTGCTGAGCGCCCGGGACTTCAGCGGCACGGAGGCGGAACGTTACGGCCTGATCAATCGTGCGCTGCCGGCCGGGGAGCTGGATGGCTACGTCGACCGGCTCGCCCGGGCGATTGCCCACCGGTCCGCGGCGGTGGTGGGGATGCACCGTGAAGTGTTCAAGCGGGTGTTCACGCCTGCGGGCGAACTGCTGTTCGCGGGGCTGGCGGCCGAGAATGACGGTTTCCGGGCCGCGGTGGCCGGACCCGAGATGGGCCCGGGCATGCAGGCCATGCTCGCCCTCAAGCAGACGCGCGAAGTGGAGCTCGATCTGCCCGCGACCATCGCGCGCGTCAACGGCACGCCGGTATAGGAGTCGGCAGTCATGGCCATGGCGGACTTCTTTGACCGCGGATACGCGCTCAACCCGCAGGCGACCGCCTACATCATGGGCGATGAGCGCTGGAGCTTCGAGGAGGCCTACGCGACCAGCTGCCAGGTGGCGCACGCGCTGCTGGGCCTAGGGCTGCCCGCCGAGAGCAAGGTTGCAGTGCTGTCGGCCAATCATCCGGTCTCGTGGATGTGCGTGCTCGGGCTCTGGCGCGCGGCCCTCGCCTGGGTGCCCGTCAACCCGCGCAGCAGCGACGAGGACCAGCAGGCGCTGCTGAATGAGTTCGACGTCGACGTGCTGTTCTTCCAGAAAGCCTTTGCGCCGCTGGTCGACAAGCTGCGCGGCGCCTGCCCGAACATCAAGACCCTGATCTGCATCGATGGCGAGCTGCCCTGGGCGAAGTCCCTGCCGGCCTGGACGGACGGCAAGCCGCGGACGCCGCCCGCTCTCGCGCCGGGACCTGAGCAACTGGCGGCGCTGGTGGCCACCGGCGGCACCACCGGCCGGCCGAAGGGCGTGATGACCACGCATCGGAACATCGCCGTCTCGATGGCCAACTCCATCATCAACAACCCCTACCCGCCGCAGCAGCCCATCGTGAACCTCGCCGCGGCGCCGATGACGCATACGGCGGGCTTCTTAAGCATTCCGGCCAGCGCGCGCGGCGGCACGGTGGTGGTGCTGACTAAGCCGGATCCCATGGCGTTGCTGGATGCGATCGAGAAGTACCGGGTCACCGAGTTCTTCCTGCCCCCGACGGTCATCTACCGCCTGCTGGAAACTCCGGGCATCGAGAAGCGCGACTTCTCATCGCTCCGTTACCTGATGTATGGCGCGGCGCCGATGTCAGTAGAGAAGCTCAAGCAGGCGCTGGCCCTGTTTGGCCCGGTCCTGCTGCAGGGCTACGGGCAGAGCGAGGCCCCGGGCGGCATCTCCTGCCTGCGGCCGGGCGATCATTTCGTCGACGGCAAGGTCGCCAGCGATGAGCGGCTGAGCTCCTGCGGCCTGCCTTCCGTGCTCAACGCGCTCGCCATCATGGACGAGAAGGGCCAGCCGCTGCCGCGCGGCGCCACCGGGGAGATCTGCATCCGTGGCGAGATCGTCATGAAGGGCTATTACAAGCAGGCGGAAAAGACGGCCGAGACCATCGTGAACGGCTGGCTGCACACCGGGGACGTCGGCTCCGTGGATGCGGAAGGTTTTCTGCACATCACCGATCGCAAGCGCGACCTCATCATCAGCGGCGGCTTCAACGTGTTTCCGGGCGAGGTGGAGCAGCTGCTGTGGACGCACCCGTCCGTACTCGACTGCGCCGTCATCGGCGTGCCGGACGCGGATTGGGGCGAAGCGGTCAAGGCGGTGGTCGAGCTGAAACCCGGTTGCGAGGCGAATGCCGAGGCGCTGATCGCCTTCTGCAAGGCCAGGCTCGGGTCGGTCAAGGCGCCCAAGAGCGTGGACTTCGTCCAGACGCTGCCGCGCAGCCCGGTGGGCAAGGTGCTGAAGAAGGACCTGCGGGAGCCCTATTGGCGCAATGTCACGCGCCGCATCTGATTCAACGCGTCTGATTCAAAACGAGAACCGCTCATGAGTGCCCCGACAGTCAATCGCCAGTGGGTGCTGGCCCGACGGCCGACCGCTGCCGTAACGCCTGCCGATTTCAGCCTGCGGCAGGTGCCGGTGCCGAAGCCCGCCGATGGCGAGATCCTGGTGCGCGTGCTCTACTTCGGCTACGACGCGAGCCAGCGCATCTGGCTGACGGAGGGCGGCGGGTACATGCCGCCGGTGCAGATCGGCGAGCCGATGCGCTGCATGGGCATCGGGCAGGTGGTGGAGTCCCGGAATCCGGCCTACGCGGTGGGGCAGAAGGTCGAAGGCTTCATGAGCTGGCAGGACTACGTGCTGGCGCGCAGCGATGGCCCGATGCCGCTGCGCGTACTGCCGGATGCGCCCTATCCGATCACCTGGAACCTGGGCATCTTCGGCGTCGGCGGACTCACGGCCTATTTCGGTGTCACCGACGGCTTGAAGGTCAAGGCGGGCGAAACCGTCGTCATATCGGCCGCCACCGGCGCGACCGGGTCGATTGCGGGCGGCGTCGCCAAGGCCCTGGGGGCCAAGCGGGTCATCGGCATTGCCGGCGGTGCGGACAAGTGCCGCTGGATCGTCGAGAAGGCGGGCTACGACGTCGCCATCGACTACAAGAACGAAGACGTCGGGGCGAGGCTGTCTGAGCTGTGCCCGCAGGGCGTCGATGCTTACTTCGACAATGTGGGTGGTGAGATCCTGAACACGCTGCTGCTGCACATGGTGCCGCGTGGACGCATACTGATCTGCGGTGCGATGTCCTCCGGATACGTCAGCGAGCAGATCCCGGGCCCCAACAACTACATGCGTATCTGCACGCAGATGCTGACCGTGCAGGGGTTCCTGCTGCTCTTCTATCGCGACGTGCTGCAGCAGGGTGCGGAGCAGCTCGGCCGCTGGCTGGCGGAGGGCAAGCTGCACGTCGCGGAGGACGTCGTGGAGGGGTTCGAAAAGGCGCCCGCGCTGCTGCCGACGATGTTTTCGGGCAAGAACCCCGGGAAACTCATCCTCAAGATCGCGGACACGGCGTGACCGTGGCGACCTCAGGGTTGAAGCCAGCCGTGCTGATCACCGGTGTGTCCAGTGGCATCGGCTTGGCGATCGCGGAGGACCTGCTCGGTCGCGGCTACACTGTGCTGGGCAGCGTCCGCCGGATCGAGGACGCCGCGGAGCTCAAGCGACGATGGCCCGAGGCCTTCGTGCCGCTCGTGTTCGACGTGACAGATGCGGCGGCCTTGCCCGCGGCCGTGGCAGAGGTGCAGGCGATTCTGGAGGGGCGGGACCTCAAGGCGCTGGTGAACAATGCGGGTGTGGGCTTAAGCGGTCCGCTGATGCACCAGACACTGGACGAGGTCCGACGGGTCTTCGAAGTCAACGTGTTCGGGATGCTGGCGGTGACCCAGGCCTTCCTGCCGCTGCTGGGCGCACGGCTCGGGCGACAAGGCCCCGCGGGACGCGTCGTCAACATCGGATCGGTGGCGGGCGCGATCACAGTGCCGTTCATGGGCATCTACTCCGCGTCCAAGCATGCCGTGGAGGCCCTGACCCAGGGGCTGCGGCGGGAGCTGTCCCTGTATGGCATCGAGGTTTCGGCCGTCGAGCCCGGGTTCGTCCGCTCCCGACTGATCGAAAAGCGGCAGGCGGAGAAGGTGCCGGAGCGCTACGCGCACACGGATTTCGCGCCCTGGCTGGAGCAATTCGACCGCTCCATCCGCGCGCAGGAGCAGAATGCCCCGCCCGCGGATAAAGTGATCCGCGCCGTGCGACACGCCATTGAAGCGCCCAAGCCGCGCACGCGCTACCCACTCGATCCGCTCTGGAAGATCGGGCGGATTCTCCCGGATCGCGGCTTCGACCGCTTGATCTTCAAGGCGCTGGGCCTCAAGCGCACGCCTTAGCCGTGGGTTCGATCTATCTGGTGCGCCATGGACAGGCCGCCTACGGCACGGACGACTACGACCGGCTGACCACGCTGGGCTTTGCACAGGCGCGATTGCTCGGGACCTATTTCGGGCTCCGGCAGATCCGCTTCCAGGCCGTGTACACGGGCGAGCTGCGGCGGCACGCCGAAACCGCGCAGGGGATCATGGAAGCGTACCCTTACGCAGAAGGAGTACCGACGCCGGAGCGCTGTGCCGGCCTCAATGAATACAGCGCCGAAGCGCTGGTGACAGCGCTGACCGGCTCTGCGCCCACGCTGGACCCCGCGGCGGCGCTACGCGATCCGCTCATCGTGCGCGAGCGCTTCCGCCTGTTGAGACAGGCGCTCCTGGCCTGGACGGAGGACCGTATACGGCCGGCAGGGATGCCGCAATGGACGGCATTTCAGGACGCGGCGGTGGCGGCGGTCGTGCAGGCCCGCGAGCGCTTTCCGGAAGGCAACGTGCTGCTGATCAGCTCGGGCGGCCCCATCGCCGCCACGGTGGCCGCCGCCCTCGACGCGCCGGCGCAGACCGCCGTCGAGCTCAATCTACGGATGCGCAACACGTCGGTCACGGAGCTGGCGTCCTCCGCAAGGCGGCATGCGTTGGTTTATTTCAATGCGCTGCCGCATCTGGACATGCATCCGGATTCGAGGTTGACGACCTACGCCTGAGGAGGCGTGGTTCGAGCCCCACGCCAACCACCCATCCCGGCTGTTGCAGGCGCAGCGGTGAATCGCAATAAGGCCCCGCGTACCCTCAGGCGACTTCAAGGAAGGCAAGGAGAGGCCGGATGTCCCCGGCATCGGCCGCCCTGAGCGCGCCGATGTACTGCGCGCGAAGCTCGTTGGCCGCCACAAGTGAACCGCGACCCCATTCGAAGCGCCGCCCCGTCAGGTCAGCAAGGAGAAGGTCAGCCATGAGTCGAGCATGACGGCCATTCCCGTTCGGGAAAACGTGGACGGCGACCAGTCGATGATGGTACCGGGCCGCAATCTCCAGCGGCGAATAGGATCGGTACTCGATCTGAGCGCGGACGTCGCCCAGCAGCTGCCGCAGGCGCGCGCCGATCTCGACCCAGGATACGCCCAGATTCTTGTCCGACCGCCGGGCCTGTCCGGCCCACTTCCAGGTCTGGTTGAACATGTGGCCGTGTACGGCATGAATGAATCGCTCATCGAGCGGATCACCGCGGCGGCGCGCGAACGCCCACTCGGTGGCCTCGAGAATGTTCGCTTCCTCGTACTCGTTGAGTTCGCGCTGCAGCGTGAGATGCGCGGGGATGAGCCCTGCGGCCTCGTCCGGGTCAATCGGCGTCGCACCGGGGGCGTACTCAAACCTCATCGCCACAGCCGCGAGCGCCTGCCTTCCAGCAGTTTCCTTTTCAGCTCCGCAACATCGCGCTCCTGGTTGTCCTTGCCCGTATGCTGGTCCTCCAGGGCCATCGAGTGCCTGACGCGTGAGACCTGATCGCGCGCGATGCGATCGGCGCGTTCCTCGATCATCTCCTGCAAGGGACGTTTTGGCACGAGGACGTACCTGAGTTCGCAGTCGAGAGCCGCCGCATAGCGCTGCAAGGTGTTCAATGTGATGTCGCCCCTGGCCTCGGTGCGCTCCGTATCCACGACGGCGGATTGTGTGACGCCTACCGACAGGGCGAGTTGACGGGTCGTGATACCCAGTGCCTGGCGGATTGCGCGCAGCCAGCCACCCACAGGCCTGGAGCCCGGCAAGGAACGCCACGGGCCGAGCGAGGTGTCGAGTTGCCGGAGGGGAAGCGAGCGCAGCATAATTGATGGTCGGAATAGCTAAAGCTTGTCATTTAAAGACTAATCGAATAGCTATGGCTTGTCAAAAAAGAAGATATGAAGTAGCTAAAACTACTCATTTTATAATTGTGGCGTCCGAAGCGCAGCGACTTCAGCGTCGATGAGAGGATTCCGATGATCGGAGATGACGTCGATATCGAGATCGATGCGTCGAAGCGATGGCATTGATGAGGCGGCGCTGGGAGTAGTGACGCGGCCGCCCGTGCACTCAGGCGTTCCGACCGCTCAGGGTGGCGTCAGCATGCCCGTGGACTGCAGCCACCAGTAGAACTCATCGATCCAGTGATCGGCGGAGCCGTGCGTGGGATTCATGCCGAAGCCATGGCCGCCACGCTGATAGATGTGCAATTCCGCAGATCGTCCCGCTGCTTTCCAGGCCTTGAAGATGGGGTGGCTCGCATCGGCCAGCAGCGGATCGTCCGCCGCCACAGCGATGAAGGCGGGTGGCGCGTCGGCCGGCACCACGGCATCGGCCTTCATGGCCCCGTAGATGATGCCCACGAAATTCGGATGCGAAGCGGCATCGTAGCGCGTGGCGACACCGCTGGTAGTCATGCCACCGGCCGAGAAGCCCATGAAGCCGATGCGCGTGGGGTCAATGTTCCATTGTGCAGCGTGACTGCGCACGTAGCGCATGGCAGCCAGCCCGTCCTCAACGGCACGCGCCTCGCCGGGCAGCGCCTGCGCAACGTCACGGTGAGCGCCGATCAGGTCGGACATCTTCTTCTGAAATGCGTCGGCATCGACCGGCGTAGTCTCCAGTCGGTATTTCAAAACGAAGGCGGTGACGCCGCGCGCGGCGAGCCATTCCGCGACCGCATAGCCCTCGCTATCCATGGAAAGCATCAGGAATCCGCCGCCCGGGGCGATGATGATCGCGGCGCCGGTGCTTTTGCCCGGCGGCGGCAGGAACGCTTTCAGCGTGGGGTTGGTGACATTCCGCACCACACGGGAAAGAGCGAATTGATTCCAAACCTCACCCGAACGGTCCGTAGTGCCGTTCAGGGCGATCTCGCCCGACTCGTCCAGCGGTGCCGCGACGGTCACCTTGAAGGTGGGAAACGCGGATGTGGTTGGAGCCACGGACCCTGTCTCCGCCGACCAGCTCGTTCCATAGAGTGCGCCTAGCAGAAACACCGTCAATACACGCATGAAAATCCCCCAGTCGGTAAACGGTATGCCTATATTCTAACATCGGGCTCTGGTCTGTAACGGCCGCGCTCACTTTGCTCGTGTCGCCCGTTCGGCGGCCATCGCCCGGAGCTCACGTTTGAGGACCTTGCCACTGGCGGTCTTGGGCAGGGCGTCGAGAATGACGTATTCACGCGGCCGCTTGTAGACGGCCATGCGTTCGCGGCACCAGGCCTTGAGGTTTTCAAGATCGAAGGGAACGCCGGGATGCAGGCTGATGACGGCGCAGACGCTTTCGCCGCGGTAGGCATCGGGAACGCCGATCACGGCCGCCTCGTAGACGGCCGGGTGGCTCACGAGTACGTCTTCGACCTCCCGCGGCCAGACCTTGTAGCCGGAGGCGTTGATCATGTCCTTCTTACGGTCGATCAGGTAGAACCAGCCGTTCGCGTCGACGAAGCCGATGTCGCCGGTCCGGAATCCGTCGGGACGCATGCTGGCTTTCGATTCCTCGGGCTTGTTCCAATAGCCGCCCGCAATGCAGGGGCCGCTGATCACGATTTCCCCCGGTTGCCCGATTGGGACCGGAGCGCCGGCGTCGTCGGCGATCCAGGCGTGGACATCGAAGGTCGGGACGCCGATCGACAGCGCACCGCTGACGCGATCAACAGGCGCGGTGGCGCCGAAAGGCACGCAGATCACGCCGGCGCTGGTCTCGGTCAGACCGTAGCCGTTATGGACATAGCGGCCGGTCTTCGTGCGAATGTCCTCGATGACGGAGGGCGGAATGGCGGCGCCGCCGGAGACCAGGGCGTGAAAGCTGTCGAACAGGTCGGCCGTGGCGTTCGGGTGGTGGATCAACGCGTTATAGGCGGTGATGGCACCTACCGTGAACGCCGGCCGATGGGCGCGGATGGCGTCAATGACGACCGCGGGCTCGAAGCGATACATGAGGATCAGAGGCGCCGCCAAGGTCCAGGCGAGGGCCATGTGGCCGACCAGGCCGGTGACGTGAAACATCGGCGCCATGGCCAGGACCGGGCCCGCAGGGGTTGGGAAGTCATGCCAGGCGGCAATGCTGCGCGCATTGACGGAGGCGTTGTGGTGCGTGATCAGCGCCGCCTTCGGGACCCCCGTCGTGCCCGAGGTGTAGACCAGATAGGCGAGGTCGTCGGGCCGTGGCCGGTGGACCTTCGACAGCGGCCGGCGCGCGGCCGGGACATCGGCCAGAACGTCGGCGAGATCGATGCAGGCCCGTGGCCGGGACGACAATGCGGGATCGGGCAATACCCGCGGGTCGTTGCGGACGTCCAGGAAGTGGGCGGACGTCGAAATGACCAGGATGCCTTCGCGCCGGACTTCGTCGTCGCGCGAGAGGATGTCGTCGTAGAGAGAGTCAAGACAGATCAGGGCATGGGGCCGGCAGTCCACCAGGATGTTGTTGACCTCGCGCTCCTGGTTCATGGGGCTGATGGGCACGACGATGCCGCCGGCCTTCCAGGCCGCCAGCACGGCAATGACGAACTGGGGCATGTTCTGCAGATACACCGCGAGCCGGTGGCCGGCCACAAAGCCGCGTTCGATGAGGAAGGCCGCCAGCGCGTCACTCATTTCATCGAGCTGGCGGTAACTCAGCGCGCGGTCGAAGTAGAGCAGTGCCGGCCGTTCTTCGCCCTGGCGCCGGGCCGCGTCGAAGAGATCCAGCAGACTCATCGGCGGGGCGTCGAGGTGAGCGCCGTGACCCGCGCGATAGTTCTTCAGCCAGAGTTCCGGGGTGTAGATCGACCGGGGATCCTGATTCATATTCATACGGCGGCGGCGCCTCCGTCGACGACGATGCATTGGCCGGTGATGTGGCGACCGGCTTCGCTGATGAGCAGGAGGGCGGCGCCCTTCAGATCTTCGCCGCCGCCGAAACGACCCAATGGAATCGTGGGCAGCAGCTTGTCCTTGAAGGCGTCGATGGCAGTGGCCGCCAGCTGTGTCGGGAAGAAACCGGGGCACAGGGCGTTGACGTTGATGTTGAACTGGCCCCACTCGCCGGCCAGTGCGCGCGTCAGCCCGATCAATGCCGATTTCGAGGCGTTGTAGGCGAGCACGTTCATGCCGAGGTCCGGCCGGTTGCCACGCAGTCCGCCGAGCGAGGAGATATTGAGAATCTTTCCGGTACGGCGCGGAATGAAATACCGCTGACCCACCTCGCGAGCGAGCAGAAAGGGGAGCGTCGAGTTGATCGTCATCACCTGCTCCCAGCGCGCGAGTGGATAGGTCTCGGCCGGTGATGCCCAGCTCCGGCCGGCGTTGTTGACCAGCACATCAATGCCGCCGAAGCAGCCGGCGGCCTGGTCGATGACGTTTGCCGCGACGGCCGGGTCGCCGAGGTCGGCGGCCACGATTTCCACGCGGCCTGAGGCGCCCTCGCGGCCTGAGGCGCCCGCGCCGCCTGCGGCTGACCGCAGCTGCTTCGCCGCCGCTTCCAGCGCCTCTCGGTGGCGCGCCACCAGGACGACATTGCCGCCGTATTCGCAGACCGCCTCAGCGATCTGCAGGCCGAGGCCGCGTGAGCCTCCGGTGACGACGACCGTTTTGCCGGTCAGATCAAAGAGCGGTTTCAGCATGGTGCGGCGACTCCGGGAGCGCCGACGTACGCAGCGCCGAGGGTGTTCAGGTCCGCCACGGACAGGAGGCGGCTCCTGCCGCGCCCGGCCTCCGCCTGACAGGCAGAGGACAGGCTCGCCAGGGCGCCGGGATCGAGGCGCGAAGCCAGGCAGAGTGGCCCGCCCTGCGCCGTGGGAAAGCCGTAGCCCAGAGCAAAGGTCAGGTCGATGTCGCTGTGACGCCGGCAGTGGCCCTCGGCGACGATGCGCAAGCCTTCGTGGATGACGGCGACCATGCAGCGGCTGATGATGTCCTCATCGCCGGGCAATCGGCGGGCAATGGACTGCTCGGCCGCGCATTGCGCTGCGAGGCTTTGGGTTTCGGGGTTCTCGCGGCGCGCTTGGGTCTGCGGGTCGTAGAGGTACCAGCCGGCTCCCCCGGCGCGGCCAAAAAAACCGGCCTCGCACAGGCGGTCGCCGATGCGTGGCTGCTCCAGGGTGCGGTCGGCCAGCGCGCGTCGGCGGCGCACCGCCCAGAGCAGGCGATTGTCGATCAGGTCGAGGGTGCGGAAGGGTCCGATGGCCATCCCCCAGCGCTCCAGGGCCGCATCGACCTGGCCCGGGGAGGCCCCTTCTTCCACGAGGTACATGGCTTCCTGGTGCCAGCGGTCGAACAGGCGGTTGCCGATGAATCCGTCGCAGTTGCCGGCGATCACCGCGACTTTGTCCATCGCACGGGCCAGGCGCATCACGGTGGTCGTCACCTTCGGGTCGGTCAGCCGACCCGGCACGACTTCGAGCAGCCTGGTCACCTGGGCGGGGAGGAGGAAG
>Ga0075017_100000020_pt1 | contig 53504 bp, 59 predicted proteins | sample AleBraG_ABR_2012_FD_71475 | JGI IMG/M metagenome (GOLD analysis project Ga0075017, IMG submission 71475) | Freshwater sediment microbial communities in response to fracking from Pennsylvania, USA - Alex Branch Run_MetaG_ABR_2012 | ecosystem: Environmental > Aquatic > Freshwater > Creek >... | reverse complement strand
CGTCCTGACCCAGCACGACCACGCCAGGATCGCGATCCAGCATGATGTCCATGGCGGAGTTCAGCGCCTGGATCATGTTCATTTGTGCCATGGCCCTATCCCTGGCGCTCGGCCGCGGCCGCTTGCAGAGCCTGCTCGGCGCGCAGCATGTCACGCTCTCGGCGTAAGTGTTCGGGCATGTCCTTGAAGACATCCTCGAACATGGTATCGGATCCCAAGCGCGGGCCGTCGTTCATGGTGCCGAAAGTCAGCGCCTCCTGCCAGGCGGCCGCTACGTTTGCGTCCAGCTCGGTGATCAAGGCCTGGTGCAGCGCCTCCGACCAATCGCCCTGGGCAATCAAGTGTTGCTTGAGTCGCTCTACGGGGTCGCCCAGCGGCCAACGCTCATATTCATCGCGGGGACGGTAGCGTGCGGGATCGTCGCTGGTGGAATGCGGTCCGGCCCGATAAGTCACCAATTCAATCAGCGTGGCCCCGGCTCCCGTGCGCGCCCGAAGCGCCGCCCAGCGCGTGACCGCATACACGGCCAGGAAATCATTGCCATCGACCCGTATGCCGGGCAATCCATAGGCCGGGCCGCGCGCAGCGAAGGTGTTCTGCTCACCGCCGGCGGTGCCCTGGAAGGTGGAGATGGCCCACTGGTTGTTGACCACATTCAAGAGTACGGGTGCGCGGTAGACGGAGGCAAAGAGCAGGGCATGGTGGAAGTCGGCCTCGGCCGTACTGCCTTCGCCGGTCCAGGTGGCGGCGATGTGATCCTCGCCCTTGATGGCGGCGGCCATGGCCCAACCCACAGCCTGAGGGTACTGCGTGGCCAGATTACCGGAGATCGAGAACAGGCGGGCGGCCGCGGAGTGGTACATCACCGGGAGTTGGCGACCCTTGCACATGTCGCGCGTGTTGGACAGCAGCTGGCACATGAGGTCCACCAGCGGTTGGCCACGCACCACTTGCAAGCCCTGATTGCGATACGCGGGGAACAGCATGTCACCGGGCTGCAGGGCCATACCGCCGGCCACCGAGACCGCCTCTTCGCCGGTGGACTTCATGTAGAACGAGAGCTTTCCCTGGCGCTGGGTGCGCACCATGCGATCATCGAACAGTCGGGTGAGCACCATGTGGCGCAGGCCCACCTGCAGTTCGTGAGCGTCCAGGTGCGGGTGCCAGGGACCCACCGCCCGATGCTCATCGTCCAGCACGCGCACCAGGCCCGTTGCGAGTTCGCCCATGTCGCGCCACGAGGCCTTGGGCTCGGGTTTGCCCAGCGCACCGGCCGGGGAGAGTTGCAAGTAGCTGAAATCCGGGGCCTGTCCTGGCCTCGCGGGTGGCGCAGGCACATGGAGTCGTGACTTGGCAGGCATGGTGCGCTTCACCTCTTGGGATCGGACGCCACCAGCATAGCCCTCCAGTAGGGGTACACTCAACGTATGAGCACCGACGAGTTCACCTACGCGCTGCAATTGAGTCCGCTGCGCCACAGCAGCACGGCGAGCACCACCGCCGCACTGATCGGCGAGCAGCTTCAGCATTTTGGTATTGATCCAGAGTCCGCTCACGGCGCGGTGCTGGGACGCTTGGTGGGTCAGTTGGGCGCGGCCAACGCATCGGCCCATGAATTGTGGGCGCTGACCACCCGTACGCTGGGGAGCCTGGATCGCCAGGATCGCATCGCCTGGTTCAATGCCAAACGCTTCGCGTGCTTTCAGCTGGCAAAGGTACTGGACACGCTGCAGAACCCGCTGCGAGCGACTTATCAGGCGTTGCTGGATGATATGGGAACAGCCGGCGTCAAGGGACCGTACCCGCTGTTCGACAACGTCACGGCTCTGTTCAGCGCAACGCCGGTGATCACGCGCACGGCCACCTATGTGTACGCCTGCACGGAGTGGATTGAGGATGCCTTCAAGGGCAAGGAGCTGTTGCACGAGATCTACTCGCGGCTCTTGAACCCCACCTCCATTTGCCTCGCCAATCACATTGTGCATCTGGAAGCAGGGGCGGAGGCGGCTGCGTATTTCGCCTGGAACTTCAATTCCGGCATGGCGGCCATCGACACCACGCTCGCCCATCTGCTGGGCGCGCGCGATGTGGTGCTGGCCAGCCGTAACGTGTACGGCGGCACGCACCAGCTGCTGGGCGACTGGTACGGCAAGAAGAGCAATCTGGACGTGGCGGTGGAGTGGTTTGATGGCGAGAGTGCGGCGCAGTTCGCCGCGCATTTGGAGGCCGCGACCGTGCGGCATGCCGATCGGTTGACAGCGGGCCGGCACATCTTCGTGTACCTGGAATCCCCGTGCAATCCGCATGGGTTGGTGCTGGATGTTCCCGGTATCTGTCGACTGGCGCACCAGCGCGGCTTGACGGTGATCTGCGACTCGACCATCGGCACGCCGTACCTTCAGCCGACACTGCGTCGGGCGGACCCGATGGAGCGGCCGGATTTTGTCATTCACTCGTACACCAAGGATCTGTGCGGGTCGGGCAATACCACGGCGGGGGTGGTGATTGCGCGGGGCGAGCGAATGTTCTTGCCTAAGGGGGAGAAGGTGGTGGCGCGCGGCCACGATGGGCAAGAGCGTGAATATGGATGGGATGACACGCTGTTCTGGAATGTGTACTACGTGAAGGGCGCGTTCCTGGATTCGGACAAGGCGTTCGAGGTGTTGAGCGGCATGCGCACGGCCGAGATGCGGTTGCTGGCCAAGTGCATCAACACCATCGTGCTGGCCAGGGCCTTGGCGCTGCATCCGCTCATCAACGTGAACTGCTCGGCGCTGGCCGGGCACCATAACAGCGAGCTGCGGGAACGGCTGATGACTTTAGGACTGCCCGCGCCGCTGTTTACCATTGATTTCGAGGGGCGGGATGGCGCTCGGGCGGGCGTGTCGCGGCCGATGATGAAGCGGCTGTTTGACAATCTTGAGCCGGCTTTCGGGTTACAGGTGAGCTTGGGCCAGGTCAATACCCTGGTGCTGTGTCCGGCGCTCACCAGCCATTCAGAGCTCAGTGACGAGGCGTTGCGCCAGGCGGGCATTGCGCCCACAACCATACGAATCAGTGTGGGGGATGAGGATCCCAGGTTCCTGGTGGAGCATATGCGGCGCGCGGCGCTGCTGGCCGCGGGCGGCGAGCTGCCCGAATTTGGTACCGGGTTTCCGCAGGCCCCGCAGCTGGCGGCGCTGTACCGCGAGGTGTACGTGGACGTGCACAGCCGCTGGGTGGAGCGGCGCTTGGCGGGATGGCGGGCGGAGGGGGGGTGAAAATAAGCGATTGGAGAGCCGATTTCGCGCTCAAAGCTTGAACGGGCCCCGCTGTTCGACACTCCGCGGACGCGGCGGCCATTTGGGACATAGTGCTTCAACCACCGTCATCAAATCATCCAGAGCTTCGAATGGCTCACGAGCATCGTGCGGCGCACTCGCCACACCGCCGTCGGCCGTGAATGGTGAAGCGATGGGATCAGCCGCCGTCACGCAGCATCTCCTCGAGCAGCGGCTCGCGATTGAACAAACGGAAATAGCTGCGTACTTCGTCCATGTTCAGCTCAGCGCCCTTGGCGCGAAGCAGCGCACGGATGTCTTCCAGATCTTGAGTGCGACGAGGGTTGTTGACCAGTCCCTGCAGCTTCAGCCCTATCAATCCCTCGGCCCCGACCACGCGCATCGCGCCAAATGGAGTGGTGAGTTCCGTCGCATCGGTCAACAAACGCACAGCAGCCGGGCGGTGGGCATAGATGAAATCCACGCGTTCATCCGCACGCAGATAGTTGCCCGCATCACCACTGCGGTGAATACATTGATACCCAAGCTTGGCCAGCAACCGGTCAATTTCATCGGCGCTGCTCGCGTCCGCTAACAGATCAATATCCTGGGTGGCGCGAATGACTTTATGCGGAGCCAAGGCAAGCCCGCCGATAAGGGCAAATCTCACGCCCTTTGCGCTCAGGGCGCCGATCAGCTCCGATATTTGTTTGCCTAACTTGGACAATGCGCGCGCATCCTTCCGCGCATTATAGTGCCCTCCGCGCCCTAGGTCAGCGGCAAGTTCGTCATCAAGTACATGCCGCGCGGCCGTCGCGCCAGGCGGCTGGTGAACCCTGCGGGTTTGACCACCAGCAGATCGCACTTGAGCTCGTCGATCAGACGCTCCGCGGTGTCCCCGACAAAGAAGCCGCGCAGCCCGCGGCGGCTCATGTCGCCCATGACCACGATGCCGGCGCGCAGCGCGCGGGCGCTCTTGGGTAGCCGTTCCGTGATCTCACCGTGCAGGAGATGGAGGCGGGCCGTGGGGACTTTGGCGGTGCACGCCAGCTCCGCCATTTCGGCGCGCGCCTTACGCTGCGCGCTTCGATCCAGTGCCTCTTTGCGCCAGGGTTCCAGTACATGCACGATATGGAGCGGTGCGCTCAGGGCGGAACCCAAATCCGCGGCCATGCCCAGAATGCGCCGGTCAAGATCGGCGGGCTTTGCATGGATGTGCCAGGGATCGACAGCCGCCACGATGCTGGCGCGCGCCCCGTGCCGGCGGGAACGGGTGAGCAGCACGGGCACGGGACTGGCGCGCAGCAGCTCCCAGTCGGTGTAGCCCATCATGGCCGGAAAGCGATGATGGCCGCGGCGGGCCGCAATGATCAGATCGGCGCGGCTCACGAGTGCGCGTCGGACGATGGCCTCGTAAGGTGGGTAGTCCCAGGCGACGTGCGTGCTGACCTTTAGTCCCGTATCGCGGGGCGGCACGGCCAGGCGTTCGAGGCGCAAGCGGGCGCGTTCACGCTGATCGTGAGTGTAGCGATTGAGCGTGTGCTGGGAATCCACGACGATGTCGACAAATACCGGTGCCGCGAGCGCGTGAAATAACTCCAGTTTCGCGCCAGTCCCCTTGGCGATGAGCGCGGCGCGGGCGAGTACCGGCGGAGCTTTGGCGGGCAGTTCGTTCAGGGCGACCAGTATCGACTTCAGGGTACGCATGGGATCTCCACAATCGCCCCGCGGGGGAGGGTGACGCTTGGAGACTACAGCATTGCGCCGGGGGGAGCGCCATCCGTACCTTTCCTTAGGCGCGTCAATCGGTATCCCACATTCGGTACGGTCTCGATCTGCGCGGCGGCTACGCCGCCGACGGCGAGTTTGTGCCGCAAGCGATGCACCAACTGCTTGAGCAGTTGTCGATCCCCGCCCCCACGCTGTCCCCAGACATGAGTGAGCAACCGCTCCGCGGGTACGCTCTTGCCCGCATGAGCGATCAACAGTTGCAGCAATCGCGCCTCCAATGGGGTGACGCGGTGTACTCGCCCGTCGGCGCGCAGTTCCAACGCGGTGGGATCGAGCTGAAAGGCGCCGGCACTCGCACCCGGCGTACCAGCCGAACCGAGTGTGCCCGTTGCGCCCGCGGCGTCAGCGCCCATGCCGATGCCAGTGCTGGCGCCGGTGCGGCGCAGGAGCGCCCGCACGCGGGCAATCAACGTGCGCGGACTGTAGGGTTTGGTCAGGTAATCGTCGGCGCTCATATCCAGTGCCCGCACCAGGTCGGCCTCTTCACTGCGCACAGTGAGCATCAGGATGGGGAGCGGCGACTCGCGGCGCATTGCCTGGCAAAGTTCAAATCCGGAGCCGCCCGGCAAATTGATGTCCAAAATGGCCAGATCCGGCTGTTCAGCTCGAAACACGGCCATGGCCGTGCCGAAGCTGTCGGCCGTGACCACCAGCATGCCGGCTTGCTGAAGGGCAAACGCGGTGACGGCCAACAGATCCGCGTCGTCATCCACCAGCAGGATTTTCATGGCGCGTCCAAGGGTAGCGTTACGATGAAGCGAGTGCGCTCCTGCGCAGTGCGTTCAACGCGGACGCTCCCGGCGTGACGCTCGATGATGGAGCGCACGATCCACAGCCCCAACCCCAGGCCGGGTGAATCCGGCTCGGCTTGCTCGCCGCGACGGAAGCGCTCGAAGAGCAGATTGGTGTCGCCGGCCGGTATGCCCGGTCCTTCATCCTCGACCCAGACCTGCGCCATAGAGTCCAGCTCCGCGCTAGCGCCAATGCGAATGGTGCTATGGGCGGGTGCGAATTTGATGGCGTTGGCGAGCAGATTGACGAATACCTGCTGCAGGCGCTGACCATCGCCCGGCACACGGCGTGAGCGCAATGCGCTCAAGTCGATGTCCACCCGCAGGTGCTGCTGGTCAAACAACGGCCGGAGCAATTCGCTGGCTTCTCGAACCGGCACCGTAAGATCGATGGGTTGATCGCGGATGGACAGTTGACCGGATTCGATGCGAACACTCTCGAGCAGATTGTCGATCAGGCGCATGAGCCGCAGCACGCCGCGCTCTACATTGGCCAGCAGCTTTGATTGCTCTTCCGGCTGCAGATGATCCAGGCCGGCGCGGAGCAGCTCCACACTGGCCAGTTGCGCAGCCAACGGAGTGCGAAATTCATGAGAAATATTCCCCAGCACGCTATCACGCGCCCGGCGCACCGCCTCCAGGTCGGTCTCATCGCGCAGCAGTTGCACCTGGCGGCCGGCGCTGGGGGCGGCGCTGACCACCACCGCCGTGCGCGCCGTGCCATCGCTAAGCGTCAAGGTCTCCACGGAGCGCGCCGCACCGCTGGCGCGCGCCTGCAGGATGGGGCAGTCGGTCGCACAGGGGCGCCGCTCGGGATCCAGCTTGGGGTGCAGCGCATCGCCGCAGAATTGACCCAGCAGGGAGTCAGGTTCGCGGTGCAGGAGCTTAGCGAACTGCGGGTTGGCGTAGCGGATGACGCGCTGCTCGTCGGTCACGTACACACCTTCGACCACGCCGTTGAGCACCGCCTGGGCCTCGGCCTCGCGCCGCCGCAACCGATCGGTGAGCTCGATGAGATTCTGACGCATCTCGTCCATGGCGTGCGCGAGCGCGTTGAGTTCACGCGGTACCGCGGCGGGCACCGCAGGGCTGAAATCGCCCTGACCGATGCGCCGCGCCATATCCGCCAATCGCACCACGGGCGCGGCCAGCCAGCGCGCGGCAATCAGACCCGCAAGGCCCGCCAATAGAGCCACTATCAACGTGACCCCTATGACGACGTGTCGGTAGGTGGCGGCGCTCCGGTCAAAGGTCGAAGCCGGTACCAGCGCATCGACCAACGCCACGGGCTCGCCCACGGCATTGAGCATCAGGGCGCTGGCGGCGTAACTGTCCAACGCGCTGACGCGGGCGGCGTTGGTCGCGCCGGTGGTGAGCGCCGCAGCGTGCAGAGGCGTCAACGGGTCGCGATCCGGTGCCCGGTAGGAGCTGATGTTCTGCACCCGTATATTGGCGCTGGCCTGTCGGCTGGCCTCTGTCAGCACGCTCTCATCGAGGGTCTGGACGACTACCACCTGCGCCTGCAGTGGGGGCGCGAGCCGTGCCGCCGCGCCCAGTAGCGGCGGGCCACCGCTCCGAGGGCCCAACGCGAAGCGTTCGCCTTGTTCGCGGTTGGCAAAGGCAATTTGTGGCCATGGCAGCGCATCGGCCGAGACCGCCAACCAATCGGAGTCGGTGCGCACCGCGCAGGCCGCGGCGCGAATCGATTCGCAGTAACTGCGCAGGTATATCCCCAGCGTCAAGGCGTTGACCGGCTCCGCGAGTTGACGCGCCAACGTGGGGTTGTCGGCGAGTGCGTGCGCGGCGCTCACATTGCGTTCATTCAGGCGGCGGAAGTAGTCGCGCGCACTGCTGACGGCCAGTTCGCTGCGCGCCAAGGCCTGGGCCTGCGCAAAGCGGTTGACCACGCTACCTGCCACCGCCGCCATGATGGCCAGGGCGGCAAACACAATCAACAGACTTCCGCCGCTGAGCCAGGTGGCCAGCGGAAAGCTGTGCGTTGGCGTCGACTGCGGCACCTCGGCCATGCTCATCGTCCCGGCCGCGCCGCGCGCTTGGCGGCGCGCGTGCCCCGCAATTCGGGATGGCGTCGTTCCAGCAAACTCTTGAGGCCCAGCGTCAGCAGTGCCAGCAGCGCCAACAGCGAGGCGGTAGCAAAGGCGCCGACGAAGTTGTACTCGTTGTAGAGGATCTCGACATGGAGCGGCAAGGTATTGGTCAAGCCGCGGATGTGGCCGGAAACCACACTCACGGCGCCAAACTCGCCCATGGCCCGCGCGTTACAGAGCAAAATTCCGTACAACATGCCCCAACGCACGTTGGGAAGCGTCACCATCCAGAAGGTGCGCCACCCGCTGGCGCCCAGCGACAGCGCGGCCTCTTCATCGTCACGGCCTTGGGCCTGCATGAGCGGAATGAGCTCGCGGGCGATGAATGGGAAGGTGATGAACGTCGTGGCCAGTACCATGCCGGGTATAGCGAAGATGATCTTAACCCTGTGCTCTCCCAACCAGGGCCCAAACCAGCCGTGGGCGCCGAACACCAATACGAAGATCATGCCGGCAATTACCGGCGAGACTGCGAAGGGCAGGTCGATCAAAGTCAACAACAAACCCTTGCCGCGAAATTCATACTTGGCCACGGCCCAGGCCGCGGCGGTGCCGAAAACGGTGTTGAGCGGCACGGAAATCGCCGCGACCGCCAAGGTCAGGCGCATGGCGGCCAGCGCGTCGGATTCACGCAAAGCAGCCAGATAAGGCAGTACACCCTTGGCAAGGGCCTGGGTGAACACCGCCAGCAGCGGCAGCAGCAGGAACGCGGCCAGATAAACCACCGCAATACCAATCAGCAGCGAGCGACTCAGCACTCGCATGGGCGCGGAGCCACCCGGATATTCGTCGCGGCTCATCGGCGGGCCTGATGGCGGCGCTGCAGGGCGAGCTGCGCGCCATTGACGGCGAACATCATGGCAAAGGACAGCAGCAACATGGCCACCGCCACCACCGTGGCTTCCGCATATTGGAATTGCTCGAGTTTGGTCATGATCACCAGTGGCACGATCTCAGACACGAGGGGAATATTGCCGGCGATGAAGATCACCGAGCCGTATTCGCCCAGCGCACGCGAAAAGGCCAGCGCGCTGCCGGTGATGAGCGCCGGCAACAGGGCCGGGAATATGACCCGGCGAAACACCAGCAATGGGCCCGCACCCAGGGTCTCGGCGGCGCGTTCCAGATCACGATCCAAATCACCCAGCACGGGCTGCAGTGTACGCACTACGAAGGGCAGGCCGATGAAAGCCAGAGCCACTGCGACTCCCAGGGGGGTAAAGGCGACTTTGATGTTCCAGGGTGTGAGCAGCCGGCCAAGCCAGCCGTCGGGCGCGTACAAAGTGGTGAGCGCAATGCCGGCCACAGCCGTGGGGAGTGCGAAGGGCAGATCCACCAGCGCGTCAAGCAGCCGCCGGCCCGGAAACTCGTAGCGCGTGAGCACCCAGGCGATCAACAGTCCGAAGCAGGCATTGAGCCCGGCCGCGATAAGGCTGGCGCTGATACTGAGTCTGAAGGCTGCCAGCACCCGCGGCGCCAACAACACCTGCAACCAGCGCGCGGGGGAGAGCTGCGCGGCGCTCAAGAACGCCGCGCTGAGCGGGATCAGCACGATCAGGCCGAGGTATGCCATGGTGTAACCCAGCGTCAGCCCGAACCCGGGCAGTACCTGCCGCTGGCGCGGCCGCGTCAGGCGGCGCATCAGGCCGCTCCCGCATGGACGGCGAAGAGCACGGCCGCGTGACTGGAGCTGCGAAACAGCATGGGTAGATCAACGTTCAGCCGGGTTGCATCCATGAGACCCATCACCAGGAGCGTGGCCTCAGGCTGTTGCGTGACAGAATTGAGCCAGGCGGGCAGGTCGCCCAGGAACCGATCTCCGCGCAGATCCAGGCCGTGCGCGCTGCGTAACTGCGCGCGCAAGTCCAGCAACGCGCGCTGCGTCTCGACCACCTCAGCCCGGCCGGCCTCCGGGCTCTGCACGGACACCGCGCTGGCCTCGACGGGGAGATGACGCATGACGCTGGAGACCAGCGCCAGCACATCGCTGCGCCGCTCCGTGTCGCCGGCGTACACCAGCAGGCGCTGCGGCGCCCCGGCGGCGATCGGAATGCACAATATCCGCCGCGCTCCGCGCGCAATGGCTGCACTGATCGTCGTGGGCGCTTGTTCATCCAAAGGCAGCACACAAATGCCCGCGTCCAAGCGGGCATCGCCTTCCGGCGCCGAGCGAACCACCCGCGCCTGCATGCTGGTCACCAACTGTGACAGGAGCGGGGAGTCGGCCAGGCGCTGCGCAGTGAGCGCGTCACCGGCGATAATCTGAAAACTGGAAATGGGCGTGGGCAGGGCGTGTACGCGGCGCAACCCCAAGGTTACCGCCAATCCCACTTTGAGCGGCGTGGCCAGTTGTTCGGACGCCGAGCGCAGCGCCATCACGCCAGGGCGTGCGCCCATGGCCGGCTCAGCCGTGGCTGGCTTGATGTCGCACTGTTCGTCCAACTGCACTTGGACATGCTGCTGGTGTCCCGCAAAAGTTACACTCTGCACCGTGCCGGTGGCAAAGGTATGGCTGTGCAGGTCTGCACCGACGAGAGTCAGTTCGGTGGGGTTTACTTCCACGTCCTCGGGGCGAACCAGCAGCACGGCCTCGCCGGCGCCCTCGGTGGCGAGGGTCTGATGGGCAGTGACCGTGGCTGAGCCCAGGTGCAACCCGCTTGGTGAAGCCTCACCCAGAAAAAGGTTGGCCGCGCCGAGAAAGCGCGCTACGAAGCGAGTGGCCGGATACCGATACAGCTGCTCGGGTGTGCCGATCTCCAGCAAACGACCCATTTGCATGACGCCGATGCGATCGGCTAACGCGAAGGCCTCCTCTTGATCGTGCGTGACGAGTATGGTGGTCATGCCTATGCGCCGCTGCACAGCACGCACCGTGTCGCGCAGCTCGACCCGAATGCGTGCGTCGAGCGCCCCAAACGGCTCGTCCAGGAGTAGCACCGCCGGCTCATGCGCCAGCGCTCGCGCCACGGCCACTCGTTGCTGCTGACCGCCAGAGAGTTGACTGGGATAGCGCTCGTCGAAGCCCTCGAGCGCCACCAGTTGCAGCAGCTCCTGTCGACGTCGGCGCCGTTCGGCCGCGCGTACGCGCCGCACGCGCAGCGCGAACTCAATGTTTTGGGCCACCGTCATGTGCCGGAACAGGGCGTAGTGCTGAAACACCAAACCCACGCCGCGCCGCCGCGCCGGCAACTCGGTGACATCGCGTCCGTGCAAGGCTATCCGGCCGTGATCGATGTACGTCAGTCCCGCCAGCGAACGCAGCAGCGTGCTCTTGCCGCTGCCGGAGGGACCAAGCAGCACGAAGAACTCGCCGGTTTGAATTTCGATGGTGACATCGTTCACCACCGGTACGCCCTGGTAGAGCTTTGTGACCTGTTCAATTCGAATCGACATGAATGAGCCTTATGGACGGGTTACTTGGCCGCGTAAATGCGATCAAAGCTGCCGCCATCGGCAAAGTGAGCGGCATTCGCCTGGGCCCAGCCACCAAAGTCCGCGATCGTCAGCAGCGTGGCGATCCGGCCGAATTGCGCGGCGTGTCGGCGGGCGACAGCCTCGTCGCTGGGTCGGTAGCCATTGCGTGCGATGAGTTCCTGGGCTTCCGGAGCGTACAAGTATTCCAGGTAGTCCGTGGCCACGGCGGTGGTGCCGTGTGCGGCGGCGTTTTTGCTCACGAGTGCCACCGGCGGCTCGGCCAGAATACTGACCGATGGGTAGACGATATCGAAGCTATTCGGACCTGCCTCGCGGATGGCCAGAAAAGCCTCGTTCTCCCAGGCCAGCAGTACGTCACCGATGCCACGCTGCACGAACGTGGTGGTGGAACCACGTGAGCCTGAATCCAGCACTGGGACGTGATGGTAGAGCTTGCCCACAAAGTCCTCGGCGCGGGCCGCCCCGGCGCTACCGGGCGTGCGCAGCGCCCACCCCCAGGCCGCCAGATAATTCCAACGCGCACCGCCCGAGGTCTTCGGGTTGGGTGTGATGACGCTCACGCCGTCGCGTATCAGATCATTCCAATCCAGAATACGCTTGGGGTTGCCCCGCCGCACCAGGAACACGACGGTCGAGGTGTAGGGCGAACTATTGTGCGGGAGCCGCTGCTGCCAGTCCGCTGGCATCAGGTGCGCGTCACTGGCGATGCGATCAATATCCCCCGCCAGGGCGAGGGTCACGACATCGGCCTCCAGCCCATCGATGACCGAACGCGCCTGCTTGCCCGAACCCCCGTGTGATTGCCGGATTGTCACGCGGGTGCCGTGGAGAGCCTGCCAATGGGCGGCAAAGGCCGCGTTGAACTGCGCATACAATTCGCGGGTGGGATCATAGGAAACATTCAGCAACGTAACGCTAGCGCCCGCGCCGGGAACCGCGCCCGGTGACGCCGCGTGATTCGGCGGCGATTGCGAGCAGCCGATCAGACTCAAGAGCGCAACTAAAGTCAGTAGCACCTCGGCCACGCGATTCATATCCAGACTCCTTGCGGGTGAGCAGCCGCCACCGCGTGCGTTCCACACCAGTGTAGGGGCGCGTCTCATGACTTGGAGGAATATGGTGGATCATCCAGCGGGCGCATTGCGGTAACGGTGCGGTGACTTTTTTGTTACCGATTAAATACTGCAGGAAAATGATGTAAGATATTGTTATTACATTGAAAAATTGTGTCCTTGCAGTGATACCGCCTTGATCAGCACCCACAGCTTCTGACCCACTTGCAAATCCAGCTCGCCGGCTGCTGCCGTTGTGACGCGCGCCAGAAGCGACGCGCCGCCGACGTCCACGGTCACCAGCAGGTTGTACGTGTCCTCGGTTTCGATGCGGGTTATCGACCCACGCAGTCGATTCCGAACGCTCACGCCTTGCGGCGAAGTTGTCGCCAAGATCAGGTCCCGCGCCAACAGTTGCGCCCGTATGCGTTTGCCAACGATCAACTCGGCCTTGGGCAATAGCAGCTGCCCCGCACCTATGCTCACTCGCGCCAGACCGCTGGCGTCATCAATGGAATCCACACGGCCTTCCAGCACGGCGCCGTTTGCCTCTGAGCCCAATATCGTTCTCAGCCCCGAGCGCAGGCTCAATTCCGGCAACGCTCCCTGGGCCACGACGCGTCCTGCGTCGAGCAGCACCACATGGTTCGCCAGCCGCAATACGTCGTCGAAATTGTGCGTAATCAGAATCATGGGCAAGTCCAACTCGTCGCGAAGGCGTTCGAGGTAGGGCAACAGTCTGGCGCGCGCTGTGGCGTCGACAGCCGAGAGCGGCTCATCGAGCAACAGCAGCCGGGGGCGGCACAGCAGCGCGCGCCCGAGCGCCACACGCTGGCGTTCGCCTCCCGAGAGCTGTCCCACGCGCCGCTCGAGCAAGGGTCCCAACTCCAATAGCTCCACGGTGTGTCGCCAGGCGTCGGACGCGGGGTCGGCGCCGGCGCTGGGGGGTGTGGTAGGGGGCGCGGCTCGACGCTGCCCGTAACGCAGATTCCCAGCGACATTCAGGTGCGGGAACAGGCGCAGATCCTGAAACACGTAGCCGATGCGCCGCTCCTGCGCGGGTACGAACAGCGACTCCCCGTCGAGGGTGATGTCCCCGCTGATTGGGCGCAGGAGCCCTGCGAGCAGCTGCGCAATGGTCGTTTTGCCCGCGCCGGATCGGCCGAACAGGGCAGTAACACCGGGAGTCGGCGCGCTGAATTTCACGTCAAGGGCAAACTCGCCACGCCTGAATTTGACGGCAACGTCTAGCATGGCTACGACCTCAATCGCCGCCGCAAGGCGCGCGCCAACCACTCGGCGATCAGGAGTCCGCCGGCGCCGAGGACGAAGGACAGCAGCGCCAGACGCAGCGCCGTCGATTCACCATCCGGCGATTGCAGGGCTGAGTACAGTGCCAGCGGCAATGTGCGGGTCTCGCCGGGGATATTGCCGGCAAAAGTGATGACCGCACCGAACTCGCCGAGGCTGGCCACAAACGCGGTGACTGCGCCGGCCAGGATGCCGGGCGCCATTAATGGCAGGGTAATGGTCAGGAAGCGATCCAGCGCACCGGCGCCCAAGGTGCGTGCCGCCTCTTCGAGACCGGGATCGACGTTTTCCAGGGATAGACGCACGGCGCGGACCATCAGTGGAAAGGCCATCACCGCTGTAGCGATGGCCGCCCCGTTGGTGGTGAAAGCCAGTCGGATGCCGAAATGCGTGTACAGCCATTCACCCACCACGCCATGGACGCCCAGCACCAGGAGCAGCACGAAGCCAATCATGACCGGCGGCAGCACCAACGGCAGGTGCACGAAGGTGTCGAGCAGTGTCCGCCCCGTAAACTGCCGTCGGGTCAGCAACCAGGCCGCTGCAATGGCAATGGGCAGGCTCCACACCACGCTGCGCAGCGCCACCGCAAGGCTCAAGCGCAACGCCTCGCCTTCAGCCGCAGACAATAGACCAGGTAGAGGGGACACTTTGGATACGGCCGGTTGGGAGCGGTTGAGTAATGGGCGAGTGCGGGTGGCGCCGGTTATTATGCAGCGCCGGCAGGTGTAGCATAAGTGGCGGTCAGTCAGCGGAGGCGAACGCGTGTTAAACCAGGGCAACGATACAAGACGGGATGGCGTCGCCACACGCGACAATGCCGCGCTCAACCGTTTCGAGCTCGCAGTCGATGACGGCGTGGCATTCTTGAGTTACCGGCGGGATGGCAAGGTGCTTAGCCTGAATCATGCCGAAGTGCCTGCGAATATGGAGGGCCGTGGCGTGGGCAGCCGCCTGGTGCGGGAAGCCCTGGAGATTACCCGGGCAGCCGGTGAGCGGGTGGTGCCGCGCTGCTCTTTCGTCGTGGCGTACCTGAAACAACACCCCGAGTTTGATGATCTGCGCGGCGGCTAGTATTTTGCTGAATCTAGCTGGGAGCGTACGGTTTCCGCGAACGCCAGGAAATCGTCCAGCTCCTTGCGGATGACCGATTCGACGATATCCAAATTCAACTCTCGGTACTGGTGTACAGCGAGATTGCGAAAACCGACCATTTTCTTGAGGCGCTCTCCCAAGCCTTGGTCCACAAGGCCTTCGCGCACCAGTATTTGGAATGATTCCCGACTCTCGCTCGGAATGCCAAGACGCCGCTGGCGGATCAGCATGTTGGCAAGATCGATCGTCGTATCACACGCACGAATGACATTGAGAACTGCGGCATCCTGGGAAGTGAAGTTATGCCGAAATTCAGTGCCAGCCTTGCCGAGCTCTTCCCGCGCCCGCACTACACAGCGTTGCACCGAACTGATTTTCTGGGCCAGAACCTCCTCACTCATCGCGCGTAACCAATTCCCGTGCGGCGAAAGTCTTCGAGGATATCGTGGATTTCCTCGCGATGCCGCGCGTAACTGCTCATGGCGGTGCCCTCCCAACCGAGCACCGCTTGCGGGTAGCGCACATACAAACTGCGCCCATCCACAAGAACCTCACGACGCAAAACATCACCCACCTTGCGTAGATTCACCACATCCGCATCTCTATGGGTGCGCTGGTAAATCTCACCAAGCAGCCCAAAAAAGTCCGGAATATCCTGGGCGGGTGGCAGCAGCACGGCAAGGTCCAGATCGCTGGTGGGCCATTCTTCGTCGCGCGCAAAGCTGCCGTAAACATAGATCGCCCAAGTTTCCGGCATGGCAGCCAGCAGCACATCGCGCGCGGCCGTGAACAGCAATTCTCGCTCTAGTGGAAGCATTGCCGGCATTTTACACGCAGGGCATCCAAATAGGCGCGCAACATTGCTCAATGTGTACTATATGAGCATGCCCGATCCGCACTCTGAGCCCTTTACGGGTGAAGTTCTCGCACGCCTGGCGGCGACACGGAACCCGCGGCTGCGCCAGTTACTGGACGCCGCGGTTCGCCATTTACATGCCTTTGCCCGAGAAGTGTCGCTTCGGCCCGAGGAGTGGCGACGGGGGTTGGAGTTCCTGACGGCGACGGGAAAGCAGTGTACGGCGCAGCATCAGGAGTTCATTCTGCTGTCCGACGTGCTGGGGCTGACCACGCTCGTGAACCGGCTTCGGGATCCCAGCCACGCGACGCAATCAAGCGTGTTGGGACCGTTATATCGAGCCAACGCACCGCAACTGGCTTTGGGCTCGAGCCTTACCCTGGTTCAAGCCGGGCGCGCCGACGCGGTGGGGCGGGAAGTGGTGATGTACGGGCGAGTTTGCGGCGAGGACGGGGAAGGGCTCGCAGGCGCTGAGCTGGACGTATGGTTGACGGACGAGGAAGGCCTATACGACAGTCAGGCGCACGGCCCCGACGTTCTCGATCACCGAGCCCGCTTCGTGGCCGACTTACAAGGCCGCTACTGGTTCCGCACGACGCTGCCGAAGGGGTACTCGATTCCCATGGACGGTCCGGTGGGCGAGATGGTTCGCGCCATGCGCCAGCACGGCATGCGGCCGGCGCATATCCACGCGTGGGTGCGCGCGACAGGATGGCGGGATCTGGTGACGGCATTGTACTTCCAAGGTGATCCTTACCTTGCCACCGATGCGGCCTTCGGCGTGACCCCTGAACTCGTCATCGAGGTCTTGCCGCCCAGCGCAACTTCGCCCATACCGGCGTTGGAGCGCATAGCGTACGATTTTCGACTGGCGCGGGAGTAGCTCAGACGCGGCCACAGTCGACAGGGCGTAGCAGGACGGGCGTAGCAGGACGGGCGTAGCAGGACGGGCGTAGCAGGGTATGGCGATTTCCAGCGAAAATTTGTTTGAACGCTTTGCCGCGCTGGTCGAAGATCCAAATCGACCCTTCGTGCGGCAAGCCGATGGCGTGCGCTTGAGCTACGGGCAGATGCTGGTTCGAAGTGCTCAACTGGCCGAGGCGCTGTACAACTTGAACCTGCAGCCGGGTGACCGCGTAGTCGTGCAGGTGGACAAAAGTCCGGGTGCAATAGTGCTGTACTTGGCGTGTTTGCGCGTGGGTGCGGTGTATGTTCCGTTGAACACGGCGTACACGCTGGCGGAGATGGAATACTTCCTGGGAGATGCGGCGCCCAAGGTGTTGGTGTGTACGCCGGCGAAGTTGGCAGCGCTCCTGCCGCTGGCCAATCGAGTGGGCGTGGCGCATGTGGTCACGCTGGATGCCAGCGGCGAGGGCGGCTCGCTGGCGGAGCGCGCCCAGGGGCTCGGTGGCGAATTCTCCTCCGCAGCGCGCTCGGCCGATGATCCCGCGGCCATCCTCTATACGTCCGGGACCACGGGGCGCTCGAAGGGTGCGGTATTGACGCATGGGAACCTGGCCGTCAACGCCTTCTGCCTCAAGGCGTGCTGGCGTTACAGTCCACAGGACGTGCTGCTGCATGCGCTGCCCCTATTTCATATTCATGGCTTATTCGTCGCGATCAATGTGACGTTGGCAGCGGGGGCTTCACTGCTGCTGATGCCCAGCTTCGATCCCGGCGCTTGCTGTGAGCTGTTGCCCCGAGCCACGGTATTCATGGGGGTGCCCACCTACTACGTGCGGCTGTTGCAGGAACCGCGCCTGGATGGGAATTGTACGGTGGGCATGCGGTTGTTCATCTCGGGATCCGCCCCACTCCAACCCGAAACACAGCAGGCCTGGCGGCTGCGCACCGGCCACGTCATCCTCGAGCGCTACGGCATGTCGGAGACCGGCATCATCGCCTCCAATCCCTGCAGCGCTGACCGACGCGCCGGATCTGTGGGTCTGCCACTCCCTGGCGTGAGTGTGCGCATCGCTGACCTGGAAAGCGGTGCGGCGCTGTCGAGCGAACGGGCCGGGCAAGTGGGCATGATCGAAGTGCGTGGCCCAAATGTCTTTTCCGGGTACTGGCGCAGACCTGACAAGACTCGCGCGGAATTTCGCAATGACGGGTATTTCATCACGGGGGACGTGGGGCGATTCGATGCGGACGGGTACCTGTACATCGTGGGGCGCAATAAGGACCTGATCATCACCGGGGGCTACAATGTGTATCCGCGCGAGGTGGAGGCGCAGATCGATGCGGTGCCTGGGGTAGTGGAATCCGCGGTGATCGGCCTGCCGCACCCTGACTTTGGCGAGGGAGTGACGGCGATAGTGGTGCCAGAGGCGGCGGCGTTGGTGGAAGCTGTGGTCATGGCGCGCCTGCGGGAGACGCTGGCGGGCTACAAGTGCCCGAAGCGCGTACTATTTGTCGCTGAACTGCCGCGCAATGCCATGGGCAAGGTGCAGAAGGCCCAGCTGCGAGAAACCTACGCGCATTTGTATGGAGCGCCGAATGATCGAAATCAAGCGTGACGAAACACGCCTTGCAGCGAGGGCCGACACATGAAATTTGTCAGTTGCAATCACAACGGAAGGGTGCTGGCCGGATTGTGGCTGGATACCGCCGTGTTGGATCTGGCGGCCGCCGCGCGCCTGGCGGCGGCACACCCCTCGGCGGATCAGATGCCGACGAGCGCAGATCCAGGGCGCGCCTTCGAGTCAGTACTTGCAATCATTCGGGGCGGGGACGCCGCGCTGCACGCGGTACGGCGATTGGCGGACCGACAGGCTGAGTTCCCCTCGGCCCTGCTGCCAAGCACGGCGGTGCAACTGTTGGCGCCAATTCCCGCGCCGGTGCGCAATATATTCTGCGTCGGCCGCAATTACCTCGATCACGTGAAAGAGGGGTACGCCAAGGCCGGTACTGAGGTGAAGCTGCCTGCTGTGCCGCAGTTCTTCACCAAGTCGACGGGTGCGGTGAACAGTCCTTATGGCGACGTGCGCCTGGATGAGCGGTTGACCAAGCTCTTGGACTACGAGGTGGAATTGGCGGTGGTCATCGGGAGGTCGGGACGGGACATTGCACGCGAGCGGGCAGAGGAGCACATCTTCGGGTACACGGTGGCCAATGATTTTACCGCGCGCGATCTGCAGCGCCGGCACGAGCAATGGTTCAAGGGCAAGTCGCTCGACACCACCTGTCCCCTGGGCCCGTGGATTGTCGATCGCGGCAGCTTGGGCGAACTCAGTAATCTGGAGTTGACGCTCACTGTCAACGGTGAGGAGCGGCAGCGAGCCCGTGTGGCGCAGATGATTTTCGATGTGCCTGCAATCATTGCCTCACTTTCCGCCGGCATGACTTTGGAGGCGGGCGACATCATTGCCACGGGAACGCCTGCGGGGGTGGGATATGCGATGACCCCAAGTCGAGCACTGGCGAACGGTGACCTGGTGGTGGCCGCGATTGATCGCATCGGCGAGCTGCGCAACCGCGTGGTGGCCGTAGCAAGTTGACGCGCAATAAACGGGGAGGGGCGATGTCATTGACAAAAGGGAAATTGGCGGCGGCCGTGTCGATGGCGCTGGCGCTGGCGGTGGTTGCGCTGACGCAAACGGCTTGTAGCCCGAAGTCCGCTGGCGGGGATGAGATTGTCATTGGGGCGAGTATCCCGCTCAGTGGGACGCTGGCCAGTTTCGGTAGCTTTCAGAAGTGGGGCTATGAGCATGCGGTGGCGGAAGTCAACGCGCGCGGCGGGTTGCGTGTGGATGGGGCGCTGCGCAAGGTGCGGTTGATACTTCGCGACGATCGCACCGATGCGAACCTGGCCTCCTCCAACATCGACAGCTTGGTTTCCTCCGACCACGCCGATGCGCTGCTCGGCTCCTGTACGCCGCCGTTGGTGATCGCCGCAGCGCTGGCCGCGGAGCGCAATGCCACGCCCATGGTCACGGGTTGTGCTCCAGTATTGATATTCGCGGCGGCCAAGCACTGGCAGTGGGCTTGGGATTTGTTTTTTAATGAAGCGGAGCTGGCGGAGGGGCCGTTCCAGACCTGGAAGGCACTGCAGCTTTCCACGAACGGGAAAGTGGCCATTTTGCACGACAACGGCGCTGACGGTGCGGCGGTGGGCGGCAGGCTGTGGCCGGCGCTGGCGACGAAGTATGGATTGAGCGTAGTCGCCAACGTTGAGTTTCCGACGGACACGTCCGACTTCAGCGCTTCCGTGCAGACGGTGCGCAGTTCCGGGGCCGACATTTTGATGGTCGATGCGGTAACACCGCAGATGGTGTCGATCCGCAAGCAACTGGCCAGTTCAGGGTTCACGCCCAAAGTGCTGGTGATGGAGAAGGGCGCCGAGCCGACGCAGTTTGCCGAAGCGGTGGGCGCGCTGGCCGATGGCGTGATGGTGGGAGGGTACTGGGACGCGAGCTTCACTTATCCTGGCGCGAAGGAGCTGGGCGCGGCTTTCCAGTCGCAGACCCAGCGCACAGTGAGTCAGCACATCGCGGACAGTTACGTTGCCGCGCGAGTGCTGCTGGATGCCATTGCGGCTGCGGGCAGTGTAGATAAGCTTAAGGTGAACGCAGCCATCGCTCTCACCAATAGGACCTACCCCGTGGGCGCGGTGAAATTCGGCGCCAACCATACGGCGCCATTGGGTATAGCTGAACTGCAATGGCAGGCGGGTGCAACGCAGGTGGTCTGGCCGGTGGCGGCCAAGACCGCTCAGTTCATGTTCCCGGTGCCGGCGCACTGATGGTGAGTGTGCTGGCGCAGGCGCTGGCCTCGGGCCTGCTGATCGGCGCCTTGTTTGCGCTGGCCGCGCTCGGCCTCTCGCTCGTAGTGGGCGTGATTCGCATCGTCAACCTCATGCATGGCGAGTTGGTGGTGCTGGGCGCCTACGCGGCTTACGCCCTGGTGCACCTGACGGGCGTCAATCCGTTGTGGCTGGCGCCGCTGGCGGCCCTGTTGGTGGCGCTGCTGGGCTGGCCGATCGAGCGTTACATACTGGCGCCGGTCGCGGCTTTCGGCGAAGAGGCGCCGCTCCTTACTACCTTTGCGCTGTCTATCATCGTACAAAACCTGCTGGTGTATTTCGTCGGCGCCGACACGCGCTCGCTCGAGAGCGGGTGGAGCGCGCGGCGACTGAGTGTCGGGTCGATCAGCGTGCCCGAGATCTACCTGGTGGGCGCAACTGTTGCGGTGCTGGTGTGCGTGGGGGTGCATGGGCTGATTGCCCACACGCGCTTTGGCCGGCAGGTGCGCGCCAGCGCGGAGCATCCGGGCGATGCCGCGGTGGTGGGTGTGCCGGTGCGGCGATTGTATGCGCTTACTTTCATGCTGGCGGCGGGCGTATCAGGACTGGGCGGGGCGCTGCTGGGTATGGCGTTTTCCTTCACACCCGCCACGGGTGTGGAATATCTGTTGACCGGATTTACCGTGGTGGTGCTCGGGGGGCTGGGTAGCGTCAAGGGAACACTGCTGGGTGGCTTGGCATTAGGGGTCGTCGAATCGCTGGGCGCGACGGTGCTGGGGGACGGGTATCGCATGTTCATCGGATTAGTAGCGTTCCTGATATTCCTGGCGCTGCGACCGCAAGGCCTGTTCGGGCGCAGCGCGTGAGTGGGCGATTGCTCAAGCTGGCGATTGCACTGGCGCTGCTGGCGCTGTTGTGGAGCGTGCCCTATCTGGCCAGTGCCTATTGGTTGCAATTGGGATTTCGCGCCTTGCAATTGCTGTCGCTGGCAGTGGCCTGGAATCTGCTGGCGGGCTACTGCGGACAGGTGTCGTTGGGCACCGGCGCGTTCGTCGGACTCGGTGCCTACGCGTTCACGCTGTGGGGCAATCACGGCGGGCCGATGATCCTGGTGCAGTTACTGGCGGCGGCTGTGACGGCCGGGACGTTTGCGGCCGTGGTGAGCGTTGGGCTGTTTCGTCTGCGGGGCCTGTACTTCACGATTGGAACGCTGGCGTTGGCCGAGGCGCTGCGCATCCTCATGGTGAATCTCGCCGCGTTTGGGGGTGCGTCGGGCATCGTGCTGGCGTCGCCCACGCCGTCGTTTGGCCTGCTGTACTGGCTGGCGCTGAGCATTGCGCTGTTGACCATGGCGCTCGCCGCTCTCATCGCACGCTCGCCCATTTCGTTGTCCATGCGTGCGGTGCGCGATGACGAGGAGGTGGCGCGCGCGATGGGCGTGCGCACCTTTCGCGTAAAGCTTGGGGTGCTGGTGCTGTCCGCGGTACTCATGGGCGTCGTGGGCGGAGTGCAGGCCTTGAAATTGGGGGCGATTGAGCCTTATGGCGCGTTTGGCCTGAGCTGGACCATCGACACTGTGGCCGTGGTCATCATCGGCGGACTGGGCACGCGTCTGGGTCCGGTGGTGGGCACGCTGATCTACATCGTCCTGGGCGAACTGCTGCGAAACGTCCCTGAACTGCACGGCGTGGTCACCGGGGTGTTCCTGGTGCTGGTCATCAGGTTGGCGCCGCAAGGCTTGTGGGGACTGCTGCAGCGCCGCTGGTCGCGCCCCGCGAGGGAAGCGCTCGATGCCTGAGGCCGAAACAGCCGCCGATAATTCCGTGGCCTTGCGAGTGCGCGGGCTGTCGAAACATTTTGGCGGAGTGGCGGCCGTGGAAGGCGTCGATCTGGACGTGCGCGCGGGCGAGACGTTGGGCGTGGTCGGTCCCAACGGTGCGGGGAAGAGCACGTTCATCCATCTGATCAGCGGCGCATTGAGTCCCAGTCGCGGCCGCATTTCGCTGTTCGATGAGGACTTGACTGCTTTGCCGGCCGATGCGCGCACCCGACTTGGGGTAGGGCGAACCTATCAGATCCCACGACCTTTTTCGCGCATGAGTGTGCGCGAGAATCTGACCTTGGCGGCGCGCCATGCTCGCAGCGAGCAGCCCGGCCAGCCGTCGGTCAACGTACAGGTGCGTTGCCAGCGGATACTGGAGCGTACCGGCCTGGCGGATGTGGCCGAGGTCGCGGCCGGTGGGCTGCCGCTGCTGCGGCGCAAGCGACTGGAGCTGGCGCGCGCGCTGGCGCTGCGGCCGAGATTGCTGCTGCTCGACGAGATTGGCGCTGGGTTGATTGAGACTGAGACGCGGGCACTGATCGAGTTGATCCTGCAATTGAAGCAGGAGATCGAGGCCATCGTGCTCATCGAGCATGTCATGGAGGTGATCACGGCCTGCTGCGAGCGCACTGCAGTGTTGGTCTCGGGTCAATTGCTGACCGTGGGGGCCACTGGGGAGGTGTTGGCGGATCCAAGGGTGGCGGCGGTGTATCTGGGTACCGACGACGCGGGGGCGAGTGCGAGTACGAGCGTGAGTGCGAGCGCGACGGTAACCGCGGCGGCGGTCGCGGGCGAGCCGTTGTTGCGGCTGAATGATATTGCGGTAAGCTTCGGGGGCGTGCGCGCGCTCAAGCAGGTCAGACTGGAAGTGCAGGCTGGCGAGTGTGTGGCGCTGCTGGGTGCAAATGGGGCGGGCAAAACCACGCTGGCACGGGCGATCAGCGGCGCGGTCAAGCTCAGTAGTGGCAGCATTGAGTTTGGCGGCGGCACGATCACGGGACTGCCGGCGGAACAGATTACCGCTCTGGGGATTGGCCACTGCATGGAAGGGCGCCGGATCTTTGCCAGCCTCAGCGTCGAGGAGAACTTGTTGCTCGCCGTTCCAGCGCGCTGTGCCGAGGAGGCATGGGGGCGATTGGAGCGGATTTACGAGCTGTTTCCCGTCCTGCGCGAGCGGCGCGACAAACCGGGCACCGCCATGTCCGGCGGTCAACAGCAAATGCTGGCCATAGGTCGGGCGCTGATGCTCAAGCCGCGCTTGGTGATACTGGACGAGGTTTCATTGGGATTGGCCCCCATTGCGGTGGAGCAGTTGTATCGTGCCTTGGGGCAGATTCGCGCCTCCGGTGTCGCCATGTTGATCGTGGAGCAGAACATACATCGCGGCTTGCAGCTCGCGGACCGTGGCTATGTGCTGGCGCATGGCGAGGTACGCTTAAGTGGCCGGCCGGAACAGTTGCGTGGTTCGCGGGAATTGCGAGCGCTGTACGTGGGCGAAGATGCCGGACTAAGTCGGTAGGGTCACTTCGGGCGCCAATTTTAGGCGGCGGGCGCGTCTCACCCACTCGAGTTCGAGAATGACAGTCACAGGCACGAAGATAGACGGTGACTCCAGAATTGCGCCTCTGGCAATCAATTGCTGCTGCTTGGCCAGCGGCATCGAATTACCTGGTAAGCGGGTACTATGAAGGTTATGTTGCGGGTCCCGAGTCGATTTCCGTCCTTTCCCGCACCGACCGCAAGATGCCGGGTTGTGCCACTCGCGTCCGTGCCTGTACCACGACAATTTGGGTCAGCGTTCAAAAGCGGGAGACCAGGCCGGTTGCTGTGCTGCGGCTGCGTCATCAGCGTGTGTGTTTGGGTTGAGCCAGGATGGCTCAACGGCTGCGCCACTCGGACGCGCAGCCGGGAGGGAGGGCAAAACGACGCCTTTAAGGGCTTTCAAATCCGCTGTAGTACGAGTGCCAAAGCGCTAGCCACAGTTGCGATCCCTCTGCTGCTGATGGGGATGTTCGTGAGCTGGAGCACTTTGGACAAAGATCTCCCATGGCCAATTCTCGCCGCCGTGGGACTGCAAGCGGTGATCGGCGTGGCCTTCAGTTGGAAGCTCGGAATCAGGACAGCGAAGGCCAGAATGGCCGGGTCGCCCATATCTGGCGAAGTCCCAAGGCAACATTCCTAAGCGCTCAAATTCCGTACCCCAATCCGGTCGTTCCTGCGAGGCAGTTTCGGGTCACGATGCGACCGTAACCGGTGAAATTTCCCGCAGGATGCGCCTGGCGTTGCTGATTTCCGCAATGCGCAAATCATAGGCTGTTTGCAGATTCAACCACGAACGCGCATCGCCGCCAAAATAGCGCGCCAGACGCATCGCGGTATCCGCACTCACGCCGCGCCGCTTACGCACTACCTCATTGATACGCGGTGTCGGTACATGCAATGCCTTAGCCAGCGCGTTGGCACTTAGTCCCAGCGGCTTCAGAAAATCCTCCTGCAGCACCTCGCCGGGGTGTATGGGTCGCATGCCGTTCTTGAACATATCTTTATAGCCCTCAGTGGTAGTCCACTATCTCAATGTCGGTTGGACCTTCGGCGGTCCAGCGAAAGCAAAGACGGAATTGATCATTGACGCGAATGCTGTGTTGGCCCTTTCGGTCACCCACCAGCGCTTCGAGCTGGTTACCAGGGGGCGAGCGCAAAAACTCCAACGTACTTGCGGCGTCCAATTGAGCCAACTTGCGGGTTGCAACCTTCGCCACATTCGAAAAACGCTTGCTCTTGCCGGTCTCGAACAATGCCTGTGTATCCGCGCATCGGAATCCCTTTACCATGCCGTTATGATATAACGACTAACGTTAAGCGTCAAACGCGAAATCAGATGGGAATAGGTGAGTTTAACGTTCCAGCACAGCGGCCGTTCGGCGATGCCGGCTATGGGTCAGGACCTTGCTGACGGCGGCCAACGCAGCGAACGCGGCGCTTTAGCCAATTCATGCCTAAGTCAGCGCGCAAGCATTGCGCATTCGGTGGGCCATGCCGCGGTGTCAGGACCGTCGACAGCGATCCGAGACAGGCCATTTCACGTCGCCGAACCCCCTCAACTGCCCTGCACAAAGCTGACGTTCAGGGTTAGGAGTATTTTGGGTGCGCGAAGCGGCACTAAGATCTAAGATCACGTCCATTCTCATAAGAGGTCAGGTGCTTACCGGCGAACGATTGTCAGCCACACATCGGCGAACAATAAAGCAATTGCGGCAAGCAATGATATTGCGAAGGAGATCGTTCTCCAGGGCTGCTGGGCAGAAAGATAGAAGCCAGAGTGTGCCAGCCGCGAAATCACGAATATTGCGAAGATCGGCGCGGCAAAGGTCATCGTACCTCCGGCAAGAACGTAGACGAGGCCGAGCAGTAGGAACGGATAAATCACAGCCTCGGCATTGCGATGGGCCCGAAGAATTCTCGCAACACCCGGTGGATCTTGGTCTGACACGGGAGCGTTATAGCGTGCACCGTCTTCCGGATTGATCGCTTTTCCGCCTTTGGCGCGCACAGCCCCGCTGGCGATCCATAGCAGCAGAAGGTTCAGACACAGCAAGACGGATGTGAGACTGTAGGCACGGAATACGGAGTCGCTGAACGTGTGAGTCAACAGATTCATCGTGAGTCCCCTGTATTTCCGTTGAAGGTGTTTGGGCTGCCGCCCCGGTTGTCAACGGACTATCCTACTCGCTGCAGCGCCAACGGGCGAAACGACGTTATGACCCATGCAAGAAGTATTCTCCGCGTCGCGTCGCCATTGACGCGAATTGTGGACGAGATCCGCGGGGGTGATCGCGCACACATTATGAGGGGCTGCGCCATCGGGTGGGCGATTCCCATCACTACTTATGACACCGCGCCGCCGGGCGAAACTGATTTCAGCTCTCTTGTGATAGCCTGCGCCGCATCGCTATTGACGCGACCTGTGCGTGAGATCTGCGGGCGGACGGCGCGGCGCTGAGGCCGCGCCTCGGCGCCTTCGGCATCCTTGGAGCCAAAGCGGTTGTGCGTGGGAGAGGGGTTGAAATGGACAATTGTGACGTTAAGGGGCCATGCTAAGGCCAGCGGGCGGGACAACGTTCAGCGTAATGTGAGAGTTGCTCCCTGCGCCTCGTCGCCATTGACGGGACCTGTGGTTGAGATCCGCGGGGGTGCGCAAATGGAACAGTCATGGCGGTTCTTGACGGCTTTTCTGGCAGTGTTGTGGGTTCAGCTTTTTGAGCCGCACGCGGCGCAGATACCGTATTGGCAGGTGTTGGCGGCGGCGGTTGCGGGTACTGCGTTGGTTTGGGGGATAGAGGCAAGCGGGAAGTGGATGAGGGCGAGGCGGGGGCAATAAGTCGGGAATGATTTTGTGCGCGGTGGTGGTCTCAACGCCACCGGGCGTGATTAATGCAACGGGAAGCAGAGGGCAGACGTACCGCCGAAGGCTGTACTCGATGGCTGCGCCATCCTGGGAGTCGTTTGGCGTGGCTGTATAGCTGGATTGTGCGCCAGTGGCGTAGTTGGCGGACAATAGCAGGATGGTAGGGAAGAAATCAGTGCTCCGGCGTGTTGGTCGTGCTCGGGTGTATTGGCCGGCGCGCGTCTTGGCCATCCGCGAGCGAACGGGTATGTCGCAGCGCCAGTTTGGTCAGTTACTGGGCGTGAGTGTGGATACCTTGCAGAATTGGGAACAAGGGAGGCGGCAGCCGACGGGGCCGTCGGCCGTATTGATTCGGGTCATGGAGGCGGATGCGGAAAGTGTGATGAGGGCGCTGAAGTGACGCGGGGTGCGGAGCACGGGTGAGGGGATGGGTATGATCTAAACTCGTTACCTCGCCCGGCGGCGTTACAGCGACCACATCACGCACAATCGCCGATCGATCCAGGCGGCTAGTGGAAGCGACGCCATGGTGGTATCAGCCCAATCACATTGCCAATCAAGTGTGGATCTGGAGCGAATTTATCGTGATGATGACGAACCAGAAGCGCCGCGCGCTGCTTGATTTTATCGCCGGTACCGTGGTGCTGGTGTGGCTGCGAGTAGAGGTTGGGAAACGCGGGGGGATTCCGAGCGCAGTTGATGCTCGGCCGGCTATAGACGGGGTAGCTCAGTAGGAGGGCCCTGGTTCGGGGTGTGCCGCGACTATTCTGAAGTGCATTGTGCGTGGCCGGTCCCCGTTTTGTTTCCCGCCCTAGGTTTCGCTACACTGGGATGGGCTAAATAAAGGGGGATCGCGACATGAGCGTTAAAGCAAAGCGTGTCATCGTGTGCGTTTGTGGGGTCTACGCCACTGTGCTGTTGAGCCACAGTGCAGACGCGCAACTGCATATCACGGGTACAGTTCCCGTTGGAGCGCCGGGTTCGAACGGCGGCATTGCTATTGTGCTGCCCAGCACGCAAATGGCCAATAACACCAACTATGCCGTCAGCGGGTTACTAAAATTTCGGTTTCGCGCTCCCACGCCTGCATCGACGACGCACGTCCAGTACACTTTGGCCTTCTGCGTTGGTCCCCCGTCAAATCCCTGTGGATTGAGCACCTCGATAGCGGTGAGGGTCAATGGAGGGGGACCGGCCACGTTTGCGCTGATTGATGCGAGCGCGTTTGCCGGTGGAAACGTATTGGGCATTGTAAATCCGACCTCCGTGCCGGTTCAATTTGAAGTTGACCTTGAATAGGATTTGTAGCTGAGGGGTGCAGCGTGTGCGATTGATCGGGCTCAGGCGGCCGCTAAAGGCTGCAGTGCGCGCAGCGCACCATTCGGTCCATTGTGTGCGCATTCGTGAGCGACGCTCGCGGGCGCAGTCCACTACGCTGTGACGAGACACTGGGGAGGGCAGGTACAGGCAACCTGTCACGTGCTTAGGACAGTTGGAGTTCTTCGTGCATCGAAAACCTCAGGAGGCCGGGCAGGTGGCAGTGAGATAGAAAGAGGATGGAGTGAATTGTGGACCGGGGACACTGCAGTGGTTGCGACGTCAACGAATGGGGCAGGGCTAGCGTAGTTGATCCGGTTGTTCCCAAATGCCGGTGGGTACGGGGGCGAATGTGCAAAGGGGTCACGGCCTCCCGTCGGCCCTCGCAATGATTGGACAGAGCCGTAAATCCGGGGCCGTGAGACCCCTTACGCGCTGTAGTGGATGGAGGGCTACATCCAGCCCTTTGTGCGCAATCGTGAGCGGCGCTCGCGGGCGGAGTCCATGACGCTGTGGCGCTGCTCAGGGGAGGGCTGCTTGTAGTGGGCGCCGTGGGTGCGAACAATGCATTCCAGGGTGGCCTTGGCAATGCCCAGTTCCTTGGCCTTGCGGGCGTTGGTGGGGGGCGGGTTGGCGCGCTTGGCGGCGTACCATCTTAGGATCTCGGCGATCATGGCGTCGGTGACGCGCCTCGGGCGGCCGGTGGTGCTGGGTTTGAACGTGGAGAGCGACATATAAGAGTCCTTCAACGAATGCCGGCGGATTGCCGGCGCCGCGGAGGGGCCACGCCTTGAGAGCGAGCCGTCAAGGGCGAAGGAACGAAGCCGCGGAGCGGTTCCCTTGATGGTGAGCGAGGCGTGGCAACATTCAGGCGAAATAGGCAAGACGGGCAGAAGGGGAAGGACTACGTCGCTCGCCATGGGCCAATTGCCGCGGCAGGTAGGGTTATGCGCGAACTTGCCACAGGAAGTGGCAACGGATTCTGAGCGGCGGCTTGATTGGGTGATCCCGAGCGCGAAGAATCCGGGAGCCGAGACAAAACGACGCTTTTGTTGAGGCGTGACCGGGCGAGGACACGGATGGCCGAACAGTCCGGTCCATCGAAGCACAGTCAAGTCCGACGGCACGTCGCCGCGCAGCGGTTGACTTGAACGCGAATGCCGCGCGGCAAGATGGAGGCGAGATAGGCAAGACGGGCAGGAGGGGAAGGACTACGTCGATCGACACGCGCCCATTGCAGTAGAGCGAGTTGCCGAGCGCCGTTGATCCGGCGATTCGGTACGACATGATCGCCTCAACGCCACCGGGCGAAACAACGCTTCCATCAATGTGAGGACTGCACTTCGCGCCGCGTCGCCTGCATCGAACATTGAAAGCGAGATCCGCGCCCAGCCAATGTAAAAGAAAAGCCTCCGGCAGGTTGCCCTGCCGGAGGCAAAGGACGCGCTTAGCGTCGAGCGACGCGGGCGGTCTGGGCTTGCGGAGCTGGGGTGGCTGCCGCGGCCGTGTCTTCGTTGGCGTCGGCCGGTAGGGCGACGAGCTTGCCGTCTACCGGGAGAGAGCGAAGCTGGATGTTGAATCCGGGTCCCTCCTTATGCGGGAAGGCGACGCCGACCTTGCTCCAGCTGCGGGCTTTGTGGCCCTTGTCCTGAGCGGTGGGGGCGTCAAACTCCTCGACGGTGAAGACGTTGAAGTGAGTGGCATTTGAAGTGTTCATGAAGGAACTCCTGTTTACTGATGTTTTCGTCGCCGATTGCGACGGGACGGGGTCAAGTCCGCGGTGGTCGTAGGCGGCAAGGTCGCGAAGGGCAGCACGTCGATTGGGAGCCATCGCCAGATAACAACCCGGCGACCCACCCCAAAAATCATCCGACGTGCGCAGCCTCGCGCTCGTACCAACCTTGCGAGCCTTAAGACAGCGGACAAGACTTAAGGACCGCATAGCAATAGGGATCGGAAAACAGCAGCTCTCCAGACAGGAGTTCGGGCGGGAACACTTATCCGCTCCTCGTGCCACTCACGTACGTCAGTCGTGGAGTTTGGCGGCTTTGCGGAGGAGGGCTGGATGCAGAGTGTTAGGGAAGAGGGCGGCGGTGGCAATTCGTATTTATAGTGGGAATGACCAGAAATGCGGTGGGCGGGTCGCGTGTGGCCAAAGGACAAGGGGCGCCCAAAGGAGAGGCGCGATGGTCCATGACAACAAGGGCGGTAGGGTCAGTGAAGCGCAAGTTTCGAGCGCAATTGTGGTGGTGCGCGGCCAGAAGGTTCTGTTGGACACTGAGCTGGCGGCGTTGTACGGCCTTACACCTAAGCGATTGAATGAGCAAGTACGCCGCAATCAAACACGCTTCCCTGCCGATTTCATGTTCAAGATCAGCTCAGAGGAGGCCGCGGCTTTAAGGTCGCAATTTGCGACCATAGAGGTGGGTCGCGGGAAACACCGAAAATATCCTCCCTATGCGTTCACGGAACATGGCCCCATCATGGTGGCCAGCGTTCTTAACAGCCCACGCACCATAGAAATGAGTGTATTTGTGGTTCGCGCGTTCGTGAAGTTGCGTGAGATGCTGGCCAACAACCGAGAATTAGCGAGGCGGTTTGCCGAGTTGGAGGCTAGGTTGGACAGGAAGGTGGCCGGACAGGATCTGAAGATTGCCCAGATTCTAGAGGCGATTCGTGCCCTGATGGCACCCGTCACTAAAGGTAAGCGGGGCACACCGTGGCTCGCAGCGGGGGTCGTTGGCGCTGGTATGCCAAACAGGTATGAGATTAACGCTGTGGATAGTCGACGGGGGGGATCCCAAAGCGGTCGCCCGAGGGGCTGGATTGCGGTACGCTAGGGCCATGGGAACCGGTGGCGTGTCGAGCGTGGAGAGGAAGGAAAACCTGGCTGTGTCGCCTGCCGAGGTGCTGGGTTCCCTGAATGATGTGGAAGCCAAGGGCGCTCCAACAAAACTCTACTTGCTGGGTGATGCGGCACTTCTCAAGCAAGGGCCCCGCGTTTCGGTAGTGGGGTCACGCAAGGCAAGTTCGGAGGGGCTGATGCGGGCGCGGTTCTTATCACAGGCGCTGGTCCGCCATGACATGATTGTGGTCAGTGGATTGGCCGCAGGCATTGACGCTGCTGCCCATTCGGCAGCGATCGAGGCGGGCGGGCGGACCATCGCGGTGCTTGGAACACCACTCGATGAGTGCTATCCGGCCGAAAATCGCGCGTTGCAGGAGCGGATGGGCCGGGAGCAGCTACTGGTCAGCCAGTTTGCGGCCGGGTCCGCCGTCACGCCCAAGAATTTCCCGATACGCAACCGCACGATGGCGCTGCTGACAGATGCCACAGTGATTGTCGAAGCCGGTGAGAAGAGTGGAACCGTGCATCAGGGGTGGGAAGCGCTGCGATTAGGGCGGCTTTTGTTCCTGCTGGACAATGTGGCGAAGGACGCATCGCTCACCTGGCCCAAGGAAATGATCCATTACGGGGCGCAGGTGCTCTCGCGGGAAAATCTCGATATGTGCCTGGCGGAGATTCCTGCGGTGACGCTGCGGGTGGACGGCGGTCTCGAAGCCTTCGTGTGATTTCAACCCTCCCGTTCGGGGCGCCGCTTGCGTATTCGACGCGCGGCGTGACAGCGGAGTCCGTAAAATCTCGGAAACTCAGAAGCCTAATCAAGAGTGGCGACGACGCACTGTTCGCGCAGATTGCAGAACACGTAGTTCAGCTCGTGCTGGCGGGGCTTTTTGCCGACTACTTCAGTCCAGCTGTCACGCTCGTTCCAGTTCCTGGTCATGCGCCTTTGGCTCCCGGAGCAGTGTTGCTAACGTCACGCATTGCCAAAGCTCTGCAGCGGGCCGGCCTGGCCGGTCGATTCGAAGCGATTCTTGAACGAACGGCGGCAGTGCCGAAGGCGGCCTTCGCATTGCCCGCCGATCGACCCACGGTGGCCGCACATCTTGCCACCTTAAGCGCTCGCCAAGTACTGGATGCGCCGCGGCGTATTGTACTGGTGGATGATTTCATAACCCGCGGTGCCATGTTGCTTAGTTGCGCATGTAGGCTGCGCGTGGCTTACCCAGAAGCCGAGATTCGGGGATTTGCACTGGTGCGATCCATTACGGAAGGGGAGATTGAGCGTATTCGCGATCCCAGGGAGGGCGTGGTCGAACTTTTGGCCGATGGTCAGACGCGTCGCGTTCCGTGAATAAATTGTCTCAGGCCGCGCTGTGAAGTTCTACGACCCACAATTCAATGATGCTGGAGTCCAGGCATTCCGGCGGATACAGGGGGAGTTTCGCCCCTCAAGCTTTGGGCGCGCGATGCAGAAGTGTGGTGCATTGGCGCTGGTTGGGTTGGGAGTATTCATTGTAAATCGCCTCTACCTGGACTATCACAGTCACGAGGCATTGGGGGCGATGTGGATATTGGTGGTGGAAGCGATCGGCATGGTGGGTCTGGGCGGGTATATGTGGCGGCGGGCGGGAAGTTGGTTGCGCTTTAGTTTAGGACAACTGCAGTATCTATCCGCATCGGGTCAAGTATTGTGGGAGGAAGATTTAGCGGGTATCACCGCGGTGGAAAAGCGCTCCACGCGGAACGGAGAGTATTTGGTCGTTCGCTGGGGAGACAAGCGACACTGGATTAGCTTTACTGAAGAGTTGAGAGCGGCGTTGGAATTGAGAATGGGTGCTGGGCGGACTGCGCCACAAGTAGAACCGGCTGAGGATGTGGTGGCTACGGCGTTTCCACCTTGGCGGTGTTCGAAATGCGGGGAGGAGAATCCGGGGGAGTTTGAGGTGTGTTGGAAGTGCGAGAAAGAAAAGGGCGCATCCAGCGGGGAAGAGGTGAAGACGTGAATTCCGAGAGTCGCGGACTGGAGCTGAAGATCCCACCGCCGGTCGTGGCGCTGGTCGTTGCGGCGCTCATGTGGGGAATGTCGCGGGTAAGTGCGCCTATGAACGGGGCGGGCAGAGTGCGTTATGGGCTGGCGGGTACTCTGTTTGTAGTCGGGGTGTTGTGCGCGGCCAGTGCAGCGATAACATTTCGGCGACGGAAGACCACCATCAATCCTCACAAGCCGTCGGAAACGGTGGAGCTGGTGCGTAGCGGGCCCTTTCGATGGACGCGCAATCCAATGTACCTGGGACTGCTGACCGTGCTGGTGAGCTGGGCGGTGTGGCTGAGCGTGGTCTGGACTCTGATTGGACCATTGGCGTTCGTAATTTATATACAGCGGTATCAGATTGGTCCGGAAGAACGAATATTAGCGGCCAAGTTCGGAGGGGCGTTTGAGCAATATCGGCGAGAGGTGAGGCGGTGGGTGTGACGTCGCGTGAGAAGGTGTGGGTGTTGGCCGGTGCACGAGTGGACTGCTGCCCGTGAATAGAAGTCGCTGGCGGATGGCGTTTGTCGTGGCCGTGCTGCTGGGCGGGGTGGTGTGGGTATGGTGGTCGCACGTGGAGAAGAGTTCGGCGGTGGCGGCAGGTCGAGCCGTGGCGAAGTCGGCGCCGGCGCGGGCCGCGGTGGTCCCTGCGACTCGGGCGATAAGCGGCGTGCGGCTTCCTGTCGATGTGGTATCTGGATCCCCCATCGAAGTGTGCGGATTCGGGATGATTGGGGATAGCGAGAGGCTTAAGCAGGCGCAAGAGAGCATTGATCGCGGAGTGCTCGCGGCTATCGAGCAGTCGCAGAAGGCGCTTCTGACCAGTGGTGACAATCGGGCGCGCGCGGCGGGATTGCTGGTGCAGGAGTTGGGCGCGAGCTGGATCCCCGGTCAGTCTGCGGAGTCGGCGCGGGAAGCGCTGGCGCGGTTGGCGGCGTCGGGGAGCGATCCGGCGGTGTATGGCATGGCGCTGTTCGCGTGCAGTCGTGGGGACACGAGCCGGGAAGGCCCGTGCGAGGGCATCTCGGCCAGCGGCTGGACGGAAATTGATGCCGACAACGCGGTGCCGTGGCTGCTGTTAGCCAGTCAAGCGGCTGCACGTCACGATGCTGCGGGGGAGGCGCGGGCGTTCGAGCACGCCGCGCGGGCGCGCAGCATAGAGGGTTATGCGACTTCGCTGATGTCGTACGCGAGCTCTGCCTTTCCAGCTGATTTGACGCCGCTGGTGCAGTTCGGGTTCTCCGGGACCTATATGGGGCTGGCCGCGAGTGCCAGTTGGCCATGGCATTACGTATTTGAGCATTGTTCTGCAAGCACAGTGTCGAGAGACGTCCAGCGTGAGCAGTGTGGTGCGATCGCGGAGCAGCTGGTAACGAGTGGATCGACCCTGCTGGAGTTTGCGGTAGGCGTGAGTTTAGGCGAGAGGGCGGGTTGGACGGCCCAGCGCGTGGCGGCGTTGCGGGGGCAAAAGAAAGCGCTTACTCAAGTCAGTGTATTGGATTTCGGCGGCAGTGCTCGCGCCATGGGGTGCGACGCTGTGGGTGAGCGTACGGATCAACTTATGGAAATGGCGCGGAACGGGGAGATGGCGGCGCTTCGGGGTCGATTGGAGCGCTCTGGAGTCACGATCGATGAGCTTGCCGAAAAGAATGATGAGCGGATGACGGAATTGCTGGAAGCGTCGAGGAAGGCGGAGTGACCGGCGATCTTGTGCACAGTGACTGTCGTACCGCCGCCGTTGATCTTGCACATCCGTCGGCTTGTAACGCCAACGGGCGTGACGGTGTTCTGGTAAATACGAGGAATGCTCCTCTCGCCGCGTCGCCCGTTTCGAACCTTACGCGTAGGATCCGCGGCCGCAACCCCAATTCGAGTTTCGGCATGAGTTTGGGTACGCAGAGAACGACATGAGCCCTATGCATGAAGCCATTGCGCGGTATCTGGAGGCCAAGCGGGAATTTATCGCTGTTGGCGAGAAATGCACGCTCAAGGGTTGGATAGATCACAAGAGTGCCATTGTGGAGGCGTTCCGACTGCAGAGGCTATACGTCGAGCAGGAGGCGCGGCGGTTTGAGTATGTATTGTCGATGGACGATGGCGGTGAGCGCTGGCGCTCGGTTACGGAGTTATTTGACCGGGTAGGGCAAGCATGGGGCGGGGAGGAAGAGGAAGCTTTGTCTGCGCTCGATGCTGAATACGGGGCAAGAGCGGCCGAAATACGTCAACGTGTTCCATTACGGCAGGGGCAGTCGGTCATCAAGGCTTTGGAGGACGCTTCACGCGATCCGGAGTGGAATGTGGCCAAGGATGCGGTGGCGAGGCGGATCGGGGAGGTCAGTCGTGCGTTCGAAGGATAGTACTTGTGGCCGTCTCATCTACGTGGCGCCCGTTGGTGCAGCCCTTGTCTTGCTGTTGCTTGCGCCCGGCGCGAGGGCGGCCGAGAGTGGACCCTACGGCGCTTGTGACGATGATGGAAAGTGCCGGCGGTTCAAGACCGAAGGGGAGTTTAAGCGTTACCAGGATGTGTATGCCGCTGAGCGGGCGGCGATGAGGCGCAAGGCGCTTCGGGTATTGCCGGTGAATGAGATGGATTGCGGCATGCCGGTACTGATTGATCTGATGGAGTCGAGCGGGGCAGTCAAGGAGAAGGACACACAACTGTATGTCACCCTGGGTGAAGGAGACATCAATGCCCTACACCGTGAGGAGCTGGCCAGGCAAGGGATTCACGTGTTGGCGGGTTCGGCGAGCCGCCGTAGGACGGAAGACAACCAGCGCACCGATCCCCGCCACACAAAGCGTTGGGGCTTTTCGGTGATGCTCCTGTCCGTGGGATCGGTGCCGGAGACGTTCGACATGGGGGCCGGGTACGCCTGTGGGAGCCTGTGCATGGGGCGCTTGCACTATACGGTTAGGGTGGCGGGTAAGCGTTGCACGATAGTCTCGAAGCAGTTGTTGGCGGTGTCGTGAGTGTAGTCGGTGGAAATAGAAGTCGCGGTGTTCCGGTTGTAGGCGTTTAGGCAGAAGGAGGACCGAGACGGGTGACTGAACGCTCGCAGTTGATAGCGTGGTTTGCGCTGGGTGTCGCGGTGCAGGTGTTGCTGTCGCTGCGGGACAGGGTCTGGACGTGGAAGATGTTGGCGATAGCGGGTGGAGCGGTCTTTGGGGCGGCGCTCATCGGCGCTCGGTCCGGCGATGTGGACGGAAGTCCTGAAATTGTGGCGCTTGGGCTTGGGCTGTTCGCGCTGTTCTTGGCCTTGGGCTTTCAGGAAGAGCTGTTGCCCGTCGTCAATGATCGCGTGGTGCTCTGCTACACACTGGCGCTATGGTATGCGCTCGCATTGACCAATCCACCGGGCACGGAGCGCTTCATTTTGTGGTCCGCGGCACTGATCTGGCCGACCGGCATTGCCGTGAAGATCAGCCTTAGTCAGACGCCCGTTACCGCCGTCTGGAAGGTGGTCTTGTATGGTTGGTTCCTGTGCACGGTGGTGGGCTTAGGGTTGATGCAGTACACCAGCGATGGTCTCGTGCTCTTCAATTCCCAGCGGGAGGTACCGTGGATCAGTGCCGGAGAGTGCGTGATGGCAGGAATGGCCTCGCTGTATCTGGCGGTGAATGCTTTCTTTCTTTTCTATCTGGTGCCGATCCCTAGGCGGTCGCGGAGGTGGTCGGATCAAATAAGGGATTGGCACGCCTTCACGGCGCTGTTGACCCAGAAATATGATGGGGATCCGCCGCGCATTGCGCAGCTGTTCGTGATCTTGGTTGGCGAGGGAGGGGTGTTGTGGGTGAACTATCGCTGGCATTGGATACCGGCTGGATTTCTCATTAACACTTTCATCGTTCTGCCGGCGGTGGTGGCGCTGGTTCGGGATACGCCGACGGTGCCTGTGCCTGCGTTGGCACTAGAGGGCGCTGGTTCTGTGCTCATAAGGGGCAACTCAAAGCATCGGCGCAAGAATCGGGCTCGGAATGGGCAATGAGCGGGCATAGCTTTCGGGCCGCGTCGCCTGTAGCCAACCTTATGCGTAGGATCCGAGGGGAAGCCGGGTACGGCGATGGTCCCTTCGAGTTCGTAGTGTTCACATGTAGCGCCTAGGAAACAGCGATAGTGCCGGGTCTTTTAGGCGCTTTGCAGGCGAAATAGGGGAACTTCTTACACTGGGGCACACTCCTAGTTGTACAGACGCCACATCGGCTGGCATGGTCACATAGGGGGTCCAAGGATGACTGGATTGAACGCCGTTGCTGCGGTGGGCCTGCTTGCGGTCGCGGGTCTTGCTCAGGCGCAGGAAGCCAAGACGAATCCGTTGTGGTTTTATGCGGGAGGCGAGTTTGGATCGAGCCATACCATCGCAAGTGTCGTTTCTGCCGGTGACCCTTCCATCATTCTCAATCAGCACACCAGCGCGTGGACAGGGTTTGTGGGCCTTCGGCCGACCCAGTACTTTGGTGCGGAGTTGAGTTACGCCGATTTTGGCAGGGCGCGCATTAATAACGTGACAGACGGGGACGGGAACATCACTTACGTTGCGCAGACCAAGGTCACTACAAAGTCCGTGTACTTGGTGGGGTACCTGCCGCTTGGCGATCACAAGTGGGATCTCTTCGCGAAAGCTGGGCTGGGGCGGTTGACGAGTGAGCAGAGCAGTGCGGGGAATTATCCCACCATCTGCGTCTCGCCGCCCGGGAATCCTTCTATCTGCACGCCACTGGGGCTCGCATCGGCATCAACCCGCCAGACCCAGACTGGCATTGTGTATGGAATGGGTGCTCAGTATCGATTTGGTTCGTGGAGTGTTCGCGCCGAGTATGTATCCATAGGCAACACGAGTGATCGACCGAACGCGTATTTGCTGGGCGCGTATTGGAATTTCTGATCGATGGGGAAACCGGCGCAAACGCGCGAGCCGTGGGAGTTCGGCACCTAGCCACCGTGACGCTAGAGAGCGTCGGGGGTGATCTCGTAAGCCTTGTGAATGGCTACGCCACCGCCGATCTAGGTCGCAATGAGCACTGTTTCGCCCGCGGGCGAAACCCTGTTTCGCTCTTGCTGAGGCCAGCTTCCTGCGCCGCGTCGGCAGCCTTGGTGTATACGACAGGGTAAGCTGGATGGCAGGTTGATGTGCCTTGTTTGCCTATTGCACTGGCGTCTAAGGCGGACGCTACTTCGTAGCTCGTGCCCAGCGGGCACCTCAGATTTTGTTTTCCGTGGCGGAGCGAGCAGCGCGACTGGGCATTCGGCGTTGGCGTCGGGCAGTTTAGTGCAGTACGTTCTTCAAGTTGTTCGAAATAGAGGGCTCGATGACAGGTGTGGCAGGTGCGGAGAAGTCGCCCTTGGCAACGAGTAGGTTGGTGGTGTCGTTGGATTGGGGGTCAGTCTGGTGGTCGTGAACGACTAGGAACAGTTCCCTCGTGCGAGCATGCCATTTCCAGTCGAGCACTGTGACATTGGCGGGGGAGAGCCGGCGCAAGGTAAGGCCGGCAAGGTCCGAGACGTAGAGGCGACGGGCGTCGAGATCATTGATCACGCCATCGTGGTTGGTGTCCTCATCGTATAAGGTCCAGATGAGCAGACCGCAGGGGACGTCGCCCTCGCCGGTGGCGCATTTGACATCCGGAACGCTTAGTGATGCGAGTAGCGCGGGCTTTTGCAGTAGCAGATGCTGGTCGCCAGTGGCGCCGTGGCGGACAAGCACGTTGAACATGACGCGTGTCGATTCGCCCCGGTACCGGCAGTCGCTCAAAGCATTGCCTGGAGCGGAAATCCCCTGCGCCATTTTGTCGTAGGCGACGGAGTAAGAGCCGAGAGAGGCGTTGGCCGCATCCTTGGGGAGCACGGAGACTAAGGGAATGTACTGCCAGTCGGAGTCGTTGCTGACTATGGGGGCGCACAGCGCCAGTTGTTGCTGAGGTTTGTTCGCGGACGTGGCACCGGCGGTTGGTTGTACCGTGACGCCCGGCATTGGGCGGTCATACGAGTGCGGGCGCAGGTTCCAGGCGATGAGGGCCAATATGGCGAGAGGTCCTGCCGTGCCGACGATGGCGATGAGCCAGTCGTTGTAGCGTTTGAGATTCATGTCAGGGCCTCCGGCGTCGGGACCAAACGAACAGTGCGAGGCCTGCGGAGGCGAGTCACTGCGTTAGTGCGCTGCCTCGCGGCAGCTGGACGGCAAAAAGGTATTGGGCACATCTGTGACGTTCTGGCCCGCTGCGCCGGTGGGTGGATCCTCTGCGCTTTCGGTGGCGTAGCCGCAGGTCCAAATGATACGGCCGCCGTCAAGCGTGGGCCGAAGGCTGAGCACGTGTTGGGCAATTAGGGTAGTGGCGTGGTTGCCGTACCTGATTGAAATGGTTCCGTGATCCATGGTGAGGGTATCCACAAAGCCTCCAGAAAGGGTGGGGGAGTGGCCCACTTCGGTCATGTCGGAAGGCCAAGCTTTCGTGGACTCGAACCTCTCCGCTACCGCCAATTGTAGCGGAGCGGCGAGCATCAGACCTTCGTTGACCTGCGCTCGAATAGTGTATTGCTGGTAGGCGGGGATGGCGATGGCGGCAAGAATTCCAGAAATAGCGATCATGAAGAATGCAAGAACGACCCAGAAGACGTGGCTGGTGTGCGGTGTGTTTTCCAGCACCGTTAATTGCGTTGCCGGGTCTGGGACCTTTTGGCGCACAGTATCAATGCGCTGCGTGATCGCCTTGTGATAGAGGGAGTTGGCGAACATCGGAATAATGGCAAAAGAGTACGCGAGGATGGCAACGTCGTAAAGCGCACCACCTGGGCCTCTACCCAACAGACCCATCGACACCGCCCCCAGTACTCCCAAAGCGAGGGGTATCACAAGGCAGAAAATGGCCCAGGTGCCATACATGCGGCGGTAGAGGAACCAGAAAAAAGCGACAAAAAAGGCCGGCCAGTTCCAAGAAACCTTTGAGGCACCCGGTTGGTCGAAGCGTAGGAACTTCGGGGCGTAGAAGTCAGCCTTTTCAGGTCCGACGGCAGCGCGGTAGAGGGCTTCGGTGTGCGTTGGGTCCGTGACGTCCATGTGTATCCCGACCTATTGGAGTGGCAGTGGGGTAGTTTATGCGGGTTTTGGATTGGTGGTGCGGGGAACCGGTTGATCTGTGTTTGGAGGAACATCACGCCCGGCAGCGTCGTTACTTCTAGAGCGTACTAGATCGCCGGTGGTGTGGGTTAATCACCGAGAGTCGGCGCTGGGCGCCGACGAAATCACCGATGGGGTGGCGGAGCATTCGTTGATCTAGTTCCCGATGACCACGCGGCGGTGTGGGTAGTCGATGCACACCCGATGCTTCAGAAAGAAATCGTCGCCGATCATGCCGTTAAAGCCGGGAAGAGTCGCGATCAGGAGACCAAAGGACCAGGGTCCGAAATTGCGGTTGCCGAGCATGAATCGATGAGACACCGAGCGATCCGTGGCATGGGTCACCGATTGTTCCAGGACGGTGACTTGGGCGCCGGTGCGACAGGTTTCGCGCTAGCGATGGCTAGAAATGAAAGCTCCAATTTCTCGCAGAACGTCAGCTTCGTTGGTGCGCCACACGTAGTGATCTGCGTAGGGTAGGCGGACGATTCGCGCGGTGGGAATGTCGTGTTCGAGGCTTTCGAGGCGCTCCCTTTCTTTGGGTTCCGCTTTGGCGTGACGAGCGGCGCCATCGGGATCGCGGAGTGGGTCTGGCGGCCTAAAGCGAGGAAACGGCACAATACCTAAGACTGGTACGGGAAGACTGGTGTACTTGTGGACGCCGGTAAGAACAGCGAGGGCAATTTCGGGCGTCGGGGCGGGGCCTACGGACCAAGGAGGCGGTTCTTTGAAGGGTATACCGGTTTCGGGACCCATGAAAAACGCATAAAAAGACAGTGCATCAAGGTAAACCAGGCCAGCGACTTTTTCGGGGTGCCGCGATCCTATGGAACTGAGCTCTGAGCCCGCAATCGAGTGGCCGACCAGCACGGGCCGGTCCAACTTCAGTTTGTCGATCACGGCCAGAACGTCATCGCCCAGTCTGTCCGCATCATAGGCGTTGACTGCGGCGAGATCATGTCTACTGGCCTCGTACGTGTTATCCGCGCGACGAATCTGGTCAAACATTGGCGCGGGGGGAGCACTTGAAGCGCCAAATCCGCGCCGGGTGATGCCATAGATGTGGCCCTTGGCTGTCAGCTTCGGCGCCAGTTCATCAAAGACGTGGGCTGTATCTCCCATGCCTGGCAGGAATATGACGGCTCGGCCGGTGCCACCCCAATCCAGAACTTCCAGCGTGACGCCTTGGTCAACCGCCACCCTCTGCACGCGATGGGGAGACGTATCAGGCCTTTCGTCCTGGGCGGGCACCGCGGCGGCCATCCACACCGCGAGCAAACCGCTTGCCAGTCGCTTCATGTGTCCCCTCGGCGGTTGCGCTCCGCCTGTGCTGCGTCCAGTCAGTCCGCCATTCGAACTTGGTGCGCGGGTGCTTTGGCCATCCCGTTGCATCGATGTCGTCGAGGACGGAAGCGAGTTTCCGGTTCACTGTGCCCGAATTCTGTTACCGGCGAGTGACGGGGTGGGGTGGGCTCATGGAGAGGGGATTGAATATAGGGCGCCAACTGGGAGTTCTGCTCAATGCTTGATTAAGCCGCGATGGGGCGATTCAGTATGTTTCAAGCGCGGTGGCGCCGCCGGGCGTGACAGCTTTCTGAACCGACAATCGAAAGATACTCTGCGCCGCGTCGCTACGTACGGTACGTGTGCACGATATCCGCCGCCGCGTCGCCATGTGCCCGTGGAATTCGGGATCCGCGGGCGGACGACGTTGTGAGACACCACGTCTTGGTGCTTTGGCGCCGTAGGAACTGTTCGGCGGCGGTGGTGAGCCGTGAATGCCCTGGGGCTGGGATGAGGATAGGATAGCGCCCTATATAAGGAGTGGCGGGGTGCCTGGTTGGTGCTTTGAGGCCGCTGGGGGTCTGGTTGGGAAGAAAGGGGGATTGTGTATGCGTATTCGTCCATGGGTCTTTGCGGTGTGCCTGCTGGCCGTGAGCGGGTCGGCGATGGCGCTGCGGTCATTGACCACGGAGAGCTTTACGGACCCGGACTACAAGGGCTACACCTTCAAGAAGGCGGTGCTGCTGGTTCAAAATGCGTCCATTGAGGGTAGGGTGCGAATTGAAGAGCGGTTGACCGCCGCCCTAAAAGATCACGGGGTGGAGTTGGTGGCGTACCGAGCTCTGTTCCCGCCCACTCGGGATTGGGATTCCGGGCAGCGAGCCGAGATACTGCAGCGCGAAGGCGTGGAGGCGGAGCTGATTGTGACGGTGGGCGCCACTGCCGCATCGGTGATTCCGGTAGCAATGCAATCATTCGGCACCACACACGTGAATGGGAGCGCTTATAGCACGGGGAATATGACGCAAGTCAATGGCACGGCGTTTTCGAATTCCACGTCGTACACCATCGTTCACGCTCGGTCGAGCGCCGAGTTCAGCGCAGTGCTGCTGGATCTCACCAAAGGCAAGACGGCGTGGTATGCGGATATCTCCACCAAGGCGGGTGGAACGCTGTTCGTTGGAGAGAAGGGGGACGATAAAGCAGTCGTGAAGGGGATTGTGGAGGGTTTGGAAAAGGAAGGGCATTTTGTTGGGAAGGGGAAGTAGGCGGTAGGTGGTTCCGAAGGATCAGCTCCTGAAGGATAAGGACAAAAGTAGCCGCGGACATGCGAGCCAGTTCTTTGTGGCGGGAGAATTGTGTCGGCGGGGGTGGATTGCAGTGGTGACACTGGGCAATACGCCCAATACGGATATTCTTTGTAGCGATAAAGCGGGCCAGAAGTTCGTCCACATCCAAGTAAAAACTTTTGTGCCGGGTGGCAAGACGTGCAGTGTGGGCATGAAGGCAGAGAATGATGTGGATAAGAATTTCTTCTGGGTGCTGGGGGGTATTCCGCTGCCGGGTCAAGACCGACCGTTTGAGTACTATGTCATTCCGGCAAGGGTGATGGCCGCGAATACTAGGAAGGAGCATCAGCAGTACCTTAGAGCCCGCGGCATGGACGGGGAGTTGCACAAAGACAATACGATTCGAGTGGTGCATTTGCCGGGAAGCACGTCGAAATACAAGTGGGATGTGGAGAAGTATCGGGACAGGTGGGAGTTGATTGGGGAGAGGTTGGGGGGTGATTGAGTGCGTTCTGTCCATGGCAGCGCCACCGGGCGTGGTACACACGATGCCGGTCGAGTGGTGAGTGGATGAGGAGTATTGTGGGGAGGAGTGAACGAATCGTGGCCTGTATACCGTCAGGTGATGGCGTGGGCGCAAGGTGTCCGAATCAGAGCGGAAACATGCAATGAACCTACCGGATTGGATAAAGGATATCGCGCCAATCGTCACAGCCGTTGGTGTCTGTGTCGGCGCTTTGCAGCTTTGGAACACGAAGCGCCAAGCCACCACGGCCTTTGAGGATGCCCTCGCCAAGGAATATCGCGAGATTACGGGGCGCCTGCCGACGGGCGCGCTCCTTGGAGAGACGTTAACGGCTGAGTCTCTGCAGACGCACTTGCCGAATTTCTATCGGTATTTTGATCTTTGCAATAACCAGACATTTCTTCGGCAGATAAAGCGGATTAGCACCAAGACGTGGGGCTTTTGGGCGGACGGGATGCGCACGAATCTAGCGCGCCCTGCCTTTGCGGAGAGCTGGGAGCATATTCGTCAACACGCTGGATCGGATTTTCAAGAAATGCGACGCTTGATTGCTGAGGGGTTTAAGATCGATCCGCGGAAGTGGTAGATGTAAATGACCAACGAAGCCTTCTCCCGCGTGAAGAGTGGTGCCTAACGCAAGGATCAGGGGCCGATGCCGTACCGCTCGTTCTGTCGCGGCCGGGCGGAGGATTGCCTCGGGCCACCTTCTGTTATCCTGCGCGAGCTGTGGGACTGGCCCGCTGCCGGAACTCGACGAGATGTTCTGGATCCTTGTGGGTACGCAAAGCAGGAGTAAATCGTGCGCTTGGCGCCAATGCTAATTCTGGCCGTTCTGGCCGCCGCTGATACTCCGTGCGCGAGGGCCGATCAGTTGCAACCCTCCACTCTTCAGTTGGGTGGGCGGGATGAGGCGAGTATTGAGTACAAGTACCGGCTTGTTAAGGTGGTGCGCGCGGCGTTTAAGAAGGTAAACCCGATTGTGGAGACCGTGACCATCCTAGAAAGGCGGTCGCTCGGACCAATGGGACCGCACGTCGTTATTGCGGAGGGCGTTCGGGAGGACGAAGATTTTCATGGCAAGTTTGAAGATGAATTATTTGGCGTTTTCCTGTTAAATGCAGATCAGGAAAGCATCGAGCAGGTGCTGGAAATTATGCCGACGCCGCGGTGGCGGGATTACGAATTGAAGATCAAGAGCCTGACCGCGCGTCGTGTCGTGGTTATTGGCTACGGTGGCAGCTACAACGATGGACCGATACGGCGGGTATATAATATTGGGCGGTGAGTTTTCCGTTCGGGCGCTGCGCGAGTCAGTGTTCGCCGACCTGTTGTCGGTGGCGGCGGTGCGCTAGTCTAATTTCTATCAACTGGGGCGGCCTGTAGTGTCGCCATAGAGTGCGACCCCGAGTGGGTTGACTATTTGGACTACCACTAGGGGAACGGCGCATGACTCAATTGCACAATCCAGCGCATCCGGGCGAGGTGCTTCGGGATTATCTGCCAGAGGGGTTAGGGGTAACGGAAGCGGCCAAGCGGCTGGGCGTCACGCGTAAGGCGCTGTCGGCGTTGCTCAATTGCCGCGCGGGCGTGAGCGCCGAAATGGCGTTGCGTTTGGAAGCCGCGCTCGGAACCAGCGCGGAAATGTGGATCGAGATGCAGGCCGGTTATGATTTATGGAAAGCACGGCAGCGGCCGAAGCCCAAAGTGACGCGCTTGGCGGCGTGAGAGCAATGTCACGGCGGTGGGTGTTAAATGACCAACGAAGCGTCCTCGTGGGTGAAGATCAATGCCCGGCTCAAGGATGAGGGACCGATGCCGTACCGCTCGCTCGTTCTGTCGCCGGCGGGCGTTTAGCTGGTGCGAATTGAGCGCTTCGGCGCCAGCGGGTGTGCTGCAGATTTCGTTGCTTCGGTTCTGGGGTGTGGGCGCTTGGGACCGGAGTGCAGTGCAGCACGGTAGGCACTAGTATACGGCCCTATATAAGGAGTCGGGGTGGCGGGGAAGATACTCAAAGTGGAGCAGTTGCTGGTGTCGGCGGACACGGCGGTGACTTGCCCAAAATGTGAGCACGAGTTCAGTCTGGAGGGTGATTCTGCAAGTTGGCTACGCAGTGACGCCACTGGGCCTGATTACGTAGAGCGCATTGGAAGCGCCACAGTATCGACAGGCGTGCAGTTCACTCGTTGGTTGCCAGTACAGTTTTCTCTATGTGGGACAATTTTGCAATCACGGTAGCGCACGAAAGTTGCAGCGCGTTCTTTCCGCGCTCCGGGTCTTCGCGAAGCCAAGCCTTGACCTGTTCGCAAAGTACTGCCTTTTTGAGGCGCTTATTCTCACGGTCGGCTATTGCTAGTACTCGACTGGCCTCGCTGGAAAACTCCTCTGGATAGCAGCTCTCGAAACTGTTGGTTTCCAAGGTGACGAAGTGCTCCTGCGGCCAATCCTTAAAGGAGACTTTGAGTTTGGCGATGGCGTCTTTGCCTGCTTGATCACCGTCGCACCAGACCCAAGCGCGATTCCTATACATCGGTTCAAGATGAATGAATGTCATGAGTCGCTGTAGGTCGGTGAATCGTGCTTCAACATCGTTAGCGCCGCTGGCAGCGATCGTTCGGAGGCGGCCGATAACTTTAGGCGCAAACCACGGGATCAAGAATTCTCGGATGATGGCTTCGGCGGAGGATTCCTCTAGTATCAACCAAGCGGTGTAGAGGTCGTAGTCCATTAGGTCGTAGCCGAGAGAATTCAGCAAGGCGCGGCGCGCCGTGGGGTTGTTTGGGACCTCGGCGACGCGCGATTCGGGCGGGATGGTATTGCCTATGCGTTCAACCTGAAATACACGAGAAGTCGGAATGCTGCCGAGATAGCGAACGACGACGTTCGAATGTGTGGAGATAATGAATTGATTTCCTTGCTGAGCGCTGCGCTGGACCAACTCTAGCAATGATTTCAACGCGCCGGGATGCATGTCGTTTTCTAGTTCCTCGATCAGGAACAGTTTGTTCTCCGCCACCAATAAATCCACTATCAGGCCTAAGGCGTTGGCCACCCCGGCGCCCATGTCGCGCAGGAATATGTATTGCTGTGTTCGAGCGTTGATGACGAGTCCGGCGGCCATTCCGTTTGGTACTGGGAATGTCGATACGAGAAAACCAAGAACGGCGAGGCAGGATTCTTCATAGGTTGGGCGGAGAGTGGGGTCCGCGTAGACACGGCCAATCTTGGCCTGCAAAAAAGTATGTGTGCCACCAGCCTCGAAAGCCCCCTGGGCGGATACGACTTCCTGCAGTCCACCAGCGCGACGAAGCGAGAGGTACGGAAAGATGAAATTGTTGGGCTGTGCCTGCGGAAAATGAGCAAAGCCGAGATTAGTTCCATCCGGCGTTGTTGTTCCAACTCCCGACGAAGTGGGGCTCCTATGGAAGGTGAATGTGGTCATGACCGACGGTATAGCATCGTTGCGACTCAAAAGATGCTGGCGAACGGGCTCCGGAAATGACGTAGAAACAGGGGCCGCCAATGTGATCTGAATTAGACCGTCGTTTGTGCCAAAGCGTAACGCTTCGGGGCTGTAAACTGACGCCTGCAGCGTCAGTGCGGCGTTTATGATTGTGGACTTTCCGGCGTTGTTCTCGCCGACGAGTACATTGATGTTTGGCGATAGTGAGAGGTCCACGTTGGCGAAGCAGCGGATGTTCGAAATGACAAGACGCGAGATGTGCATGACCTAGGTGAGCGCAGCGCGAAGTTGCTCGGTCACGCTCCGGCCATTCGCGGCGCTGGGTGCGGTGACCATGGCGAATAGGCATTGGCCGTTGGAGGCGGAGGCCCAGACCATGCCCATATCGCGCTTTTCTTTGGAGTCGTCGTTTGAGTATCGGTCGGCACCTTTGTATTCGACAACCAGAATGCGGCCGTCGGTGAGTTCAGCAACAAAGTCGGGGTAGAAGCGGTCGGTGGAGGTGGGGAGCCAGAAGGAGCTGTCGGGTTGGCGCTCTAGGTTTCGGACCCAGTGTTTGACTTCAGGAAGGCGGTCGATGGCGATAGCGCAGGCGGTTTCCTCACCGGTGATGTCATTGTCGAGTTCGCCGGGTGGGCCGTAAAAGTGCTTCTGAAACGTGTAGCGGCCGTCGTAGCGGAAGCGGGCGGGGTAGTTGTTCTCGGGAAACTGGAAGACGTAGTGGTCATCGAGCCGGGGCGCTCTGGCGGGGTCGGTTAGGCTCAGTTGGCAGGCTTGGCGGGTAGCGGTGGCCTGGAGGGCATCGACCTTGGACTTGAGGGCGTCGGCGACGTAGTTGAGGTGGCGCGCGAGATAGGTCAATTCAATGCTTCGCGCGGTAAGGCTGTCGATGGCGCGGCCGAGCCACGCAATCATATCGGGCTGAAGAATATCGTGGCGGCGTAACTTTCGGTCCAGCGCGCGGATGACATCCTCACGGCGAATGACACCGGATTCGATATTCAAGTCAATCTGGCTTGCGGCGGAATCGGTGGCAATACGGACGCGTTCGCCTTGGACATCGATGAGATAGGCGGGGGCGTCCGTTGCTGCGGTGAAATCGGGGAGCGACGCGTCGCGGCCGGCGAGTTTGAAATCGGCGAGGTCTCCGAGTATCGCCGGCTCGAATAAGACCATTTCGCCTTGCAGGGGGATGGCCAGCTGCGGTATGCGGGGCAAGTGCTCGCCGCGCTCTTGAGGGGAGGCGGCTTTGAGGGCTCGTGCCCGATGATGGGTCAGTTCACGCTGCAGTGCATCGCGCTTCCCTTTAGGGGAGGCGGCGACGGCGGCCTCAATGGCGGCTTGAGGTAATATGCCGGTGACTACGGCGAGGTACTTGTCGCCGTCTTGCCTAATGCTGACCGTGCCATCGCTCCCGGCAAGTAGCTCCTCGGCGGCTTTCTTGGGGAGTTCGATCGTCGTCTCGATCGGGCGAGTCGCGGATCGGGTACCATCATCAGGGCCGAAAAGGTCAGTGCCGCCGGGTTCGATGGCGGCGATGGCCTCAAATTCTTCGAAGCCCATGGCGATCAAGTGGTCGGCGAGCTGGTTAGCGGTGTCGAAGGTGGCGGGGGCAGAGACATGGGCATAGGCGCGATTGAGGTGTTCGCTTTTGCGTTCGGCCGCGTAGGGGAGGCGCAGGACGCGCCCCAATAGTTGCTCCATGTCTTTGGCGGAGCGGACATTCTGAACTGTGGCGAAGACATAGGCAAAGGAGCAATCCCAACCTTCCTTCAGGGCTTCGACTGTAATGACGAAGTCGATGGGGCAGGCGGGATCAAAGAGGTTAATGCCGTCGAGTTCACGCTGACTGCCCGTGGCGATGGCTATGCGACGCTCGTCGATGTGCAGCACTTCGCGCAGGTGCTCTTTGAGTTTCTCAAAGGGGACTTCGCCGTCTTTGGCGTCGGCCTGAAAGAGTACGATGGGACGGATGTACTCGGTTTCACCTTGTGCCTCTTTGGCCAAGCGGTCGCGAGTCAGTACGGCGTCACGCAACGCTTCCTGCCAGCTGCCATGCGGGGCCAGCACGATGGGAAGCTTGATCATGTGCTCGGCCTTGAGTTCTTGCGCCGAGACCGTGTAAAGAATGTTCTGGTCCGCTGCCGGGGTGGCGGTCCATTCGATGATGCAGGCGGGGCGGATGCGAACCAGTGTTTCTGTAGAGAGCGGGGTGCCGTTGTTGTGGGCTTCATCGACAATGACAATGGGCCGGTAGTGTGCCAGTAGATTGGCAAAGCTGAATTTGACGCGGCCCAAATCTGAGGGTTTTAGGTAGGGTTGCTCGGTCAAGTCATTGTTGTTGACCGTCTCGAAGTAGGGGGCGCTAACTGGAAGGCGGGCGAAGTGGGGCTCGAAGACTTCCTTGTAGGCGTAGATTTTGCGGCTGGCGGTGTTGCCGACGCGCAGTGTTTGGAGCGTGGCGACAATAACGATGGCGCGGCTATTAAAGTCGTCGGGGCGGAGTTGCTCGCAGTCCTCAATGTCAATGATGGTCAAACGGTCGGCAGCGAAGTGTTGTTCGAGCGCCTGGCGGTAGGGGTGGTCGCGCTTCTGAAGGGCCTCGAGGGTTTGGGTGCCAATTGTCTTGGTAGGAACGAGCCAGAGCGTCAGCGGACATTGTGTGCCTACATACAGGCGAGCGGCGCATTCGATAGCATAGGCGGCGAGCAGGGTTTTGCCGCCGCCGGTGGGAATGCGGATACAGCATTGTGAGACTTCAGGCAGTTCGGCGGCGAAGCGCCGATAGAGTGCATTGGGTGCAGAATCGCCGAGCGCTTCACGCCGGGCGGTGGTGAAGGCCACTGCCGTCTGCTGTTCGGTGGTGGTACCCCGCGCCCGTGTGAAGAATGATTCCAACGCGGCAAGGGCATTGAGCTGGTAGTTCTTGAGCGTCAGGCTCATCAGCGCATGCCTATGTCATACGGGATCTGCTTGAAGGTGATGCGCAGGTCCTTCAAGCGGGCAGCGGATAGGCGGCAGGCTTCGCCATAAATCACGATCTCGCGGCGATCCTTGGGGAGGGCCTTCCTGAGGTCGGCCCATAGGGAGGTGGTCAGGACGTTGCCACCTTCCGGGCGGCGGTCGGCGATGATGCCATTATATAAGAGTACGTAGGCGGTTCCGCCGTGGACGCCCAGTAGGGGGGTTCTGAAGACGTTGGTGGCGTGGGGGACCTTGGTCTCTAAGAACCAGATATACGCGGCCAAGTCCTTGAAGCGGATATCAGCGTTTAAGGCACCGTCATCGAAGAAGGCCTTGGCACCCAGTTTCATGAAGCGAAAACCGCCGCCGCCTTTCCAGCCGACGGCTTCGGAAATGCCACCCTGTTCTCCGTCGATCACTTTCTTGAGGCGGGGGAGGCAGTGGGTGGCCGCGTGTTCGCCCATTTCGATGCCAATCCACCTGCGACCCATTTTGTGCGCGACGGCGGCGGTGGTGCGTGTCCTTCCGGCAAGCGTGCATGACGTGTGATGCGGTGGGTTGATAGTGTTGATCTCAGGCCCACACAGGGCGATGGGAGCAACGCATGGGCAGAACAGGGACAGAGAGGAAGACGCAGCCACGAGCTTTAGCGCTGATGCGGCAGCGGTTGGATGAGTGGCGCCAGGGCAGCGCCCCGGGCGTGGCGATCCCGCCGAAGCTGTGGGCAGCGGCCGGACGATTGGCGCTGCGGCACGGGGTGTATGTGACGGCGAGTGCGCTGGGGCTGGAGTACAACAAGCTCAAACGGGCCAGTGGCGGCGCGGTGGCGCGGGTCGGCGGTGACGCGAAGCGAGCAGCCGTTCAGACGCCAGTGAAGTTCCTCGAGTTGAGCGGCCTTCTGCCGGTGAGCGGGAGCGGCTGCCGGTTGTCGCTGTGCAACGCGCAGGGGCAAAGACTGCACCTGGAGATAGCGCCCGGTGCCGCCGCCGAGATGGTGTTGCAGTTGTGCCGGTCGGGGTGGGGTGCGCCATGATCCAGCTCACGGCACAGATGCGGATCCTGGTGGCCGTGGCGAGCATCGACTTTCGGGCCGGGATCGATGGGCTGGCGCGGGCGTGCCGAGAGCATCTGAGCGCGGATCCCTTCGGCGGCGGGCTGTTTGTCTTCTGTAATCGGCGCCGCACCGCGATCAAGATTTTGACCTACGATGGCCAGGGGTTTTGGGCGTGCCACAAAAGATTATCGCAGGGCAAGTTCCCGTACTGGCCGACGGACGGAGCGATCCAGGAGCTGCAAGCTCATCAACTGCAGGTATTGCTGATGGGCGGGGATCCGCACCAGGCGCGGGGAGTGGCGGCGTGGCGACCCTTATCGCGGGTGGCCTGATCGAGGCGCGCCGCTTGCGTTCCATCGATGGGGGTGATACTTTGTTCACCCATGGAAACGCTGCTGCGCTATCGCGGCCGTGCCGTCACAGCGCACGAGGTGACACAGATCCGTGCCCTGGTGGCGAGGCACCCCGAGCAGAGCCGGCGGGCACTGTCGCAAACGCTCTGTAACGCCTGGGACTGGCGACAGGCGAACGGCGCACCGCGCGCGATGGTGTGCCGCGGCCTGATGCTGGCGCTGTGGCGCGCCGGGCACATCGAGCTGCCGGCGGTACGCCGCCGGCCACCCAATCCCCTGAGCGTGCGCACGCGTCCGTCGCCGGTCACGGTGGACTGCACGCCGCTGCGGGGACGCTTGCGCGAGTTGGGGCCGCTCCGCTTCGCCCAGGTCCGTCGCACGCCCGAGGAGGCGAGCTTCAACAGCCTGATGCAGGCCCATCACTATCTGGGCTACGCGCAGCCGGTCGGCGAGCACTTGAAGTTCCTGGTGACCGCCGGAACGCGCCCGGTGGCGCTGTTCGCGTGGAGCTCGGCGCCGCGGCATCTGGGGCCCCGGGATCGGTTCCTGGGCTGGTCGCCGGCGGTACGGCGAGCGAACATCGGCGCCATCGCCTACAACACGCGCTACCTGATTTTGCCGTGGGTGCAGGTCGAGCACCTGGCCTCGCACCTGCTCGGGCGCATGACGCGCGAGCTGTCGGGGGAGTGGCAGCGGGTCTATGGCCACCCGGTGCATTTTGCCGAGACCTTCATCGATCCGACGCGCTTCCGGGGCACGTGTTATCGGGCGGCCAACTGGCTCCCTCTGGGCCAGACGCAGGGTCGGGGCAAGGACGACCTCACCCACCGACCCAACCGGACGCTCAAGCAGGTGCTGGGCGTGCCGCTGTGCCGGGACTTTCGCGAACGCCTGTTGCACGCGCCATGAGCAGTCACCCAAAGAAACGGCGACCGCCGCCGTTACTGAAAACCATCGATGTCGAGCAGCAGAGGCTGGCCGCCATCCTGGAACGTACTCGCGCAGTCTTGAGTGCCGAAGAACACGCGACCTTGCGTGGCATCGTCGATACCGTCGCGCTGGTCCAAGCCGAGTTGCAATGCAAGGATGCCTCGCTCGAGCGATTGCGCCGAATGATCTTTGGCGCCACGACCGAATCGTCCCGCAAGGTACTCGGGCAGGAGCGCGGCGAGTCCGGGACATCGACAGAGGAGCCGCCCGCCCCACGACCGAAGCCGCCCGGTCATGGGCGCAACGGCGCCGCCGCGTACACCGGCGCAAGCCAAGTGAGGGTGGCGCATCCGGATCTGCACGGCGGTGAGGCCTGTCCGGGCTGCACGAGTGGCAAACTGTATCCGCAAAGCGAGCCAGCGACGCTCGTGCGCATCACCGGCATGGCGCCGCTCTCTGCCGCGGTCTACGCCTGCGAGCGGCTGCGCTGCCATCTGTGCGGGGAGGTGTTCACCGCCCCGGCGCCCGCGGGCGTCGGCACCGAGAAATACGACGCCGGCGCGAGCAGCATGGTGGGGCTGCTCAAATATGGGGTCGGGTTGCCGTTCAACCGCGTGGAGAAACTGCAGGAGGGCATGGGCATCCCGCTGCCCGCCGCCACGCAGTGGGATCTGGTGCAGGCAGCAGCGAAAACGCTCACCCCTGTGCACGAGGAACTACTGAATCAGGCGGCCCAGGCCGCCGTGCTCTATAACGACGATACCACCATGAAGGTGCTGCAGTTGAGCCGCGCGCAGCGCGCCGCGGCGCTGGCCGATGATGTGAAGGGGGAGCGTACCGGGATCTTCACCTCCGGCATCGTCGCCACCGATGCGGGACGGCAGATCGCGCTGTTCTTTACCGGCGTTCGCCACGCCGGGGAAAATCTGGCCGCCGTGCTGGCGCGCCGCTCGAGCGACCTGCCCGCGCCGATCCAGATGTGCGACGGGCTCTCGCGCAACATCCCGAGCGAGTTCGATACGGTAATGTCCTCATGCCTCGCGCACGCCCGGCGCCGACACGTGGAACTGGCCGAAAGCTTCCCCGAGCAGGTCCGCTTCGTGCTCGAGACGTTGCGCGAGGTGTATATCCTCGACGCCCGCGCCCGAAACGAAGGCCTGGGCCCTGAGCAGCGCCTGCAACTCCATCAAAAGGAAAGCCAGCCGCGCATGGCAGCGCTCGAACACTGGATGCAGGCGCAATTTACCGAGAGAATCATCGAGCCGAACTCCGCGCTCGGCGCGGCGATCCTCTACATGCAAAAACGCTGGTCGGAACTGACCCTGTTCCTGCGCGTGCCGGGGGCGCCGCTGGACAACAACACCTGCGAGCGGGCCTTGAAGAAGGCGATCCTGCATCGGAAAAACGCGCTCTTCTATCGAACCCTCGCCGGCGCCCACGTCGGCGACGTCTTCATGAGTCTGATCCACACCGCCGAACTGAACCACGTCGCCCCGTTCGAATACCTCGTCGCCCTACAGCAAAACGCTGCCCAGGTTGCCGCCCACCCCGCCGACTGGATGCCCTGGGCCTACCAGGCCACCGTCGCGCAGCTCAACGTCGATCCCAAGCCGCCCGATTAGCTGATCCGTGCGGCGGCCAACGGGTTACGCACGCTTGCCGGAAGGACAC
>Ga0075017_100000019_pt1 | contig 54586 bp, 40 predicted proteins | sample AleBraG_ABR_2012_FD_71475 | JGI IMG/M metagenome (GOLD analysis project Ga0075017, IMG submission 71475) | Freshwater sediment microbial communities in response to fracking from Pennsylvania, USA - Alex Branch Run_MetaG_ABR_2012 | ecosystem: Environmental > Aquatic > Freshwater > Creek >... | reverse complement strand
TTGGACCTCGGAATCCAGCGCTCGAAAATCGTCGAGCGCTGGATTCCGAGACCCAATTCCTGCCCCTGATGTAAAGGATGTCTAGGGACGAAATGTAAAGTATGTCTTGGGACTAGACAAAATCAATACGGTGGGGACCTGGCCGGCTTCGATCGACCGTGCCGAGGACAGGACCGCGTTTACGTATTTCCGGGCCAATCACCTGGAAGCCAACAACGCCCTGAGCACGATTGACGGGAAGTATCATCAAGTGAGCTGGACCCGCGAACTCCTTTTTCTGCGCCCGAAGCTGGTCATTGTCCACGACCGCACGACCACGCTTTACGACACTGACGATCGGGCGATGTTCTGGACCTTCGGCCGCAACGTCAGCCAGGCGCCAGCTCCCGCGGGTGTGACGCGGTACGACGCGGGCTTTGGCGGCTCTTACCGCGGTGCCTTCTGGTCCGTCCTGCCCACTTCCGCTCAAGTCACCATTGTTGATCACGACGACTTGCACTTCCTCTACCGCGCCGAAGTCCGACCTGCAGCGCTGAATCATACCGCGGACAACTGGCTGGCCGTACTGGATGCTGCGGCGAGCCCTGGCGAAGTGAACACGATCAGCAGCGTGCAGGCCGTCAACGCCGACGCCGTGCAATTCAACGACGCGCACGCCAGTATCGTGGCTTTCGCTAACGTTGACCCGCATATCAGCACGAGCGCAACCCTGGTTTGGCCGATCAATGGCTCCTCCGCGCACTACATCGCGGGATTGACTCTGGGAGCGACCTATGGGATTTCCGTTGCAGGCGGAAATCTCACGGTGTCCTCTCGGGGAGATTACGCCGCTAGCGCGGCAGGGGTCCTCGTGTATCCCGTTCCGCTATTCCGCACGCGGGCCCCCCTCGAAATGAGTGGGCCCGAACAATGAGATGAAGTAACTCGCGACGCCCCAGGGGGCATCCTTTCTTAAGCTGAACTGCTGTCGGTCCGGCCTGGCACACCGGCTAATCGGTGTCCGGCGGGGAACAGCCACTCCATTGATCGTATCCGTACAGGGGCTGTTGCTAACCTGGTTAATAACGCTCGCCACCCAAGCGGGGCCGCCGTTGGCGAGGTTCTTGCTGTTCCCAGAGGGGTGATCGGAATCTAACCCAGTCGGAGTCACCCACATCATGCTCGCCAGTTTGCACTTTTGCACATCGGTCAATACGTCCGCCGGATGCAGGTCCACATTCTCGATGAATTCTGCCCACATGCATTTCGTGAACGTGCTGTTGGGCTGGCAGATATTTTGAATCCAGAGCGGAGCGTTCCACAGGCTGTTCGAAACGCCCGATGCCGGGTCGCCTACCGCGTAATACTTCCACGTATGCTGGCTGTTGTCGAGCAGGGTAGCCATGGTGTCATGGGTGGCGCACACCGCGCCGGGCGGATTGTTGAACAACTTGATTTCAAGCGGCGCGGTGGAGGGCTCCAGCAGGTAATAAGGGTAGTTCAGTGGTGCCACACACCCGAAGCTGTTTTCGGAAACGAAGGTGGCCTGAGCGTCAGCCGCGGCGGTAAGCGCTGACGTTCCTCCAAACAGGAATTGATGGGCGGGTGCGCTTTCTCCCTGATTGGTGGAGAACATCTGGTTCGCCCAACCGAAATTCTGCGCCATATACAGGTAGGGGTAAATGCTGGGTGTCGTGGTCGGATCCACGTATCGGAAGGGACAACTCAGCGGACAGGCGACAGCCAATCGACAAGGTTCGCGGCTTTTCTTTCGGCTTTCTTCTAGCTGTGCGCTCTGCGGAATAGCTGCTGAGTTCCTTGCAGCCTCTCAAGGGCACGAGGTACAAAATGCCGCCTGTATAATCGTCGTTTTGGGGTCGACGATGGACGGCAAACGAGAACTTCTCGCAAGAGTGTGTTCGATGACGGGATTTACGTCGTTGTTCGAACAATTGCGAAAGCACCGTTCGATAATCGTGTTGAACTATCATCGGATCGGCAACACGGACGAAACGCGCTACGATCCTGGAGTATTTTCCGCCACCGCGGAGGAGTTCGAATGGCACATCGACTATCTGAAACGCCATTTCGAAATCGCGACCTTGGACCAGGTTGTGGCGATGGTCAGGGGTGAAGCGCCTGTACGCTCATGTGTCCTCATAACCTTCGATGACGGCTATCGCGACAACTACGAGGTGGCGTTCCCCAGGTTGCGTGCCGCGGGCGTGCCGGCAACATTCTTCCTGCCCACTTCCTTTATCGGCTCCGACCGATTGCCGTGGTGGGATCTCATCGCGTTCATCGTGAAAAATGGGCGCAAGAGCTCAATCAGAATGTCTTACCCTCATGCGGTCGAATTCGATATCGAAAGCCAAGGCCACAAAGCAGTGATCGCGAATGTGCTCCGCGCCTATAAGCATCCAGACATGAAGGACCACGACAGGTTCATCACGGATTTGCTGGCAAGTGCGGACAGCACCCTCCCGAGAGAGGAAGCTGAGGTTTGCTACATGAACTGGCAGCAAGCGAGAGAGATGCACGAGGGAGGCATGGCGTTTGGTTCTCACACGCATAGTCACGAGATACTCAGCAAATTGGCCGTTGAGCAACAGCATGAAGAGCTTAGACTTTCGCGAGAAATCATGGAGCGAGAGCTGAATCGGCAGATCACCGCACTGGCCTATCCAGTCGGTGGCCGGAATGCGTTCACCGATCAAACTCAGGACATGGCGAGACAGAGTGGATATTTGGCTGCGTTCTCGTTTTACGGCGGTTTCAATGTTGCCGGGAAGATCAAACCGTATGACATCCAGAGGTTCGGAGTGGATCAGCAGAGCCAGCCGAGGTTTCGTCTGCAGATGGCTCTGGGCGCGGCTTCGGGAGCCGTTTGGGTATGACCCCGCCTCCCGGGAGTGAATCTCCGCAACACAGCTTTGTCAAGGAATAGTCCCCATGCCCATAGCAGCACGACCGGACCCTACCTCCCACTACAACGCTGTGACCGATGCCTGGCAGTATCTGCTGGGAGCGGATCTTCACTACGGCTACTTTGAGAACCACAAACAGCCACTCGCGGCAGCCACCAATGCGCTGACCCGACTGCTCGTTGCGAAGGCTGGGCTGGAACCCGGAATGAGCGTGCTCGATTTCGGCTGCGGCACTGGGAACCCCGCTCTGATGCTGGCGGGAGAACACCAGCCTTCGGTGCTCGGCATCTCCACGAGCGAGATCGGCATTCAACGAGCAAGGGCTAGAGCGGCCACTTCGAATATGAGCCACCAGGTCCGCTTCGAGCTTCGCGAGGGCACGGCCACAGGACTCGATGACGGGACTTTCGAATCGTTGATGAACTGCTGGGTCCAGAGGGCCTGGCACAGTTCCGTAGGGCGTGCGATATCCTGTCTAGGTTTTGGCTCGACTGGTTGGGATATGGGCTTTCTGGTGGCGGAACGAGCCAGATGAGCCCCGCCATTCGCCGCCGAAGGGCGCTGCATCTGCAAATATTCAATTGGTGACTGAGCATGCTCATGGACAATAAAGGATTGGTGGTTGAGATAGCCCAGATGATACAGAGCGCACTCCGCGACAAGGGAATGACTGCGCCGCCAGTCAGCGGAAATAGCGTGCTGCTTGATTCGAATATCGGTATCGATTCGCTCGACCTGGCTGCGATTGTTGTGCAGTTGACGGAAAAGACTGGAAAGGACCCATTCGCGAACGGTTTCATTGAGTTTCAAACGGTGGGCGAATTGGCAGGTTTATACACCAGGCCGGAATAGTGGATGACGGAACCGCGCTTGCTAAATACGCTGCTAGGTTCGTCCAGCGCGGTACTCCGCCGGGACGACAAGCCGCTCAGCGCGCGCGGTATCTCAGCATCGGCGGTCGCTCTGGCCGACGAACTTCAGCCCTTCCAGGGCCGCCGAATCGGGGTCCTGTCGCCTTACGCCGATCACATTGCCGTCGCTCTGGCGGCAGGCGAACTCGCAAATTGTAGTGTCGTTCTCTACCGCGCTAACGAACTGCCCCGTGACTTAGTCGAGCGGTGGCACGTTTCCGCCATTATCGATTCCTCACTTGGCGTTATGGCAGCGGGAGAATACTCGCCCGAGAGTGCACTGCCATACCTGTACATACCGACTTCCGGAACAACCGGTGAACCCAAGCTGGTTCAGCATACGATGCACTCGTTGTTGGGGCGCATTGGTCATCGTCACGACACCTTCCACGAGAGAGCGCGTTGGCTTTTGACCTATCATCCAGCGACGTTCGGCGGCTTACAGGTTCTCCTGACTGCATTGCACGATGGCGCCGATTTGGTCGCCGTTTCTAAACCTTCAATTCCTGCGTTGCGGGATGCCGCCCTGGAGCATCAGGTCACGCATATCAGCGCAACACCCACGTTCTGGCGTGGATTCCTGTTGGCGCTGGGTGATCGCGCTTCGGACCTGAAGGTGAAACAAATCACGCTGGGTGGAGAAATTGCCGACGAGGCCGTTCTGCAGGTGCTACGAGAAAAATTTCCAAGTGTGCCGATTCGACACATCTATGCGTCGACAGAGGCAGGAGCGCTGTTTTCGGTGCGGGATGGTCACCCTGGATTTCCCGCCGAGTGGCTAACCACGGGGGTGGATGGAGTACAGTTGCGGATCATCGACGGTATTCTCCAGGTGCGGAGCCCGCGCGCCATGGTCGGGTATGCGGCGCCGGCGACGTCGGTCACTACTAACGACGGCTGGCTGATTACAGGTGATCAGGTGGATCACGTCGGCCACCGGGTGTACTTCCGTGGCCGTCAGGATTCGGTGTTGAACGTGGGCGGGGCGAAAGTCAAACCAGAGGAAATCGAAGAGGCCATTCTGCGCATCAAGGAAGTCGCAGACGTGCATGTATACGGCGTACCTAACCCGCTCACGGGAATTGTGGTCGCCGCTGATATTGTGCCTGGGCCCGGCAAGGACGCCGGCGATCTACGTCAGCTCATCACGGCTCGATTACGATCCGTCCTGGAACCGTACAAAATACCGAGGCTGATCAAGTTCGTCGAATCGATTCCACTGAGCGCGGCCGGGAAGAAACAGAAGAAACAGAAGATCCAATGACGGGAAACAGCGAACGAGTGGTGTTGGTGACCGGTGGAAGCCGTGGGCTAGGGCTGGCCATCGTTCGGGATCTCCTGGCTGGTGGATATCGTGTGGGGACTTGCAGCCGAAAACTGTCCCCAGAACTACGACAGCTTCTTGACCAGGCCGCTGCCGGCAAATCGCTGTACTGGAAGGAATGCACGATCGGCAATGCCGCGGAAGAGGAAGCCTTCTTTCGGAGCTTTCTGAATTGGAGTGGACGCCAGGAGTTCTACGCGCTTGTCAACAACGCCGGGGTTGCGAGGGAAGGCATTCTCGCCAGCTTCCCGAACGTTGAAACCGAGCGAATCATCCAGATCAATTTGCTGGCCGCTCTGCGCTTTGCGCGTCTCGCATTGCAGGCATTCCTGACCAGGCCGGGGCCGGCACGGGTCATAAACATCAGTTCAATTATTGCGCTTCGCGGATACACAGGCCTGGCGGCCTATTCGGCCTCGAAAGGCGGGCTGGATGCCATGACGCGTTCGCTCGCGCGCGAGGTTGGACGGCGGCAGATCACGGTGAACTCCATCAATCCAGGCTACCTTGAAACCGACATGTCGAAATCCCTCGCGGGAGAACAAAGGCAACAGATCATCCGCCGGACACCGTTGAACCGTTTAGGAACAGTCGGAGACGTGTTCCCGTGTGTCAGATTCCTGCTTAGCGGCGATGCTGCTTTCATCACGGGACAGAGCATTGTGATTGACGGGGGAATCAGCGTGTGAGCACGCACGCGATCCTAGAGGCAGGCGATATCCCAATCGATCATCGTCAGACGGAACTTTGCAATGGCGCGGATCTCCGGTTTCAGAGGCAGCACGCGTATTGTCTTCTGGCGATGATCTCGAAACCCCGAGCTTAGCAGGCCGACACGAACGGCAGGCTCCGTCGTTGTAGTCGCGATCGCGGCAGCACCCGGGAAATCGGCGCGTGCCGCCTGTTGCGCGGATACGCCGAGCATCTGGGCCTCAGCCGTATGAAGACCAGCCGGACCGAAGTCAATCAACCTGACTTCATGTCCCACTTGCCCCAGAACGAAATAGGCAACCGGCCGGGAGATCTCGTTTACCATGTAAGCCTGCACGCGTTGAAAGCGCGGGCAGGTCGCAATATGCGCAAGCAGACGAGCGTCGCGCATACTCACGGCTTCGTTTGCCGTGCCGAGCGGAAACAGAGCCTCCGGAATACCTGAAAGCGGAACAGGTTCATACATCCACCCAGGTTTAAGCCTCATTCTCGGAAGGAAGTTCCACAAACCATTTCGCGCCAGACGCAACGGGAATCTCCAGTCCCTTGCGGAGTCCCGCCACGCCGGATTTAGCAGATGCAGCGGGCGGGTCATGAGCCAAACTGGATTGGTCGGTTTGAAGCCAAACGCTGAGGCCACCCTTTGACCCATCGCGGACCCACCGATAGAAAACACAGCGGCCAGGCCGTCAACACAATCGTGAAGCACCTTCATCCCCGAACCGGGGGCGTTACGATCAGCCACCCAGTCAATCAGGTGACAGCTGTCGAGATCACCGGAAGCGGCGCGTACCCGGATCGGCCACCTGCATCCGTGGCTCACAATTCGACCGTTGTCGTGCAACACGTATCCGCGGCTCCCGGCAAACAGGGGATGAGGCCTCCAGTACTTCCAATCCTGAAATGATGGCTCAATTGCAGCACTGCCCACCGGGAGATCAAGATTCTCCCTGATCAACTCCGTGATAGGGTCGCGATCTTCCACCGATGAAGGCCTTCCGCGGAGATTCATACGCGGAATATACCACCGGGCGCTGATCTGCTATGTTCTCAAGCAATTGTCATTCCCAGCCTGTAATGTTCGAGGGCCCTCGGATCCGTCATGCTCGGCGTCAGATAGTTGGCCAAACCTCAGGACACGGACCGTTCCCGTCCTGGCCAAGGAATTCGGTCTGATTGGTCGGAAAAAACAGGGTGGAAACCTCTCGAAATTCATTAATCATTCATAAACCATTAACAGTCCTTTCGCAGATGCGGTGTTACCGTGGCTGCGCCCTCTCCCTGTGGCTACTAACGAGGGCCTATGGTGGCTGGTTTACTGAACCGCGCCTGTGGAAATGTGCGGCTGCTAACCCACGATAGCGGAGCTGTGCCCGCGTGCAGGCCGGTTCTAGTTTGGTCCATCGGTTCGTGAAATCAGGCAATTGTTGGAGCGTCTAAATGGGTAAGCCTCTTGATAATCCAGGGAGCGTCGGGATACGTGCCGCGGCGGAGGCGAACGCAGTACGGTCGGAACCTGTGGTCGAGTTCGCTCGAAAAAAGTCGCCCGTCCCGGCCTCAGATTTCTTCGACGATCACCAACCGCTGAATGGTCACGGAACAACCGAGCGAGAATTCGTCCCATTGCCGATCGCCGATCTCCCGCAAGTCGCGTTGCCCCGGGACGCCACCAAGCCTCTGGTGACGTCCAACGACCGCTACGCCAAAGACGCACTTGAAGCCTACAAGAGTCTGCGCACGCGGTTGCTTAAATCGCAGGCAAGCCAGGGATTTCGCTCCATCGCCGTCACCAGCGTAGGGCGATCTGAGGGCAAAACTCTGACCGCGTTCAACCTCGCATTTTGTTGCGCAGTTGTAGAGAATCTCTCGGTTCTGCTGATCGACGGCGACTTGCGCAGCAGCAGCTTGACAAAGCTGATCGGACGGATGCCGTCGGCCGGCCTCGCGGACGTCATGAGTAGTAGAGCGTCCTGCGAACAGGCAATTGTGAGGACGGATGTGCCAAATCTGTTCGTCATGGGGGCCGGACCTAGCGACGGGTCATCCACCGAACTGTTTTCAACGGAGAATTGGGGTCAGGTGATTCGCTGGAGCCGGAACCACTTCAAGATTGTGCTGGTCGATGCTGTGTCTATGGGTTCCGCTGATTTTGAGCTGATTGCCCCGGAATGCGATGGCGTCCTGCTGGTCGTGCGGGCTCGTAGCACGTCTCGAGAAGCACTCAAAATGGCTGTCGAGCAAATCGATGCCAAGAAGTTGGTTGGAATTGTCTGGAATGGCAGTAGCTCGGACAAGAAGATCCTCTACTCGTAAGCTGCGAACTATCGAGTGGGATTCTAATAGTCCGACGCTCGGGCACATAGAGAGGTGCCCGCGAGGTTCGAAATGAGATTTCTCAATCAGCCCAACTCGGTTGTCAACGCTGGCCGTTGTGCGTTCCTTCTGGGCGCATTGCTTTTGCCAGCAACTGCCGCCAGCGCACAAGAAATAGCGGAACACACAACTGCGCCGAGCGGTGGGTCCTCGACCACAGCAGCGAGTAGTTACATTGTGGGTGAGGCTGACGTGTTGCGCATCAATGTCTGGAAACAACCCGAAATATCGCAACTGAGTGTCGTGGTGCGGCCGGATGGGATGGTGTCGGTCCCGCTGGTCGGTGAGGTTAAGGTCAGCGGTATGACGCCGGTCCAGATCGAAGCGACCCTGGTAAGCGAACTGAAGCAATACGTAAACGAACCGCGCGTCACCGTGACGGTGGCGGAGGTTGGGAGCAAGACCGTTTACGTGACCGGTGAAGTAACCCATCCCGGTGCGTACCCGCTGGTGGGACCCGTCGACGTACTGCAAGTCATTGCCAAGGCCGGCGGAGTAACCCCGTTCGCCCATCGCAGATCAGTGTTCGTGTTGCGCCAAATCAACGGCAAGAAGCAGAAACTACCGGTCAACTACAGCCGGATTTTCCACGGCAAGAGCCCGGAGCAGAACATCAATCTGGAGCCCGGAGATACGGTTGTCGTTCCATGAGCTCTCTTCGCCGCAGATTCCTGCATCTGCTGCTGATGGTCGCGGCTCTGGGTCACCAATTGCCGGCGCAAGTTGGAAATGTTTCCAGTTCCGACGCGCGGGGCACTGGGGGAGGATCGGAGCGGCAACCGGAGGCCAGCAGTGGCGATCCTGGAAGTGGAGAAGGCGCGCCTCCCGCTGCCGATCTGGTCGCCACTCAAAGCATGGTGTTCATCATCCCCGGAGTCATCAATTTCGGCGGGCTCAGTGGAGCGGGGGTGTTGTTCGGTGCGGGCGCCTCGGAAGGTTACGGCTGGGTTCATAACGGCACGCCAAGTGATGCTCAAGGGCACATATCCGTAGTCCAGCCTTACGTCGGTCTTTTTCAAGCTGGGCATCGACACAGGTTCCTGTTTGAATATTCTCCCACCGTCGACTTGTTCAACAAAGACCACTGGGATGGGAGCGTTCTGCAACGTGGCGGCATACGGGCCTCTGACCGGCTGTCGGAACGATGGGGATGGAATTTTTCGAGCTACACAACGTATGGTCAAGAGTACTTGCGCCAGCTTGGCGGTCTTGCGACTGGCGAGTTTCCGGGCTGGCTGACTTTCTCGGTGCCGACCGACAAGCTCTTTGTAGCGGCGGTTTCGACGGGCTTGACTCTTCGGAGCAAGCCACTGCAGGAATTTTCTTTCACGGTCGGCGACACCTACAGTTCCGTCCGCCACGGCCCTCACTTCGACGACGGTTCGGCACGCGTGCAAATGACGAACTACTTCGGGAGAGAGTCCAAGTGGTACACGTATGCGCAAGCCAATCGTTACACGAATCAGCCAGGTTGCACCCGGATCGGAGCTGGTGGAGGGTTCGTTTGGAATGCTAGCGTAGGAACAACGATCTCTGCGGAGGCCGGCCCAGAATACGGGAGTGGAACATGCGTCGACCGTTGGACTTCAACCTTTGGCGCTTCGCTCTCCCAGCATCTCACGCCGACGACGGTTCTGTATCTGAGCGCTACCCGTGATCTGGTCGAGCCGTATCTGTTGCAAAGCCGGTGGACGGACATTTATTCCGCAAAGCTCTGGCAAAAGACGAGCCAGAACACGTACGTGGCAGCGGGTGCCGCCTATGCCCGCAGCAGCGTCCTGCCCGGCGAAACCATGTCGCGCTACCGTGGGCTTCTCTATTTTTCCGAATTCCACTGGCGCATGTCCAATAGCCTGACCCTGGTTGGGTCCTATCGATACTTCAAACGTGATTTGTCCGACCCCAGTTTTGAGGATCGGAATTCTTGGGTTTTCCTGTCCATCGTGTGGCATCCATTTACCCGGGGGATGCGACGCGCTTTTTAGTTATGCAGCAACGAAATCTACGCGCCTTTTGGTTTCCTGGTGAGAACACTTCAGGGAGCCAAGGAGCCTAGGAGACTTCTCGATGAACAAGCATCAGCGTCCGGATCCGCTCAGCCAGGCGAAAGAGTTTTGGGGGACGATCGTACTTCATCGGTGGGGCATCCTGCTTATGACTGTGGTGCTGGCAGCGATTTCCATCGTGGCGATCGCACTAGTGCCTGACACCTACGTGGCCAGTACCACGGTGCTGTTCGATCCACAAAAGCTGCCCGAGCGATACGTAGCGCCGACGGTCACCACCGATCCAGCACAGCGGCTCAACACGCTGACCCAGGAAGTGCTGGGCGCTGGCCGCCTGGAACAGATCGGCCAGCAATTGCACCTTTCCGCTGACTCGCCGAAAACATCGCAGCAGCAGATGGTTGACCAAATGCGCAAGAACATCACCATTGAGATGAAGCCGAGTACCGAACATGAGATGAGCGCTTTCGTCATCAGCTTCAGCGGTCAGGACCCGCAACTGGTGGCGGCGGTGGCGAATCGCTTGGCACAGAGTTTCATTGACTGGGACTTGGCCAATCGAGAACAGCAGGCAGCGAGCACGACTGAGTTCATGACCGCGCAACTACAGGATGCAAAGCAGGCACTGGATAAGGAAGAAGCTGCCATCAGCGAGTACAAGGTGCAGCATTCGGGACAATTGCCGGAACAGTTGTCCTCCAATATGCAGGCACTAGCCACGCTTCGCGTGGCCCTGCAATCCAACGGCGAATCTCTTGACCGGTTGGATCAAGAGAAAACGATGCTGACCTCGCTCCCCGAAGGGAGCCGTTCAGCCTCCGCGGTTCCCACAGAGCGGGACCGCCTGGAAACGGAGCGGCGGACTTTGCAGGCAGAGCTGACACAGTTGCGGGCCCAGTACACTGAGCAGTACCCCGATGTGGTCACGACCAAAGATCGCCTGCAGGCGGTCGCGCAGCAGCTCAGCCGGATGGCGCCCGGGACGGCGGCAGCCGAAGTCTCTTCGGCCGAGGTTCGGCTGCAGATCATCGACCGCGAGGCCGGGCGGTTACAAGAGGAACAGAAGCGACTGATTCAGCGCATCAACAAATATCAGGCACAAGTGGATGTAACGGCGGTCCGAGGACAGGAGATGGAGTACTTGAGCCGCAACTATACCAACGCTCGACTACAGTATGAAGGATTACTCGACAAGAAATTCCATGCCGAGATGGCGGGGGATCTGGAGCGCCAACAAAAGGCGAGCCGCTTCACGGTAGATCCCGCGCAAGTTCCGGAAAAGCCCGTCAAGCCCAACCGCTTGTTGTTGCTCGCCATGGCGCTCCCTTTCTGTGGTCTCGTCCCGACGGGGATTGCAGTCGCCGGTGCGGAAGTGCGTGGAACCGTGAACAGCGAGCGGACCCTGCGGTCCCTGTTACCAGACGAAGCCCGCGTGGTGGGGCACATCCCGATGATCGACACCGCGATCGGGGTGCGCAAGCAACGGCGAATGGCGATGCTGAGTATCCTGGGATCCCTCACGTGTTGCCTGTTAGTGGCCGCTTTCTTGTGGGGAGGAACTGCGGCGCACATGCGACGGAACCACGCCCATCAATTCGTCCCAAGCAATCCGAACGCCAAGCTTTTACCACAGTAGGACCCTTTGCTCTCCTCCTTAGGCCACTTCATCTTCTCGCACAACGCCCACTTCGGGGGGCGCAGGGACCTTCCCCATGATCGTCTGGCTCTTCTGGGTTTCCGCCGCAATCATCGCTTACGCTTACTTCGGGTACCCACTCTGGATCTATCTACGCAGCCGCCTGCGCCCGCACAAATGGAAACAGGCGGAGATATATCCCTCGGTCAGCATCGTTATGGCCGTGCACAACGGGTCCAAACTGCTTCGGGAAAAAGTGAACCACCTGCTGAACCTGGACTATCCGACAGGACTGGTGGACGTGCTGGTTGTGTCCGATGGGTCAGATGATGGCACCAACCAGGTACTGGGCGGGATCGCGGACTCGCGGTTGGTACCGATCGTTTGTACGGAACACCGGGGTAAGGCCAACGCCCTGAATCATGCGATTAGCCGCGCCACTGGCGACGTCATAGTGTTTGTGGACATCCGGCCGAAGCTGGAGCAAACGGCGCTGCGCCAAATCGTCAGCAATTTTGCCGACCCGACCGTGGGCTGCGTCGCAGGCGAACTCTTCCTGCGCATTGACGACCACGATGCCGGAACGAAAGCGGTGAGCGGCCTTTACTGGCGTTATGAACAGGGGATCCGCAAATGCGAAGCGTTGGTGGACTCGCCCGTTGGGGTGTATGGCGGGTTTTATGCAATACGGAGAGCGCTTGCTACAGCCATTCCTGAAGGCCTGATCCTTGACGATATGTACCAGCCACTCTGCATCGTCCGGCGTGGCTTCCGCTCGGTGATCGACGATCGTGCGCGGGTTTGGGACATCTGGCCCAAGACTTCGGGAGCCGAATTCCACCGTAAAGTGCGGACCCTCGCCGGGAACTACCAGCTCGTGCAAAAGGCCCCCTGGCTGCTAGGACGCACAAACCGCCTTCGCTTTGAGTTGGTGTCTCACAAACTCACGCGCTTGGCCGTTCCCTTTTTTCTCCTGACTTTGCTGTTGGCCAGCTTCGGGTTGCGTGCTACCCAGCCATACGCGACGATTCTGCTTGGACAAATCCTTTTCTATGGGCTTGCCGTGCTGGGGCTGGTTTGGGATACACGCATTTTGCGCCGAATCGCCGCACCGGCAAGCGCTCTCGTCTTGTTGAACGCGGCGGCAGTTGTGGCACTGTTCATGTTCCTTTTCCGGCCCAGTTCCCTACTCGGCCTCTGGGTCAAGCCGGGAGCTCCGGCTGAGGCACGCACAATCCGGGCAGCTTGATCGCCCGGCATATTTCCATACGCCGGCAAGGAAAGCCCTGGCATTCATCCGGCTCGAACAGCTCGATATGGGTTTCATCCTAACTCTCATCTACATTGCGCTGGCGCTGCTATCGCCGGTGGACCTGTTTCCGGCGTTGGTGGAGTACCGAGTGGAGCTGCTGTTGGTCTTGGTGGCCCTGCTCTTCTCAGTTCCGGGTCTGCTTGATTCACGCTTTTTCAGGATTCCTCAGGTTTACCTGCTTGCGGGATTATTCGTCGCGGTCTTTCTGTCCGCGGCAATGGCCAGCCAATGGATCGGCGGTGGATGGGTTGCACTCCAACGATTCCTGCCTGCAGCTATCGTTTTCTATCTCGTCGTGTTGAATTGCCAAAGCGTGAGACGGCTGCAAGTGCTGGTTTCACTGCTTGTAGTGATCGCCGTTTTCTATGTGGTGCAGGGGGCCAGAGCTTATCTGGCAAATGACCTGGCCAGCCCTCTCTTGAAGGTCATCCCCATGAGTGACGGCGCCGTCACCTTCCGTATGCAGGGCCTGGGATTCCTGCGTGATCCAAACGAACTCGCGCAGTTTCTGGTGATGCTCCTTCCGTTCATTTGGATGAGATGGCAAAAGGGCTTCCCCGTACACAACACCCTCTTTGTGATTGGTCCCTCTGCATTCTTTGTTTGGGGGGCCTACCTGACGCATTCGCGTGGCGCGATTATCGCGCTGGTCGTGATTCTGATGTTGGCCCTGAAAGATCGAGTAAGTACCGTGTCCACGATTGTGGGAGGGGCCCTCGCCTTCGTAATGTTGATGGCGATCAATTTCTCCGGCGGGCGCGACGTCTCTCTGGAAGCCGGCTCCGACCGGATGGACTTGTGGAGTGATGGTCTGCGTTTGTTCAAGGGGTCCCCCTTGTTCGGCATCGGGTTCGAGAGTTTTGGCAGTTACGACTACGGTCACACGGCCCACAACTCGTTTGTGGTTTGCCTGGCAGAACTCGGAATTGTCGGTTACTCGTTGTGGGTGGGCCTGCTGGTTTTCACCTTTTCCGGATTGAATTCCCTGATTGCGTCGCTAAAAGGTTCGGGTGACGATAAGAACCAGGATTCGCCTGACTCCGAAATTGGCGACATCGAGACGTGGGCAAGAGCAATACGTATCTCGCTGGCCGGTTTTCTGGTCGCTGCATTCTTCTTGTCGCGAGCCTATGTGCTTCCGCTCTATCTCACGCTTGGTATGGCGGTGGCACTTCTGTGCGTTGGGTGGGAAGAAGAGGAACCCATCGCCAGAAGATCAGTCGGCTGGCTACTTAGCCGTACTGCACAGTTGGGGTTCGCCGTGATTGCCTTGATGTATATCGGCCTGCGGGTGCGATCGGCTTTCTTCTAGATCAACATGAGATCAGCGGATGTCAGTTCCGGGGAGGCCACTACCACGATGGTCGCCACCCTGTTTCCGGACGGACGGAATCTTGTCGAACAGCTGGATGCGTGTCCGCTTTGCTCTGGAACCGCATTTCGAGAGCTTCCAACTCCGGGGCACTGGATTGGCGAGGACATTTTCTCCTCCGGGGCCGGCCGGTTCGGACTTCGACGCTGTCAGGGCTGCTCCCTGGCGTTTGTGAATCCGCGGCCATCGATGGCGCTGCTGAATGCCTTCTACGATTGCGACACTTATGACTGCCACAGCCCGGAGTCGGGCAGCACAAAAACGGCGCAGTTCCTTCTGGAATGCGTGGAACGCCACGGCCCGTACCAGAGCCAACGGTTTCTCGATTTCGGCTGCGGCGGTGGGTATCTTCTGCGGGCGGCGATGCGCAACAACTGGAACGCTTTCGGCTATGACGTCGGCAGACGGGCGCTCGCTTCGTGTAATGCCCAAGGTTTGTCGGTAACGGACAATCTCGCTGCTTTTGACTCGTCCAGTTTCGATGTCGTGTTTCTGAACCACGTGTTCGAGCACATCGCCGAAGCACAGAACGTTTTGTCTCTCTGCCACCGCCTGCTCAGCAAGAGCGGCAAGCTGTTTATCATCGTTCCAAATCTGGCGGGGATGCGGGCAAGACTGTCCTTTCCTTTTCTCTCACGGCGCTTCAATGTCGACGAGCGGCATCGTGCATTCCCGATCCACTTGTTCTACTTCACGCCGCGGACTCTGGCGAAGACTCTGCAGAAGAACGGCTTCCGAGTGACGGCCCTGGAGACTTTCGGGATGGGCATGGACGAGTTCATCAACCGACCAGATGGTGCGCCTGCCGCCGAAACCGCGAGGACTTCCGGCCCGAAGAACGCCGACGCGTTCAGGCAGATCGTCAAGCAAACTTACTTCGGCGCTGGTCTTGGTGAAAACTTGCTGGCAGTTGCGCAGCCGATCTAGCACAGACCTCCTGACATGGACGTCCATCCAGTGAGATACAGCCGAATCCTCGAATCCGTCCTGATCCCGGCCTACTACAACCTGCGCGGACGAAGCTATCCGAGATGGCGGGAATTCGTGGAGCGCAGTCAATGGTGGTCACCGGAACAGATCCATGAGTTCCAGTCGCGCGAACTCCGACGCCTGTTGGAACACGCGTTCTGTTCGGTTCCCTATTACCGGAAGAAATACGCCTCGGCAGGCATCGAGCTAGGGGATATCAGGACCAGAGAGAATTTCGCACGGCTTCCCGCTCTTACCCGAGAGGAAGTGAATGCCCATCGGTCCGAGCTATGCGCCCAGTCCCCGAAGGACCGCCTCATTCCACATGCGACAGGCGGATCATCGGGAGTTCCGACCAGGTTTTTTATCACGCCTGAAAGCTATGACTGGCGCTGCGCCGCTTCCGCCCGAGCCTATTCGTGGAGCGGATATCGCACGGGCGAACGCGCTCTTTATCTGTGGGGAGCTCCGGTCGGCAAGGTCTCGCGTTTCAACAAGGCTAAACTCGACGGCTACCGCTACTTTCGCCGGGAGCTGATGGTTTCCACTTTTCGGCAGACGCCGGAGCTGTGGCAAAAAATCTTCGAGACTGCCCTTCGCTTCCGCCCCAGGTTCATCGTCGGCTACGTGTCGAGCGTCGAACAATTTGCCCAATTCCTGTTGGCTCGCGATCTCGTTATCCCTGGGGTGCATGCGGTTCTTGCGGCCGCCGAACCTGTATATCAGTCGACTCGCGAACTCGTTCGCCAGGCTTTTCGGGCCCCGCTGTTCGATACCTACGGTTCCCGTGAATTCATGTCCATCGCGGCAGAATGTGAGAATCACAACGGTTTGCACATCCATGCCGACAATCTGCTGGTGGAAACTGAACCGGGCGCAAATCGCGTCTCTTCTGAACTCCTCATTACCGACCTGCACAACTATGGGATGCCCTTCATTCGCTATCGCATTGGCGACCTTGGCGCGCTCAGTGACTCCGCCTGCCCGTGCGGACGAGGGCTGCCGCTGATCCACCGGATCGAGGGCCGGGTCCTGGAAGTGCTGCGGACCAGGGATGGAAGAACAATCCCTGGGGAGTTCTTCCCGCACCTACTAAAGGACATCCGCGAGGTGCGGGAATTCCAAGTGCAGCAGAGCAGCGTGGAAGAGATCGTGCTCTCAGTGGTTTTAGCTCGCCCGCTGTCAGAGAGTAGCGAAACACTTCTGCGACAAGAGATGGCGAATGTGTTCAGTTCTGCGACGCGAGTCACCATCAAGCCCGTGGAAGCCATACCGCAGCTCCCTTCGGGAAAACGCAGGGTAGCGATCGGAATGGCACAGCTCAACTAGTACCCGCGTTCAATGGCCACGCAACCGACATGGATTGAGACCGACCCCGCGCCGCACCCGGGAGGAAGAGTCGGTCCTCCTGTGGGTGGATGGTTCGACAGAGTTCTCGCGGAAGCCAGATGCCGGGCCGACCAGATCGCCCGGGCTGAGCAGCGTGTATTCCTGGGCCTTCTTTTTGTTTTCGCTTTGGTTGTGCGGATGGTGGCCCTGCTCTCTTTACGGCAGGTCAGCCGTCCTCCGGGACTGCAGGAAGGCGCCGACGGGATCGAATTCGAGCACCTTGCCCGCTCATTAGCCGAAGGCCGCGGCTACGTTCGTCCAAACGGCGTGCCCACTTCTTTTCGAGCGCCAGGGTTTCCCATGTTTGTGAGTATCATCTACCGCATCTCGCACATGAACCTGAGCATCGCGAATCTGTCTTTTCCCTTCCTGGGCGCCGGCATCTGCGTAGCTACGTATCTACTGGCGAAGGAGGTAGTCTCGGAACGCGCGGCCCGCCTGTCTGCTCTATTAAGTGTGTTGTATTTCCCGGCTATCTACTTCTCGACGGTGTGGTTATCAGAGCCGCTTTTCATGTTCAGCTTTGCGCTCTGCTTGTGTTTGTTCCTGATTTACCTTCGCAAGGGATCGTATGGGGCCCTGGCCGCGGCGAGCTTGCTGTTTTCGTGGTCGGTTCTGGTCAGACCTTTTGCCATCCTCATGCTCCCAGCGCTTTTGCTGCTCGACTTCGCGTATTCCAAGAAGCGTGCGCTAACAGTTCCGCTCCTGCTGGTCTGCTCCCTCACGCCAACTCTCCTATGGACAGCAAGAAATTATCGCGTCTACCACGCGTTCGTGTTGGTTGCAACCAGCGGAGGCGCGGTATTTTATGGGGGAAACAACGATACCGTGCTGCACGTACCGCAGCACTGGGGAGGCTGGGTTTCCAGCACTCATCTTCCGGGCCGCGCTCTGGTTGATGCGACGCCAAACGAGTATGCTCACGACCAGGCTGAGTGGCAACTGGGAAAGCAGTGGGTCGGGACTCATCTCACGGCGATGCCGCTTCTGGTCGCAATGAAACTGGCCCGCTTTGCCCTTCCTGATTTTGATTCGGTGAACCGAAAATACGTCGTTCTGTCCGTGATGACCTACCTGCCCTTTATTCCTCTGTGGGTTCTGGGAATCCGGGCTGCGGTGGATCGAAAGAATCGCACGGTACCCTGGCTTGTGCTGCATCTCACGATTGCAGCAACGATTGCAACGGGAGTGATATTCTGGGGCAATCCACGGTTCCGCGACGCCGCCACGCCCATATTGATGGTGTATGCGGGTTGCGGGCTGGATGGCCTGCTAGCCTTCCGCGCCTTTGCTGGCGGCGGTGTCGGCAGTGCCCGCCACTGAGGAGTATCTATGAACTCACAGCTGCTCTCGATCCTGGTGCCGCTCTACAACGAGGAAGAGTTCGTGGGGTTACTGCTGGAGCGCGTCCTGCAAGCAGCGCTGCCCGACGGCATGGCGCGGGAAATCATCGTCGTCGATGACGGATCGAGTGACAGCTCGGCGGAAATCGTGGCCGATGTCGCAGCGTCTCACCCCGAAGTGCGGCTGGTGAGTCATGATCGCAATCGAGGAAAAGGCGCTGCCATCCGGACCGCCGTTGAACATGCTCGCGGCGACTTTTGTGTCATTCAGGATGCCGACCTCGAATATGACCCGGGCGAGTACCAGAACCTGTTGCGCCCGCTGCTGGAAGGCAAGGCGGATGTAGTCTACGGGTCGCGCTTCATGATCGTGGGGGAACGGCGCGTGCTGTATTTCTGGCATTCCGTCGCCAACCGCCTGCTCACAGAGTTCTGCAATCTGGTTGCAGATCTCAATCTCACCGACATGGAGACGTGCTACAAAGCGTTCCGTAGCTCCCTGCTGAAGAGTCTCCCGCTGCGCTGCAGCCGCTTTGGCATTGAACCGGAATTGACCATCAAAGTGGCACGGCGCCATGCCCGTGTCTACGAAATACCGATCAGCTACCATGGCCGCACTTATGAAGAAGGCAAGAAAATTGGCTTTAAGGACGCGGTTCAGGCTGTATTCGTCATCCTGCGTTTTGCCTTCACGCATGACCTTTACAAGGATCCCGGACCTCTGACCCTTCAAGCCCTTTCCAGGGCAGTGCGATTCAATCGGTGGATGGCGGAAACCATTCGACCCTACGTAGGTGAGCGGGTGCTCGAGATCGGAGCAGGAACCGGGAATCTGACGCGGGTGTTGCTGCCGCGTGTGAAGTCTTATGTGGCCAGCGATATTGATCAAGAACACCTCGCGCGGCTGTCCAACCGGTTCGTCCATCGTCCGAATCTGCAGGTGCGCCGCTGCGATTTGTCCAATCCAGCCGATTTCGCCGGCATTGCCGAAAGCATGGATACGGTGGTGTGCCTCAACGTTCTGGAGCACATTGAGGACGACATGCAGGCCTTGCGCAATATTCATTCGGCGCTATCAACCGGCGGCCGTGCCATCATCCTGGTGCCGCATGGGCAGGAAATTTTCGGCACATTGGACTCCGCTCTGGGTCACTTCCGCCGCTACTCGCATGCCACACTGCAACAACGTCTGGAAGAAGCGGGGTTCCGGGTGGAAGCGATCTTGGACTTCAATCGCATTTCACGTCCCGGCTGGTATGTAAGCGGGAAGATATTGAAACGCAGGACTCTGAGCCCTGTGCAGATGACGCTATTCGATAAGCTCGTGTGGCTCTGGCGTCGCATCGATGGGCCGCTGCCGTGGCCGCCGACTTCGATCATCGCAATTGCAACTAAAGGTGAGCGCGCGGCACCTCCGTCTCAGATCCAATTGCCGTCAGAATCTGAAGTGGTTCAATCCGCCTGAAATGTCCGCAGAGTCTCTTGCCGGTCAAGTCATCCGTAAGTTCGCCTAAATAAGCCAATCGTCTCCGCTCCATTCTCCTAAACCAATCGTCGGTCCAATACCAAGGCTATCCCCAATGTCCAAGGTCCTTCTTCTGACGTATATGTTCCCCCCGGCGGGTGGAATCGGCACACCGCGAGCTCTGGCCTATACTCAATACCTTCCGCGTGAAGGCTGCCGTTTGTCGGTGCTGGCCCCGACCAAACCGGCCCTGCGCGACCATGATCCCGCTTTGGACAGGCTGATCCCGTCCGACGTGGTCGTGCATCGTGCCTGGACCCCCGAGCTTCCCATGTCTTTCCGCGACCGGATCTGGAAAAACTCTGCGCTTTCCGACTCTCCCGCGTCGGGGCAGCGGGCTGGCCGCGGGAAGTGGATGGCCAAGCCGCTGCGTTGGCTGGCGCATCACATGCTCTTTCCCGATCCGCAAGTTCTCTGGGCTCCATCGGCGTTTTGCAAAGCTTGCCATGTCATTGAACGCGATGACATTGATACGGTCATCGTAAATATGCCGCCGTATTCCCTGCTCACGGTGGCCCTCGCGCTCAAGCGGAAGTTTCCTTACTTGAAGCTCATTACTGATTTCAGAGACGAGTGGCTCGGTTACTATCTGAACCAGATCGATCACCCGACACAAGAGAAGGTGCGCCGTGCCTGGGAACTGGAGGCTGAGGCGGTGCATGTATCAACTTACGTTTCCACGGTAACCGACACTTGGGTCGAGCGTCTTCGTCGACGCTATCCCAACGAGCCAGCCCATAAGTTCGTTTGCACTCCGAACGGCTATGACCCGGGAATGTTTCGGGACTTCCGACCTCAAGTACGCAAGGACCGCAAGATCATAGTGACGTACTTCGGAACAGTTCACGACAATCGCATCTATTCTCCGGACAACTACCTCGCCGCACTCGAAGGTCTGCCGCCCCAACTCCGCAACCAATTCCAGACCCGATTTATCGGGCGCATCATGGGCGATGCGCAGTCCTCACTACGGGACACCAAGGCGGATGTGCGATTGCTTGGGTTCATGCCCAAGCAGCAGGGAATTCGCCATCTACAGGAGACCGACTTTGTCCTCTTGATTGCAACCGATCCCAGCTCACACGCCGGCAAACTTTTCGACTACCTGGGTTGTGGCAAGCCGATTCTCGCCCTGTCGCCACCGGGAGGCGAAATCGACCGGCTTCTGCGGCGGACTCGCACCGGCTGGTGCGCCGATCCCTGGGACCCGAGCGCTATTCAGCAGATGATCTTGTCCGCGACACGGCAACTGCGGCAAGGCTCCCCGGCGATCAATCCGGATCACGATGCGATCCGGACCTATTCCTGGCCGCACATCCTCAGCCGTTTTGCTGCTGACGTGAAACTGAGTCCCGCCGCGCACATCAGCCTAGAGAGGGTACCTCCGCTGGAACTGCCGTTGAGCGTCGGCGCGTAACGACGGCCGGTATTCGCTTGTGCGCAACCACCATGGGCCCCCTGAGAATTGCAGTTGTAACTCCGGAACTGCCTACTCGCGAGTATCCACATCGAGGACAGTCGATCTATCAGACGCTTAGGCATTTGTGCAACTACGCCGAACTGCAGGCTTTGTGCCCACTTCCCCGCTACCCCGCTCATTTCCATCCCCGCTTTGATTACCGCGAAGTTGATCTCTCCTATTCTCTGCCGGGTGTATCGGCTCAATATTTCGAGTATCCCGCGCTTCCCGTGGTGACCCGCCCGGTCAACGGGTTGATGTGCGCTTACTATCTTGAGTCTCACCTTCGGGCATTCCACGCCGACGTAATCCTGAACTTTTGGCTGTACCCAGCCGGTTTCGCTGCCCTCAGCGTGGGAAGGAAGCTGCGCGTCCCGGTGGTTGTCGGCTCAATCGGCTCCGACCTGAATGCGATTCCTGATCCTGTTTCCCGCTGGCTCACGCGGAGAACCCTGCACGGTGCATCAAGGGTCATTGCCAAGAGCGAAGAGCTGCGCCTTCAGATTTTAGCCATGGGTGTAGATCCGGGGAAGACTCATGTGGTGGTGAACGGCTGTGATGAAAGCCTCTTCTTTGTGCGCGATCGTGACGCCGCACGGCGCGAACTGAGCATACCGCCCACGGCGGAATTGATCGCGTTTGTCGGACGCATGCATCGCGGAAAAGGAGTTGGAGAATTGCTGGAGGCTGCCGCGACCCTGGCGCTCAAGCGTCCTAACCTGCGCCTCGCTTATGTTGGGGATGGTCCCGAGTTGGGGGCGATAAAAGATAAGGCTCGCGCCAGCAATCTCGCCGATCGCGTCGAATTCCCCGGTGCCTGTTCTTCGGCGGAAGTAGCGCGATGGCTGGCGGCGGCAAATTTGCTCGCACTGCCCAGTCACGCCGAAGGTTGCCCGAACGTTGTGCTTGAAGCTCTGAGCTGCGGCCGGCCAGTAGTCGCCACCGAGGTCGGAGACATACCGGAACTGGTGGACCGTTCTTGTGGTTTGCTCGTCCCGTCGGGCAATGCCGCGGCCCTTACCGATGCGCTCGACGCCGCCTTGAATTCTGTGTGGGATGCAGAGGCCATCGCAAGACGTTTTCGCCGGAGCTGGCAGCAAGTTGCGCAGGAGGTGCTGGCGATTTGCGAAGCTTCCTGGAGCGACGCTCAGGCACGATGCGGGCGCAACTAGTGCGGAATATTGGGCTCGCCTTAGTCGCGGTGCTGTTGCTGGCGGGATCCGGTTTCGCAGCACACCCACAGTTGCTGCTGGATACAGAGGAGTTGGCGTTTATCCGCGCCAAGGTGGCAAACAACACAGCCGATTGGCGAGCACTCAAAGACACCTGTGACGCGCTGACCTCCTACGCTGTGCAGTGGCCCGATGCGGTTACGGGAGGCAGCAATTTGACGCGAGGATACATCGTGGGCACATCTCACTCGCCGGGACTGATCTATACCGGGTTCAACGGCAGCCGGTTTGACGCCGCGATCACCGAATTGGGAGTGTGCTACCAGGCCTTGAAACCTACGGCGCCTGGGACTGCCGCTCATTATCTTGCGCAAGCACACAACATCATTACCGCGATCGCGCAGCCGCCCCTTACCCTCACCCGTCAGAGTGATGGTGCGATTCGATACGCTGCCGCCTTGGATTTTCGTGGGAAAGATCTGCGTACCGGCGCTCCAGTGAGCGTCTTTCTCCCCTTCAGTACAACGAGCGCGGGGGGCGATTCAACCAAGAACCTCAACGTCGGCGAAGTATGGACCATCACTGGCGCGACCGGCTGCACTAATCTGAACGGAACCTGGCGCGTGTCGGCAAAAGTCAGATACGTCATTTCGTTCGCTAATCCGGATGGCAGTCCCGCACCTCAGCTGAACGCCGACTGCTCCCGGTTCACCATCGAGCCCATGGTGTCTGGGTACCCCTTGCGCTTTTGGGTACCTGCGCTCGCGAAGGCCTACGATTGGTTCTACGACGGCCTGAGTCAGCCCGAAAAAGACGATCTCTTGCTTTGCATGAACGCGTGGATGTATGAACTGGTGGTCGCGGGCGTGCATTCCCTTCATCCCGAAGAGAACTTCGCATTCGGCAATTTTTGGGCTCTCGTGGCCGCCTACATTGCGACCGACGGTGACAATGCGGCGCGGACCTCTTTCTATACCAATCGCATTGCGGACCGGCTTACCGGTCCTCACCAGATCCGCGACTATCGCCAATTATGGATGGCGGGCGGAGGCTTCGGCGAAGGCTGGCAGGCCTACGGCTACAGCGCTACTCGCTGGATGATGGACGCCGTGTTGGCCATGAAGCTTCACGGCATGGACTGGACTCAGCCGCCTTACAACTTCAATTTCGTAAACGACACACTGCGCTATTGGATGGAATTCACTACGCCCTCCAAGCTGGCGCTGGACGACAATGAGTACGTCTATCCCATCAGTATTGCCGATAAAGGAGTCACGGAACCGGTTTGGATTCCGCTGGGCCATGCCGCGATGTTCACTGCGACCGCGCGGCGCCTGCATAGTCCTTACGCGGCGCAATTTCAGAACTGGTATCAGGATGTCCACGCCAGGCTGAGGACAGCGGCCGGGAAAAACGTACCGGCGTGGAGCACAGGAGTCTATAACTCCCAACCAAGTCCGGTCGATGAATTCCTTTATTACGATCCCCACGCAGATTCTTCGGACTGGAAGACGCTGCCGCTGATGTACCGGGCCTGGGGCGGCAACTACGCCGTCAGTCGCTCGGACTGGACGGACAATGCAGTGGAAATAACCCTGCTGGGCGGACCCACCGTAGCGAGCGGCGGCAACGGCAAGACTCAGTTCAACACTGGCAGCGTCACAATACAGCGCGGCAACAACCGGCTGGTGGTTTACGGCCTCGGGGAGGCGGCCCGTTCCGGCGACATTGTGGACTTGGGCAAATTCGACCATCTGCACCAGGAACGCGGCACCTATGGGAACAAGAAGAACTCGATCTTCTGGGCGGGTCCGAATTCTTCGGAGATTCACAATCAAGGACTCCCATCCCGAACTCCGCCTCCCGGACAATCCTACGCGGTGACCACGTGGCCTTCCTCGATTGATCTGGCCGAGGATACGCCCCGCTATACCTATTTCCGGGCAAATCACCTGGAGGCCAACAATGCGAAAAGTACCGACATTGACCACCAGCACCACCAGGTCGCGTGGACGCGGGAAGTGCTGTTTCTGAGGCCCAAGCTGGTCATCGTCCACGACCGCACCACGGCGCTTTACCCCACGGACGACCGAGCCATGTTCTGGACTTTCGGGCGCAACATGAATCAAACGTCAGCCCCTTCCGGGATGACCCGCTACGACGCCAGTTTCAAAGGAGTGTACCGAGGGGCATTCACATCGGTTTTTCCCGCGTCGCCCTCGACGGTGTCGGTGGTCGACCACTCCAATTTTCACTTTCTCTATCGGGTGGAGGTGCGGCCCACCACTAACGATCACGTGAACGATGACTGGCTGGCCGTACTGGATGCTTCGGATGCGGCCTCAAAGGTAAACGCAATAACCGCTCTAACGGCCACGAATGCAGACGCCATTCAGTTCGACGATGCCAATCACACGGCGGTCGCGTTTGCGCAGCCCAGCCCGCCGGCGCTTCCCATTACCATCGCGCTCGGTGGGCATGCGGAGACATACGTCGCTGGCTTGAGCGCGAGCACGAATTACAAGGTCATCCGCAGTGGGGCCGCGTTGACCATCGCAGCCGATGACGGAACGCAGCGATTGACATCGACAGAGGCGGGCGTCCTCCGAGTTTCTGATCAGTAGCTGGTTCTGTGAGCGTAACCATTCGCAAACTCGGCAGCAAGCTTGCGGTTGCCTTGCTGCACCCTGCATATCACACAACCGGGTTCTGCAACCTGTGTCGTCGTCGAACCGTTTTTGTGTGTGACGTGGCTGCGGATCGCTGGATCCGGCGCTGCTGCAGGTGCCGGAGCACTCCGAAATATCGGGCAATCGTTCGTGCCATCGAATCCGAGACCGGCGAATCGCTCACGCATTACGTTCGTGCACGCAAGATTTATGAACTAAGCACCACCAGCCCCATTTTCCGCACATTGCGAGGACACGAGAACTACGAGGCAAGCGGCTATTTTTCGGATAAGCCGTTCGGAAAGAAAATCGACTCGTTGTATTGGAACCAGGACCTGCAAGATTTGACGTTCCCTTCCGAATCTTTCGATGTGGTGATCTCTTCAGAGACCATGGAGCACGTGCGCCGCCCGTGGCAGGGGTTTTCCGAAGTGCTCCGCGTACTCAAGCCAAACGGCTTTTATGTCTTTACGATTCCTTTTCGCGGTGACCGACTGACACGGCCTCGGGTGGACACTGCGGGCGCCGAAGATGTGTTTCTGTTGAAAAAGGTTTACCACCACGATCCCTACCGTCCGCAAGACAGCCTGGTGTACACCGATTTTGGCGCGGACCTGCCGGACTTACTACGCCGCATCGGATTCGACACCGACCTGGTCCCGATTCTGGATATGCGGTGCGATATTCAGGACGACCTACGCCCGGTGAATGTCTTTGTGGCGCGCAAACGAAAGTCGCCGCCACCTTCATTGCCCTCACTCTAACGAATCCCATGAGCCCCACGACTTTCGCCAGCATTCTCCACGGCGCTTACGGCGATTACTACGAACAAGCCGTGTGCCTGAAAGATTTCCGGCTCAAACACCCGGATGCGCGGCTAAAGCTGTTTGCCGCGGCGCCGAACCGGTTGGCGGAACTGCGGGCCCTCGACTTCTCCTGGGCCGATTGCTTCGAACTCTGGACCGAGATGCCCCATCACCAGATTGACAAGTTCTATCAGTTTCAAGTGGGCGACGAAGAACTGCGGAACAAAGTTCTCCGCAACTTGCCGCCGGACATTCTCCGCAACCTGGATGTTAAGCAGAACCTCCTGCCCTGGCACTATCTCCGCTCGATTCTGCCGCTGGCCCCGGAACAACAACTGGGGTTAAGCGACCTCGGCCGGAGCGCACTCCCAAGTCTCATGCAAGAAAACGGTATCGGCCCGGAGGTGTTCGAGCGGCCAACCATCGGATTTCTGTGGCGGCACCGGGGCGCCGGCGGAGCGGTGAAGGCGACCTTTCAGTCCGATGCCGCGCAACTGGTGGCGAAATACTCGCGGATATTTCGGCGACTCATTGACGCATATGGTTACCACGTCCTGATCTGCGGCATGAAGGTATCGAGGACTCCGGAGAACATCTATCGGATTGATGCCAAGTATCCCGAGTTTGGCCTCGATCTCCCTCCCGCGTCTTGTACCCACCTCAAGGGACTCAGCTGGGCGTTGGAACTCGAGATCCTCAACCGATGTACGGTGTGTGTGGCGAATCCCTCTGGGTTCTCCGAGGCACTCTGGATCAAGCGCGGGGCCGGAGTGGTGCTGATGGATCCGCCGCCGCACTACCTGGCGAAGGCCTTGTGGCATCGGGTACCGCTCTTTAATCTGCAACATCCAAGTTCGTTCATGTCGGCTGTGGGGTCGCGGTCGGAATCGGCTGCTTTTGCTGCGATCAAATCTGAATTGGACCGCTCGCTGCGGCAATCCCATCCCGCGGTCGGGAACCTCCAGAACATTGCGCCATGAAGATCGCCCATCTGGCTGACAGCATGGAGATTGGCGGAGCGGAGAGGCTGATCCACCAGCTTTGCCGGTGGCAGCGGCAACAGGGTCACGATCCGTCCGTGCACTGTCTGTACCGCGTCGGACCGTTGGGCGAAGAGCTTCGCGCGGATGGATTCGAAGTGGTTCTGCACAACTCGTCAGCAGTGGGTGGGCGCGCCGGCAGCGTTTACCGCGGGCTCAAGCAGAGCAGGCCCCACGTGGTGCACTGCCACAACGCCGCTGCCGCCGTCGTGGGCGCGATCCCGGCCCGGGTTGCGGGGGCCCGGAGTATTGTAGTTACGCGGCATGGAGGCGTCGCTCCACCCTACATTTTGCGACGCGAGCTCAAGTTTGCTTTGTCGGCGCGCTGGTGTGACTGGATCGTGGCCGTATGCGAGCAAGCACGCGTCAACTTGATGGCGGCGCCCTTCGCGGCGCGCCGCAAGATTGTCCGCATCTACAATGCGGTTGGCGCCCTGCCTGGTAATGGTGCCTCCCCGCCGGCGAAGTCAGGATTCACTTTGCTGCACGTGGCTCGCCTTAACCCGGCAAAGGACCAGGTGACATTGCTGCGGGCCTTTGGTCTGGCGCGTGCGCGGATCCCTGATCTTCAGCTTTGGATCGTAGGCGGGGGAAACCTGCGACCCAAACTGGAAGGTCTTGCCCGCGACATGGGAATCAACGGCAGCATAACGTTTTTCGGCGAGCAGTCGGACGTGGCGCCCTTCTACGCGGCCGCCGATCTGTTCGTTCTCTCCTCGGTCTCGGAAGGCGTCCCCCTTTCGCTTCTTGAGGCGCTCGCCGCCGGCCTGCCTGCAGCGGTTACGGAAGTTGGAGGTATGGGCGAGGTGGCCAGCTTGTCGGATGCAACGATCACGACTCCGCCTTCGAACCCCGAAGCTCTGGCAGGGGCAATCATCAAACGTGCGCAGTCTCCCTGCGAGTTGCCCCGACTGAGAGCACTCGCCCGGCAAACTTATCTGTCGCACTTCACTCTGGACAGAATGGCAACCGAGTACATGGCGCTGTACAACAACTCGCATCACCCGAACCGGGCGGCCTGAAACATTAATAATGAAGATGGCGGTCGAGTTAGTCTCCTAATGATTTACGGCATAAAGGTAGTCTTCAAATACTTGCTCGGTCTGGACCATGCTGACCGCACCTTCGCTGTTTTCCCGGATGACACGATGGTGGTCTCGTACCCCCGCTCGGGAAATACATGGACGCGGTTCCTGATCGCAAACCTGTTGCACCCCGGCCAGGAAATCAGCTTCGCCAACATTGAGACCATCATTCCCGACACCTCCACGATTTCCAGCCGCGCCTTGAAGCGCATTCCCCGTCCGCGAGTCATCAAGAGTCACGAATATTTTGACCACCGCTACCCAAGAGTCATTTACATCGTGCGCGATCCACGGGACGTGGCTCTCTCTCTCTATGATTTCCAACGAAAATACCGGCAAGTCCCGGACGGATATCCCATGGAGCGGTACGTGGACGATTTTGTCAATGGGAGGCTGAAGTCGGCGGATTGGGGAACCTGGGGCGAAAACGTCGGGAGTTGGCTTTCCCCACGGGGCGGCAGCGACCGATTCCTTCTGCTGCGATACGAGGACATGCTTCCTGATACAAACCACGAGTTGACGCGCATCGCGGATTTTCTTCGGCTGCCAATCACAACAGAGATCATGGAATCGGCTATTGCCAGCAGTTCGTCACAACGCATGCGCGCGCTGGAACAACAACAACAGGATAGGTGGATCGGTTTCAGGAAGCACCGGAAGGAAATTCCATTTGTGCGCACGGCAAAAGCCGGCAACTGGCAGAGCAACCTGCCCGAAAGGTCCGTGATGCAGATTGAAGCTGCGTGGGGAGATTTGATGACGTCACTGGGATATCAACTGGCGATTCGCGCTTCCGGGGTCCGGGATGGAAAGGGAGAGGTAACAACGTGTTGAAGGCAATCCTCAGACCAGTTTACAGGCCTGTGTTGCGCGCCTACCAGGCGCATAAAGAGTCCAGGACATTCCTGCTGCGCAGAATGCCGAAAGGATCGGTGTGTGCCGAAATCGGAGTCTTCCGCGGACAGTTTTCGCAGCAGATCGTAGGCAAGACACGACCGCGAAAACTGCATCTCATCGATCCCTGGAAGTATCAAGCTGGCTCGGATTATTCCGCCAGTTGGTACGGGGGGGAGGGCCGCGACCAAGGCTTTATGGATGCAGTGTATGACGAGGTTCGCCAGCACTTTCAGGCGCAAATCCTCGCGAACGAAGTTCAGTTCCATCGCAAGCCCTCCGTCGAGGCTGCCTCGGATTTCCCTGCGGACTATTTCGACTGGATCTATGTCGACGGGGATCACCACTACGAAGCTGTCCTGCAAGACCTTCGTGCGTTCTATCCCAAAGTCAAACTTGGCGGATACGTAGCCGGGGACGACTATGGCACCGGTGGCTGGTGGGAAGGTGGCGTGAAGAGAGCCGTCGACGAACTCGTCGCGGAGCAGGTATACGAATCGGCATTAATCAAGAACAGCCAGTTCATTCTCAAAAAGTGCTGAAGGGCGAAGGACTCCCGCACATGGGATCACGGCCTCTGGTTTTGAATCAGGCTATGCGCGAGCGATCGATAGCGCTCCGGCCGGAAAAATGGCGACGGCCATTGCCCCACCGATCGCAGCAGGTACTTGCGTTCATCACGCAGATTCCGGCGGCTGCGCTCGATCATCGCCGCAGAAAACAACTGGCTGGCGACAATCCGCCTACGCCACGACCATCGCGTCCAACCGTCCATACCAGCCAGCAGGGTTGGTTCCAGAATATGCTGGAAGTCAGCCAGCATGCGCTCTCCACTGCTGCTGACACTGCCCGCCGCGTCGCGATAATAGACCAGCGGCTCGGGAACCCTGGCAAAGCGTGCGCCGGCGCGATAAGCGCGGACCCAAAGGTCCCAATCTTCGCAGCCTTTGCGGCCCGGCATGAACGGAAGCTGCAGCAAGAGATCGCGGCGCGCCAGAACGGTCGAGGGGCAAATCGGATTTCGGTACAGCAGAGTCGGCCATAATTCGGACGCTGCCATTGCTGGCGCGGGCCACTTCGATCCGTCTGCCTCATGCTCGACCATCAAGCCGCTATAGACGATGTCCGCCTCCGAACACAGACTGGACTGTCGCTGCAGCTTATCGGGAAACCAACGGTCATCGGCGTCGAGCAGTGCAACCCAGTCGCCGTCTGCCGCACTAACGCCGGTGTTGCGGGCAACGGCAGGGCCGGAATTAGCTTGTTCGATAACGCGCGCTCCGCGCGCGGCCGCGATGCGTCCCGTGTCGTCGGTGGAACCGTCGTCCACTACGATAATTTCGTGTACCGGCAAACTCTGGGATCGCACACTGTCGAGCGCTGCGGAGATGAACCGTCCTGCGTTATAAGCGGGAATTACAGCAGCGATGCGCATAGGCAGGTGTCGTCGGGCCGATTGTAACTGCAATAGCTTACCGCCAAAGATAACGAACGCACAGAAGCAATTCGGAAGCCGTTCGCTCCATCGCAAATATGAAACTGCCCCGTCACGCTGAAATCTGGCTGCAGCCGTACCTGACCGATCGATTTCACAAGCGCTTCAGCTCCGGGTCAGAGCCACTCAGGCATGTCTGGCTCACCGTTGCCGATCATTACGAGCCTTTCTGGAAGAGTGCAGACATGGAAACCGCGCGCCGCCGCGTGAATGCGTGGCGAGGCCGCTGGCCCCAAGTCGCGGATAGGATCGGCACCGATTCTGCAAACGCTCCTCCGCGATGCACATTCTTCTACCCGGTGGAACAGTATTGTCCGGAATTGCTCGACGCGCTGGCGGAAATGACTCAGGATGGAATCGCGGATGTGGAAGTGCACATTCATCATGACGGGGAGGGCCGCGAGGATTTCATCCACCGCATCAGCACCTTCTGCCAGGTGCTGACGGAACGGCACGGGCTGCTGCGAAAGGTCGATGGGCAAACGCGCTTCGGATTTATTCACGGCAATTGGGCGCTCGATAACTCCCTTCCGGGAGGACGCAGGTGTGGATTGAACGACGAGATCACGGTGCTCCGCGACCTCGGTTGCTACGCCGACTTCACGATGCCCTCCGGGGCATCTCCCACCCAGGCGCGAACGATCAACTCGGTGTATTGGTGTACCGACGATCCTGGAGCGCCTAAATCCTACGACCGAGGTACTCCGGTGCGACCCGGGGAGGGACCGTCCGGCGATCTGCTGATGATCCCAGGCCCCTTCGGTCTGAGGTGGAAAGGCCGTCTTCTGCCTCGCATGGAAACCGGCGAAGTGGCCGCTTACGATCCACCGACCGCGTATCGCGCGCGCCGCTGGTTCGATCTTGCGCCCCGCATCGGAGAGAATATGTTCCTGAAGCTCTACACTCACGGAGCGCACGAACCAAACCTCGAGTCTTTGCTTAGCAAAGATTTGTACGACCTGTTTAGCCTCGCACGCGCAGAAGCCGCCCACCGAGGGGCCCAAATCCACTTCGTCTCCGCCTGGCAGATGTACCTCGCCATCGATGCCATAACCAGGGGAAATGATCCTCAGCAAGCCTTTGTGAACGAGACTGCAATTCAACTCAGGACGTTGCGACCTTGAACACAGAGCAGCAAGATATGTTTTCTGGGCCGGAGCATTGCGGTCTGGAGAAAAATCAGCAAGAGGGTTGTCCCGCCTTGAACATGCCTTGCCACGTCAAGACGGGGGAGTATGCGCCCCGCGTACCGACATACGAGATTTCCGCCTTACCCACTTCCACGGCTACGCTCCGCCCAATCATCTCCAAAGTGAGGATCACCCGTAGCTCATTCTTTTGCCGTACCAGAATTCCTTCCATTCCGGCCATCGGTCCGGTCGTGATGCACACCCGGTCGCCCGCCTCCACGGTGGGATGGGGTTCGATTCTGTGCGCCAGCAAGCCGCTTCGCAGGGCGGTGACGTACTCGTCTGGAATCGGCGACGGTTGGCGTCCCGAGGAAACGATCGACAGCACGCCGGCAAGTCTCACGACTTGAATTCTTTCCCGAGGCTCAATCCGCACGAAGAAGTAGTTTGGAAACAGCGGCAATTCCACCGTGGCAGTGCACCGGTTCTTCCACCGATGCCTGACCTGGTAAAGGGGTAGAAACGACTCGATCTGCCGCTCTGTGCAGTGTGCGACCATGCGCTTTTCATGGCGCGGCATGGTAAAGACGGCGTACCATCTCGGTTGGCAACCGGAGGCCCTCTGCGCGTCCAGTTCGCTCCCGATTTCACGGAATCCATCCACTTCCACTGCTGGCAAGCTGGACAAGACGCTGACCCTCCCCAATAAAGTCGCTCCGCAAGCCACCCTGTCAATGCCTTGGCGCCCGCTTTCTCAGTGAAACGGTCCGATTCCGGATTAGCGCCGCAATAGACAACAACCCGGTTCCCACAAGCCACAGCGGTGTTGGCTCGGGCACCTTCATCGTCGCACGGTGTAAGCTGCTACAGTCCTGAGCCTGCGGCTTGGAAATGTATGCCGAACAATCGCCGTCGTACGCGGTCCCGTGTTGCAAGGTCTGCGACACCGACGCATGCCTTGCACCTCTTGCCGCATAAACACCGCTGACCAGCAGGAGGATCACAATTGCCAACCCTGCTACCCAGAATCGCTGCCGTTGGTGCCCGTGTCGCGGGGCCACTCCGGCACTGCGCATAGCCTTATCCACGCACTACTCCCCTAGTTGCGGCAGCAATCTGGAACTGTTCCTTAAGACCGTAGCCCCTCTCAGTGGATCGCCGTGGCACAAGCGACGGCTCGGTATGGCGAGCACTTGCAATCGAGGGCCAAGCACAAGTGAATGCGAAACAACTATCCCAGAGAGATGTTACGGATAGATGACTGAACAATGAACGAACAATGAATTCCTTAACAAACCATGCCTGCTGTGGAAATCACTGAAGACTCTCTAGGCATGCAGAACGGCAACCAGACGGCGCTTTGCAGTCCCATACCAGGCCACCAAGAATCTAGGGATCTGATAGCTCTAATAGAAAGAGTCTCGTGGGGACTAGTACCTGGCTGTTTCCAGCGCCTAGGCGCCGCCTTTGCTTGACGCACTCACCTCGGCGCCGAAAAAGCTCAACAACGCCCTGCAGCCTGCATAACCAGGATTGGCTTGAATGGCCTTCTCCAGTATCGATGAGGCATCGTTCTCATTTCCTTTGACGCGCAGCAGCAGAGCGAGTCTGATAAAGCCTATTTCTGAAGGCGAATAGGCCAGCCCGCGCCCGACCGTCTCCATCGTGGAGTCAATCATCGCCGGATTCGTCTGGTTGGCCCCCAGCAGATTGGCCAATGCCTTGGCGTAATCGTTTGCACTGGCATAGACGAAGCCCAGATTCAGTTGAGCAGAAGATCGGGACACGCGATCCTCCGGAATCAGGTTCCCATGATCCGTCAGCTTAATTGCTGCTTCGAATTCTCGGATAGCATCATTCGTCTGGCCTCGCATGGCGTAGCACGAACCCAGATTCGCATGGGTAGCGGCGTCCCCTGGATCAAGCGCTGCGATGTTGATGAGATGAGGCATGGCTTCCTCGCTATTACCCTGAAGAGCAAAAGCGTTGGCGAGCTGCTTTTCTATATGCAGATTCCCGGGAATCACCTGCAGTGCACGAGTCCAAATCGTTCCGCTGTCCTGCCAATAGCTGGTCTCACGAAAGCTCAAGAACGCAAACGTTCCCAGGGCCACAAGCGCCAGTGCCACGCGGGGTCTTGAGTCCAGACGGACGGCGTCGAAGAAATCACCGGCGCCCCAAACCGCCATCACGAATAGACCCATTAAAGGGAGGTATGCATAGCGGTTCGCCATCGCTTGATCTCCCACTTGCACAATGCCGATAACGGGAACGAGGGTGCCGAGGAACCAAAGCCATCCGATCAGCAGGTACGGCCGAACGAACCGCCGGCTCCAGACCGCTATGCTGATGGCGCACAGAATCACGGCGGCCAAGACCGGTTTCCAAAAAGGCAGCGCTGTCGTTGGATGTGGATAGTACACGGCGAATCCACCAGGCCACAGGGTCTTCCCAACATAGACGGCGTAGGAATACAGGGCGTTCCCCAAGCGAGTGCCGAAGGAGAACGATTGCAGCGACCGCATCGCTCCTCCCGCCCGTTGGGCCCACACTGTGACTACGGAACTCGCGACCGACAGGGCGAACAGCGGCCATTTTTCCAGCAACAGCTGGCCAGCGGTTCGCTGCGGAGCGGGAAATCGCGGGGATGAGTTCGTCCAGCCTGCCACGCGTTGCAACGGCCAATAATCCAGCAACAAGAGCACGAAGGGCAGACTGACGGCCATGGGCTTGGATGCAAGCGCCAATATGAATACCGCTGCGACCACCAGCATGCGGCGAAAGCTGGGCCGCAGCGCGTACCAACCATATGCGCCCAAGGCTAGTAGAAAGAAGAATGTGCTTAGAACATTCTTACGTTCCGCCACCCACGCGACTGATTCCACGTTGAAGGGATGCCACGCAAATAATGCTGCCACTACGAAACTACGCCCGACGGCTCCGGTAACCCGCTGTAGCAGGAAAAACAACAGCAGTACGTCAAAAATATGGATGACAAGACTTGTGATGTGGTGGTCGCCGGCATCCAAACCGAACAGTTGGCAGTCCAAAGCGTGTGATAGCCAAGTTAGCGGATGCCAGTTGGCCAGTTCAATTGAAGTAAAAGACCATTGCACGGCGTGCCAGGTAAGACCAGCGGTCACGTGCGGGTTCTTGACGACGTAGTCGAAATCGTCGTAGTTAATGAATCCGTTGTTGCGTACCGGACTATAAATTGCCAGCGTACCTGCGATAAGAAAGAGAGCAAAGACTATTACGCGGGATGGGTTGGTTTCTGCGGCGCGCTCTCTGTGTGGCCCACTGGTCCGTCCCTGCATAAGCTAAGAATCGTCTGCGCGAGCTACTGCTCCACTACAATCACCGCGGGGTGAGAATTAAGCGGCGATTCGTCAATATAGAAAGTCACGTTGCCATTTGTTACGGATACGGTCTGGCCTCCAACCGTCCCGCTACCGTCGCTATTGACCGAATATCCTCCTCCGAAGGCTTCATTCGGCAGCAGAAGAACACAATTGGGAACCTGACAGTAAACGGCGTTCGGATAACTCGCGCTTTCAACGCCAGCAAAGCGCCCTCCATTGGGATTGGCTTTGACAGTCCCCGCCAATACAGCGGTTGCGGCATCCATACTCTCGTCCGAGCCGAAAAAGAAGTATCCCGCCACAAACTGCCTGGAGAAAGGCGGCGGAGGTGCAACCATGGGAGTTTGGAACTCCATTTGTCCAGCCTGCGCCGTCGCATCCGTGCTGACCAGAAATGCTGCGACGCAACTGGCTAGTTTCACGCAGCCTTGCTGGGTCAACGTAGTGGGCAACGGAATCAAATAACCAATGAGCGGATGATCCCCCACGTTCTGGCCAAGCGAGGGAGCCGAAAGCATCAATCGTCCGCTGTTCCCGTCTACTGAATACGCGCCAGAAAGAGCCGTGGTGCTGATCGTTCCCGCCTGATCTTCATACTGAGTGCCGCTGAAGCCTCCGACGCCGTCAAACTTCAAGATGCCAATACTGGGGTCCGGCCCCGGAGCCGACAGCCCTGCGGCATGGAACGTGTAGCTGCTTTGCAAAGATGCCTGCCCGAAAGACCCACTTGTTCTAATAGCCTCTCCCCCCACCGTAGGATTCGCCGCCCCCGGCGACCCCGTGTCCGCCAGGATCACTTCCGTTGCGCTCACGGCGTACGCCGCAACGCTGCTTAGCGTCGAAGTCCCCACGCTCATGGAAAGCGTGCCGCGACCGGTGGTGGCGTCCATGGCACTAAAGCTTCCCGTGCCCCCGCTCAACGCTCCCTGAAAAGTTCCTCCGTCGTTCACGTCTGCTGCGACTGACGTCAAGGCGCCGGAGCCTGCGCTGAACGACCCCGCTGCCGCCAAGCGGCCTCCGCTCACATCCCACCCGCTCAATCCGAAGGCATAGTGGCCCGTCAGTCCACCAGCAAAGGAGCTGCTGTCCTGCAGGCGAACGATCCCGGAGGCTCGCGTCCCCGCCCCCGTACTATCGTCGCTTTCGATCAAGCGGCCGCTCGTGTACAGACCCTCCACGCCCTGCGCATCGGCCACGCAGAAACCAGAATTCAGATCTGAGCCCGTCGTGCATCCACCCATGCTGAGGGCGAACGTGGTCGTGCCCGTCGAAGTTGTCAGCAGCAGGCACCCGCTCTGTTCGAAAGCGTCGTTTGAGTTGTCGCTCTCACCCAGGAGGGTGTAGGAGCCTCCGCTAAGCTGGACGCCAGTCTGCGAACCTGTGGAGCGCATTACGTCCTCAACTCCTCCGGTGATGTTGCCCCCACCGTCGGCGGCAAAGCTGCCCGCCATCACCACCGGTCCATTGGCATCAAAGCCCCGTAACAGGAAGGCGTACTGGCCTTTCATGCCGGCCAGGTTGGTGTTAAAGCCCTGGGTTGGCACGCATGCGTTGGCAGGCAGTACGGGCGATACGAAGAACCCAAGACCTACCTGTCCAATGGCAGGATTCGGCGTTTGGCTGTCTTCCACTTGAATGGTGGGATTAAAAGCCATACCGCCGATCACACTTATAGTGGGTGCCCCTGAGACGATCCCCCTGCCGGGGTTGTTTGGGTCCACGGTCAGCGTCAGTCCCGGCGGCATCTGGTCCCCCAGAGGATTGAGCCTCAAGTTTCGATACGGTGGGGTTCCACCCGAGAAAGAAACGGCGATCGGCGGATAGGGCACGTTGAAGTATGCGGCTACCAGGTTGGGCGACTGGCTGGCGAGGCTGGGCGGCGCAATGATGATGTAGGAGGTCCCTGTGGTTGCGGTCGCGCCCGTGGCGTCGGTGACCTGCACCGTAACTTGCGAACAGCCGGGGGCGCTGGGTGTTCCAAACAAATACGAACTGGTGGTCGATGGAGCCGCATTCAGCGTAAGTCCGGGCGGCAGGCTGCCTGAGCCGACGCTCCACGTGAAGGGTGGCGTTCCTCCCTGGACGGTCGGCGGATTGCCGCGCGCCCCAAAAACTGCGCCAGCGACGCCGTCGGCGACTCCTACCGGGATGATCGGATCGTACTGGCAGCTCGTATTCCTCGACAGCGCACCCGACACACTCGGAGCCAGATTGATGGTGACCGGCAGACTCGCCGACTGAGTCGAGTCCGACTGTAGAGTCGCCACCACCGACACCTGGGTCACGCTCGTGATCGTACCTGGCGCCGTGTAGGTTACGCCGGTGCTGCTCGGGTTCGATAACATCCCGATGGGCGGTCCAAAACCAGACTGCAAACTCCAGTTCACCGATTCGTTGACCGTTAAAGTCACCGAACCCCCGGGATCAACGGATGGCGCTTGCAGGGGCGCAGTGAAGTGCAGACCCGATTGGCCTCCGCCTCCTCCACCGCCTGTCTTGGTACTGCTGCTGCACCCTAAAGAAAAAACAAGAAAAGAAAAGATCAATGCTATTCCTATGAATCGCGCTCGCCTTGCCACCGGAACCTCCTCTTCGAGCCGAAGCCGCTTTGTACTCACATGCGCCGCTGAGCGGGCGCAAGAATCCACAATAAACTTGCTGAAAGGGCATTTTGCCAGCCTGCAGAAGGCGTGAAAAAACCCGCAAACACGGGAATCTCCCCGGCCAGGAGCAGGGAGTGTATCACTACTCTCCCGAGCGGCGTAATCCCGCTTTGACACTTGGCTTACGGCGTGCTCAATGGGGTTGCGGCTTCCCTTCCGATGTCTGCGGAATCCCTTCAACCGCCACTGACGCATTGGACGTTCGCGCCGGAATTGCCTTCAGGCTGTCCTTAACCCAGTCGAACAATCTTCCCCCGGCCGACGACGCAGCGAGATCGGCCACATGGTCGAAGCGCACCACTTCCGCCTGTTTGGGCGCCGCGTCCCGCAGCGCCTTCTTACAAGCGTCGGGCGTGGCCTCATTGTCGTTGACCTGCTGAATCCGTACGCGGGTCGAGGTCAAAGTGGGCAGCCACTTCACAGGATCGAGCGGCGCAACTTTTGTCAGGAATGCAGGTGTGCTCAGAAAGTCAGTATGGTTCGGATCGTCCTTCACCGCCGGAGACTTGGCCAGCCACACGGGCCAATCGCCCCAAGGATCGAGCACGTCGACCGCCTTGATCCGGGGCTCAGCCGCCGCCGCCAGCAGGGCAATGGCGCCCCCTGAAGACTGCCCGAACATCCCGATGCGGTTCATGTCGACCTCGCCCCGTTCGGCCAGGTAGTCAAGAATGAAGTGCACATCGTGTACTGTGCTGCCCAAAGACTCCTGCAGTTCACTGACAAACCATTGCTCCATCGGGCGGCCATGAAAGCGATGGCCGCTCAGCGCGGAGACGAAGCCCACTGCCGCCACACCCCCGCCGGTCACTCTCTGGCACCATCGATCGTCGCGGAACCGGTCCGTGTCGTCCAGATAGCCATAGAGGTAGAGCACGGCAGGAGGTTTCTTTACGCCTTTGGGCAATATGATATACACGTCCATCGGGTCGCCCGGGCGCCACTGCAACTGCACCAGCGTGCGTGTAAAGTTCTCTTTGTCTTCAATCTGCGCCACCAACGGTGGCTTCGGCTCCAGCTTGCTCACGCCGACCTGCAGCGAACTCCAATCTTCCTGAATCGTCTCATACAGCGGCATTCCGGTTTTCGGATCAAGGTCGGCGGGTGGTTTTGGAGCCGACGCCGGCCCCGAAGACTCAGGCTTCCCGGGCGCCGTTTGTCCAGCTTGCGGGGATTGCGATTTCAGGTCCGGACTTGGGCTGCTGCCCGTGGCCGCAGGTGTGCTGGAGGCGGGCGCCGCGGACTGCTGCGCCGCAGCGGTTGCAACGATGAAGGTTGCCACCGTCAAACTGCCAAGAAGAATGAATAGCGCGAACGGATGGAAACAACGACTGTGAACTCGATTCACGGACAGCACAGAGTTTTTCCTCGGGGTCATAAAATCAAAAACTGCCGGGGAGCAGGAAGGCGGCTCGACGAATCCGCCTTCCCTCTCCCGGCAATGTTCATTTACGAAACAACCACCCTTACTGGCGCAGGCCGTACTCTTCAGTCGAGTAGTCATGGAGGAAATCCATATCCGACTGGACCGTCAGTACGGAACCGCCCACATCGCCGCCGAAGTCAACCAGGCAGGTCTTTTGAGCGCTGGTGCCGCCCTGCAGGCTGATCCCGGTGAATGTGGTGCCTCCGGCGCAACCGCTGTGGCCGTTGTTTTGGACGAGAATACCCGTCGGCTTGAAGTGCGACCGGAACACGAACAGGTTCAGGTTGCCGGTATAGACTCCGTTCGAACCCGTAATCGTATTCAGGAACGGAACGTAGTCGGACAGCGAACCGACCGCCGAGGTCTTCTCTTCGTTGGCGATCACGTCAAGAACGCCGGTGGGCGTCGTGACCTTGCCCGCCACAGGAGCGAAAGTAACCGTCCGCAGCAGAGACCACAGCGGATACGTTCCATCCTTGATGTGGGGGAAATTAATAGTCGGGCAGGCTTGGCCGCCGGTCGGCTTGCAGACCGGAGCGTTGTAGGGGCCCGAAGGATTCGGCGTGGGATCAAACTCGCCGCCTGGGGTGGCGAACAGCGGATCAATGCTGTCCACCGTCAGGTAGTGAGCCAGGAAGTGGCCCGCGCAAGTGGTAGCACCCGAGTTGAGCGTGCTGCACGTCGGGTCCAGATTGCCGTAGCTCCAGAACGCGTAGCCCAGCGGGTTAACCACTGTTGCCAGCCCCGGCCCAAGGCCGCTGACAGGTGTGTTGAAGGTGCCGATGACCGCTTTAACTTCCTCGCCCGTGCCGATCGCGCGGAGGCGAACCGGGATGCCGGTACTTCCGCCACCCTGGCAGCCTTGCCCAGCCTTGAGGCTAGTTCCGCTAGTGCTGCTGAGGAACATCGGGTCAAAGCAGTTCGCCTGCGGGATCTTGGGGTTGGTGGTTACCCCGTCTCCGTAAGTGCAACCCGTGGTGCCGGGGAACACGTTAGGATCGTTGAACTGTTCCTGACCGCTGTCCGCGTTGGCATTGGGGGTAGCGGTTGAGAGCAGCGGTCCGCCGGACTGGGTGCGGACGGCGGTGAACTCGAACGTGTTGTAAGTGCCCGAGAGCGACTCGCGGTGGATGATCTGGAGAGGAACGTTGTTGGTGGTAGACGTGCCGTCTGCGCCCGCGGGCGAGAGGTCGGCCACGCAGGTGCTGTAGCCGGAGAACAGCTGCGCCAGAACCTGCTTGTTGACGTTGTTGTAGGTGTAATTGGTGGCGGTGCCGTCGTTGAAGGTTTGGCCGAGGTTGGCGCTGTCTTCGTTACCCGCGATCACCATCATCGGCGCAGCGCCGACGGAGAGCGTGGTGTAAGAGGGCAGCGTTCCACTCTTGATCGGGTCAGCGCCGCTCAGGGCGAATTTGACTACGTTGAAGGTTGCGTTGCTGGTGGTAGTCCCGTTGCCGAAGGAGTCGAGGAACGGGCATCCAATCAGGCCAACGGTTTGTGGGGTGCAGCCTCCAGCGCCAGTGCTGGTCGTACCGTAGCCGAAGCCGGTCAGCGTTCCGCCGTGGGTTAGTGGCGGGACGATCCCGTTATAGCTGGTCAAAGCGCGCGTAGTCGCGTACAGGGCATCTTCCGGACGGATGTCAGTTCCGGCCGCGTTGAAGTAGCACCAGTACTGCGACGTGCTGATAACCGTGCTTACGTTGCCGCACCAGGGTTCTGGCAGAGCATTACCGCCGTTGACATAGTCCTCAGGCTTCGTTTTGATAACGCTCCACAGATTGGACGGAAGCCCATTCGGGTCATTGGAGACGTCGGGCAGGCCCGGAACTGCATTCGTGCCCGGGGCAATGGGTAGAGCCGGCAGCGAAGCATAGGCTGCCGCGACGCTAGTGAAGTGTTTGTTCAGGTTGACGCCGGTCGTGCCGGTATACTTCTCATAGGCGAAAAAGTTCTTCACGCCCACGCCGGAGTCGGTCTGGAAGTAGATATAAGCGTCACACTTGTTGTTACTGGTGGTGCTGGGATCCCAAGCTACCCAGGTGGTCAAGCCGGTGTCCTGAACTCCGGTTCCGCGGTTGTCGACGATGGTGCTGGTCTTGAACGTGATCAGGCCGTACGCGCCATTGTTGCCACCCACATGGTTGGCAGCGACCAGGGCCGTGGCGGCGTAAGCAAGAGCGTTAGTCTGGGCTGACGAACCAACTCCAAGGAACTGGACGTTGGCCCCGCCCTGACATTGATTACTGGTTTGACCTACAGCGAGAGAGGCGACCAGCAGGGTTGCTGTGAGCGCCACCAGGAAAAAACTCTTCTTCATTGCGATGTCTCCTTAGTATTACTGGTTGTACTGAGGTTATGCCGTGGCATTGAGGCGGGCTTGCAGTACACACAGCCAGCCCAGTGATGTGAACGAGTGAGGTCGCGTAAGACTCTGGGAAATGCGCACCGGCCGCACCGGTTGCGCGTCACAACTATCCCTGAGGCCTGTTACGCTCAAATGACGGAAAGATTAAACTCCGGTGAATTCTTGGAGCGGCGGACGGCCTTTTTGTGAAAAAAGAGGCCCAAACCTGCATTGCGCCGGGCTCCCCAGCCAGGGGCGCGGTAAGCCAACGGGAGGCTTGGCTGTCACGGGAATTTAACCCCTTATTCATCTCTTCGTAACAACCCGCGGGTAGCTTGGTGTCTCCATTCAGCGGCGTTCTTCCATGGAGATTGAGCTTTGTTGACGGTGGTGAGCTGACACCACGGCTGGAGGTTTGTTCTTGAGACTTCATCGTTCTTGCCTTGTCCTCATTGTGTTTTTTCTCTCTCTCGTGCTGGGGAAGCCGGCGGTCGCGCAGTCCGGCGGTTCGGTGCACGGAACTGTCATCCAGCTTTCCGGCGCGCCCGTGGTGCAGGCCAACATCAGTGTCGAGGGCAACGCCGGCGGGCAGGCCGCGACCACGAACGGGTCCGGACAATACAGCGTCAAGGGACTCAACGCGGGTACTTATAGCGTGAAGGTATCGGCGCCCGGCTTCGAATTGTTCGAAGTCGAGATCACCGTGCGCGACGGCGACGACAAAGAAGCCGACGCAGTCTTGATGGTGACGCCCAAGGCGCCCGAACCGGCCGCCGCTCCGGCAGCGGCACCGCAGACTGGAGCCGAGGCCCCGCCTGCCCCAGCCCCGCAAGCGACCGTGATGCAAAAAGGCACGGCGAGCCTGGCCGGCGTTGTCACCGATCCCAGCGGTGCGGTAATTGCAGGCGCCACGGTTACGGTGACCGGAACCCCGGGAACGAAAACCGTAACTTCGGACGAGCGCGGCCAATATGCGATCTCCAGCGTGCCCCCCGGCGCTTATAAGCTGAAGGTTTCGTTTACCGGCTTCGCTCCCTTCGAGACCGATGTAACCCTTACCGCCGATCAGGCTCTGGAGATACCGGCGGGCTTGCAGCCACCCAGTGCGACCGAGAACGTGAACGTCACGGCTGGCGGCCCGTCGGAAGTTGAAACCGGAACCTCGAACATTGAAGGCACGATCACTCAAACCGAAGTGCTCAAAACAGGACTAAATGGGCGCAACTTCACGCAGTTGATTGCCCTGGCTCCCGGCGTCAGCAATCAGACGGGTCAGGATGAGGCGAAGGTGGGCGTTCAAGGCAGCGTGAAGTACAGCGTGAACGGCGGCCGCGTGGAGTACAACAACTTCGACGTGGACGGCAGCGACGTTCTGAACGCGGGTCTCAACGGCTCCGAAAGCACGTTGATGGTTTATCCCAGCCTGGACGCCATTCAGGAAGTGAAGGTTCTGACTTCCAATTACGGCGCGCAATACGGCCGTACCGCCTCCGGCACGGTGGTGGTCACCACCAAGTCCGGGACGGCCGCGTTCCACGGTGGGGCGTACGATTTCGTGCGCAATGAGGCCTTCAACGCGCGCAACTACTTCGACCCGTATGGAAAGGCTCCGCTGTACCGCAGACAGGATTTCGGCTTTACACTGGGTGGGCCGCTTTTCATCCCGGGAGCGTTTAACACCAGCAAGAAGAAGGCCTTCTTTTTCTGGTCGGAAGAATTTCGTCTGGAGAAATCACCCTTGGGTCCAGGCAACGAGCCCGGAGACTTCAATCAGGCGGTTCCGACGGTGGCCGAGCGCAACGGAGACTTCAGCGACGTCTGCCCATTTGTTTTTCCCGGAGCAACTACGAGCTTCCGGAGAATCCAGTTTCCCGATTGCCCTTCCCAGACCGGAGCCGAAGGCAATACCTCCGGCGCTCCGATTCCGACCTATGCCGGCAACCTGCTGGGGGAGCAGAGCGGCTTCACAGCCGCCCTGAACCCAAACAGCCAAACCCTCATGAACGCGTTGATCCCGCTGCCGAACTCCGCCACCGGCTGCAGTTCGAGCCTGGCCGGGCAGTTCAATCCGCTCAACGGCCAGCCCTACATCCCGTGCTACGTGGCCGCGATTTCTCCCCCAACCTACTGGCGCGAAGAGCTTGGCCGTTTTGACTATAACTTCACGGACAACATCCGCTTCGCTTTTCGTTACATCCACGATTCCTGGGACACGACCACCACGAATCCCCAGTGGTCCTACCTGCAGACGGCGGCGGTTCACGCGCAAAGTTTCCCGACCGTCGAGAACCGGCTCAATGGACCTGGCGTCAGCATGGTAGCGCGTCTGAACACAACCATTAATTCGACGACGGTCAACGAGTTTGTCGCCAGCTACGTGGACTCTCACATCACGCTGAGCGACATCAGCGGTCCGGGTGGGAATTTGGGCGCAACGGTGAAGCGTGGCGGTGCCGACGGAATCGGCTACATATTCAATAACGGCTTTGGCGGCAACAAGCTTCCGGCACTCATTGTTGGCGGTACGAACGGCGTTTACGGCGGCAACGGCTTCGCGGTGGATACCTCCTTTGTGCCGTGGGACCATACCAATCCGACTTATAGCATCGGCGACAACCTCAGCAAGGCGATCGGCAACCACACGGTGCAGGTTGGAGTTCAGGCGGTGGATGCACGCCGCGGAGAAACCAATGGAGCGATCGGCTCTGCTACCGGAGACCAGCAGGGGTTGCTGGGCTTCACCAACCTCAGCGGCGCGGGCAGTGGAAATGCGTTCGCCGATTTCCTGGGCCAGCTCGCTTTCACGAGTGGCCCGAATGTCTACAGCTACCAGCAGGATAGCGCTCAGCTGAAGTATTACAACAACTACTACATCGTCGAACCCTATGTGCAGGATGACTGGCGCGTGAACCGTCATCTCACCCTGAATATGGGAGTGCGTTTCAGCCTGTTTACCAACTTCCAGGAGAAATACCACAACGCATACAACTGGGACCCACGTGCGTTCAGTAAGAGCCTGGCCGCCTCCGCGACCATCGCGCCGACCGATCAAACTGGATTTAACGGCGGGTACCTGGTGGTGGGAGGCAATCCCGTCACCCTTCCGCTGGCTGCGAATTCGGTCGTGACCAACGGGCTAGTGCGGTGCGGTGCCAATGGCGTTCCCGACAGTTGTGCGAGCAGCCACATGTTTAATCCGGCCCCGCGAATCGGCTTCGCGTGGGATCCAAAAGGAGACGGCAAGACATCGATTCGCGGTGGTTACGGTCTGTTCTACGAGCACGGCACGCCGAAAGAGGCCAACACCGGTTCGCTGGAGGGAAGCCCGCCACTGGTTCTTACCATGAGTCAGACGAATCCGTTCAGTTACATCGGCATCGGTGGCGGCGTGGCTTATCCGATCGACGTGACCTCGATCCCCACGAAAACAGTATGGTCGAACGCGCAGCAGTGGAGCTTGAGCGTGCAGCGTCAACTCCCTAAGGACATGGTTGGCACTATCGCGTACGTGGGGAGCAAGGGAACTCACCTGTCGGCAGAATTACAGCTGAACCAATTGCCGGTTCCTCCAGCGGGGGCGGATACCGGAATTTTCCCAACGGGTAACCCCTACGCACCTGGGCAGCCAGTTATGGCTCTGGATTGTGCCCGTTACACGGGGGGAATCAATGGCTCCGACACCGGATATGTTCTGGGCAATTTCACAGTAGGCAACGTTGTCATAAAGCCCACCCAGCCCGCCTGGGTCAACCTCGCGGCAGCTTGCTACAGCTCGAAGCCAGGCGCCATTCCGCCTCCGAGTGCACTGCGCGCCTACGCACCAGGAATCGGCCGGGTTCTCTCGTTGCAGAACGTCGCCGACTCCCAATACCACGCACTGCAGGTTACCGTGCGCCGCACGCGCGGTCCCCTGACGGTGGGCGGGTCCTACACCTACAGCCACTCTCTGGATGACTCCTCGGATCGCTCTGACTCATCGTTTGTGAATTCCGCCAACGTCAGATATGGATGGGCGAGTTCGAGCTTCGACCAGCGCCACCTGCTCAACGTCAACTACATCTACGCCCTCCCCAAGATCAGCGGGTTCCTCGAGCGATCACTTGCCGACGCAACTGCAGGAGAGGCCGCCAACTCCAAAACGCCTTCCCCTCAGAGTGACTCACAGCTTCTTCATACGCTGCTGGATGGCTGGGAATTCTCGGGCATTACCTCCTTCCAGTCCGGTACTCCATTCACCGTGATCAACGGCGGTGGCAATAACGGGATCTCAGTGGCTGACAACGCTGGCGTGGCCAACCTGGCCGGAGCGGGGTCTTACCCGGACGTCGTCGCCAGTCCGCGCGGTCACCCGCTCGCGCCGATTTTCAACAACGCCAGCGTCGGGCCATTGCTGTACAACCCCGGCGCCTTTGCCGCGCCACAGGGTCTGACGTTTGGCAATGAGGGACGCAATTTCCTCAATAATCCCAACCGTCTTAACTTTGACTTCACCCTGCTAAAACACTTTCGTATCACCGAGGGCAGCAATTTGGAGTTTCGCGTTGAGGCCTTCAATGTCTTCAACCACACTCAATTCCGCGTCTTCAATTCGAACATTGGCAATACCGCTTCTAACATCATCAGTTGTTATGGCGGGCCCAATGATTCGTCAGCCGGTGGGCTAACTCCCGTACCCGGCGCTCCTCTTGGTACTCCCCTCGTTAACGTGGACTGTACAGGCGGCAGCGCTTTTCTGCACCCAGTCGACGCTCACCGCCCAAGAACACTGCAACTGGGCTTGAAGTACAGCTTCTGATCGGAGGAGTGAAGGGAGTCAGTGAAGGCCTCAACCAGCTGCAGGGGTTTGCGATCGCGCCCGGAGCAGGGCTACATCCTGCTTGCATTACTGCTTGTGTTCGGTCTACTGGCGATTGGCACCGCGGTCGTGATTCCCACCATTACGCGGCAAGTGCAGCGCGACCAGGAGGAAGAACTCATTCATCGCGCAGCGCAGTATCGTCGGGCAATCCGCGAATTCACCAAAGGCAAAGGCCGCTATCCCGCCACAGTGGAAGAGCTCGCGGGCAGCAATGGCATCAGGTATTTGCGAAGACCCTACAAAGACCCCATTACACACCAGGATTTCCGTATGCTTCATGCGTCGGATGTTATAGCCCTAACCGGGGCGCCCCCGCTCGCAGGGAAAGCGCCGCCCGACGATGGCTCTGGCGCCAGTCAGGACCCAAACTCTGCCGCAGTTGCTGCATCTTCCGCCCCTTCCTCCGCGCCAGCTTTGCAGTCTCCAACCGATGGTGGCATCGCGCCCCCGCAAAATTCCTCGCCCTCCGCTCCGTCGTCGCTCCCCAGCGCACAAACGGGATTGTCAGCACCCGCCTCCCCGAGCACCACTTTTGGCGGCGGCCCGATCATCGGGGTAGCCAGCAGCAGTTCCAAGAAGACGATTCGGGAGTTTAACGGGAAGAATCACTACAACCAGTGGCTGTTCTTTTACGACCCCGGCTACGAACCTCTATCCAACGCCTGGGGACCGACTCCATGGGCACGGCCAGTCCAGTCATTGTTGCCGCCGTCCCCGGCGCAGTCGTCCCCGGCGCAGTCAGGGTCGCCGCAACAGTCTCCAGCGCAGCCAAGCTCGCAGCAGTAGTACTGACGCAAGGCGACTCCGGATTTTCCAATTCAGCGTCGCAGCTTTGCGTCACGATCCAACGCGGTACGGGCCTGCTCGAGTTTTGGATCCAGCTCCAACGCTCGCTGGTACGAGGGTACCGCAGCTGCCGTGTAACCCCCAGCATCCTGCAGTTGACCTAGTTGAAAGAATCCGGCTGCGGTGGGATGGGCGGACAGGGTCGCCCCCAGCGCCGCAATCTGTTCGTCGGTAAAGGTCCGCGCATAACCCATAAATGCGGTACTCTGCGCCCCCTTCCAGCCTACATTCATTGCCTTTCGGTAGTACTCTCGCGCCGCGGCGTACTGGCCGATCTGTTCATATGCCCAACCCATGTTGGTGAGAGCCTTGGCCCGCATCGAATCTTCTTTGACATACTGTAAAGCCATTCTGTACTTCTCCAGGGCTTCCGGCACCTGGCCGTGGAGCTGCAGATCGGCGCCGATATTCACCAGGGCTTCGCTATCCTTCGGATCCATCCGGATCGCATTCTGAAAGTGAACCTGCGCTTCGGGGGAGGCGCTCTGCCCATGATTCATGGCTTCCACGAGAATCTCTGACCCAACCACGTCCTCGGCTACGTTGTTGTTCTCCGTCACTGCGGCAGCATGAGCCCACAGGTCAAGGTTGCTTCGCCAGAAGCCAACCTGCCGCACGCATAGAAAAGTGAAAACAATGAGCACGACGCCGCCGGCCGCCGCCGCGTACCGGCGCTGGCCGCTTTCGACCTTTTGCGCCAGGTCAAACAGTCCCCAAACCGCAGCGATGAATAAGCCAATCATTGGCAGATAAGCGTAGCGGTCGGCCATGCCCTGTTCGCCAACCTGAACCAGGCCCAGCACCGGGACTAACATGCCCAAAAACCACAGCCATCCCACCAGCAGATAAGGGCGTGCCCGCTCGCGCCATACCCAAACACTGCACGCGATCAACAACAGCGCCGAGAGAACCACGCGGAAAGTGGGCAGCCCCCCGTACGGATACGGATAGAGAACCGCCAGTCGCGTCGGCCAGACCGCTCTCCACATATATGCGGGGTATGAGAAGACCGCATTTTCGATGCGCAACGACAACGGGAACGCAGCCCCGGCGCGGATCGCGTGAACTTTCTGCTGGGCGATCATTGTCACCACGCTGTCTGCGGCGCTCAGGGCCAACAAGGGAAGCTTCTCGAGAGCAATCTTCCATGCCGGAAGCTGAGGTGAAGGGAACGCTTGGGAAGGCTCACTTAAACCTTGGATTCGCTGCAGAGGCCAGCAATCGAGCAGCAATAGAACAAACGGGAATGTCACCAGCATCGGCTTTGACGCCAGGCCCAGAGCAAACAGCAGCACCACCGCCAGGTAACGTCCGACATTCGGCCGGCGTGCGTAGCCCGCATATGCGATAAGCGCCAACAGGAAGAACGCCGCGCACAATACACTCTTTCTTTCCGACACCCAGGCCACGCTCTCGACGCCGATGGGATGAATGGCAAAAAGCGCAGCCGCAAGCAGGCTCCGCACCGTCGAATTGGTCACTTTGGTCAGGAAAAGGAACAGCAACACCACATTCACCACGTGCAGCAACAGGCTCGTGAGGTGATGGCCGGAGGGGTCGGGTCCAAACAACTGCCAATCTAGGGCGTGAGAGAGCCAGGTCACCGGATGCCAATTCGCGTGTTCGGTCGACGTCAGCGCCCAGTGCATCATTGGCCCATTGATGCCGTGCTGTATGTCGACGTTCTCTCCCACATATTCGCCGTCGTCGTAATTTACAAAAGGATGATGGATGACCTGAATGTAGACGAAGAAAGTGATCAGAACGAGCAAGACCACCGGGGTGACGCGCTCCCGCCAGGGAAAAGCGGAGTAGTCAAACCCTCCTATTGATCCTTCTGCTGGTGCTCCTTCTGCTGGCTGCTCCGCGGCTTCCTGCTGCTCTGTGAGGTGCTCCTCATCTTGCCTTTCCTCCACTTTCTGAGGAAACGGAACTAAGACCGGAATCCCCTTCTTTCTGGCGTGAGCAAGCTTTTTGCGCTTTCTTTTCAGTTTGGCACTAGGCATGGTTTTCTCTGCAGCTAAGAGAATAACGGCAGAACGGCCCGGCTATTGACTGTGTCGTCGAATTTTAATCAAACTGTAACCGAGCTTTAACAATGGGGCGGCTGACGACCGTCTAGGATTACTCGGGCATCCTCGGACCAACCAGTCCTCTCTCACCCCGACATCATGAGTTCGAAATCTAAGCGACGCCGGGCGCATCCGCAGGCGCGAATCGGCCCAGAAAAGAATGGACGCCTGTGGACAGTGGTGCTGCTGGCGGCAATCATTCTGTTCTTCTCCGCGATCCGATTCCGATTGCGCACTATGTCGCTGGAGCGCGACGAGGGAGAATACGCCTACGCGGGGCAACTCATCCTGCAGGGTATCCCTCCTTACCAGCTGGCCTACAACATGAAGCTCCCGGGAACCTATGCCGCCTACGCGCTCATGATGACGGTCTTCGGACAATCGTCGGTAGGCATCCATCTGGGCATGATCGTGGTGAACGGGGCGACCATCATTCTGGTCTTCCTTCTCGCAAAGCGACTCTGGGACCGCATTGCCGGCCTGGCGGCGGCAGCCATTTATGGTCTGCTCTCCAATAGCGGTGCTGTGCTTGGCTTCGCAGGGCATGCGACCCATTTCGTCGTCCTTGCCGCCCTGGCCGGAATCCTCGTCTTGCTCCGAGCACTTGAGACCAAAAGGATTGCCCTCTACTTCCTGAGTGGAGTGTTCATGGGCCTCGCGTTTGTGTCTAAGCAGCCGGGGCTGGTGTTCGCACTCTTCGGAGCTTTTTATGCGGCGGTGATCCAACGGCGAGAACTCACGACCTGGCCGATTATGAGCCGGTTGGCGACTTATTCGGCGGGCGCAGCCGTACCGTTTGCGCTTACCTGTCTCATCCTTTTCTTTGCCGGCGAATTGGGCAGGATGTGGTTTTGGACATTCTCTTACGCAAGCCAGTACGCTTACGAGACGCTGCGATGGCAGGCTTGGGATAATCTCTTCCACTTTGGCCCCCTTGTGGTCGCAACCCACTACCCTGCATGGATTCTGGCCGCGCTGGGGCTGGTGGCGTTCACGTGGGACCAGCGATTACGGAAACACGCACTCTTCGCTATCGGGTTCCTGCTTTTTTCATGGGGTGGTGTGTGCATCGGCTTCTATTTCCGGCCCCACTATTTCATTCTGGTTCTTCCCGCGGTCAGCCTGCTCGCGGGCGTCACAGTTAGCACGGCGGCAACAGAGCTATCGCGTTTTTTCGAGAAGCCGGTGGCAATCGCCATTCCCGCATCTGTTCTTGTGGTCGCACTGGGCATCTCGGTCTGGGGGCAGAGCGATTCCCTGTTTCGCACAGATTCCGTCACGCTCTCTCGCGAGTGGTACGGCATGAGTCCGTTTCCTGAGGCGGAAGTCGTATCTCAATACTTAAAGACTAATACCCAGAAAGACATAAAGGTTGCGGTTCTCGGTTCGGAGCCGGAGATCTACTTCTACTCCGGACTGCATTCGGCGACGGGTTATATCTACGTGTACCCATTGTTCGAGTCGCAGAGCTTTGCGCTCCAGATGCAGCAGGAGATGGCAAAGGAAATTGAAGACAACCGTCCGGAGTACATCGTCCTGGTCAAGGTCGTGACGTCCTGGCAAGTCTATCCGCGCGCCGAGAGGTGGATCCTCAAGTGGTTTACCGGCTATCTTGCGGATCACTATCAGCTTGTCGGCGTTGCAGATGAGATCACCCCGCAGACCCGCTATGTCTGGGGAGATGAGGCGAGAGCTTACAAGGAGGAGGCTGAGTCCGCTGTCGAGGTTTATAAACGCACGAACCAGCCTCCACCATCGCCCTCCGGTCTGGCGTTGCCGGGACCGTCTTCAGAGAAGGTTCCCGGACTCTCGGCCAAGCGGATGTAAACGCTGTGGCTGTTAGAATTTTTTCGCCACGCAAGCTTTGAACGATACCCCGCGGTGGTTACCGGAAGGGACAAAACAGCGTTGCGCACTACGGTTACAGAGAAACGCACGCGGGGAACCGATCCTCGCCGAAGGCAAAACCCAAAGCCGGGCACACGACCAAATCCAGCGATGGTCGCGGTCCCACCTCCTCGCTGGTGGGCTTCCACTTGGGCGTTTTGCATTCTCCTGGTAGTCCTCACCGTCGCAGCTTACAGTCCGGTGCGGCTCAATCCTTTTATTGACTATGACGACCCGGCCTATGTCTCGGAAAACCAGCACGTTCTCTCCGGTCTTCACTGGAACACAGTGGTGTGGTCGTTCACTACGACGGAGCAACAGAATTGGCACCCGTTAACCTGGCTGTCGCACGCCGTCGATTGCCAGTTCTTTGGAACGAATGCAGGCGCGCACCATCTCAGCAGCCTGTGCCTTCACGCGATCAACGTCGTCCTGCTTTTCCTGCTTCTACAAACCGTTACCGGGCGACGGGAATGCTGCTTTCTGGTGGCAGCACTCTTTGCCCTGCATCCTTTCAACGTTGACTCCGTCGCCTGGATCGCCGAGCGCAAGAACCTTCTGAGCACGCTCTTCTTCTTCCTCAGTCTGGGCGCGTACGGTTGGTACGCCCGCAAACCCGGCTGGCGGCGCTATGCTCTGCTCTGCCTGATGTTTATTCTTGGGTTGCTGGCCAAGCCCATGCTCGTGACTCTTCCTTTTGTCCTGCTCCTGACCGACTATTGGCCTTTGCAAAGGGTTGAAGGCTGGACGCCGCCTGCGGAATTCTTTCCAGTTCCACAAACTTCCGTAAAGCAACTGCTCCTGGACAAGTTGCCGCTGCTGGCTCTTGCCGGGATCAGTTCCGCGATCACGCTGTTTGCCCAGCAGAAAGCGATGCAGCGTCTGCAGGACATACCCCTGGTCGCGCGCCTCGAAAATGCGGTTGCTTCCTACTTCCTATATGTCTTCAAAACGTTCTGGCCGTCCGGCTTTGCCGTGCACTACCCCAACCTGTTCTCGCCGTTCTCGGTGGATCCGGTGGGTATCGAGGCATGGGGACCGTTCGTGGCGGGGCTATTTCTCTTGGTGGCGGTCAGTTGGATTGCCTGGCAGCAGCGTCGGGTCCGCCCTTACCTTTTTATCGGCTGGCTCTGGTATCTGGGAACGCTCGTACCTGTGATCGGGGTTGTGCAGGTGGGGATACAGGGAATGGCCGACCGCTATGCTTATATCCCACTCATCGGGTTATTCATTATTGTCAGCTGGGGCGCGGCAGAGATTGCTGATCACCTTCGATTGAATTTCGCCTGGCGATCGACTGCCGTGGCGCTCATGCTCGCCGCTCTATCGTTACTCACTTTTCGCCAGGTGGGATATTGGCGCACAAGTTATGCACTGTGGATGCACGCCCGCGATGTAACCCGAAATAACACCCGCGCCCTCGACCACATCGGTTATCAGCTGATGGTGCAGCATCGGCCCGACGATGCGCTGCAATATTTCAAGGAGGCCGCTCGCGTCGGCCCCACCGACGCTGACAGTCATTTGATGGTGGCCGCCAACCTGCAAGATAGCGGACGTCTGCGTGAGGCCATTCCGGAATACGAGGTGGTCGTTCGCGGATCGGATGATCCGCAGCAAATAGTTTTCAGCTATTTCAATTTGTGCCTGGTTTTTGGTGAGCTAGGGGAATTTTCCCGATCCCACGAGGCTTTTTCGCGCGCGCGGTCGACGAATTCTGAACTTACCGAGGCCAAAATTCGGGAGCTCCAGGGCATGGTTTCTGCACAACCCTCGGATGAAGGATTTCTCCGTCTGGGGCTCGTTGCCGAGCAAGTGGGACAGACAACGGATGCGCGAACGGACTACGAGCAGGCACTGCGTCTGAATCCCCGGCGCATCGAAACGCAAAGAGCACTCCAGCATCTGCTCTCGACTCAGCCGAATACGCCCTAACATGAGCACAGAGAAACAAAGCGGCCGAAGGGGTCCACGCCGGCAAAGTGGGGCAAAGTCGACCTCGCGTTCTCGTTCTCCAGTAACGCCTTCGATCGCGTCTCAAAGTCCCCGCTGGCAAACCTGGGCCGCGTGCCTTTTCCTGGTCGTCATCATCGCTGCGGTGTACAGCCCGGTCCGGCACAATTCCTTTATTGACTACGACGACGACACCTACGTCGAGAACAACCAGCACATACAGTCCGGGCTCGATTGGGACACCGTGGTCTGGTCCTTTACGACGACCGATCAGGAAAATTGGCATCCCCTGACCTGGCTCTCGCATGCCCTGGACTGCCAGCTGTTCGGCGTGAATGCCGGACCGCATCATCTCATCAACGTTTGCTTTCACGCCGCCAACGTAGTCTTGCTTTTCCTGTTCCTGAGCTGGCTGACTGGACGCTTTGGATGCAGCCTGTTTGTAGCCGCCCTTTTTGCCCTCCATCCTTTTAATGTGGACTCAGTCGCGTGGATCGCGGAACGCAAGAACCTCCTGAGTACGTTCTTCTTCCTGCTCAGCCTGGGCGCATTCGGCTGGTACGCGCGCAAACCGGAGTGGCGGCGCTATACCCTGCTATGCGTGCTGTTTGCCCTTGGGCTGCTGGCCAAACCCATGCTGGTCACTCTCCCTTTTGTTCTCCTGCTGATGGATTACTGGCCTTTGCAAAGGATCGCAGGCTGGGGGCCTCCGTCGGAGCACTTTCAAGCCCCACAAGTTTCTATTGGTCACCAGGTCGTCGAGAAACTGCCGCTGGTGGCGTTATCAGGGATCAGCTCTGTAGTTACAGTCATCGCCCAAGAGCGCGCCCTTCAGTCTTTTCGCGCCGTGCCCTTCGCAGCGCGCTTGGAGAATGCGGTCGCTTCTTACTTCCTGTACATCTGGAAGACGATCTGGCCTTCCAGCTTTGCCGTGTTCTACCCCAATCCTTTCGATCCGCTAACTGCGGTTTCCGGAGGGATGGCGGCTTGGGGATCGTTCATCGCTGGAGCGCTGCTCTTGACCGTGGTCAACTGGATCGCCTGGCGCCAACGCCATATCCGCCCGTACCTGATAGTCGGCTGGCTCTGGTATTTGGGAACGTTGGTCCCCGTGATCGGAATCGTACAGGTGGGGCTGCAAGGGATGGCGGATCGTTACGCATATATCCCACTGATTGGAATCTTCGTCATCGTCAGCTGGGGCGCGGCGGAGATTGCTGACCACTTCAACATAAAGCCAGCCTGGCGCTTGGCCGCCGCAGCTCTCATACTTGCCGCTCTGTCGTTTCTTACGGTTCGTCAGGTCGGTTACTGGCGTACGAGCTATTCCTTATGGACGCATGCGCGCGAGGCAACGCGAAACAACTTCCGGGCTGACTACCATATCGGTTTGCAATTGACACTTCAGCATCGGCCCGACGAAGCGCTCTCCTACTACAAGGAGGCGGCGCGCTTCGACCCCAGAGACCCCGATAGCCAACTGGCGGTTGCGACGCAGCTGCAGGGCATGGGACGGCTGAGCGAAGCGATTGAGTATTATGAAACCGCCCTTCACGACTCCACGAAACCGCAGCAAATTGTATTTGGCAACTTCAACCTGTGCCTCATTTTTGGCGAACTGGGGGACTTTACCCGAGCCCACGAGGCC
>Ga0075017_100000018_pt1 | contig 54967 bp, 47 predicted proteins | sample AleBraG_ABR_2012_FD_71475 | JGI IMG/M metagenome (GOLD analysis project Ga0075017, IMG submission 71475) | Freshwater sediment microbial communities in response to fracking from Pennsylvania, USA - Alex Branch Run_MetaG_ABR_2012 | ecosystem: Environmental > Aquatic > Freshwater > Creek >... | reverse complement strand
CTTGGTGGTGTTCGTCGTTGTTCCGGCCCTCGAGAAGGGTTCATGGGTGCGTGCGCTCCTGTTCGGGGCGTTGTTCGGTCTCATTACCTATGCAACGTACGATCTCACGAATCTCGCCACCCTCAAGGATTGGCCCCTTCTCGTTACAGTGGTGGATTTGATTTGGGGTACGGTATTGGCGGCTTCGGTATCAGTCGCAACCTACGTTGTTGCGGCGAAATTTGGCCTATGAACTACTACGGGACATTGTCATTCCTGCTGTGGGGGTACATGAGCCTTTGGTTCGTGATCTCATTGTTCAAAAGAAGGAATGACGTGGCCGACGTGGCGTGGGGGCTGGGCTTCGTGCTTCTGGCGTGGACATCTTTCTTTCTATCCGGCGGGTCGGGAAAGCGAGGCGTACTGGTAGGCATTTTGGTGAGCGTATGGGGCTTACGTCTTGCTTGGCATATCCATTCGCGCAATCGGGGCAAGGCGGAAGATTACCGCTACATGGCCTGGAGACGGCAATGGGGCAGGTGGTTCTACGCACGTTCGTATGCGCAGGTGTACCTCCTGCAGGGCGCGCTCCTATTCCTCATTGCATTGCCGGTGCTGATTATCAATAGAAGCGAGGGTAAGACGTTCGGTCTTCTCAACGGAATCGGCGTTTGCGTTTGGCTGTGTGGTTTCCTTTTCGAATCGGTCGGTGATGCAGAGCTTGCACGGTTTGTGAAGGATCCGCTCAACAAAGGCAAGCTACTGCAAAGCGGGCTGTGGCAGTACTCCCGACACCCCAATTATTTCGGAGAGGTTGCGCAGTGGTGGGGCATTTGGCTGGTAGCGCTCGGCGTTCCGGGCGGCTGGTTTGGGATTATCGGGCCCCTCACGATCACCATCTTAATCCTGAAGGTTTCGGGGATTCCCATGCTTGAAGAGAAGATGGCCGAGAATCCCGATTTCGCGGAGTACAAACGAAGGACGAGCGTGTTCCTTCCCTGGCTTCCAAAACAATAAGGCGGTTTCGTGACTGTTAGGAGTCTTCAAATCCATGATCTTTGAATTCGAGTGTGCGACAGTTCTCTTCACGTGCGAACCGCCCATCAGGAACTCCGACCTGGAAATCAGCGGAGATTTCGAGTTTCACATTCACATCGGCACTTACTAGGTTTGCTAGATGCGAAATGACCTCGTCGGCAGTTCGCTCATTATCGCGGCCTAGCAGTGTGATGAACAGAAACGGTAGAGCGCAAAGTTTTCAGGACCGCGCTTAGAGGTGCCCATGCCCACGGCGCTATAAATCGCTGGATAGGCGCTTCAAGCAAGGCCAACTTGTCGGCATTTGGCGGATGCTCTCCCATGGGATGGCGTAAGGAGGAGCCTTGATCATCAACGGCCGGCCGGGGACTCCTGTGACAGAGCAGCGTTCTAACCGGACGGACTGGCGGTCGGCTATCAGTGTTATTGAAGGCCTTTGCTGCGATCATTAGAAGGTAGGTCACACCCTCTTTGCGACAAGCTCAGCAGATAGATTCCGGTGTCGCCGAGCGGCCAAAACCCGAGTCGTGACCAGTACGATCTCAGCTTCCGAAGGGCCTCGCCTTTGCTTACGTTCGGTAACGCAAGTCTTTTCAACGCTTCTTGATCTTCCGGAACGGACGGAGTGAACTGTAGCGGCCAAGGCTTGCACGCCACCAGCCCGCACCCTGTACCAAAAATGTCGATCATACGGTGAATGGCGGACTCAGCGATCCCCAGCCCCCGAAACTTCGGATGGATCGCGACGTAGTCGATGATCAGTAGATCTAGGTCTACCACTTCGAACTCATTTTGTATCTCTTCTTTCAGATAGCCAGTTTCCACGTCGAAAAGATGTTCCCAGTATTCTGAGATGTCGCCGGAGATGCCATCTCCAAGCCTTTCCGAGCTGATGCCGTGGTCCAGTGCCTCGCCGAATTGCACGAGCGAAGCGCCAATTTGCCCGGCGTCCTCTTTTCCACCGCCTTCCGGTTCGGCAATAATCCTTCCAACGATGGAATGGACAAAGTCGGTCTCACCTGAGTCGTGCAGTTCGGTTCGGATCACAAACTCAACGCTGGCTACGACATTCTCATTGGAATCGGTTTCTCTACGCCGTTCGGCCAATATTTTGGTCGGTTTCATTTCCCGTTACCCCGCTTTCCTGAGCTTTCTATGCACCCGTTGAACAACACTTTCCGGGATTCGCAGCGTGGTATAGCCCCGCTTAAACCGTGTTTCAGCGTTCTCCCACTTGATGACCCCAGGCTCGTCGGTGAAAATTCGCCGGATTGTTCGTTCGCTTAAGCCCCACAATTCGGCGACTTCACTCACGCAATAGTGTTTTTCAAATGCCACACTGGCCGACATTGCTGGTTTGCTCGGAGGAGCGCAGCTGGGCTGGGGAGAGGGTTCTGTTGCCATAGCACACCGTGCTTGATGTATGTAGTACGGGATTGAAATCTCGTCAAACGGATGATTCACCAGAAAACAGGTACTTCTGAGCTGGAGGTGCTTAAGGGGAATTGGGCGATCTTTGCGAATTTCGGTAAGTACCCTGTCGCCGGTGTCGGTCGGTGCGATTTGGCTGTGACCACGAAATGGGTGGTGACAAGTACGCCGCACACGAATGGCGAAACGGTACCCAGTAGAGGGGGGTGTACTAAGAACGGGCGGCGCGCCTCACGACTCTGCCCGAGCGCCCATCCGCTATATTGACCACCCGGGCGGCACTGTTCAGACCCATTGTGGACCATGCCGTGCGCACGCTCGTTGCCAGCCGCTGCTGCCGCTCAAGAACCCAAGGAGCGTAGTGCTTCTGTGTAATCAGCACACTGGAGTGACCGAGCAAACGTGAAACCTCTTCCAAAGGCATGCCCGCAAGGAGGTATTCGACCGCAAACGTGTCTCGCAGCATGTGAAGATGGGCTGGCCTAGAGCTGCCATCAGCCTCCAAGAAGAGCTTGGGATATGTCAAGGCAGCCTTGTCCAGAATCTTCCCAAAGATCTTGATCCAATTCGAAACTTCGCTCTTGCGTTTGCTGCGACCACTCCAAAAGAAATAGCTCGGATGTGTGTAGGCGTTGCGCGGCACGTTGCGTAGCTCCTCGGCCACGTCGTGTGGCAGTAAGCCATAGACGGCGGAACTTGTTTTCCCCTTGACCTTCTTCTGGTACAGGAAAAGGGAATCATCGTCACGCAGCTTGTCTCTGGACAGACACGCAGCGTCGCCAGCCCTTAGGCCGCTCCAACGCAAAAGCTTCAAATAGGTGCGTGCACGGCGAGCGTTCACTGTGTCGCCATTCTTCTTGCTGTCGCGACTGTCATAGAGCCACGTTGCTTGAATCAACGCGTCATATTGTTCGCGGGTGAAAGGCTGCGTCTCATCTTGTTCCGGAGCAACTTTCTTGATTTTCCTGGCTGGATTCTCTTTCATCCATCCTTGTTCGACGCAAAAGAAGAAGAACGTGATAACCCGCTGGTGCTGGTTGTGCCGGGTGGTGGGTGCACCTGGCCACGAGTGGATCCACCGGCGCATGGTTTCGACGTCCAACTCGGAGAGGCGGGCAACCGGGGGCTTCTGCTGCGCACACCAATTCAAGAGTCGATCTTCCAGGGTAAGGCGGTATTTCGCTCGGGTCGCCTCTTCACGGTTCAGACGTTCCACTTCTTTCATAAACAACGCAACAGCATCCGTGATCGGTACCTCGCGCGCCTCGCTCTTTCGGACTTTTGCTTCCAGTTCGCGCTGAAGGGCCCTTACGGGGCTCCAGGAATCGCGGATTTCCTGTGCTCGCTCTTCCGCCCTTTCCCAACTACGTGTCTTTGCGCTGACCTGCCGCGACCTATTCTCCCTGTAAACGTAGAGGTACTTCATGCAGTGGCATCGTTTCCAATACGGCTCGCCGTTCTTGGAGCAGGATTCGTTGTGGCGGGTGTAGACGGTAACGGTTTGGGTGGAAAGCGAGGCCGCCGGATTGATGTCCGCCGCGGCTTCTAGACCGATCGGATGGGACCCCATCGATTCAACTCCACAGACTGAGTTTGGAGAGCAGCTTTTTGTAACGCGAAGAGCCGAAACTGACAAACGGCCATGCGCTCAGGCGAACTCTCTGTTTCGGAGAGTCTAGCAGATCGTTCATTCAGTTTTCATTCAGTTTCAGGAGAGGATCTGTGGAATTACTGAATTTGTGGAGGTTTAGGTTGGTTGCGGGGGGTGGATTTGAACCACCGACCTTTGGGTTATGAGCCCAACGAGCTACCAGGCTGCTCCACCCCGCGCCTTGATTCTAACAACCGCGATTCATACCGTCAAACCTGGCACTTTCACAAACTCAGATTTTCGCTCCTTCAGCGGCTATCGTGACAGCTTCTTCCGCTCGCATGCGGTAACGAGCTTCGTCGGATCGATGGCTTCGCTGTCCAATTGCATCTCAAGAATTTTGCCATCCTTCCCGATCAAGAAGTTGATCCGACGTGCCGCCTTGTACTTGTCCAGGTAGACGCCATATTTTCGAGTAATTTCGCCGCCCCAATCGCTTAACAGGGGGAAGGTCACACCGATCTGATCGGCAAAGGCTTTGTTCGCGAACGCGCTGTCCATGCTCACACCCAGAACCTGGGTGTCGGTGGCTTCCAGCTTTTGCAGGTTCTGCTGGAAGTTTTTCATCTGCTGCGTTCAACCGCCCGTAAAGGCAAAGATGTAGAACGCCAGCACAACGTTCTTCTTGCCCTGGTAGTCGTGCAGCGAGACCTTCTTCAGGTCATGACCATTGAAGTAGTCAAGGCTAAAATCGGGTGCCGTGTCTCCGACCTTCAGGGCCGACGGCGGGTTTGGTACCGGCAACGGCCGGCTGATGGCAGGGGTGCACAGCACCGCGAAAAAGCCCGCAGTTACAAGCGCACCGGATAGGCTTGTTCTCATATCTCTCCTCACCCCAATTCGTTCCACGCTACACTCCTGCTCGTGCATCCGTCAATCGAAAGCCTGCTCAACAAGTGGTTGCGCGCGGCGTACAAACAACAGTACATTGACAGATGGACGAAGGTCCCCGGGCACCGTCCATGTCGCTGGGCACTATTAATGATCTGTTTGACCGTGTCGTGGCGCGAGATGCGGGTCGCGCTATGCTGTTCCGCCATACCGTAGACTGGGTGCCCATCTCTTCCCGCGAAATTTACCAGAAGACGGTCGGGGTTGTTCGCGCACTCAAGGCTTGGGGCATTTATCATGGGGATCGTGTCGCCATCCTCAGCGAGAATCGTCCTGAATGGGCGATCGCGGACTTCGCCAGCCTTCGCATCGGCGCCGTCGTTGTTCCTATCTACCCGACGACCACCGACGAGCAAACCTGTTACCTCCTGCGCGATTCGGGCGCGCGCGTCGTCTTTGTTTCCACTCGCCAGCAACTGGACAAGATCCTTGCCGTCCGCGGCCGCACGCAACTCGAACAGATCGTCGTTATGGATCACGTGGAAACTACCCTTGCCGCACACATGCCACAACTGATGCACAGCGGCAGCGCTAGCGATCCTGAAGGCGACGCTGCGGCGCACGCGGTTCGAGCCGATGATCTGGCTACGCTCATCTACACCTCAGGCACAACGGGCATACCCAAGGGAGTGATGCTCACGCACGGGAACCTGATGTCGAATGTGCAATCCTCGCTTCGCGGCTTCTCGTTTCCTCCAGATTCCGTTTATATTTCGTTTCTCCCGCTTTCTCATGTCACGGCTCGCCACGTGGACTACGTGATGTTCTTCCATGGCGTCCTCCCTGCTTATTGCCCATTCATCGAGAACCTTCCGCAGACCCTCCGCGAGATTCGTCCGCAAATCTTTGTCGGCGTTCCTCGCGTCTACGAGAAAATTCGCCTGCAAGTGGAACAAAGCGCTGCCCGTGGGGTGCAGCGCCGCGTGCTCGACTGGGCACTTAATGTCGGAAAAGCCTATCGCGACGAGGTGCTCGCCGGCAAAGTTCCCAGCGCGCGATCTTGGCGGCTGGCAAATCGCCTGGTGTTTTCCAAAATCCGGGCCGGGATGGGTGGTCAAGTGCACCTCCACATTTCCGGTGGCGCGCCTCTTGGCCGGGACCTGGCTGCCTGGTATGCCGATGTCGGCATTCGCATCCACGAGGGTTATGGGCTCACAGAAACCTCGCCTGTGATCGCGGTCAACAGACCTGCGGAGCACAGGCTCGGCACAGTGGGAAAGCCGCTGGACAACGTCGAGGTTCGTATCGCCAGCGACGGCGAGATTCTCGTGCGCGGTCCATCTGTTTTTTGCGGTTATTGGAACAAGCCCGATGAGACCGAGGCGGCTTTCGTCGATGGCTTCTTCAAAACCGGGGACATTGGACACCTCGATGCGGATGGCTTTCTCTCGGTCACTGATCGCAAGAAAGATCTGATCAAGACCTCGGGTGGAAAGTTCCTGGCTCCACAACCGATTGAGCGTGCGCTGGTCGCCAACGCACTGCTGGCGGAAGCGATAGTGATCGGCGAAAAACGGAAGTTTCCCGCCGTGCTCCTCATTCCGTACTTCCCACTGCTCGAGGACTGGGCTCGCCAGAACGAAGTACAGTTCACCTCACGCACAGACTTGATTGCGCATCCCAAAGTTGTGGCGCTGTACATGGGAATTGTCGAGGATCTCAACCGAAATCTGGCTCGCTTCGAAAAGCTAAAGAGAATTCTCCTAATGGCCGAGGAACTTTCCATTGCCGACGGTACGCTCACGCCCTCGATGAAACCGCGCCGGCGAGCCGTAGAAGAACGCTTCCGGACACAAATTGATCAGATGTATAAGGAAGCAGAAGAGACCTCCGCCACGCTGACCCGTCGCGACTAGAAGGCGGCCTGCTTTTCCCGGTTCACTTTCATTACAATGTCTCCATGACCGACGCACTCGTAATAGCTGATCATCAATTTCGTTCACGCCTCATCGTAGGCACCGGTAAGTACAAATCCTTCCAGGAAAATGCGCGCGCCCTCGAGGCAAGCGGCGCCGAGATGGTGACGGTCGCGGTGCGCCGCGTCAATCTGGACCGGAGCAAGGAATCGCTCCTCGACTACATCGATCCCAAACGGTACTTCTTGCTGCCCAACACCGCGGGTTGCTATACGGCGGATGAGGCCATCCGTACCGCGCACCTCGCGCGCGAGGTCGGCTTGTCGCACTGGATCAAGCTGGAGGTCATCGGAGACCAGACCACGTTGCATCCTGATATTCAGGCCACACTCGAGGCCACAAATGTGCTCGTCAAAGAAGGATTCGTCGTCCTGCCCTACACTTCCGACGACGTGGTCTTCGCCAAGCGCCTGGTGGACGCGGGCGCTTCGGCCGTCATGCCCCTCGGGGCTCCCATCGGCAGCGGCTTGGGCATTCAAAATCCGGCAAACATTCGTATTTTGCGCGAGGTCATCACCGGGGTTCCACTCATCGTGGATGCGGGAGTTGGAACCGCCTCTGACGCCGCCTTTGCCATGGAGTTAGGCGCTGACGCCGTCCTGATGAACACTGGGATTGCGGGTGCTCAGGATCCGGTGCTTATGGCAGAGGCGATGAAGCACGCTGTGCTGGCTGGACGCCAGGCTTACCTTGCCGGTCGTATGCAGAAAAAACTTTACGCTTCCGCCAGTTCTCCGATGGAAGGCGTGGTTCGCTAAGTATCCCAGCGGAGATTGGCTTTCGCCAGACGTCAGGCGACGGAGCTTTTTCGGTTTGGGCTGACCAGCAGCCGCGCTCAACGTTGACAGGCTACCTCGTAAGCACCGAATCCAAGGCGCGAGCTGGCTCTTCCGTCCGCCCTTTCTTCCGCGCCATCAGCTCTACTGCTTTCTGCGCGATGTGCTCGGCGCTGACTTCAAATTCTTTGATCAGCTCCCACGGCGCGCCCGAGTCCCCGAAACGATCTTTCACTCCGATCGCGCCTGTGATCACCGGCGTGCCATACACCTCGGGTGCTTCCGCAATCACGCTGTTCACTCGTCCCGACAATGCGCCGATCTGGTGTTCCTCGACCGAAATGACCACACCGGTCTCTTTCGCCGCCCGCACAATGGCCTCGCGGTCAATCGGCTTTAAGGTGTGCAGGTTGATGACGCGCGTCTCCCAGCCGAATTCACTCTTCAGGATCCACGCCGCGCGCATTGCCTCCGGCATCATTGGCCCACAGGCGACGATGCTCAGGTCTTCCCTCTCGTTGACGTACGCCGACGCCAGCACCTGTTCAAACGCCTCGATAAAACTCTCCGCTTCACGGCGAAAACGAATTACGTTTGCTTTCCCAAATACGAACGGTGTCTTCTCGTTCGTGACAATGGGCGTGGCCTCGCGCGCAAAGCGAATGTACTTGGGTCCGACGTAGTTCAAAAGCAGGTGCGTTGTCGCACGCTTTGTCTCCACAATATCGCATGGCACTACCACCGCCATGTTCGGTAACCCGCACATGGCAAACAAATCTTCGAGCGCCTGATGCGTTGCGCCGTCCGGACCCACCGACACGCCACCGTGCGCACCCGCAATCATTACGTTGAAGTTACCGTAGCACACTGACGTGCGAATCTGATCGAGGTTGCGCGCCGCGGCAAACGTCGCATACGTACCCAGCACGGGCAACTTCCCTTCCCGCGCCAAACCGGCCGCTGCCGCCGTCGCCGACTGCTCGGCAATGCCCATGGAGATCCACCGTCCCTTGCGCTCCGGCTTCCCGGCATAGAAATCGGAAATCGTGATCGACGATGAAATGTCGAGACCCAGGCACACGACACGCTCATCATCGCCGTTCTCCGCCAGCGATTGCCCGAAGCCTTTGCGCGTCGGCTCCATCTTCACTTTCATATTGGGCGTGCAGTTCCACCAGTAGTCTTTGTGAAACTTCGGCGTTTTCGAGTCCAGCTTGCGGTCTACTTCCACCTGATAACTCTTGGCGTGCGCCAGCATCTGCTCGTAAGGAACCCGCTCGCGCACCCCGATTTCATCCAGGCCTTTCAGCATTTCTTCTCGGTTCGGAGTCTTGCCATGCCAGCCCGCGATGTCCTGCATAAAGCTGACGCCCTTGCCCTTCACCGTCTCGGCCAGAATTACCACCGGGCGCCCCGTGCCCGCCTTCGCCGACTCCAGCGCCGTTACTACCTGGCTCATGTCATGCCCGTCGGCATGCACAACGTCCCATCCGAAGGCTTGGTATTTCTCGGCCAGCGGCTGCACATTCATGACTTCCGAAACCCATCCGTCAATCTGCAGCCGGTTCACATCCACAATCCCAATCAAATTGTCGAGCTTGTGGTGTGCCGCTTCCATCGCAGCCTCCCAGATCTGGCCTTCCTGCTGCTCACCGTCGCCCATAATGCAGAAAATCTTATGGCTCTTCCCGTTCAACTTTGCCGCCAGCGCCATGCCTACCGCCACGCTCAATCCCTGTCCCAGCGACCCCGTCGACACCTCCACTCCCGGCAGCTTCAACCAGTGCGGATGCCCCTGATAGGGCGAGTACAGCCTTCGCAGCAGTGCAACATCCTCCTTGGGACAGAACCCAGCAAACGCTAATCCCAGATACAACGCGGGCGCCTTGTGCCCCGTCGACCAGATGATGCGGTCGCGATCTTCCCATGCCGGATTGGCCGGATCATGATCCGCCACGCGCAGATATAGAGCGGTGGTGATATCCATAATAGAAAGCGTCCCGCCGGCATGACCCGAGCCAGCCGCGCACAGGGCGGCCAAATTGTAGCCGCGCATCAGGCGCGCTTCATCTTTCAGTTCTTCGATGGAGTAGTTACGGCGGACGGCGTTGTCGGCGGAGTTCCTCAAAGCCATAGTTGTTCCCTTCCGCGGCTCTCAGGCAGGCAGCGACCGAGCCGCTCCACGTGGCAACCTGAGGCTAGCCCCGCCCCGTCTCCGCCAGCAGTGAGAGCTATCACAGCCGGGGGTGACGCATTAACTCCAGGGAACACCCTCGAAACCGGCAGGAATTGAGGCGATTTCCGCTAAATTGGGCAACGCGGGTAACCATCGCACCTGCACGCCCGTCATCTTCCAGAACGGGGCCACTCTCCTCTAATATTCAGGCCACAAGGATTCCAATCAACCTGGCCGAGGTCTCCATGCTCCCCTATCGGTACCCTCGACGCTGGTCCCGTCAGTTCGTCAATCTGCCCGTCCACGTCGCTCTGCGATTCGATCGTGCCACTCTGCTTGTGCCTGGTCGTGGCACCGACTTGAGTGAAGGAGGCATGACCCTGGTGGCCGGCATCCCGGCGCGACCTGGCGATGTTGTGGAAGTCGATTTCCAAACGCCGCGTCTGGCGAAAGTGCGGGGCATCATCCGCAACCGCGACGGCTTCAGCTTCGGAGTCGAGTTCCTCAAACCCCTGGGGTAGCCTCACTGCTTTGTCGCGAAGTCCACCCGCTCCGGGTTGAATCGAATTGCGGGAGACACACCGTCGTGCGACAAACGGCAATCGATTATCGATTGCGGATCTTTGTGAGCCGTGAACCAGAACCCACAAGAAATGGAGCAGCAGCGATTTGTCCACTGAATCTTGCCGCCCAGCGACCGGGAAGAGAAGCTTGGCACGAGGGGCACGTCCCTTGCGGCGTGAGACGGTAGTCGGTGATGCAGTAGCCAAAGCGACCGATCAGGAGATCTCCGCAGGAGTGGCAGCGCGTGTTCTCGAGATCGCCAACGCGGCTCGGGAGATTTCCAGCATAGACATAATGCAATCCGGACTCGCGGCCAATGGCGGCGGCTCGCAGCAGATCCGCCGCGCTCGTGTCGCGCGGATCGGTCATCTTGTAGTCCTGATGGAAAGCGGTCACGTGCCAAGGGATGTCAGGAGAAACACCGGCGATAAATTCAGTCAGTCTATGGAGCTCGTCGGAAGAATCGTTAAAGCCGGGGATGAGCAAGGTGACGATCTCGATCCATATCCCGGATTGATGCAGCCAACGAATCGTGTCAAGAATGGGCTGAAGCCGTCCGCCGAGCTTGCGGTATTGCCGGTCATCGAAACTCTTCAAGTCGATCTTGTATAGATCAGTCCAAGGCCTTAGAAACTCCAATACCTGTGGGGTGCCATTGCCATTCGACACGAACCCGGTCACCAGGCCTGCAGTACGAGCTTCCCTGAAAACGGCGACCGACCATTCGGCAGTGATGAGAGGTTCGTTATAGGTGCTCACGATGGCAGTAGCGCCTTCGCGAACCGCCGCACTCACCATAGCGGCCGGATCCGCCGCGAGGGGAGGAGAAACTGCTTGGTCATCGCGCAGCGCCTGTGAGGTAACCCAGTTCTGGCAGTAAGCGCAATGCAGGTCGCATCCAAGCATGCCGAAGCTATAGGCTAGGGCCCCGGGATAGGCATGAAAGAACGGCTTCTTCTCAATCGGATCGCACTGCGTCCCCGCGGTGTAGCCCCAGGGAACGAAGAGCTTGCCTCCGCGATTGAAGCGCACTTTGCAGACGCCCGCTTGCCCCTCGAAGATGGGACAGCGATGACCGCAGGCAAAGCAGCGAATGCGTTTGTCGTCGATCCGTTCGTAGAGGTCCCCTTCGCGGACATGTTGCAAGACGATCTCGCGGAGAGCGGGCATGACAACCTCGGAACGTTGTTCCTCTATTGTAGGCTGGATCGTCCTCGGCGGGTGTGTTGCCCTGAGCAGCTAAGGATTCGACCACGGCGGGAACTGGCTTGCGTGCATGCAACCAGGACGAAGGGTAATGGTGCTACTTCCCGGGCTGAGCGCTATGAGCGTGCATCCAACCATCAGCTTGCTGCACTACTTCGAGCACGTCGGACCGGCGCATTTGAGAAGCGAGCAATTTAAGGCGAGCCTTGCTGATTTCGTCGCCGCCGGCGCTGGCCAGGAGAGACCAGAAGTAGGCCTGCTTCAAATCCTTGGGAACGCCTCGTCCCACCCAATAGCAGGCCCCGAGTATGGCCTGCGCGCCGACGTGGCCGTTGTCGGCTGCGCGAGTAAACCACTCCGCGGCTTGCTGGTCGTCGCGCGGAACGTCGCCGCCGTTCGCATACTTGGCTCCAAGGGCAAACTGTGCCGCCGGATCACCGCGATCTGCCAACAATCGTAAGCCTTCGAGAGTCGTCAACTCGAGCGGCGGCCGCGGAGCGGTCACGCTGATGGCAGGAATAGCAGGAGCAGATGCGGCGACGGGCTTGGTGTTTTTCCACAGGGAGAGAAGCGTTGCGGATTGCGAGTTAACCAGCCAACCCGCCCCTACGGCGATGGCAACGACTGCGACACCGAATAGCATGCGTCGATATAAAGGCGTTGGCCGCACACCACTTCGGACAACGGCAACCTGGTACGGGTCTGGCTGCGATGTAGGGGACGAATCAGCAACAACGTCGTTGCTCGACGGGGCCTCTGGAATTGCGGGCAGCGCAGATTCTGGGCCATCCCCTCTCGCTGCTATCGCGGTCTTCGGCCGTAACGCATCGAGCAATGGCAAGAGAAGCGCTCTCAGGGCCTGTTCATCACCCTCGACAAAAAAATTGGATTGCGGGGAAAACAACTCAAGCACTCCAACGATTTGACCGGTGACGAGTACAGGCATGACGAGAATGGAGCAAATTCCAAGATCCTCGCAAACCAGGCGATCGACGCGTGCATCATGACGCGTATCGCGGCAGACGAGCGTGCGGCCAAGACGAATACTCTCGCCGGTGATACCCGACCTCACATTGATGGGAAAACCAAGTCCCGGCGTATCCGTACCGGAGGTCGCACAGCACACCATGCCCTGTTGCTGCAGGAGAGCTAAGGCGGCACCTGAGGCGCCGGTATACGCCTGGGCTCGCTGCACAATGAGATTGAGCTCGGCTTCGAGTTCGGCAAGCGAATCCGGCACTATCTGCGCCGCGTCCACGGTGACATCGGCCGAGCCCGCATCCATCGAGAACGAATCCACGATCGGAACTGGCTCAAGGGTGGGGATCTTCTTGGGCGCTGCGGACTGCGATAAGGCTCGTCCTATGCTGACTGCCAGCCACTCGTGAACGGCCTCTAGGGCGCTTTGTGAAAGGGGTTCGAAGCAAAGCCCGGCGCGGCCCTGAGCATCCAGCCAGACGACCTGCGCCTTGGCCGGAATCGAGGCGCCCGCCGGGGAGAGATCAAGTCCAACTTCCAATGGACGATTCAGTTCTACTCGTCCGGCAGTCTGGACACCTAGCCCGTATTCACTCAAATCGAGAATCTGATAAAGATCCACCGCCAGGCCTTGCGTGCGGCCTTGCAGTCGGACATACGCCGGACGGAGGGCGCGCACGCGCGGATAACGACGGCGTTCAGGCCCGGATGGTCGCGCGTCCACACGGGGAGCGGGCACAACGACGGAGTGGCTCATGAGACTCGCTAAGCTCATCTTACGCCGGCTGCGGATGAAGGGGATGGCGCTTTGGTGGGGGGCATTCAGCGAGCTCCGGCTTTGCGGCCAGCGATACGGCTGATCGCGGCGACCATCATGCCGGAGAGAAGCTGGAGCGTGGCCACGTGACGATGATCGAAGGCGTAAGGCGTGGCGGAAAGGACCTCGAAGATCCCGAGCGTACGTCGGTACTGGCGCAGCGGGGTTACAAGAATGGAGCGAGCACCCAAGCGGCGGCAACTGCCCAAGTCCACGTGTGGATCGGATTCCGTGTCGTGGCAGAGGAGGGCCTCTCCGCTGCGCACGCATTGCCCGGAGATGCCGCTGTCGGTTTGTAACCGGACACCGAGATCAGGCGCGGTGCGGCCGGCGCGGGCTCGACAAACGATTTCGTCTCCGCGGCGGAGGGCGATGGCGGCGCCGGAGGCTCCGGTCATGAGCTGGGCGCGATCAGCGATGAGGCTGATGGCGGGTTCGAGGTCGAGATCAAACGGCGAATGCTCTTCGGGGGAAAGGGGCCACAATTCCGCCTGCGTTGGGGAGGAGTTCTGAGGCCGCGCCCGGTGGCGAAACGCGTGGGCTGGTTCGGCGAAGCGGGCTTCATCCGCCGACATGACTGAGGCCGGGACGGTCTGGAGCAAGTCGCGAACGATGCCATCCAGGGTGGCATCCTTGATGTGGTTCGCGGTGCTCTGATGAAGGAGCGAGCCGCCCATGACGCGCGAGAGGCTGAGCAGGGCGCGGCTGCCACAGGCCAGGCAGTAGGGCGTGTTGTTGGGACTGATGAGTTCGCACTCGGCGCAAAAAACGGCGGACTGCAGCGAGATGAAATTTACGTCCCGCGCACTCAACCATCCAGCCATCAGCAGTTCCCCCGATGGGCAAACTTAAACGCACGTGCTGGGAGTCAGAAGTGTCACGATTGATTCCCGCTGTGGAAAAGCTGGCCTGGAAAAAACCTTTAGCGCGAAGATCGAGGAGAAAGACCGGAGAGATTGCCGAGGACAACTGCGACCAGACGATCGGCGGCATGGCCATCCCACAGAGGGATCGCGGAGGTCTTGCGTCGTGGCGCCTCAAGAGCACTACGTATGGCAGCGGCAAGACGCTCGGGATCGCGCCCGACGAGTGTGTTTGTTCCGTGCGTCAGAGTAATGGGGCGTTCGGTGTTCTCGCGCACAGTAAGGCAAGGAACGCGGAGAAAGCTCGTTTCTTCCTGAATGCCGCCGGAATCGGTGACGACGATAGCGGCGTGCTGCTGCAAAGCCAGGAATTCCAGATAGGGCAAGGGATCGAGCAGGAGAAGGCCCGTCGCTGGCTGGAAGGAAGACAATTCGCGTACACGCTGCTGTGTTCGCGGATGAACTGGGAAAACCACGGGAAGCTCTTTCGCGCACTCTGCAAAGACGCGCAAAGTCTGGTCGAGCCAGGGCAGGTCATCCACGTTGGCCGGTCGATGGAGCGTGACCAGGATGTAAGGACTGCTGAGTTGAAGATCACGCGGTGGCTTGGCTTGTGGCAGAAGACGAACCAAGGTATCGATCATCACGTTGCCGACGCAGTGGATCTTTTCTGAGGGAATGCCCTCGGCACGCAGGTTGTCATCGCCATCCGCCGAAGGGGTGAAGAGAAGATCGGAGAGTTGGTCGGTGACGAGACGATTGATTTCCTCAGGCATGGAACGATCGCGCGAACGGAGTCCGGCTTCGACGTGGCCAACCGCGATACCAAGTTTGGAGCAGACAAGGGCGGCGGCTACGGTCGAGTTCACGTCGCCATAGACAAGGACAAGATCGGGGCGACGCTCACACAAGACCGGTTCGAAACGAATCATGATGTCGGCGGTCTGACGAGCGCGCGTAGCGGAGCCGACTTCAAGGTTGACATCGGGCGCTGGCATACTCAACTGCTGGAAGAACACCTCGGACATGGCCGAATCAAAGTGCTGTCCGGTGTGTACCAGGGTTTGTCGGAACTGCCCGTGCGCGGCCAGCGCGCGGCAGACTGGCGCAGCCTTCATGAAATTGGGGCGTGCGCCTACGACGTGCAGAATGTGCATGGAAGCGGCAATTGCGACTGGAGAATTCTATCTTGCCCGCCCCGAATCTCCGAAGCGAAGCTCAGTTAGGGCGAAGGCCGGCATAACGTTGGTAGGAAGCGGGGACGACGGCATCGGACCTGGGGCGCAAGGCTCGGTCGAGGGCATCGGCAAGGGCGGCGGGGAAATGCTCCGTCAACAGGTTGATATCGAACTGCAGAGCGCGTGGCATGTAGGCACGAGACACTCGCAGCATTCCGCGCTGGTGACCGCTGGATGTCACCAGATCCAGATGCAAGGACCAGGCTCGTTCGAGGCTGGCCACGCGCTGCGCTCCAAAGCGCGACCAGCGGTAGACGGAAGGCAAACGCTCAGAAAGGAATGTTGGAGGCAAATCGAGCGACTCGAAATCATCGGCGTGGGATTCCACCGAAAGCTCGAAGGAGTCAAAGTCGTTACCCTCGAAAGCGGCGAGCAGGATGCGACAGACTTGCTCGTAGTCGCGCGCGACTTTCAGCTCCTCGATGGCGCGGCGAATGGCAAGATTGTTGATGAAGATGTGCCTCTGTTCAATGGTGCGCTGCGCAACCCGGCGTAGTTCGCCAAACTCGAGGTACCCCAAATGCTGAACTCCCAGCCAGACACCCGCGCCCACCACCGCCAAAACGAGGCCCAACGTGCTGCCGGTTGGCCATAGGAGAAAGAGGCTGAGCAATGCGAACAGTGCGGAAACAGCGTAGAGCACGATGACCACTTGGCGATGCGACAAGCCGAGGTCCAGAAGCTTGTGGTGAATGTGCTCGCGATCCGCAGTGAAGACGGGACGTCCGCTGATGAGACGCCGCAAGACAGAAAGCGAGGTCTCCAGAATCGGCAGCCCGAAAGATACAACCGGAATCGCCACGGCCACCACAGTGGGCGCCTTATTGGCACCTTCCAGCGCAAGGGCACTCAGCAAAAAGCCGATCAGCAAACTGCCAGAATCACCTAAAAATATGGTGGCAGGATTAAAGTTGAACTTTAAGAAGCCAAGGATCGCCCCCGCCAGAGCGATGGTGACCAGGGCAATCGGGTTATGGTGGTTCACAAGAGCAACCACAAAAACAACCACGGTAGAAAAGAGGCCGGAACCTGCCGCCAGCCCATCGAGACCATCAATCAGATTGAAAGCGTTCGTGATCCCGATGACCCACAAAATGGTGAGCGGCAAGCCCGCGATCCAGCTGAACTGGTGGTTGCCGAACAATACCGGCAGATTGAGAATACGCAGGCCACCCCAGAACAGCAGGGCCCCGGTGATCGCCTGTACCCCGAACTTGAGCCAGGGCGAGGCGGAGCGCAAATCGTCATAGATACCCAAGGCGAAGATGAGCAAGGCCGGGCCAAGGATCGTGATCAGTTTTGCGGAAGCGAGCCCGGCAGCCAACTGCGGCGACCGCCACAGCGCTACGACCCAGGCAAAGGCAAGCGCCAGAAGAAAGGCCGCAAAAATGGCCGCCCCGCCAAGCCGCGGGATCGGCTCGTAGTGCAGATGGCGTTCGCCATCAGGGCACGCTACCAAGCCTCTGCGCTTAGCGAAATCTCGAATATACCGGGTCAGGATGAAAGCGCCGACCGCGGCAAACGCAAAGGTAGCTAACAAAAGCGCGCTCACAAATAAGCCCCAATGACCCCAGTCCCAACCGCCACCTTAACTGCAAGCCGACGGCTTCGAAATCAACACTATTCTGATGTGGACCTGGCCGTATTGCGCTGGATTTTGCGAAAAGTCTAGGCCTGACACTCTATCAAGGCCCGGCGCGGAAAGACAATGATGGAATTGGTCCCGTGCGAACTCAGAAGTACCAGCAAACGCTGTGCTAGACTGGCCCTTCCGGAGACTGCAAGAATCCAATGAGATGGCTGGCGATGTTCCCCTGGCTGCGCAATTGCGGGATTTGTATTTTGCTGTTGATTTTCCTGGCGTCAGAGCCGGCATACGCGCAATCGGCCGAATCATCCGATTCGGGAACTGCGAAGTCAACGGTAGATAATCCTCCTGCCATTGCAAAACCCGCGGACAACGCCGGGCTTCATTTAGGACCCGGTGATCTGATTGAAATCGCCGTATACGGCATACCGGAACTTTCGCAAAAGGCTCGCATCGGCAGTTCTGGCGATGTCTACTTGCCTCTGATCGACTACGTCCACATCGGCGGCTTGACGCCGGAGGAAGCCCAAGGTCTGATCGAGAAAAAGCTCTCCGAGGGCGGCTTTGTGCGGAACCCGCACGTGACACTGATGGTCAACGAGTCGGCGAGTTCTGTGGTGAGCGTGCTGGGCGAAGTATCGCGTCCCGGCATCTACCCTGTGCTGGGCGAGCGGCGCCTGCTGGATGTCGTATCGGCGGCGGGCGGACTGACGGAACGGGCAGGACGCACCATCACAATCACACATCGGAGCGATCAAGAGCACCGGGAAACGATCAGCCTCGCGGGAGAGTTGGCGCAGAGCAAGGAAGGCAATGTTCCCGTTGTTGCGGGCGATACCGTGGTGGTGGCGAAGGCCGGCGTCTGTTACGTCGTGGGCGAAGTGGGCAAGCCGAGCGGATTCATCATGGATGGAGATGCGCTGAGCGTGCTCAAGGCAATGGCGATGGCGGGCGGTCCAGGGAGAACGGCCTCCCTCAATGGCGCCACGATCGTGCGGCGGACGGCGACCGGCGTGGAGCAGATTAAGGTACCTCTGAAGAAAATCATGACATCGAAGGCGCAGGATATTTCCATGCAGCCTGAGGACATACTTTTTGTCCCAACGAGCGGACGCAAGCTGTTCGCGCAACGCACGATAGAAACTGCTTTCCAGGCGGCGGCTGCGGTAAGCCTGGTGGCCGTCCGGCCTTAAGTAGTGCTTCCTGATTCCTTCACAACTTGTTGTAGAAGTTGAATATAGCGCTGGGCAGTCTGCGGGCGTGAGAAGTGCGCCAGGACGTGGCGGCGGCCGTTTTCGCCGAGAGTGCGACAACGTTCGGGGTCGGCGGCCAGCTGCAGAATCGCTTGCGCAAGGGCATGAGGGTTCTCTGGCTCGACAAAGACTCCTGCCTTCCCTTCCTCCACGACTCTTCGAGCTTCGCCGTCAACACCGAGGATGACAGCGCGGGAACAGGACATGAACTCGAGCATCTTGGTGGGGATGACAGTCTTGAAGACTTCGGTTTTCTTGAGGAGAACCAACGCGGCGTCGGAGGCGGCAATCCAGGTGGGAATTTTTTCGCGCGGCTGTTGCCCAACAAAGGTGATGTTGCGCAGCTGGCGGGATCGCGCGAGTTGCAAGATGCGATCTTTTTCCGCACCTTCTCCCACCAGCAGCAATTGGACTTCCGAGGCACGCGTCTGAAGGGCGGCCGCTGCTTCGATCAAAGTCTCGAGTCCGTGGGCCATTCCCATCGTACCGATGTAACAGACCACAAACTTGCCTTCCAGCCCCAGCTGTCTCCTCAGGGCGTCGCGCTCGGAGGCTTCGCCCATGGGCGCGAAAAGGTCGGTTTCTACGCCGTTCTCGACCACGGAGAGCTTGCGCGGGGGAACGCGCCAACGATCGATGAGAAACTCTTGGAAGGCGTTGGTGACGACGACGATGTGGTTGGAGCGGCGGTAGAGGAATCCGGCGATGCGAGCCAGCAGGCGATGAAGTACCGCGTCTTCATTGCCGACGCCGACGGCCGACAACGACTCCGGCCAGAGGTCGCGAACTTCAAAGATAAAGGGTACGCGTTTGATGGCGGCGAGCCACCACCCTGAAAGTGCGACGAGCAACTGGGGAGAAGTTGCGATGAGCACGTCAGGGCGGGAGACGAACATCCCCGTGAACGACGACGACACGCAGAAGGAAGCGCAATTCAGCATCCGCTCGTAAGGTTTGCGGTTGGGGAATGGAAGAAGCCAGGTGCGGACGAGCTTGACGCCGTGCCAGGTCTCACGCGCGACGAGTCGGCGGAACTGGCGGCGATACTCGGGTGGAACCACCCCGGTGGGGTGGTTGGGAAAGCCCGTGAGTACGGTGACGTCGTGCCCGGACTCGGCCCAACGCCGGGCAAGTTCGGCCGCGCGGGCGGCGGGCGCGCCCATCTCCGGCGGAAAGTATTGCGATACGTACAGGATCTTCACGGTGGCTCAGTAGTAACAGAGCTTGAACAGACTCTTGTAACAGATGGCGCGGGCACGGTGGAGACGGTTGCAGGCATAGCGGTCCCATCGATCGGCATATTCCGCGAAGAACGACTCTCCGGTCAGCCGGTGCATGACGCGCAACTGCACGATGTGGAGTTGATGGTAGAAGGGGCTCGCCACCATCTTGAGGCGCGTGCCCGACTGCTCGTACAGCGACCAGAAGCCGATGTCATAGCGAGCGAGATTGCGGCGCAGAGCCTCGACGGCCTGGGCGAAAAGGGAGCGGGCTTGCGCGTCGCCTGTAGCCAGCGCGTAGTCATACACACCCCAGGCAGCCCAGAGAAATCCATTCAGGATGTGAGTGGGGGGATCAACGAGGTATTCCTCGAACCAGACGCTTCCCTGCTCGTCGGTGAACGTCACCCCGCCCAGCGCGACGGAAGTTTGAAAAGTGACGAACGCCTTGCGCGCAGCCTCGGCATACTCGGGCTTTCCCGTTTCGCGCTGAGCGCGGAGCAGCAGCGAAATCCCCTGACCTTGCGCCAGGCCTGAATACCAGGGCGCGCAAAGCGTGTCGCGATACTCCCAATCGAAATGATGATTCCAGACCGATAAACCGTGCGCGTTCGTTTCGAGGTCGCGCACGAGCCAATCTGCACAGCGCTCGACCTTCTCCAATCGCTCCGCGTTCTTAGTACGACAGTAGAGATTGAAGTTGCCGAGTCCCCATTGCGCGATGGCAATCGGGTTGTACTGCAGGCCGATGTCACCGTGGTAGTCGAGCATGGGGATGCCATGCTCGTCGTGAGCGCCGGGGTAATCTGCCTTCGCCGCAAATGTCATGTAGTACTCGCCCAAGTCTTCGGTGGAAAAGTTCGTATTGAGTTCCGGCGTCTCATGCCAAAAAGTAAGCTGGCTTTGTCCGGGAAGGAGATAGGCGCGAAAAATGCGACGGTAGTAGGCGAGGCGGCCGCGAGATGCCATAGCGAGCGGAATTGACCGCACTATATCACGCAAGAGTAAGCGCTCCGAAGGTCACGTCATCGGCTCAACGCGGAAGATGGTGGTGGCATTGTCATCCCGCTTGACGGCCACGGTCGTAACCGCGAGTAGGTTGGACGGCGCGTCTCCTGAGGGGAAGAAGGCATTGCCGTACTGGAAGAAGCGCATGGGCCAGATGTCTTTGTCCCAAGTGACGAGATGCGACCAGGTGTTGCCGTCGGCGCTTCCGTACAAACAAACCCGTCGGTCAAGGTTCACCGCGCTCGGCTCGACCATAGTGGCAAAGAACAGGAAGTGCCCTACCTGGCAACCAGAAAGGACAGAGCTGTTGAGTTCCGCAAGTTGTGTTAGATGGCCTTGGCGGTCGAGACGGTAAACGTGGTTCTTCTCGAAGGGAGTGTCCGAAGCGAAATAGAGTCCGTCGGTTGCAGGAAGGGCGGCAACCGCCCGAGCTTGCTGGTTGCCGGACATAACAGTTTCGACCTCACGGAGGTCCGTGGAAGCGCGCAGAATGCGGCACTCTTCACCGTTGTCGCCGGTCAGAATCCAGAGGGCGTTGTCCCAGCGGTCGTAGACGATGTTGTGAATGTGGCGGATGGACTTGGAGGGAAAGGTATAGGCAACTCGCCAGGTTGCACCAGAGTCTTCCGACACGTGGATGTGGACTTCAGCGCGTTCGGGATTGTCGAAATACTCTCCCCAGAACACGCGCCCGTCAGCGGCGGTGAGGTAGAGAGGGCGAGTTCCTCGCTGAATGACGTGAGTGATGCGAAACTTGTTTGCAGCAGGCGTAAGCGTGACAATCGCCCCAGGGACGGCAGCAACCAAGTGTCCCGAGGGAAGCGCTACGAGCCCATGAAAGCCATCCCGGACGAGGCGTGAGACCGGCCGCAGTTGTGAGGTAAGTCGGCGCCAGAACGGTGGCGTGTAGCGAGCGATCTCCTCGGCGTGATGCGGGTCGTTGCCCGGGTGCAGACTCACCAGCGAATATCCGCGGGCCGCGAGCAGTTCTTCGCCGCTCCAGGCGAGGACGCGCAAACCCGGCAAACGGGCAATACAAGAGAGACGCAAAGCCGGAGAACCCGACGGCGATCGCGTGGCTTGCCCAATGCCCACAGGTCTTAGTTCTCCGATTTCCGCGCCACGAAAGGACCGATGGCAATGACGTCCATTTTCGTGCGCTGAAAACAGTCGATGGCTTCTTTGGGCTTGCAGACGATCGGTTCGTTTTCGTTGAAGCTCGTGTTCAGGATCACAGGGATGCCTGTCTTACGTTGGAAGGCGCGGATGAGATCGTAGTAAAGAGAATTCTCCTCGCGGCTCACCGTCTGCAAACGGCCGGTGTTATCCACATGGTTGACAGCACAGAGTTGCTCGCGTTTCTCCGGACGAATCTTGTAGACGTGCAGCATGAAGGGTGAAGGGTGATCGTGCTCGAAGTAGTCGTGCTGGTCTTCAACGCAAATACTCGGGGCAAAAGGACGGAACCACTCGCGGTGCTTGATGCGCGCGTTCAACACATCCTTCATGTTGGGTAGGCCGGGGTGGGCAACGATCGAACGGTTGCCGAGGGCGCGCGGACCCCATTCCATCCGGCCCTGAAACCAACCGACAACGTTGCCCGCAGCAATTTCGCCGGCAACATCGTCCAGCAGATATTGCCGGTCGAATTTGCGGTATTTCAGGCCCGCGGCGCGCAGGGCAGATTCGATCTGCGCTTCCGAGTACTCGGGGCCCAGATACGAATTCTTCAGTTCAAAACGGCGAGCCTGTTGGAGCACGCTGTGCCAAGTATGCAGGGCAGCACCGATCGCGAGACCTTCATCACCGGCCGCGGGCTGAATCCACGTCCGCCGAAACCGAGTCCGATCGAACAACTTCCCGTTGGCAACGCTGTTGAGAGCGCAACCGCCGGCAATGGCGAGATCGGCGATTGGGACTTTCTTGTACAGTTCGTCGAGCAGGTGGAAGAAAACTTCCTCAAAAATGTGCTGCATGGCGTAGGCGAGATCCATGTCGCGCTGCGTGATCTCGCTGTGCGGAACCCGCGGCTCACTAAAGAGTTCGACCATACGATCGGAATAATGACGGGCAAGTTCCACCACGCCATCGTCGCGCACCTGCATGCCCTGGTTGCTGCCAAGCGGCTGAAAGTAGTTGAGGTCGAGGCGGAAGCTGCCGTTGCGGGCAGCAACGAATTGTGAGACCTGCGAAAGATAAGTATCTTTGCCGTAGGGGGCGAGTCCCATGACCTTGCCCTCATCGCCGTACTTCCGGTATCCGATGAAATCGCAAATCATGGTGTAGAAGGTACCGAGCGAGTGGGGCAGGTAGACGCGATCGAGCACGTCGATCTCCGTACCCTCGCAGCGCGCACTCATCGTGGAAACGAAATCCCCCGAGCCGTCGTAGCTGAAGCCAGCGGCCTTTTCCCACGGCGAACAGTAGTAGGCGCTTGCGATGTGCGCGATGTGGTGTTCGAGGTTATGCACCTGGAAACGCAACGTCTGCGGATCAAGGTCGAGAGAGCGCGCGATCAGCGTCCGCACGTCGCGCATCTCCTCTTTCCGCTGACGCAACCGGATGAAGTTCAGGATCTTCGAAGGGTTGGACAGTGCATATTGAACTTTTTTCCTGAGGTTGGCGTCGGTATCCTGGCCGACCGCGACGTGCTCAATGTCGGAAATCCTGGCGCCGACGTGGTCGAGGCAGGCGCGAATCGCTGCTGCGGGAAAACCGCCATAATGCTTCACGCGGTTGAGCCGCTCTTCGGCGATGGCAAAGACCACCTCGCCATCTTGAATGATGGCGGCGGAGGCATCGGCGTGAAACATGTTCAGGCCCAGAATCAGCATTCGCTTGCGTGTTCTCCTTGCAGAATGGTCAGATGAGTCTTGCACCGCGTCTTAGTCATCCCGGCGGGATTCATGGATGCGAGGCTCGCGCCCCAAGTTACGACTGAAGCCTAGTGCGTTGATTCATTGTCTCCGCTGGCGTCAGAAGGGTGCAAGGCTGAGGCGATGAATTCTGTGGTTCCGACGGGAACCGCCGCACCGGTCTGACAGGAACGATAAGCGCGCAGAGTGGCCAACGAACTGGCGACGATCTCCTCGAAACTTATAGGGGGGGTCCTTCCGGTGCGGACGGCCGCGGCAAACGCTCGCCATTCGTCAGCGTGCCCCTTGTCCTGTTTGAGAGAAGAGCGATCGATCGTCTTCTTGCCGTTGCGAACCAGTTCGAGTTGGCGAAAATCGTCGAGGACAGCAATGGAACCGCCACCAAAGATCTCAATACGCTCCTTCGAGTAAGTGCGGTCGCCGTTAGCAGCATAAGTAATAGAACCCTGCGATCCGTTCGCGAACCGGAGAAGTAGCGTCAGGTTGTCGCCGCTGTAGCGCGAAGAGTCCGATGTCGTGCTCGCCGTAACCTGAACGGGCTCGGCACCGGAGAGGAGGCAGAGTAAGTCAATGAAGTGGCAGACTTCGCCGAGAAGGCGCCCACCTCCCTGTTCCGGGTCGTGCGTCCAGTGGTCGGGCGACAGGAAGCCGGCGTTGACACGGTAATGCATAAGCAGCGGCTCTTGAATCGCGGCGAGAAATTCTTTCAAACGGCGAGTCATGGGCGCAAAGCGCCGGTTAAAGCCGACCATCAGTGCGGTGGCGGCAGGGCGCGCGTCGTAGGCACGGATGATGACAGCGAGTTCATCTTCACTCAAGCACAGCGGTTTCTCACAAAAAACGTGCTTCCCCGCTTCAAGCGCCGCTACCACCTGGCGCCCATGCAGGTGATGGCGAGTTGCGATCACGGCCGTGTTGATCGAAGAATCGCGCAGCACCTCATTCTCATCGCTGGTGCAGAAGCGGAATCCAAAGCGGTCGGCGGCGTGACGCGAGTGTGTACCGGTGGCGGAACAGATACCAACGAACTCACCCTCAGCGCTTTGCTTAATCACCGGCAACAACGTATTCAGCGCGAAAGTTCCAGCACCAAGCACACCCAGGGACACTGCGGCAGCTTGCCCCGGCGCCTTGAGCTCAACTCGTGTAACGGCAACTTCTGCTTCGGGATAGGTGATGAGAACACCGAGAGAAGCCTCACCAGTCTTCCCCGTAATCAGGTCGTAGGCTTCGCGCGCACTAGCAATAGAAAACTTGTGCGTAACGATGGAACTGACGTCAACCTTGCCCGCGGCAAGCAGGGCGAGAAAGGATTCCATGTTGCGCGTTTCTGTCCAGCGCACGTAGCCGATCGGGTAGTCGCGCCCTTTCTGCTCGAATGCCGCGTCGTAACGGCCCGGTCCGTAGGAGCGCGAGATGCGGAAGCCGAGTTCCTTTTCGTAGTACGCCTTGCGTTCGATTTCCATGCCGACGGTACCGACGGCGACGACCACAGCGCGTTCGCGCGCCACGGCGCCAGCGAGGTTTACGGGATCGCTGCTCGAAGTTTCGGCGGTGATCAGGACGGAATCGACGCCTTGGCCCTGGGTAACCTGCTGACAGAGATCGCGCAGCGCGGCTGCACTGTCACACACCTGGTCGGCACCCAGACGCGACGCGAGACTGGCGCGCGCGGCATTGATGTCGAACCCGATGGCGCGGCAACCCGCGGACTTGAGGATCTGCACGGTGAGTTGGCCCAGAAGCCCGAGGCCGATCACAGCAACTGCATCGCCCAACTGGACACCAGCCGTACGAACACCGTGCATGGCAACCGCGCCAACGGTCGTGAAAGCGGCGTCCTCGAAGCGCACATCGTCGTGCGGAATCTTGGCAACGAGAAGTCGCGGCACGCAGGCGAATTCCGCATGCACAGCATGGCCGGCCCCGGCGCACGCCACGCGATCCCCCACGCAAATATCAGTCACACCTTCCCCGACTGCCATAACCGTGCCCGCGCTGCTGTACCCCAGGGCCAGCGGCTGATCAAGGCGGCTGCGGACGGCGTCGATGGTGGAGACGAGGCCATCACGGCGAAGCTTGCTCAGTACGTCCCGCACCAGGTCGGGGCGGGCCTTCGCCTTCTGCACAAGATTCTTGCTAGCAAACTTGGAAGCGGCACGCTCGGTGCCAGCGGACACAAGCGAGGCCACGACCCGCACCAACACGCAGCCAGGCAGCAACTGTGGAGCCGGAACGTCGACGACCGAGACTTCGCCGCTGCGCACGCGTTGCAGGACCTGTTTCATGCAGTTGCCATCTTGTCACAGTTCGAAGCGTGCGCGGCAATCGACTTGCTCTCTCCGTCGAGGAAGACGCGCATCCAGGTTTCAAGCGTGAGGAACTGCCAGATTTGCATAGACCAGTCATGCTGGCCGCGGCGGTGCTCCTCCACAAAACGACGGACACTTTCTGGACGAAAAAGGCCGCGCCTGCTGATTTGGGACTCACTCAGAAGATCGTCCACCAGAGGGCGCAGTTCTCCAGCCAGCCAATAGTCAACCGGAGCAAAGAAGCCAGCCTTGGGTTGGCGCAGGACCTCGGCCGGTAGCGTTCCCGCCATTGCGCGGCGGAAAATGTACTTTGTCGTCGGGCGCAGCCAGCCTTTCAGTTTCAATCCAGGAGGCACGTTTTCGGCTACGAACTGCGCCAATGTATGATCCAAGAATGGAACGCGAACCTCAACCGACGAAGCCATGCTCATTTTGTCGTTGTAGGTGAGGTTCAGACTGGGCATGAACACCTTGCTATCAAGATAAAGCATCTGGTTCAGAAAATCGGCATGTTGCATGCCGGCAAAGAGATTGCGGTGCTGCTCGGCGGGATCGCGCGGAGTCAGCGTGTCACGTAAGGCGGACGAATACAGTTCGCTCTTCTGCGCCTCGTCGAGATAGGTGCAGTTCATGAGGAAACGATCCAAGGCGGGCAGGGACGCGCTGCGCGCCATCTTCTTGGCAAGACGTACATGGCCCTTGAGGAAAGTCCCTCGAAGACCTGGCAAGGCCAGGATGCCGCGTTCGATGAAAGCGCGACGAAGCCCAGCCGGCAGCCAGCTGTAAGCCTGCGCCCAAGTGTGCGCGTAGTGCTTGCGATAACCAGCGAACAATTCATCTCCGCCAACGCCGGAAAGCAGGACCGTTGCCTGCTTCCGCGCTTCGCGGCAAACCAGGTAGGCGGTGATGATGGCGGGGTCGGCCGTGGGTTCATCCATATGCCAGGTCAACGTCGGCAGGAGAGACGCCACATCCGGCTCCACCACAATCTCATGGTGATCACATCCGTACTCTCGCGCAAGGCGCGAGGGGACCGCAGGATCGTCCAAGGTAGCTTCGCCGACGCGGTACTTGGAGGGGAAGGTGATGGTGTAAGTGCGAACGGGGTCAGGCCGGGCGCGCGCCATCATGGCGACAATGGCGCTGGAATCGAGGCCGGCGCTCAGGAATGCGGCGATGGGAACGTCGCTCACCATTTGCGATTCGACCGAGGCGGCGAAACGGGTGCGAATTTCTTCCGCCAGGTCAGCTTCCTTCCGTGGATACGCGAAGCCAGCGGCAGGAAACTTGAGATCCCAATATTGCTGGATTTTCAGCTCACCTTTCTTCCAGAGCCCGAAGTGGCCGGCGGGCAACTTAAAGATCCGGCGGAACATGGTGGCAGGGTCGGGCACCCAAAGAAATGTCAGGTACTGATGAAGAGACTGCTCGTCCAATTCGGCAGCGATCTCCGGTACCTCGAGCAGGGCTTTGATCTCAGAGGCGAAGGCGAGACCGTTTGCGACCTGCGTGTAATAGAGAGGCTTTACACCGAAGTGGTCACGGGCAAGGAAGATCTCGGGAGACCCGGAGCGCAAGTCACAAATCGCGAAAGCGAACATACCGAGGAGACGAGCAAGACAGGCAGGACCAAGTTCCTCATACAGATGAAGAACTACTTCGGTATCGGAATTTGAACGAAAGCTGTGACCATGGCTGAGAAGTTCGTGCCGCAACTCGGCGAAGTTGTAGATTTCACCGTTGTAGGTAATCCACAGCGTCTGGTCCTCGTTCGTCATCGGCATATGGCCCTGGGGAGAGAGATCGAGGATGGCGAGGCGGCGGCTGCCAAGGCCAATGTACGCACCGTCCGGAAAGCGGCGTTCCCAGAGACCCGAGTCGTCGGGGCCGCGATGGGCCTGCACTTGGGTCATACGGGATAGCGCGTCACGGTCGCCGCAATTCACCAGACCACTGATGCCACACATTTTTCGGGTCAGGCCTTTCTGATCCGTGCCTCGTAGATCTTGGCTTTGATGTGAAAAAACTGGACGGCCTGAAGACCGCAGTAGATCAGGCCGGGCACGCCATCGAGGAAGCCCCCACGCAGAAGATACTTGTAGACAAAAAATAGCACGGGGGAACCCGGGAACATGAGAAAGCGCGATTTGAGCCAACGGCGCCGCTGCGCTTGGGTTCCCCAGAACGCGGGGGGTAACCCGTCAGGTGCGGTGCGATCTTTCCGCCACACAGCGGCCTCCCACGTGGAGTATTCGTTGTGCTTCTGGATGTAACGTGAGAGCGACTCAACGTTGTGATGAAGCAAGCGGTAAGTCAGCTTTGCGGTCGCACCCTCAACGATCACGTGCTCGTGCACTTCCATGTCAGCCATGGAAACGTTCTGGGAAGCGAGGCGGCACTCGTAGCGCCCTTTGTTGCGGCGGAAGAGCGCGAGCTTCCAGAAGCTGGCGCCGCAGTGACGAAGCGGGCGGTCCAGGAACACCATGTCGAGGGCGATGTAGTAACCGTTGCAGTCAGTATTTTGGATGGCCTGCTTGATTTCTTGGGCCAGTGCTGAAGTCAGGACTTCGTCGGCATCCAGCAAGAGCACCCACTCAAAGGCGAGCGGCAGACTGTCCATGGCCCACTGACGTTTTTTCGGCCATCCTCCCTGATATTCAAACTGCACCACCTTGGCACCGTGACGCTGGGCTATAGCGACCGTATCATCCGTACTCTGGGAATCGACGACGTAGACCTCGCCGACACCGCGCAGTGCTTCCAGGCTGCGCGGCAGGTTGTGAGCCTCATTGCGCGCAGCAATGATTACGCTGACCGGCAGGAGCGGCGCTGTGCATTCGGGCTGTGAGGCTTGGGGCTCTTTGAGTTCCTGCATGCCGATGGTATGAACCCGGGTCGTTGAGATTAATCTCAACATTATATGGCGGCGACGGCCATCTCAATGCGATGGCGCTGTGGTAGTATCCGCCTCGTATATCCTTTTCTTGATGATTCCCACCAAGAGCGACCCCGACCTGAAGGAAAGAGTTCGAGAATTCTGGAACCAGGAGCCGTGCGGAACCCGCTATCTGGAAGGCAATGATCAGTTCGCAGCCCAGGCCACGGCCCGCTACACTTTGGAGCCGTTCATTCCAGATTTTGCCGGGTTCGCATCGTTTCGCGGACAAAGGGTTCTAGAAATCGGCGTGGGCATGGGCGCGGATTACCTGGAATGGCTGAAGGCGGGCGTTAGGGCCACGGGAATTGACCTGACGGCGGCATCGGTAGAGCAGACGCGACGACGCTGCGAGCAGGCGGGCTACGCCGCGGACTTGCGCGTGGCTGATGCCGAAGCATTGCCCTTCCCCGACAACACGTTTGATGTCGTGTACTCCTACGGCGTTATGCACCACAGCCCGGACACGGCTCGCTGCGTGCGGGAAGCATATCGCGTGCTGAAGCCGGGTGGTTCCGCGCGCCTGATGCTGTATCACCATCCTTCGTTGACGGGTCTGATGTTGTGGTTGCGCTATGGAATTGTGAGGGGACGATCCCTGAGGCGAATTGTCTATGAACAACTGGAGAGCCCTGGCACCAAGACTTACACGCAGGCAGAGGCGAAGGAACTGATGTCAGAGTTTCAAGAGATTCAGTTGCGGCAGGAATTCAGCCCGGGTGACCTGCTGGAGAATGCGCCGTCAGCGCGCTTCCGCGGAGTCTTTTATCGAATGATTTGGGCGATGTATCCGCGGAGCCTAGTGCGGCTGTTTTGCAGGAGGCTAGGCCTGTTCCTACTGATTAGTGCCAGGAAAACTGGTAGGTAGTTCTTAACAGAGCGACTCAATTTCCAGAGCCTATCCCCTCACGTGCTAGACTTTCCCGTTTGTTTTTCTCCTGGAGTGCTGATAATGAAAAGGGCTGTCCGCTTTTGCCTCGTCGCTTGCCTTGTCGTACGCCTTACGAATCTTAGCTGGCCGCAGGAAAAGGTTGACCTCGATATGGTCACGAAAATCCGCTACGAAGGGTTTCGTAATTCCAAGGTGATGGAATTGGCCTCGGGGCTGATGGATTCGATTGGCCCCCGCCTGACGGGCTCTCCGAACATGAAGCGCGCCAACGAGTGGACGCGTGATCAGCTCGCCGGTTTCGGTCTCACGAACGCGCACCTCGAGTCCTGGGGACCGTTCGGACGCGGCTGGGCCAACCAGTATGTCAGCGTGCGCATGGTGGCGCCCGATGTTGCGCCCATCCTCGCCTATGCCAAGGCGTGGACGCCGGGAACCAACGGCGTCATCAAGGGAAAGTGCATGCGCGTCAAGATTGAAGACAAGAAGGACTTCGAGAAGTACAAGGGAAAGCTCGCCGGGATGATTCTGATTTATGGACCCGACGCCGAGGTCAAGCCGGTCACCGAGCCGCCCTTCACCCGCCTGGAGGATAAGGATCTGGCGAAGATCGGGCAATACGAAATCCCCAGCGAGAAAGCTGCTTTCCGTTTTCGCGAATACCGGCAGCGTTTGCAGTTCCAGAAGGACGTCAATAAGTTTCTCGACGAAGAAAAACCGCTTGCCCTGGTGGACCCCGGATACGGCCCGTATGGCGGAGGCACCGTGTTTGTTCAGTCGGGCGGTTCGTGGAAAACGGGGGAAACTGCCTCCGTGCCCGGACTGAGTGTCGCCTTGGAACACTGGACACGCATCGCGCGACTGCTTGAGCAGAAGAAAGACGTGGAGTTGGAACTCAACGTAAACAACACCTTCTACGATGACGACCCAATGCAATACGACACGATCGCCGAGATTCCAGGCACAGACAAGAAAGACGAGATCGTGATGGTGGGGGCGCACCTCGACTCATGGCACTCCGGCACGGGCGCCACCGACAATGGCGCGGGAACGGTGGTGATGATGGAGGCGATGCGCATTCTCAAGGCGCTGGACGTGAAGGCGCGACGGACAATCAGAATTGGGTTGTGGAGCGGCGAGGAGCAGGGATTGCTGGGCTCGCAGTACTACGTGCAGCAGCATTTTGGGTCACGCCCCCCGTCGGACGAGCCCGACCTCAAGGGCATGCCAACCTTGATGCGTCGCGAAGCCGGACCGGTCACGCCAAAGACGGAACAGGCCAAGGTTTCCGTTTACTTCAATGTAGACAATGGCACCGGAAAATTGCGCGGAGTCTATCTACAGGAAAATGCGGCGGTAGCGCCGATCTTTGAAGCGTGGATGGAGCCGTTCCATGATCTCGGCATGGCGACGCTGACCATGCGCAACACCGGCGGGACTGACCACCAGTCGTTCGACGCGGTGGGAATTCCCGGGTTTCAGTTTATTCAGGATCCGATTGAGTATATGACGCGGACCCATCACTCGAACATGGATGTGTATGACCGGCTGCAGGCAGATGATTTGAAACAAGCGGCAGTAATCGTAGCCGATTTCGTATACAACGCAGCCATGCGCGAGCAGATGTTCCCGCGCAAACCCATCGAGAAGCCACTGCCAAAGGAAGCGGAGAAGCCGGAGACGAAGTAGGCGGTACCGTCCCTCCCAAAGCATTCAGCAGCGGAAAAAGCCACGGCTTCGCCGTCGAGAGTCTACTGCTACCGACCTTTCCTAACAGGGACCAGGTTGCCGCTCGACACCCCGCTTCTGAACCTCCTATCATGGGGTTTCAAACCAGTTATTCATGGAGACAACCTGAAATGACCGAGCCAAGTTACGAAGAACTTAAGGCCAAAGTGGCAGAACTGGAGAAGCAAACCGGAGGAAGACGGGGCGGGAGCCTCGAATTTCGCGTGGGTGAAAAAGGTGGTGTCAGCGTCTACGGCCTGGGGCGGTTCCCCGTAACCCTATATTACGAGCAGTGGATCCGGCTGCTGGATGCGGGCAATGACCTACGGAAGTTTCTGGAAGACAACAAGAGCCGCTTGAAACTGAAGGGACAGTAGGCTGGCGTGTCTTCCGGGGACATTCTCAGCCTGACGCCACCCCCGGCTGACAAACGAATCGCCTACGGGACTGATGAAAATCAGTTCGGCGATCTGCGCCTGCCTAAGACCAGGGGCCCGCACCCGGTTGTAGTTAACATTCATGGCGGGTTCTGGAGGAATAAGTATTCGCTGGAGCACGCCGGGCACTTGTGTGCTGCGCTCACGGCCCGCAGTGTGGCAACGTGGAATCTGGAGTACCGGCGAGCGGGGGATGCGGGTGGAGGGTGGCCGGGCACATTTGAGGACGTGCGCAGCGGGTTCCGTTTTGTGCAACAGTTGTCGAAAGAGCACGGGCTCGATGCAAGGCGCGTCGTTGTGATAGGACACTCGGCGGGGGGACAGTTGGCCGTGTGTTTGGCAGCGCGGGAATCGTCGCTGCGCGGCGTTGTGTCATTGGCTGGAGTGCTGAACTTGCGTCGGACGTGGGAACTCCATCTTTCGAATGATGCGGTGGTGGAGTTTCTGGGCGGGACTCCGGCGAGCGTCGCCGATCACTACCGGGAAGCCGATCCTATGCAGGTGGCGATTGCGGGAGTGCCGCAGCGTATTGTGCAGGGGAAGGATGATGACGTTGTGCCTCCAGCTTTCGCGCGAGAGTATGTTGCGGCCAAAAAGGCGCGGCGGGAGAACGTGGAGTTGATTGAACTGGAGAAGTGCGGACACTTTGAAGTGATTGATCCGCGCAGCCGCGCGTGGGCTGAGGTTGAGCGCGCAGTGGTGGCGCTGCTGAGCTGAGGGTTGGGCTATTTCTTACGAATGAATTCGAAGTTGAGATACATCATCTGCCCGATGTGATGGTGCAGATGAGTAAGGCAATTGAGCACAGCATTGTAGCGGTTGCCGGCATCTTCCAGTCCCTTGGCGGTGTAGGGCTTGGCCCAGTCGTCTTCGGATTGGGCGCGCAATTCTTCCAGAACACGGGCGACCGCTGCATCGAAACGGGTGAGTGCTTCTTCTTTGGCGGGCGGCTGCGCGTCAGTGAATTCGCGATTGCGGTCGCGCACGTAGCCGGAAGCGGCAATCTGGGCGCCGATGTAGTAGTTGAGGTTGCCGGTGAGGTGGAGAACGAGGTGGCCGAAGGAGTTGCCGAAGGGAAAGGGTTTCTGCCAGAACTGATCTTCACTGAGCGGGGCAGCCAGTTCGCGGACGCGGCTGGCCAAGGTGGAAAAACGAGTGATGAGACCAGAGGTGACGGTGGCGTTGAGGGAGGTCATGTTGGACAACGATCATCCCGCACCGAGACGGTTTCGGCAAGTCCGACGTGACTAAGCGGCGATAGCGGCGCTGAACGTGTGAGGGTACTGGAACCGCAGACGATCGCGACTGATGCGGCGGCAGGCGGCGCTGCAGTGCTGGATGCGCTCCCAATCACGAACCTGGAGGCGGCGTCGGACGATCGGCTTGCCGCACTGCTCGCAGGCTTTTCTCGGCGTCATAGGAGTGACGAGAGTTGCGACGTCATGCGTTGGGCTCATAAGGGTCTTCCCCGAAGTCTGTGTGTTAATTAAATTCTACGGCTGTTCTTATTGATGCGCGACCTGCCGGTGGGACACATTTTTCTTGTTGGGTTTACCGATGGCAAGCAATGGACTGTGGCTCGCCGGCAGGGTCGCTTGCCCGCGATAGCTCTGGTAAAGACCTATATGTCCCGCAACTTACAGCGCAAACCTTATAATCGTCGGTTCCTGAGGAGTTCAACTTGGCCTACGAAGATCTGCGGGATTTCATTGCGGCGCTGGAGCAAGCGGGCGAGTTAAAGAAGATCACGGCGGAAGTAGATCCGATACTCGAGATCAGTGAGATCACGGACCGGGTGTCGAAGGGGCATAGCGGGAAAGGCGGCGCAGCAGGCGGTCCGGCTTTGCTGTTTCAGAACATCAAGGGACATGCCGGAGCGCAGGTTTTAATGAACCAGTTTGGCTCGGCGAGCCGCATGAACCTGGCGCTCGAGGTGGGGCGGCTTGACGAGGTGGCGGAGCGGATTCGGGCGTTCATGGACGTGAAATCGCCGCAGGGATTTCTCGACAAAGTGAAAATGCTGCCGATGCTGGTGGAAATGGGGAAGTTCTTCCCCAAGACGGTGACGACGGGACCGTGCAAGGAAGTCATCAAGCGCGATGGGTTGTCCTTGCTTGATTTTCCGGTTTTGCAGTGCTGGCCGAAGGATGCGGGGCGGTTCATTACGCTGCCCTGCGTGGTGACGCGGGATCCGAAGACGGGCAAGCGCAACGTGGGGATGTATCGCATGCAGGTTTTCGACGAGCGAACGGCAGGTATGCATTGGCAGCGACACAAGGTTGGCGCGGAGCATTATCGGGAGCGCATGCGGGCGGCTGCGGGGGATCGCGCAGCGGCGGTGGATTTGATGGCGCGCAGCTTGGGCGGATCGGTGATGGCGGAAGGAGAGCGACCGGCGGGAAAGATGGATGTGGCAGTGGCGATTGGGACGGATCCGGCCGTGACTTTCTCTGCGATTGTCCCGGCTCCGCCCGATGTGGAGGAGTATTTGATCGCGGGATTCTTGCGGCAGAAGCCCGTGGAACTGGTGAAGTGCGAAACTGTGGACTTGGAAGTGCCGGCGGCGGCGGAGATTGTGCTGGAAGGGTACGTCAGTTTGGACGAGTTGCGGACGGAAGGGCCGTTCGGGGATCACACAGGGTTTTACACGGAGGCGGACTTGTATCCGGTGTTTCATGTGACCTGCGTGACACACCGCAAGAATCCGATTTATGCGTCAACGATCGTGGGAAAGCCTCCGATGGAAGATGCGTGGATGGGCAAGGCGGTGGAGCGAATCTTCCTGCCGCTGATGAAGCTGACCGTTCCGGAGATTGTGGATATCAACTTGCCGGTGGAGGGTGTGTTCCATAATCTGATGCTGGTGTCGATCAAGAAGTCGTACCCGGGTCAGGCCCGGAAAGTGATGAGCGCGATCTGGTCACTGGGTCAGGCGATGTTTACCAAGTGCATTGTGGTGGTGGATGAAGATGTGAACGTGCAGGATGTGGGCGAGGTGGTGCTGAAGGTCTTGAACAATATTGATCCGGAGCGCGATATTCAGTTCACCCTAGGACCGATCGATTCGCTGGATCATGCGTCACGGATGCCGAACTTTGGGTCGAAGATGGGGATTGATGGGACGCGGAAGTGGGCGACGGAAGGGTTTGCGCGTCCCTGGCCGGATGAGATTGTGATGGATGAGAAGACGAAGGCCGCGGTGGAGAAGAGGTGGAAGGAGTTGGGGATCGAGTAGGCCAGGCGAGCGAACGCGGTGAGTGTTGGCGGCGATTTCCCTTAGAGGTCTAAAGGTCTACAATCTCGGGTAGAACGTCCAGCGTTCTCCGGAGGTTGCCATGCCGGTTTACGATTACGTCTGCAACGATTGCCACAAGACCTTTGAAACGGTTCTGACCTTGGGCGAACATGACCATGACCAGGTCAAGTGTCCGCAATGTGGAAGTAAGAACGTGGAGCAGGAAGCGACAGCGTTCTTCGCGGTGACCTCAAAGAAGAGCTAAGCGTTCGCTATCCTTCTCCTCAACGCAAGCGAAGGCCAAAAGGGGGCCCTGGTGTCCGCGGGACGAACCGGACTCCACAGGCTTGTAACGTTGCAGCCGGTCCACTACAATTTTCTAACTTCAGCGTTCCGTCCAGGGATACGGCTCATGTTTGAACGCGTTTAATTCGCTCTCCTGCTGATCCGTGGCACCGCGGTTTCCCTTTCTACAAGCGCGTTTTCGGTCTGGCTCGCGTCTATCAATGCGCGTTGGCATTGACGGCAAGGATCTATATATGGAACTGATGCAGGAAGAACAGTCAACTTTGTGGCGGTCGATTGTGGAGGCGGTGCGGGGGTCGCATCGCGACTACACCACGGGGAACCTGAACCGCGCCATCCTCCTGCTCGCCATTCCGATGGTGCTGGAGATGGTGCTCGAGTCGCTGTTTGCCATCGTGGACGTGTTTTTTGTGGGGCGGGTGGGGGCAAATGCGGTGGCGACGGTCGGGCTAACGGAGTCGCTGCTCTCGCTCGTGTTTGCTGTGGGCATGGGGCTCAGTCTTTCGACGACGGCGATGGTGGCGCGGCGCATTGGTGAGAAAGACCACGAGGGCGCGGCGGTGGCGGCGGTGCAGGCAATCGCAGTGGGACTGATTGCTTCGGTGGCGATTGGGGTTCCCTGCTGGATTTTCGCGGCGGACTTGCTAAGGCTGATGGGAGCATCGCCGGAGATTGTGCAGGTGGGCACTTGGTACGCGCGCATCGCGCTCGGCGGGAGCGGCGTTGTGCTGATGTTGTTCCTGAACAACGCCATATTTCGTGGCGCGGGGGATGCTGCGATTGCCATGCGGCTGTTGTGGGTGTCAAACGTCTTCAACCTGGTACTGGATCCCTGTCTCATTTTTGGGTTGGGGCCATTTCCGCGACTAGGGGTCACCGGAGCTGCGCTGGCAACGCTTACCGGGCGCAGCATTGGCGTGGGTTATCAGTTCTACCGACTGCTGCGAGGAACGGAACGGATCCGAGTGTTGCGGCGGCAGATTCGGGTGCAGTTCGATGTGTTGTGGCGCCTGGTGCGAGTATCGTTAACGGGGATTCTGCAGTTTGCCATCGCGCATACCAGCTGGATTGGGCTGGTGCGGATCGTCAGCGTATTTGGGGCGTCGGCGCTGGCGGGGTATACGATCGCAATTCGCATTCTCATTTTTGTGATTTTGCCGTCGTGGGGTCTGAGCAACGCGGCCGCAACCCTGGTGGGACAGAACCTGGGGGCGGGGCAGCCGGAGCGCGCCGAGACTTCGGTGTGGCGAACGGGCGTGTACAACATGCTGTTCCTGGGCGGGATTGGCGTGTTCTTTGTGTTCTTTTCCTTGCCGGTGGTGCGGCTGTTTACGCAGGATCCGGCGGTGGTGCCGCTGGCGGCGACGTGCCTGCGGATTCTCAGCTACGGGAACATCGCGTATGCCTACGGGATGGTAATGTTGCAGGCGTTCAATGGAGCGGGCGATACGGTGACGCCGACCATTATTTATTTCTTCGGATTCTGGCTGTTTGAGATTCCCTTAGCGTGGTGGCTGGCTATTCCGCGCGCCATGGAGTCGAGAGGGGTATTCTTTTCGATTGTTATAGCGGAGGCGGCGATCGCGGGGGCGGGCGTGATTTTGTTCCGGAGGGGGCGGTGGAAGGAGAAGAAGATCTAGGGGGATCCCCCTGACTGGGCCCGCTCACCGGTCGGGGTACTCGCACTGACGGGCTGTACTAGCGGCGGTTTGCGCCTTCAGACTGGAACAGGAACGGTTCCCTGCCGACCACTGGTACAATTTCTTATCACTTACGGAGTCGAGTCTTCGGCACGTCGTTATCCAAGATGAGCAGTTCCAAAAATAACGCAGAAGAGCGCCGCCTACAGGAAACGCGCGACCACAAATCCCCTTGGAAGAAATGGGGACCGTACCTGAGTGAGCGGCAGTGGGGCACGGTGCGCGAGGACTACAGCACGACGGGCACGGCCTGGGAATATTTTCCGCACGACCACGCGCGCTCGCGCGTTTACCGCTGGGGCGAAGACGGGCTGGCTGGGTTCTCCGATGAAAAGCAGCGGCTGTGCTTTGCGCTGGCGCTGTGGAATGGGCGCGACGCGATCCTGAAAGAGCGCCTGTTTGGCTTGACCAACGCCGAGGGCAACCACGGCGAGGACGTCAAAGAGTATTACTACTATCTCGACAGCACGCCGACTCACTCCTACATGAAGTTTCTGTACAAGTATCCGCAGGCGGAATTTCCCTACGCGGACCTGGTGAAGACCAACGCCGCGAGGCCGCGGACCGAGCCGGAATACGAACTGCTTGATACGGGCGTGTTCAATGACGACCGCTACTTTGACGTGTTCGTGGAGTATGCCAAGGCCGATGCGGAAGACATTCTGATCCGGCTGACGGTGTGGAATCGCGGGCCGGAGGAAGCGGTTCTGCATGTGCTGCCGCAGGTGTGGTTCCGCAATACGTGGGCGGAGGAGGCCGCAGAGCGGCCTGGAATTGAGCAGGTGCAGGCAGTGGGCAACGTGACGCTGGCCATCGCCTCGCACAAGGATCTGGCGGAGTGGCGGTTTTATTGCGAAGGATCGGTGCCGCTGCTGTTTACAGAAAACGAGACGAATACCCAGCGGTTATTCCAGCAGCCGAACGCAACGCGGTACGTGAAGGACGCGTTCCATGAGTACCTGATCAATGGCAAGCAGGAAGCGATCAATCCGGATAAAAAGGGTACGAAGGCGGCGGCGCATTACAAAATTACGGTGGCTTCGCATGACCGGAAGGTGATCCGGATGCGACTGACCAGGCAGAGCCTGGCGAACAGTGTGGGCGCGCCGTTTTCCATGAGCTACGATGCGCTGTTTTCGGCGCGGGCGGTGGAAGCGGATGACTTCTATAAGTCGGTAACGCCGCACTCGGCGAGCGACGATGAGGCGCGGGTGATGCGGCAGGCGCTCGCGGGTATGCTGTGGTCGAAACAGTATTACTGGTTCGATGTGCGCCGCTGGTTGGAAGAGCACGGACACAACCCCCTGCGAGGCGTGTGGCGTCCGGAAGTGAGGAACGCGCGCTGGTTCCATATGCTGAACGATGACATCATCTCCATGCCGGACAAATGGGAATACCCGTGGTACGCGGCGTGGGACATGGCGTTTCATACGATTGCGTTGAATGCGGTCGATCCGGACTTTGCCAAGGAGCAGTTGCAACTCATGCTGCGGGTAAAGTATCTGCATCCGAACGGGCAGATTCCAGCCTATGAATGGAATTTCAGCGATGTCAATCCGCCGGTGCATGCGTTCGCGGCGCTGTTCACTTATAACAGCGAGAAGAATGGCGACAACGTCGGCGACGTCCGCTTCCTGAAGGAAGTGTTTTCGAAGCTGCTGCTGAATTTTTCGTGGTGGGCGAACCGCAAGGATCCGGAGGGGCGGAATGTGTTCGAGGGCGGGTTTTTGGGGTTGGACAATATAGGGGTCTTTGATCGGAGCGCGCCCTTGCCCACGGGCGGGTTCATGGAACAGGCTGACGGAACGGCATGGATGGCGCTGTTCTGCCAGAACATGCTGGAGATTGCGCTGGAGTTGGGGTTGCAGGATCCGGCATATGAGTCACTGGCGCTGAAATTCGCGGAACACTTTCTGTGGATTGCGGGGGGCATGGACCGGATCGGGGAGAATCAGGACGAGCTTTGGGATGAGGACGAAGGGTTCTTTTACGACGTGCTGCACTTGCCCGATGGAAGGGCGATGCGGCTGAAAGTGGCGTCGATGGTGGGGCTGCTGCCCTTGTGCGCGACCACCGTGATTTCCAAGGCGCATGTGGAGCGCTTCCCACGGCTGCGGCAGGAAGTGGCGCGGTTTGTCGAGCGCCATACGGACCTGGTCGCGAATATTTTCCCGCTGGATGAACCGGGAGCGGAGGGGCAGTATTTGCTCTCTGTAGTGAATGAGCAAAAGCTGCGGCGTATTCTCAAGCGCATGTTGGATGAAGAGGAGTTCTTGAGTCCGCACGGGATACGGTCGCTTTCGCGGAAGCATCTGGCGAATCCTTATGAGTTTGAGGTGAACAGCAAGAAGTTCTCAGTGCAGTACGAGCCAGCAGAGTCGCAAACAGGGATGTTTGGGGGGAATTCGAACTGGCGAGGACCGGTGTGGTTTCCGATCAACGTGCTGTTGATTCGGGCGCTGGTGCAGTTCTACCGGTATTTTGGTGACAGCTTCAAGGTGGAGTGTCCGACGGGTTCGGGGCACATGATGACGCTGTATGAGGTGGCAAACGAAATCAGCGAGCGCCTGGTGAACATCTTTCTGCGGAACGAGCGGGGCATGCGGCCGGTGTTTGGGAATACGGAGAAGTTCCAGCGGGACTTGCATTGGCAGGATTACATTCAGTTCTTCGAGTACTTCAACGGAGATACGGGTGCGGGCGTGGGTGCGAGCCATCAGACGGGGTGGACGGGAGTGGTGGCTCGGCTGTTGCAGTTGGTGCATCTGGATCCGCGACGGCAGGAGAGGAACCAGCTGTTGCAGGCGTGAGCGTCACACACCTCGATCGGACAGAGAGCTTTCGAACCCGCCTATCTTTCCTCTATGCCAGAGGCGTACGATACAGCCGACAAGCTGGCTTCATTCTGAATTGAGTCAGGGGAACGCGGGAGACTTGCATTCCAGCTTCTCGCGCCTTTCAGAAGAGGGATCCCATGCGGCCTTTCCCGTTGGTTCCGTCACGACGTTATCTCCTTTTCCTCGCGGTCACCTTCCTGGCCACCGTCTATATCCCGCTTTCGTCAGGGCAGAAGACTGGGGCGCCCAAGTACGACCCCCAGACTGAGGCCAAGGCGAAAGCCACGGTTGAAGAAGTGAAGCTCCCGCCCAAGGGAAGCGAGAAAGAAATTGTCCACTTGCTGGTGAACGTTGGGTCCGACAAACAGGACGTATACCTGTGTCCCAAGTCGTTTCTTGACGATATGGGCGTGAGTTTCGCAAAAGGAGACGAGGTCGTGATCACCGGCTCCAAAGTGAAGCAGGATGACGCGGACCTTTTACTGGCGCGCGAGGTGACGAAGGGCACGGACACGCTGGTCCTGCGCGATGACAAGGGAAAACCCGTCTGGTGAGGCAGTCTCGGCGGCAGCCCGAAATCGGGTATGTACCAGTAGGGGTTGCGAGGCCCCTGTAGATACCACTCTCCCTACCCCTCACCTGCTCTAACTCCTCACGGTCACCCCGCCCCGGGCGAGCGTCGAAAAAACCTGTAACCTCCTCATTCCGCCTCCGTAATACAGGGTAGAGCAGCCCATGGATCTGTACCGGCGATTTGCGCTTGGCGAGATCGACGCTTTCGAGACGCTGGTCCGGCAGTTTCAGGGCGACGTCTACGCCTGGATCGTGCGCATCGTGCGCGATCCGGGTATCGCGGAGGACTTGACGGTAGAGACTCTCTGGCGCATGTACCGAGCACACCACCAGTTCCGGCCGGACGGTAACTTCGCGGCCTGGGCGCGACGCATCGCCACCAACGTGGCGCTTGACCAACTCCGTCGTAAACCCCCGGAACAGGCTTTGCTCGCCGAACCCGCTGGCGTGACTCAACCCGATCAACTCGTCCAGCGCGAGACGCGGGAGAAGATCGAGCAGGCATTCCGCCGCCTGCCGGCAAAGTTACAACTGGCGGCGACCCTCGCGCTTGTGGAAGAACGGCCCTACGCCGAGATCGCCGACGCCTTAGGCACCTCGGTCGGCGCGGTGAAGCTGCGTGTCTTCCGCGCGGTTCGCATCCTGCGCAAACAACTAGACCACTTGGGAGTCAGGCCCGAGTGAAAGAACAGAGGACGAGATAATGAGCGAACACGACGATCATCGCATTCGCGAGATCCTGCAGCAATCGTTCCCCCCGGTGAGAACTGAACTCGGCCAGGACCTGTGGCCGGCCGTATTGCGCAAGTTCGACACACGCCCCGTCCGTGTGCCCTGGTACGACTGGGCGTTGGTCGGGTTGAGCGCCGTGGTGTTTCTCTCTTTCCCGCAACTGCTCCTCGTGTTCGCGTACCACCTGTAGAAGGAGGCTCTATGAACCATCATCCCTACTTGCGCGCTTACATGGCGGGAATCTCCGTACCCACCCCGCTACTGCTGGTCGCCCTCACCCTGTTCACCGTCGCGCGCTTTGTCTACAACATCCCGATTCCGGTGGAGCGGGTGATCATTTTCCCCATGGCGATCATCCCCAATCTATTCGGCCTCTGGAACCTGCTACACCAGGCTTCGCGCTCGCGCTTGCCGTTAGGCATTCACGGCGCGATTCTTCCCTTCCTCATCGTGCCGGCAGGATTCCTCCTGGGTCGCAGCCTGGGCTTTCTCGAAGCCACGAACCACAGCCTTGTGTATTTCGGTGTGGTGCAAGTTCACTATGTGCATCTCGCGCTGCTGTTTCCCGTCGTGCTCATCGTCTATTACCTGGTCTGGAAATACCTGATCGGATTTTTCAATCATGTCGTAGGCATCGGAGAGTAGTGCAATGGCAGACGCCACAGGAGGGCATATGACACAGCAACAGGTTGAAAGCGTTCCGCCGGTCGCGCACGGGGATCGATGGCCAACCGCGGTCGCTTCGCTGGCGGTAGGGGCGGCATTCTTCTCTTTGTGGTTCTGGCTGCTACCCCAATGGCTCCGGTTCCGCGTGGACATGGCGGGCGCAGCGCACTGGCGATGGCTGGCTGCCCTTCCCTCGGTGCTGGGATTCGCTGTCGCCCTGCGCTGCGTCTGGGACTTCGGCTGGACCGGACGCGGCACACCAGCCCCGATGGCTCCGCCGCAGCGATTGGTGGTGGTAGGTTTCTACCGCTACGTCCGGAACCCCATGTACCTGGGCTTCGCAGCCGGTTGGATCGGGCTGTGGATTGTCTTCGGCCAGGCTAACCCTGCGGTGATCGCTGCCGTCGCAGTCGTCGCCCTAGGCGTACACCTGTTCGTCATCTTCTATGAAGAGCCGACTCTGCGCGGGAAATTCGGGGCGGACTACATAGAGTATTGCCGGAACGTGAGTCGCTGGCGCCTGCGCTTGCACGCATGGGACAAGCCGCAACAACCCTAGCGTTCCCTAGTCCCCATCTCCGTCTGGATTACTCATCTTGTGCTTCGGTTCCGGCATCGGAATCTCCCCTTTTCTCTCCTGCCATAAGATCGCGTTCAGGCGCTTCGCGTCGGCGGCATCCGCGTGAGAGAAGTCCATGGCTGCGGATTCGGCGGCGCCGGGCGCTCTTTTCTCGTTGGCTTTGTAGAGCAGACCATTGTCGCGATTGGAGAAGTCAGCATCGAAGGCGGGCTGGTTGCCAGGGCCGGCGAAGAGGGGCCCCATCAGCGGAGCGTAGGCGTCGTTGTGGTTCATGGGAGGCAAGCCGAGAAGTGATTCGATGGTGTGGAGCATGCTCACCGTTGTGTAGAAGCTGTGGTCGACAAAGGGATGGTCGGCTGATCCCTGGGAGTACTTGCTGATGACGAAGGCAATGCTGCGGTGGGCATCGACGTGGTCGGCGCCGTCCTGGGCGTCGTCTTCGAGGACAAAGATCGCGGTGTCGTCCCAGTAGGAACTATGGGAGACGGCGTCAACCACTCGGCCGACGGCGAGGTCATTATCGGCGACGGAGGCAGATGGAGTGGGACCGCCGGGACGTGTGCCTCCCGTGTGGTCGTTGGGCAAGCGGAGCAGGACGTAGTTAGGGAGTTCGCGGTCTTTGTTGCCCTCTTCGCGTGCGCGGACGAAGCCATCGAATTCACGCAAGAATTCATCGGCGCGGAGTTGGTCAGGGTATTTCGGTTCGAAATCGGGGAAGTCGGGATCGAAGTGGTCGCGCAGTTCGGGCTTAGTGGCGACGTTGCGGCGCATTACGGGGAGGATCCAGTTGTAAGGGCTGGGGGAACCCTCGGGCTGGCCGAGGTGAGCCGGGAGCGGGGAGCCGGGCGCAATTCCGGTTGTAGGGCAGGGGCGGCCGGGAGGTGGCGGAGTTCCCTGCTTCGGCGAGGCTTGCGGCCGCGTATTTTTCTCGCACCACTCGGTGAGAACGTACTCTCCGTAGTGGCGATAGCTGAGGTGATGACGGGCGACGTTGGTCCAGAGATAGCCGGTGAGCGGCTCGGCGACGTCGGGCTGCAGGTTAGCGAGAGGATACTCGTCGTTGGTCATGCCTTCGAAGTCGTATGGACGTTGTCGCGAGCGATAGCCGATCTGCCAAGTCTGCTCGTCGTAGTCGGAGGCGACGGCTGCGGTCGACCACTGGTGGCCGTCACCCGAAACCTCGCCGGAATCGTAAAAGTTGTCGAGCACACCGAACTGGAGGGCGAGTTTGTGCTGGTTGGGCGTGATGTCTTGCCCGTAGAGCGTGAGGGAGGGATCGCCGTCGCCCACTTTCAAATCGCCCAGGACCTGATCGTAGGTGCGGTTCTCCTTGAGGATGTAGATGACGTGGTGGATGGGATTGGCACCGTTAGCAAAGCGGATCGTTCCGGGATCGGAAAGCAACAGCTCCTGCTCCTGGGCACGGGTGGTGAGGTCGGCTAACTCTTTTTCGGCCGTGGCCATATTGATGCGGGCCACCGAGCCGTGGATCAGCGTGGGAATGTAGGGAAACTCTCTGCGTCGTTTCTGGTTCTGCGGGTGCGATTTTTCGCCGTTGGGCCCGGAGCTGATTCCCTTCCCAGTGGCGACGAGGAGGTCGCCATCGTGGGCGGCGAGGGCGAGCGGGAACCATTCAGTGGGGATGAAGCCGATGGCTTGGAGTGCGTGTCCGGGTTCGGAAACTGGCCTGAGATTCATGGTATCGAAGACCGCCACGGAGTTGGTGCCGGCGTTGGCTACGTACAACCGTTTGCCATCAGCGGATTGGGCAAGGCCTCCGGGCATGCTGCCGCCGTATTCCTGGCGCGGTAGGCGTGTCGAGAGCAGGCTGTTGAGACTTCCCTTCTCCGTATCGACGACGGCAACCAGGTCAGCGTTGGTGAGCGCAACGTAGAGCAGTTTGTCGTCTTGGCTGAGGAGCAGGTTCGTGGGATGCGATCCAGCGTCGGTCGGAGTCTTGGGTTCGAGAAGCGGAATGGAGCGTACGACCTTGCCTTGCGTCAAATCCAATTCGACAATGCGCGAGGCATTCCACAAGCTGCACCAGGCGCGGCGGCCATCGTGGGTGGCCACCACGGTGAATGGGAATGAATTGGGAACCACACGGTGCGTGCTGAGATCGAAGCTGGCGAGTTGCTTGCCGCTGGCAACGTCGAGCAAAACGGCGTTGTCGGCGTAGTTGTTCGCAACAAGCAATGTGTCGCTCTTGCCGCGCGGGATCACCGCGAAACCGGCGGGATAGGGAATGGCCATTCCGGGACCGAGTTTGAAGACCGATTTTGCAATATGTTTGCCCGGGGCGAGCGGCTGCGGCGCAATCGAAATAAAACGCTCCGGCGCAACCCTGCCGTGATCGAAGCGGTAAACGGCGATGCCATTGCCAGTACTACCCTGTTGTTTGCCGGTCGGATCCGTGAGCGAGGCCATGGAGGCGTAGATATGTTGCCCATCACCGCTGAACACGAGCCCAAGAAAATAGGTCTGGTGGGCGTCCTCAGCGAGACGCTCATCCGAGAAGTCGGTTAAGACGTTGCTTTCGAGATCGAGTATGGCGATGGACTGGCGGATACCGGAGTCGCTTGTCCCGTATCCGGCATTGAGCAGGGCGGCATAGCGGCGATCGGGACTGAGAGCCATGGTGACGGGAAGACTATTGGTTCGCTGCGGAGCGCCGGGCAAGGGCAACTGCAGGTGCTGGCCGGAAGGCAGGGGCAGGATGCGAGAGTCGTTCGATGAGGTGGGAAGCAGAACGGTCGCGCAGAGCAGCGACGTGAGAACGCGGTGCCAATGAGTCAAGGGAGTCTCCTACGAAGATGCCGAGTCGGTACAGCATAAACCGTCGCCATGAAGGTTTCATCAACAGAGGGATTTCGATGGTGGTCGGTGCAGACCAAGATTCCACTTTGCAAAAATGACAAAACCATTTAAGAGTGGCTGACGAGGTTTCGAGACAGAATGCCAACTCTGGCCGCGGTGGATATTGGATCGAACTCCGTGCGGGTGAAGATCGCGCGCCTGCAACGGGGACGCCTTCATCCATTGCATGAGGATCGGGCGGTAACTCGTTTGGGCGAAATGGTGTTCCGTACCGGACTTCTTTCACCCGAGACCATGTCGGACACGGTCAAGGTGCTGCGCCGATTTCATCGGGCGGTGCAGCATTTTGGAGCGGACCAGGTGCGGGTGGTGGCTACGAGCGCGATGCGCGATGCCCGCAACTCGGCTGCGTTTCTCGAGTGGGTGCGCTCCGCGACCGGTTGGAAAGCGGAAATCATTTCGGGACAGGAAGAGGGACGCCTTATCCATTTGGGGCTGGTTTCGTCTTTGCGGTTGAGCAAGTCGCGCGTCTTGATGATGGACCTGGGCGGGGGCAGTTGCGAATTGACCATTTCACGCGCAGGACACATTGTCGAGAGTGTGAGTTTGCCGCTGGGGTCGGTACGGCTGACGAACGAATTTCTGACTCATGATCCGCCACGCAAGGGCGAAATGGAACGGCTGCAGAGCTTTGTGACGCGGTACACGGGAAAGGTGGCGGAGCGGATTGCAGCGGCGCGCATTCAGATGGCAGTGGCTACATCGGGAACGGCGGCGGCCCTGGCGGATTTGAGCGAGCATCTGTTCGATGGGCCGCGGGGCGTGGTAACAGCGGGCGCGGGTCGCAAGATCGCGAAGTTGCTCGCGAAACTCAAAGTGGAGGACAGGCGACGCTTGCCGGGGATAGGACCGCGGCGGGCAGAGATTGTGATTGCCGGGGCGATCGTGTACGCGGAACTGCTGGAGCGATGCCATTTGCGCAGTTTCCGCTATTCGCCGCTGGGATTGCGGGACGGCTTGCTGGCGCAGATGGCGGCCGAGTACGACCGCGAGACTCGCTCAGGCCGGCAACTGGAATCAGAGCGCTGGGACGCGCTCGTGGCCACCGTGAAGCGCTATCGCGTGGACGAGAAGCATGCCTATCGAGCGCGGGAGTTTGCCTTGAAGCTCTTCGATGCGACCAGGAGCGTGCATCGGTTGCCGCCAGATTATCGTGAGTGGCTGGGGGCGGCAGCATTGCTCTACGAGGTGGGCGATTACATCAATCGCGACGGACGGCACCGGCACACGCAGTACATCATTGCGCACTCCGAGATGCTGGGGTTCACAGTGGAACAGAGACGGATTGTGGCGGCAATTGCGCGATACATGGGAAAATCACGGCCGTCCGAGGATGAACCGCCGATGAAGTTGATCAGTCCGCAGGATCAGGCGCAGATTCCGAAGGCGATAGGCCTGCTGCGTTTATCGCGTGCGCTGAACCTGGGGCGTAGCGGGGCGGTGGCAAATGTGAAAGTGGTCGTACAGAACGCCAAGGTTCACTTGAAGGTGATGCCCAAACGGGGGCACAACGCGGAACTCGAACTCTGGGCGCTAGAAAAGGAACAGGACTACTTCCGCGAAGCTTTTGGGCGCACGCTATCGGCCGTGCTTGCGTAAACGGCGCGGACAATCTTCGGCGTAAAACACCAGACCAGTTGACCTGAACCCCGCTGCAAATCGACGCGCGCGACCGCACCCTTTTTCAACTCAATCCAGGCCTGCGCGCCATCGGACGTAATGATGTGGCCCAGGAATTCGCTCAGGTTAGGATTATGGCCCACCACCATGATGGCCTCATGGCGGCGATGCTTGGCGAGCATGGTGCGAAAGTCGTCAATGGTTGCCTCTGGGCGCAGAGCGCCGTCGAGTTGAATCTTCCCCTCGTGGCCGATCTCATTACTCACCAGCGACGCCGTTTGCGCGGAACGCTTGAGCGGGCTGGAGAGAACGATATCCACATGGACTTGCAGTGCGGCCAGAGTCCGGCCGATCTGGCTGCACTGCTCGATTCCTTCCTTGTCGAGGGCGCGTTTTTCGTCACGGCGTTTGTCTTCGACTGCCTCGCCGGCGCTGGCATGACGCAGAAAGTAGATGATCATAAACGGCTAGCGTGGCCTTTCGGCGCGGGCGGCGATCTGCCGGATAGCGGCGGGTAGCGGGATGTCTACGATGGATTGTTGGCCCTCGGCCACACCGATAAGGAAATCCTGCGCACTGAAGGACGTCGATTGGGCGCGCGCTCGGCCAGACTTGAGCCAGCGTTGATGCGTGTAAGAACCGTCGCGCTGCAGAATGCGCGCTTTGCGGTTGTCCTGGAGATAGGCCTCCAGAATTTCGCGCCGGATGCGCTCGCGAATGAGCAGGTCGCGAACCGGCACCAGCACTTCCACCCGGTCGTAGAGATTGCGCGGCATCCAATCGGCGCTCCCGATGTAGATTTCGTCGTCGCCGCCATTTTCAAAATAGAAGATGCGGCTGTGTTCCAGGAAGCGCCCAACCACGCTGCGCACGCGGATGCGGTTGCTGACACCGCGAATTCCAGGGCGCAGAACACAAATGCCACGGACGATCAAGTCAATCTCGACGCCCGCCTGGGCCGCCTGATAAAGGCCAACCGCCACGTGGCGATCCACCAGGGCATTCATCTTGGCGATGATGCGCGCAGGCCGTCCGGCGCGAGCGTGCTCGGCTTCGCGCGCAATCAGGGCCAGCGTCTTGTCGGCCATATCGAGCGGTGAAACCAGCAACGGGTCGTAATTCGGATGTTCCGCATAAGCAGTAAGGAAACTGAACACGTCGTGCACAGAACGGTTGATCTCGGCATCGGACGTGAACAGGCTCAGATCGGTGTAAATGCGCGCCGTCGTCGCGTTGTAGTTGCCCGTGCCGATATGACAGTAGCGGCGCGTGACGCCGTCGTCATCGCGACGCACCAGGAGGCACAGTTTGCAGTGGGTCTTGAGGCCAACCAGGCCGTGAAAAACCTGCACCCCAGCATCCTCGAGATCGCGCGCCCAACGAATGTTGGACGCTTCATCGAAGCGCGCCTTCAGTTCGATGACCGCGGTCACTTCCTTCTGCTCCGCCGCGGAAATCAGCGCGGGAACGATGAGCGAGTGTTCGCTTGTACGGTAGAGCGTCTGCTTGATGGAGACAACGTGTGGATCGTGAGCCGCAGCTTCGATAAAGGAAACCACCGCATCGTAGGAGTCGTAGGGATGGTGCAGCATCACATCGTGACGGCGAAGTTCTTCGAAAAGATCCTTCGATTTGGCCGTCAGCCGCAGTTCTCTGGGCATGAAGGAGCGGTACTTCAGATCAGGCCGATCGCTCTGCTCGTAGACGTTGAACAGGCGCGAGAGATTGACGGGACCATCGACTGGAAAGACTTGCCAGGGGTCGAGTTCGAACGTCGTCCGCAGGCGTTCAATTACTTCGGAACCGGCGTCGGCGTCAATCTCCAGACGCACCGCATCGCCTTTCCGCCGGTTGTGGAGTTCGGCGCGCACCGACTCCAGTAGATTGCGCGTCTCTTCCTCCTGCAGATAGAGGTTGCTGTTGCGAGTTACGCGGAAAGCAGCGGAAGACAAGATTTCGTAGCCTTTGTACATGGTAGCGGCATGGTGCGCTACCAGATCGGCGAGGAAGATGTAGTCGTCGGTAGTTTCAGACGGCAGCCGGACTAGGCGCGGCAACGAGCGCGGTACGGTGACCACGCCCATGTACGTGGCCGAGGAACGCCGGCGACGACGCAGCAATAACGCCATGCACAACGCTTTGTTGATAACCCGGGGAAAAGGATGCGTGGGATCTACCGTGACCGGTGTCAGCAGGGGATCAAGTTCTTTTTCGCAATACTCGTCCACGAAAGCTTGCGCGCGCCCATCGAGTTGATCCATGCTGAGGACGCGAATCCCGCTCTCCGCCAAGGCAGGACGCAACTCGTCGTTCCAGCAGCGATACTGTGCAGCAACAAACTTGTGGGTTTCGCGGGCCAGCAGGTCGCGCTCTTCAATGAGAGACAGGCCATCGGCCCCCCCGGCCGTGTGACCGTCCTCGATCTGCTGCACCACGCCCGCGATGCGAACTTCGAAGAATTCATCCAGATTACTGGCCGTGATGGAGAGAAATTTCACCCGCTCCAACAACGGGTTCCCTTCATCTTCGGCTTCTTCGAGCACCCGGCGATTGAACTGCAGCCAGGAGGCTTCGCGGTTAAGGAAATACGAAGGCTTATCGAGCGAAGGGGCAACCATAGATGGCCGGGCTGGGTACCAGAGACAACGTATTATAACGCCCTCAGGGCATGACAGAAATTACCCGGGCTAAGGCGCCGGTTTTGCCTCTCCCACACTCTGGGCAGGGCGGTAGCTAAGGAAATGCAACGCTAGCGCTGCCGACACGGTTACCGGGATCATGAGACTGCTCCACAACGGCACATGCCACGCCCGCAGGATCGCCTCCCTGGGCAGAAACAGAAGGCCAAGAACCAACCCGCTTGCTGTCAGCCATGGCCAGATGACCGCAGCCAAAGCCGCCAGTTCCACCATGCGGCCTGCCCTGCCTGAGTCAGCGCCGCTCCAGTCCCGCACCAGCCAAAGAACCCCGGGCAGCAGTAGCAAGTAGTTGTACGGGACCATCATGGGGATGAGCAGCAGCGTCCCAGCGAGAACGCACACCGTGGTCAGCCGGAACTCGCGCGATCTCAGACTCGCATGCCGTGCCTTCCACGACGCAAGCAGCAACAGGACCGCGAGGCTCGCCCAGGCCGCAACCGCCAGCGCGGAAGGCAGAAGCACGGCAAACACCGAAGTGCTTCCGGTGTATTTCCGGTAGGCGCGCAGCGCGGCGACGAAGTCGACCAGCCAACCCGGCAAAAGCAATTCGCCGCTGCCCACAAGCACAACCACCGTAACCCCGAAGGACCAGAACCAGCGCTGTCGCTCCCGCCAGTTCCCGGTCGTCCACAGAATCAGCCAAACCAACAAGAACACAGCGAGTTGGGGTTTAATCGTCGCGAAAGCGAGCAGCACTCCTGCGAAGATGGGCCTTTCGGCGGCGAGAGCAACCAGTGCACCGGCCAGCATCGCGCAGACCAGCAGACTGAGTTGCTGCAATTTGAGCCCCTGCCAAAAGGAAAAACTACCCAGCGCAAAGATGAGCACCGTCACCGCGGACCACCGTGAGAGCTTCCACTCTATGAACCTGAGCCACAACGGCACGCTGGCCACTGTCAGGAGCACGAGCAGCAACTCAAATCCGATACGCACTTCTGCAAAGCTGAAGTACACGGTCGGCGCCAGCAAAAAGACGACATAAACCGGATACGCAAAGGCCTCTTTGTCTGTGGGGTCGCTGACGCGGTGCGGGTCCAGTGCACGTCCGTAAAAACCGATCTCAATCTCGTGCGACACCTCAGCGCTGTAGGGATTGCGGCCATGCAGCAGCAACTCCCGCGCCCCGTACCAGCGGGGATAGAGGTCGGAAAGCGTCCCGCGCGGCGCCCCCGTAAGAGCAGCGTCCTGCATCTGGTGCGCAATGAAGATTTCCTGTACATAAATTCCCATGCTAAGCGCACACCAGGCACCTAGCACCAACCGCGCAGCGGCGCTTTGCGTCAGACGGGTCACGCAACCGTCCCCATGCGGCGCAGGCAGCCTACCGACGCCACCAGGACTGCGATGACATAAACGGGCACCAGCGGCAACGGCCCCGATCTTCCTAAGAACTGTGCGGCAAAAAACGCCGGAGGACCAGCGCCCAGGAGCGCTTGCAGCCACACGATGGCCGCCCCCTGAACGCGCCGGACTTTCTCCATATCGTCCTCGAGAGAGCGCCAGAGAAAAACGCCCGCTGGTAGCGCCACCACCCAATCATGCAGGTAGAGGTGGGGAGCGCTGACCAGACCCAGCACCACGACGATCGCCCACACAATCCGCGCTGCCGAGTCTCCCAGCGCTGGACGAAATCGCAGGCAGAGCCAACCGGCGACCGCGGCCGAAGTCAAACCGAGCAAGAGCGGCCAGAGAACCGCGTCCCCTGCTCCCAGCGAAATGAAAAGAGAGCGCCAGTTCTGCATGGCGGCGGGATACCGCGCGACCTCAGCGCCGCCCTGACTATAGGCAACAAGAAAGCGCAGGTACGCCGGAACCCAGACGCCGATATCCAGCACGGAAACGAGCAGGAGTGCCAATGCAATCCCATAGAAAGTGGCGAGCGCCCGCCATTGCCGCCACAGCACCAGCCCGAGTAATGGAAACAGCAGCAGGTGCGGTTTGACTAATCCGAGAGCCAGCCACAACCCGGAGCGCGATCCTTTACCGCGTTCGAGGGAGAACCAGGCCTCCATCACAGCAACGGCGGGCAGCAGGCTGACTTGGCCGTTCAGCAAGGTAAGGTGTAAAGGCAGCGAAGCCAACATGGCTGTCAGCACTGCAAGGCGAACCGGCACTCGTCCAGATACATAGCGCAGCAGGCGAACCATCATCCACGCCGTCGCAGCCAGGTTGATCGCGGTCCACAGGAGAAACGCGGGCGCCAGTGACAGCAAACCTAAAGGCCGAAGCACCGTCGCTACATATCCAGGATAAACGAAGGGAAACAGGACGCTGTGCCGGAGTGGAGATATGGCCACATCCATCGTTGCACGCTGCGTGCCGAGATCGTACAGCCGCGCGGCAGCGCCTAACGTCAGGGTGCGAGCGCCGACATAAAGGCCGACAAAGTCCCGACGGCTAGCGAAGTCGAATACGCTCTGCTGGTGCGCGAGGTAGGTTCCCCAATAGACCGCGAGGACAACCAGCAGCAAGCCATGGCAGACTGCTGTCCAAACTCCCAAGGAATGTCCGGTCCGGCTGACCCGATCATCTCGCGCCGAGCCGTGAGTTGGGTCCATCATTCTGGCGCCCGCCGTCGCAGGCTCAACTCCCAGCGAGGGCGCTGCGCATTGTATAACAGGCATCTGGCCGCGCCCGCCGGGTGGGAGCACCGTGCGCGCAAATTCACCCGTGCCCCTCGATCACCGCGCCTTCTCGGCGTCGTCACTTACTCGAACGTTGAAAGGTGCTACAATTCCCGCCCGGTAGGGTTTTGTTCAAGCCGCTTGCTACACAAAAGCCCTTGACCAAACGTGCCTGAAACCGCAACACTATGTAGCTTGTAAGTAAACTGCGAGAGTAGTGGGGAATTCCGCAGTTGGGTTCTGCCGGGGCTAACCCCGGTGACAACCGTGCTCGGCTAGAGACCAGGGCAACGAGAGTATTCCTCGAGAAGCGCCCTCGCTCGCAAACTGGTTCTCTCGGGAGGAAGCCAACCATGAAGGTTTTGATGCAGCTGTGGAGGCAGGAGGACGGTCAGGACATTGCAGAATACGCGGTGATGCTGGCCGTGATTCTCGTGATCGTGATCGGAACCATCCGCCTGATCGGGACGAACGCCAACACCGTCTTCTCTAAGGCCGCCAGCAGTATCCAGTAGTCAGCAGTCGGTTCTGGAGTTGGGCAGTGGACGTGCCGTGCCGCGCGGGGACGCACGACGGAGGATTTTCTCCGCAACCAGATGAATGAGTCCGGTTGAACTCTGCCAGCAGGAGAATTGATGAATCGTTCCCGTTTGTTGTTGATCGGGCTGATCGCCTTAGCGGCGGGCGGCTTTGTCAGCTACACGGTCTACAAGAGCCTGCCTGGTCAGGGGGCACCGAACCGGCCCACCATTGAAATTCTCGTAGCCGCGCACGACATTCAGGTCGGCGACAAACTGGAGGATGCTTCCGTCAGGCCTGTTCCCTTTCCGCCCGACTCCATACCGTCCGGGGCCTTTTCCGCCAAAAGTAAAGACAAAGTCGTAGGCCGCGGCGCCATCCTCCCGATCTTCAAGGGTGAGTTCATTTTGCAGGACAAACTGGCGGGCGAGAATGCCGGCTCGGGGCTCCCCTCGCTGATTCCGCGCGGCATGCGAGCCGTCGCCGTGCGCGTTAATGAAGTGGTCTCGGTGGGCGGCTTTGTCGGGCCGGGCACGCGCGTGGATGTTCTCTACACCAGCAATCCGACTGGGTCATCCGAACCCGTGACCACCACCCTGCTGGAAAATGTACTGGTGATTGCCGCCGGTGGGAAAATCGAGCGGGGCGGAAATGGCGAACCGCAAAACGTTCCCGTGATCAATCTGCTGGTCTCGCCGGAAGATGCCCAAAAACTGGCCATGGCGCAGCAGGAAGGCAAAATCCAGCTTTCCCTGCGCAGTCCGCTTGACACCGACCAGGAAAAGCCGAACGCCTTGCAGAAAGGTTCCCTGTATCACAGCGGCGTCGTTCCTACTTCGGAACAGAAACCAAAGCTGCACCTGGCGAGGAAGCCCGTCGCGGTTACGCCAGTTCCCTTTAAGGTTGAAGTTATCAAGGGCACCAAGTCAGACACGGTGCAATTCCCGCAAGAGCCGCCTCCGAGCCAATGAGAATGCACTTCGTATCGAGAGACTCGCACATTATGGACGGACGCCGTAGGCTTCTTCTTAGCGGTTCGATTCTCGCCGGACTTTTCCTGCTGACTTTTTCCCTTCTGACCATGGCCCAGGACGCGCCTCCCGCGGCCCCTCAGACCGCCCCCGCGGGCCAAGCCGCAACCGCGACACAAAATGCCCCCGCCTCTGGTGCCCCGCTCCGCGTTATGGTGGGCAAGTCCATCCTGATCAATACCAGTGAGCGGCTGAAACGTGTGGCCGTGACCGACCCCACCATTGCCGATCCTCAAGTAGTGACGCCAACCCAGGTGCTGGTACACGGACGTGAGCCCGGGGAAGTCTCTCTTTTGATCTGGGATGAACTCGAGCGCTCCCGCAGCTTCGATCTGCGAGTAGACGTTGATGTAACGGCAGCCTCGGAGGAAATGAATCGCATTTTCCCCGATGAGCGCATCACTGTAGCCCCATCGCGCAATGCCATCGTCCTGTCCGGACACGTTTCGACGGAAGATGTCTACAAGCGCGCCGGCGACATCGCCACGGCGTACACGAAGAAAGTGGTCAACGTTCTGACCTTCGGGCCGGTAGGTGCGCAGGAAGTATTACTCGAGGTCAGGTTTGCGGAAGTAGACCGCACTGCCCTGCTGCAATGGGGCGCGAATCTATTCCTGCCGGGCCAGGGTCACACCGTTGCGCTCAGCCAGACCGGACAATTCGGCAGTGTGAACGTAACTACCGCGCAGCCAACGACGACAACTCAGAATGGTGTGACAACGACCACCACGACTGCGAGCGCTCCGATCGTCCATATCACCGACTTTCTCAACCTGTTCGTGGCCCGCACCGACGTCAACGTGGGCGCGGTCATCCGAGCCCTGCAGGAAAAGAACCTGCTGCAGATTCTCGCCGAACCCAACCTCATTGCCGTCAACGGCAAAGAGGCAAGCTTCCTCGCGGGTGGCGAGTTCCCCTTCCCCATCGTGCAACCCGGCGGGGTCAGCGGCCAGAATGCCGTCACCATCCAGTTCAAGGAATTTGGCGTCCGACTCAAGTTCCTGCCGATCATCACGCCCAGCGGGATGATTCACCTGCACGTCGCGCCCGAGGTGAGCACGCTGGATTTTGCCAATGCCCTTTCCGTAGGCGGCGTGACCATCCCGGCCCTGAGCACGCGGCGCGCCGAGACCGAGTTCGAACTCCAGGACGGCCAGAGCTTTGTCATTGCGGGCCTGATGGACAATCGAGTCACCAA